>Ga0315289_10015588_pt1 | contig 10543 bp, 17 predicted proteins | sample YL17G11_40_MG_FD_203452 | JGI IMG/M metagenome (GOLD analysis project Ga0315289, IMG submission 203452) | Sediment microbial communities from Yellowstone Lake, YNP, Wyoming, USA - YL17G11_40 | ecosystem: Environmental > Aquatic > Freshwater > Lake > Sediment | place: USA: Wyoming | collected...
TGGTAATGTATGTTTATGGTCATTATAAAAATCTATATGTGTATTTGCCATTGGATAGTGTTTCTTAATAAAATAACTATTTTTTAAATCATAACTGAATTTCTTATGTAATTGTTTATTAACAATTTCTGGTAACATACTATTAATATGTATATAACTTCCTTGTATTGTTAATGTAACATTAAATTGTTCATTTTGTTTATTACATATTTCTGTATAAGGACAAAAGAAATTACAGGTTTTACATCTTCCTGGTATTTTATTAATTGCTATTGTTTCTTCAATTCCTTTTAAACAATCGTTGTACCATTTACTTATATAATCAATATCTTCTTGTGTGAAACTAAATTCCATTAATCCTTTACTACCTGGATATTTTAGGTAATATATTCTACATACCTTGGGTAATCTATTAAATTTCCTAAAATACATCCAGCTATAAAACATTACTTGATGTTTATATTCTTCTTCATTCTCAGGACTTCGTGTTGATGTTTTGTGGTCACTTATTATATCTTCGTTAGTATCGACAATATCTAAATATGCAAGAGCGTCTTCAAAGTATATTTTCAGTTCTGTGCTTGTTGCACTTATATTATGTTCTCTACTGTTTAATATCATTCCCCAATATTCATCTTGTTTCTGGGATATCTTAGAAACTTCTAATTTATATGTTAGCCATTCTTTATTAAACATTTCTTTTAATTGTACTATATCTGTTATTTCTTTTTTATACCATTTGTCTAAACAATGATGTACAGCACTACCAGCATTCGCGTAACAGAAATCTTGTATTGAAGGTATTTTTAATATGTATTGATAGAACCATTGTCTAGGATAATGACTGAACATATTACATTGACTAAAGCTTCCTCTATATACCATTGATAGACCTCACAATATAAAAAACTAAAAATAAAGAAAAAAATTAAACAAACTTCTCAACAAGATTTTTCTTGATGATAGCATTTGTCATAGGGTTTCTTATATCCTGTGTCTTAATTTGTACCTTTGGTTTGCTATTTAGAAAATTCATAAATTCAAACATTGATACTTCATTAATACTTTTACCTTTAAAGTCGGCATATAAACCCAATAGTTGACTTGCTTGGTTTACCCTGTCTCGTGTTATAGTTGGATGCGAATATTTATCTTTTCCGTCAACATCTCTTTTAAATACTCTTATTCCACTATAAAATTCAACTTGTCCGCCTTCACTATAATGTAATGTGAATGAACATGGTTTGCAAAATTTATCTCCTTTCTTTGTAGGTTCCCATGGTTTATCTTGTGGGGGAAGCATTATTTCAGCTTTCTCAATTACAACTATCTTACCATTCATATCTTGACGGGGGGGCGCTTTTGTCCCGGTGGGCGCTTGTTTCCAATTATATGCGGTTCCACCTGCTTTAGAATCAACCATATCATTGTCAATACTATCTGTATCGTTTGTTGTTCCTGTAGAAAAACTATTTTCTGGTACTGTATCTTCTATATCTTCAAACTCATTTTTTGCCATTAATTCACGCCTCCTATACGTTTTTTTTACGATTATTTTAAACTTAACATTTGTATACGATTACTTATTTATATACTTATGTGTTGTTATGTATATATTTATGTATGAAGATTTAATTTTTTTAATATATAATTAATAACAAACGGACCACTTATAAGTAATAAAAGTCCTAACCATAAAGGTATATCCCAATTAAAATAATTAAATATATATTGTAATGTTAAAAATATTATTATAAACGTTGCTAATTGTAATATCATAAACCAAATCATTATCCAACTAAATTTCCAAACCCAATTAGATTTTGGAAATTTTAAATTTATATATTCTTTTTGTTCATCAAGGGTCTTATATGTTTTATGATGCAATACATCTAATTGTTCATTTACTTGATGTATTTGTTCTCTATGTTTTTTTGAAAATATTAATTTTAAAATATAATTAATATAATAACATAATATAACTATCACTAATATATTCATAAACATCATTTTGTCACACTCCTATTCACCCACATACTTTCATTTGAACTCATCCATCCTGTTTTTGTTAATTCATATATAAATTTTATACATTTATGTTCAACACAATCAACTTCTTTACAATTATATGAACGGAATGTTACATTTTTTATTGTATCATTTTCAAAACAATTATATGTATATTGTTCATTTATTTTATTATTTGTATATATAAATAAAAATATACAACTTATTAATACTACAATAATCATTATCCAATATAAAGGTTTTATATCCATTTTATTATATGCCCTTCATAAAATAATCTTTCTTCGATTTTATGTTCCCATTTATCTTTCATTAATTGCCAATATTCTTTTACTAATATATGATGTTGCCCCATTTTTTCAAAATGATAAAATGCATATACATCTGAACCCATTCTTGTACTTTCAATCATTATGGTATAATCCTTAGGAATATAATAAAATATCATTCTACTAAAACGTGTACCGGGAATATATGCTTTACATATAGTACCGTCTTTACATAATATATTAAGTTTTCTACGAACTATAAGTTCACAAGTACCATCTCCGAGTCTACATCCTAATATAGTACCGTAAGTTTGCGGAAATTTTTTGATTTCCTCGACTACTAATTCTATATTCCAAATTTTGTTTTGAATATTATCCATTATATTTATTACTCTTTTGTAAATTTTCATACCACCATAATGGTTGTAAATTAGTATAATGAAAACATTTTTGTTGTTCTTCTTTTTTTGTTAAATCAAATAAACTACATGGTTTTATATGGTCTATATGCCAACCAAACAAACGGTGTGTATTCCAACTCATACCCGGTTTAAATTGTTTTTCTAAATGTAATTTTAATTCTTTTATAGAACATCCCAATAATTGTAAAGTTTTATCTGTTTTTCTAACATTTTGACGTTTTAATGCACCTAAAATATATATAGAACATCCTTGTCGTATTTGACACTGAATACTATTTTTCATTCGTTGTCTTCTATTTTCATTTCCACATTTTTTACTACAACATATTTGATGAATTTCTCTTGGTTTAAATTGTTGATTACAAAACTGACAAACATAAACTAAATCAGATAAAAAAGATTTTCCTATTTTTTTTCTACTCTTAATATATCCTATTTTATTTCTATCAATAAATTTTTGTGGATTTAATTTTTTTTCTAGTTCTATTCTTTTTTTTCTTTCTAATTGTCTACATTTATTAGAACAATATTTACCTTTACTTGATTTTCCTAAAAAACTTTTTTTACAAACACAACAATTATTATATATCATTTTTATTTTCTAACCCATCATCATTAAATCTTCCTTCTATTATTTCCTGTCTCATTTTAGCTACCATTTGTTTACTATCTTCGATTAACATTTGAATAATATTTTTATTTAAATTTATATCATATTGATTTTTAATATGTAATATAATTCTATTCATTGTTAATGTAGTATCACTTGTCATTATATCTCTTAATGCTAAAATTAATAATCCTCGATATATATCTTCTTTACTTACACTTGCTAATACATTTTCATCGTCATAAACATTTTTTTCTCTTACGGCTAAATAACGGTTGTACAAATAATCTGGAGGTTTCGGGAACTTAATAATCTGCCAAAAGTTAGAGTGTTTTTTTAATATCTCTTGAATTTTACTTGCCTTAGTAAACTCAGTATACGAAGAAAGTTTTTCAAATTCTTTTAAACTCCATGCATCCTTTACAGGATTGGCATCTCTAATAAATACAGCACCTACACCTCTATCATATAAATCAATCCAATAATTTACATAGGACTGTAAATATGAACTTTCCATTTTATAAATTTTAAGTGGAAAACATAATATATATAGTAAGTGTTTGGTTCTTATTTGCCCTAACTTTTTCTTCAGCTCTTTGTTTGATTTTTTAGCCCAATCTGCTGCAGATGCAAAACGTATAGATTCATCTGCAATCAACGGGTCGAACTTATTACAAGTATCCATTTTATTACTTAGGTCTGCATTATTATATGCAATAAATTTCTCAGGACTAAATTGTCTACCAAGTAGTCTACACCAATATCTAGCCATCATTAATGCTGCTGATGATTTACCACCACCTTTAACTGCTGTAATAAGTATCATACTATCATAATTTGCAAGGTTACGATATAATAATAGTTCAATAAAATCTCTAAATGCCCTGAATCCTTGTAATGGTGAAATATTGGTTAAATAATTTTTACCTTCTTCTTCCATCATTTCTTGTATAATAAAAAGAAGTTCGTTATATGTATAATGTTTTTCTTCTGGTTTGATTGCCCAATTATCTGTAATGATTTTTTCTATTAAATGTCTTCTTGCAATACCTAATCCTTCTCCTAACATTTTACATCAACCATCCTTGTAATACAAACCAATATAAACCAAATCCAAAAAATATAGCAAAAAATATCGCCATAGCTAGAATACCAATTACATTTGTAATTACTTTTTTATTTATATCTACATCAAAAAGTCTCATCATGCCCACTTTAAATATAAGTCTACTTATTTATATATGTTGTGAATCATCTAATATAAACGATTCATTTTCATTCCAAAAAATATAATCCCTATAATCAGTACACAAATCCCTAAACATTTTTGCTCTATTAATACCATACGTTTCTTCAATAGTATCACTACAATAAACTTGATATAAATTACTTGGTTTATCTTTTTTTCTTAATACTCTGCCCATACGTTGTATAGTTTGTTTATCTGTACTATCCCCTGCAGTAATAATAGCAACATCAAGTTTAGGTAAATTCCATCCTTCATCTAACATCTTTGAAGTTACAATACAAAATGTATCACTATGTTTAACATTAGTCATTATACTATTAATTTTTTCTTTATCAATATCACTATGTATAATTTGTGCTTTAACTCCAATTTCTAATAAATGCCAATAATATTTATTTGTTTGTTCATTAAATTGTGAGAATATTATTATCTTATCTTTTTTATGTTTCTTAACTATTTCCGTTACGACATTAAACTTTCTTGGATAATTATTAACAAGTTGTTTTCGTTTGTTTAATAATGATAACATTTTCATTTTAAAAGAATCATTTTTTCTCATTATTTTATTATACCCACCACCAACACTCATTAATAATTTTAAATTTTGTGTAATCTCTGCATATTCATTATATGTTTTATCATCTAACTCAACTGCAATGTTTGTAAAATTAAATTGATTTAACACGCCATCGTTAATTGCAGCATCTGCCATATATTTAAACAATGTATAATCAAATGCTTTTAATATACTCCAATGTTTACCGTCTGGATGTTCTATTGTTGCGCTTAAACCTATTTTATATTTACAATCGTCTTCTAGATATGGCAAAAGTCTATTGGTTGAATAATTATGTATCTCATCGAAAATTCTGCAATTAAACATCTCCATACATATATTTTGTATGTTCTGCATATTAGTAATTGTTATCTTACATATCTCTTTTATGTTACCATAATATACTCCAATGTCTTGTAAATTAAAACCATTATTATAAAACTCTTGATACCATCCTGTTTCCATAATAACATTCTTTGGTACTACAATAAGTACTCTACATTTAGGGTCATTTTCTAATATTTTTTTAATTATATTCATTGCAAGAAAAGTTTTACCACAATTATGAACTATAAAATTATTAGCTATAAAATTATGATTATTTTCTACTTCCATATTATATACTTCTTCTTTTCCAACATATTTTATTGAAATAATTTTACTTGTTCTTCTAGTTTCTTTTGAACTAATTTTTTGTTTTTTTTCAATAAAACATTTAGTTTTTGCAGTTTGTTTAAATTTTTCTATACTTTCTTGTTTATTTGTTTTATATAATACACTATTAAATCCATATAATGTAAATTCTTTACTATGAGTATCTTTTCTATATATATCAAATGGTATTTTATTTAATGATGCTTTTGTATTAATACTTATAATTTTTTTTTCTTCGCTTGTATGTTTTTTTCCTTTAAACCCTTTAGGATGACCTTGTTTTTCCCATAACAGTTTACCATAAAATCCTCGTTCTTTTGTATGCATACTATTGTGTAATTTACTATCCATAATTTCTAAATTGTTTATTTCATTATTATTATGGTTCCCATCTTTATGATGAATAATTTCAAAAGGTGTTAATTTTCTATAAATTTGTTCACATATAAATCTATGTTCTCTAATTTTTCTAATTTTTCCAGTATAGTCTATATTAATTTCATTACTATAATTTTTATTTTGTAACGCTACTAATGAACGATTAAATAATACAAGTTCATCTCCTATTTTTAAATCTTTAACTTCAATATATTTTCGTTCCTTGATTACTCTATGATTAAAATTTTCATTACTATTATGTTTATTAAAAACATTAACTAAAAAAGGATGTTCAAATGTAGCTTTTATTATTTTACCACTTTTTGTTTTTATTTCATACACGTCTTTTATTCCAGTACACCAAACATTTTTAACTTTATTTAATTCTATACATTGTTTTTCTATATTAAAAGTATAAACATAAAAATTTTTTTGTCCAACTAATTGTTTTATAGGAATACCTTTATTATATTTTTCAATATTTCTGGGCATTTCAATTAATGTATCACCTGTCAAACAACCAGTAGCTACATTAAATACACATTTACAATTATTTTCAAAGAAATATTTAATAGCATTCCTTTGCCATTCATATAAATCTGCACTTTTTTTATTTTCAACAACTGCTAAATCTGATACAATTTCATTAGAATCTATTTGTATTCCAAATGTTTCTGCCATTATTAAAACCTCATTATGGGTTTTGTTTTATATTCTCCTGTGATTCTATCTATAATCATATTTTGTTGCCTTTCATCACTTAATTTTGAAATTAATAAATTAGCATATGCAATAATTTTTGTTCTATCATTTTCTAATCCACCTTCTAGTATTTTTATAACTTCACTAAAATTTTCCATTTGTTATCACTTCTCAATAGCAATATTATATGCTTCTTGTAATTCAATAAATGATTCTGCAGTACCACCATTATCAGGGTGATATATTTTAACAAGTTTTTTATATTGTTTTTTAATATCTTCTATATTAGCATCTTCATCAACACCTAATACAACGTGCCAATGACGTTTATCTAATAATATTTCTGATTGTTTTTTTATTAATTGTTCAAGAATTTTTTGTTTGATTTGTTTATTACATAACTTATCAAACTTATTAATTTGTTTTAATACAAAAGAAATTGCTAATATATTATCTTCGAGTTTATGCCATCTGTCACATGGTACATATAAAAATTGTCCATTAATATAAAAATAAACACAAGCGCCTTTATCTTTATGTTTCTTATCATTATGTGTTAATATAATATCTGTTGCATTTAATTTAATTAATTCCTCCTGTAACCGTTGTATTGCAATATCATAACTAGACCATCCTGTATAAAAATCATATATTTCCGTCTTAATCCAATCATTTGGCCAGTCTAACGGTGTTTGAATTTTCATTATTTGGTTTCCTGATATGTTTTAATTTTTTTGCTTAACTCATCAAAATATAAACAATAATTTAATATACCCTCCGTTTTTTTAAAATTACAGTTGCCAACAAACTTACAATGATACATTACATCTCCCGTTCCTTTAATACAATAAAACAAAGTTCCAACATCGTGTGAACAGGCTGCTTGTTGAATATGGGTCTGAATAATATCATTGATATAACTCATATTCATTCCTCAGTTATTGGAAGTTTCAATTCTATCTTAACATCTTTAATTGCTTGTTTTTTAATTTCATCAAAACTTTCTTTATCAATTAAATTATCTGGATATTCCTTAAAATATTCTGTTAGGTATAACATTGATTTAACTCCAATATAATAATTTATACCTTCTAAACTCTTACCATTTATTTTAATATCATTTAAACTAACCACAACACCACACTCCTTATTTATTTTTTGCCTAACATTCTTTTAAGTTTATCTTCAACACTGCTTGAACTTTCTTTACTTGATAATGATGACATACTTTTAATTTTATCATCACTTATAGCGTTTGTGTTTTTGGTTTTTCCTCCTGTAATATTCATCTTACCTTTGATTTTATCGTTTGTTACTGCGTCTGTATTAGATTTTTTTCCACCGGTTACACTCATCATTGATAATATATCTTCATTATTTACACCTTTAGAATATTTTTCATCTTTGATTTTTTCAGAGTTCCTGCCCATGAGCCTTGATATTGTATCATTGTCTGGACCGCCTTTGCCTGATGCAACTTCTTTTGTTTCTGTGTTGGTTTTTTTACCTAACATTTTATTCATACGTTCATCACTTGCAATAAAATCTCCATTGCTACTTGTTAATCCACCTTTTAGTTTTGCCATAAAGTCACCTTTGTTCTTACCTGTTAATCTATCTATTTCTTCTTTCTTATATTGTTCTTTCAAAATTGGTACTACTTCTACTCTCGCTTCTACTTTTGCTTCTTGTTTTATACCGTCTTTAAATTGTTCATCTTCTTTCTTTTTATCTTGATAGTTTTTAATCCAACCTTTTGCTTTATCAAATATTGATTTCTTTTTTTCCGTTGGTTCGTCTGCATCCCTTGCTACAAATGTATCATCACTGTATGTCTCTAAAATTATTTTTTTTGGCATTGTTTCACCTTTTTCATTTCTTCTAACTCTTCAAGATAATTTATCTGAGCCATTTTCATGGTCCAATATTTATCATCATCTTTCAATAATTTATAATATTTCAAATTATATAAATGTGTTGCAACTAAAAATGTGTATGCACCAAGTATAATCCCACCAATCAATAATATTAATGACGGTGCAATCCAATTTAAAAATAATATCATACCAGTAATAAATGAACAGGTTAATATGGTTTGTATTGTTGCAGTCCACCAAGTAAACTTCTTACCAAAAAATATTTTCTGCATTGGATTGGTTTCAATGATTGAAATGTTTTTCAATCCTCTATTTACAAAAATAAACATTTGCCTATATGTAAGTGTTATATCAAGTATAACTCCAATGTTTGCAAACATTATAACAACTATCAATTCTTCTAACATTTTTTATACCCGTTTATAATTAAACATTACTTATTTATATACGTTTGTACTATTTTTGTCTTTATCTGTTCTAAATATTTATAATATTCATATTCTGTTATTCCTGCATTGCCACAAAGTTGTTCGATTTTTTCACTTAATGAAAATACATAATGTTGTTTGATTTGAAATATTTTTGTATTATCATTCTCAAAATCTATTCGTGTTAATCTACCTGTTACTTTATCTATTGTTTCATATATTATCATTTTTGTTTATACCTCTAAATATTATATTATATAGCCTTTTGTATAGGAAAGTTGTTTAAAACGTTTACAACACGAGATTATTTTTAAAACGCCTTTAGTGTTAGTTTTTTGTTTTAGGTACTTTAAAACTGAACAAAAGGGGTATATACCACATAATATAAAACACTTGCCACGGCATTTTATATTCGTTTGCCATTACTTTACTGCATTCTACGCTCGTTTCATGGATTAGTTTGAACGTGTTCATTTGATAATACCTTTGAGTTAAACCATTCATTTGCTTTTTCAATTTCAGTTATCTTTGCCAACCCAGCCGCAGTGATAACGTAAACACCGTCTGAAAGTTTACTTATATGGCCACGTTTCAATAATATTTTGAAATTCATTGCCATATTTGTAGTAATAATACCTTTGTTTAATATATCACCGGCGGTATGTGTGACACCGTCTTTGAAACATAATAATATTTGATTAATTACAATTTTATTAGTATCTATCATATTTTCACCTATCAAATAATACATCATCTAATACTTTAATATAAACAGTTTCTGGACCAAATGGTAACTCTTTCATTCTTGATATATTTGTTTCGCCATTAAAATTGAATTGTGATGTGTTTGATAACGTTGACAAATATGTTTTACATTGCGACACTACTGCCGCACATTTAACAAACCCGTCATTACACATCGAAGCCAATGTTTTAATTTCTTCACATTGTGTTGTATTTGTTTGTAATATTTTAATTTCGTTTTGTTTACTTGTAATTACCGAACCTTGGTAAAACATTATACCCATCATTAAAACTACACATACTACCAAAATCCAAAACGATATATTACTTTTTGGTTTTTCTGGTCTTTCAGATGGTGGTTGCGCTACTGGCGGGGTTATATCTCCATTTAATATATCATTATAATCCATTTGTTACATCCTCCTTGATTTCTGTTATTGGTGTTTCTATAATTGTAAATTCTTCTTTATTTATTGGTACAGATATTACTTTAAGATTTTCTTCACTATCAATATTTGGTCCAATAAGTTTAATATTATAATTTATAATATCTAAAAAAGTGCTAGGAAATTTATTTTTTAAAAATAATAATCTTTTAAACAATTGCATATCATATTTTTGTCTAT
>Ga0315289_10015589_pt1 | contig 10543 bp, 9 predicted proteins | sample YL17G11_40_MG_FD_203452 | JGI IMG/M metagenome (GOLD analysis project Ga0315289, IMG submission 203452) | Sediment microbial communities from Yellowstone Lake, YNP, Wyoming, USA - YL17G11_40 | ecosystem: Environmental > Aquatic > Freshwater > Lake > Sediment | place: USA: Wyoming | collected...
TCTTTCCTAAATTACGCTCGAAAATGAGCAAAAAATGACCAAAAAGTGACGAAAAATGACAAGAAATGAATGCTTTTTAACAAAAATGAACAAAAAATGAGAGATTTGAACAGGTTTTTTAGGGTAAACCGGAAAAGCGACCCTTAAAAAGAGGCCCTGTTAAAATGGAGAAAATAAAAGAAATTAGCCACAGAGAGCACCGAGAACACAGAGAAATATAGGCACGAATCCATTCGACTATGCTCAGGACGAGGTAACACATATTTTTTAGCCACCAGAGGCCACCGAGAACACAGAGAAATATAGCCACGAATCCATTCGACCGTGCTCAGGATAGAAAGGCACGAAAAAGACACAAAGAGAATCAAGACCGTAGACTATTTTTTAGTTTGGCGGGAATTGCGGTTTTGGGGTCGGTCAGACACAGATTAACCTTGTCCCGAGCCCTGTCCCGAGCGAAGTCGAGGGAGCAGTCGAGGGAACGGATTAACACAGATTTTTTTGCCACAGAGGACACAGAGGTCACAGAGAATACACAGACAAGGATTGACGCCGACTATTTTGCCACAGAGGGCAGATAACGGAGGACCGAAGACGGACGGATATGGGTTAAGGTTTAGCCGGCACATTCTTCGACCCGGCTCTCCCGATCAGGGATGGCCGAGCCAAGGACGGGCCTGTGGTGCCGGCAGACGCGCGACGACGATATTATCATGCGGAAAAATACCATTCGTTCGACCTGGAGGCTCACGAGAGATTATCAGGTATAACTCGTGCTACGCAGCGCTTCCACCCTCCGCAGTATTGCTACGGAGGACGGGTCGCAGAGTAGCAAATGCACGTTATAATCTATTGAATTTCAGCCGATGAATCCCGATGAATCGGGATTCTGGATGGGGCGGGGAAGGGTAGAATGTTAAGCAGGATTAAATAACATGGAAGGCAAGGATTGGCCGCTTTCCCGGAGTTTATGGGCAGCTTGAGGCTATAGGTTTCAGTAGTTGAACGTATATTGGAGGGAAAAACGATGTTCGGACGCAAGCGTATTATAAATTACGAGCCAGTAGTTCCTGCGACGGAGATAGTCAAACGGACTCGCATAGTAGTAATCGACGACGAAAAGACGACGTTTCCGTTTGACGTGCTGAAAGGGCAGGGTTACGCAATAGATTATTGGGCTGATGTCGAAGACCTCCCTAAGTTGGAGCAAGGATTTTATGACATTATCATACTCGACATCGGAGGCATAGGAAAGGACCTTGACGAAACCCATGAAGGAATTGCTGTCCTAAAACATCTTAAAGAGGTCAACCCGGCGCAAGTGATAGTGGCTTTTAGTGGACAGTCTTACGAGTCGGCCAAGATTCCTTTCTTCCGGCTCGCGGACCAATATGTGCCCAAACCCACTTCAGCAATAACGTGGAAGGAGATTATTGATGACTTGCTGAAGACAAAGATAACCGTGGCCCACTATTGGGGCACTATCGAGGAGTTGCTAAAGGCCACTGGGGCCACAGAAAGAGACATCAAGCTAGTTGAAGCCAAGTTGGTAAAGGCCATAAAGGGGAAGAATGTAGATTTTCATAAGGTTTTCCAAGACATCTTGGGGCCTCTGGATAATGTGGTAACAATTGTTGGCATAGCTGCGAAGATTGTGAAACTACATAGTCTGTAAGGAGAGCAATGGACGACCCACTCCTGGTATTTTGTCCTTACCCAACGGTGCACGCAGACGGAACGTTACTAGACGGTATCAGTATGCCCCAAACAAGATATTGTAAGACAAAATGCGAGAAAAGGGAGTGTGTAGAGGTTTCCCCTGGAATTAAGGAGGGAGTCCCTGCTTTACACACATGTAGTAAGGGATTCAGCGTTGGCGTAGTGAAGATAGGAGATTTGGTGATTCGTATAAATGGAGTGGTTGAGGCTAACACCAGCACGGCTCCTAATAAGTTTAAGAAGGATCAGAGGGATCGTAAGTTAAAACTACCTGAGTTAGAGGAATGGCTGCGAGCATTTTGTGCTATTAGGCCAGAGTATGAGAAGCACGTTGAGGCAAAGGCCAAGGATGCGGTTCATGCCCTTCACGACATTAAGTCTCTCATTGCTTCAGTACTGAACACCGCAGAACAATGTATTCTTGGGCAGAACGGAATCTCAATGGACGAGAAAATCGAATCTTCGCCACCACATCTACAGACTATCTACCGCTCGTGTGAAGTACTCCAGTCGTTGCTTCAAATCACAGACATTTTAACAAATCCAGCTGTCGCTCAATTTGGAACACCTCGACAGGTTCCGATTCACAGAGCTATCCTCAAACTAATCAGAATCCATGAGAACAAAGCGTGTGCGCAGGGAAGGAAATTGATCCTGAAGGGGCACTCGCTCAACTCAGCAAGGCTTTATGGGTCTTTTATAATAATACCCCATATACTCATAGATAATGCGATCAAGCACGCGGATCGTGACACAGAGATACATATTCGGGTAGAGGATAAAGACAACGGAGAAATCAAGGTAGATTTTTCGTCTTTTGGGGATCTTGTCCCTGAAGGTGAACAGGAACGCGTTTTTCAGCGAGGTTTCAGGGGTAGCAATGCAAGAGCTTCGGGTTCTGGTCTTGGATTGTATATCGCCCAAATTGTGGGAAAGGCAAATGGCTTTGAGATATATTACAAAGCGCAACCAACAGGGATTCTTGGAAATAACAAAGGTTATAATCACTTTATGTTTACAGTGCCTGTATCAGCACCAGAACAACCAAAATTACCATCGACCAGCAATATGCCACTCTCTACACGGTCACCTTATTGGTAAGAAATACGATAGATCCGCCGCAATGATGGGCGTAAGACAAGGGGGAAGGTGGAGGTCCTCGGTATGCCGGATAGGGACGTTCGGAGAATCCGTGATTTGATTTATTATCAGTATTCCAAGATTGTTGCAAGAAGTGCATTCCGTGCATCTGATGGCAAAGAAGCAAAAAGCAAGCACTACGGCTTTATAAAGAAGACATTCAGAGAACTAAAAAGCGGGGCCAAGTCATGGTCGGAGATAACGCGAGAAGATTGGCAATTTGTCGAGGCCGAAAAGAGGTGTGTATATTGCGGAAGCGAAATCGATCTCCATAGAGAGCATATCGTGCCTAAATCCCTGGCCATTCGGCCCGAGTGCAAGACCTGCGATGTTATCCAGGGGATAGACAACCAAATATGGGCGTGCGGCGGAAAAACGGAGAGGGCGGGATTCGATCTGCCCTCTCTGTGCAATTTCTTTAGCAAGCTATGTTTACAGCTTAACTGGCAGAAAGTCAAGGATTTAGATTCTCTCGTTCATTTACTATTCTTGCACGGTTTCTTACTGTCTTGTGATGCGATTTAAGGGCAATTTGAGGGCAACACTTGCGAGCTCATATGAAAGACGCTGACCGATATCGTGGTTGAGGTCAACTTGCTTAAGTCGACCCCTCGACAAACTATCTAAAGCGAATGTGCAAGGGCCCCATTCTCCAGAGTCCGGGAATGCGACAGCCAAAATAGTGGATACTCACCGTAGAACAAGTCCCCAAAGCCAGCCAAGCTATCAGACTAAGATTCATCGAAGCCCTCAGCTCAAAAAAAGCCCCCATAAAAGCAGGATGTTGCGTGAACACCTTTTACCAGCGACTGCATTTGGGAATAAACGCACTTGGAAAGTTGCAGAATAGAAAGCCAAAGGCAGAAATCAACGATGCTAATCGCCGATACATGCCAAAAATAAAAAATTTTCCAGTTCAACTGCTTTATATGGAAGCACTTGGAAAAGTATACGACAAAAACCAGGATTTTGGACCTAAGATTTTGAGACCTTTTGACAACTACATATAAACGCCCCATGTTCTTAGGCTCAAAGTAGGCTTCGGATCAGGCAAACGATTGCTACGGGGTGCCTGAATAGATTGAAACGCAATTACAAGAGTCAGCATCCTGCAAAGTGCTGAAAAGGTAAATACGTGTGAATTGTCCTGTAAGTTTCAGCAGGCACCTGTGGAGGTATGAGGTCTGTAAAGGCGCGAATTACAGCTTCATACGCCATAAGCAAGAAGAGCGCTTGCGCCCCCTTTTTTCGATCACTTGTCAATAATCAAGTCTCTTTCAAACGAGTTAGCCAGCAATTGGCGTGTTATTGCGATCAGCTTGACTTTGATTGTTCCCCTCTTGTCTGCCAAATGAATCTTGCCATCTTTGGCTACAACATTTTGCCCATCGATGAATGCCTCAACGCGCGCAATCTCCTGACCGGCAGGCGCTGATGCATCATAAGAGACCATTCTTTTATCCTCCAGCTCAACATCAATCATGACAGAGGGCCGTTGAGCCGTAAGTTGGGGATAAGTGAACGTTGGTTGCTTGGGAATCATTGCATCTATCTTCCGCGCCAAGGGCAAGGCCTCCTCAGCAAGGCATCCATTCGCCCATATGTTCAGACAAACATTGTCACGAGCAAACCTGACGTGTACATCGTCCTTTTTTCGCGACTCTGTGAGAAAACCTACCGTGCCAAGGTTCTCAGGCCGCTCGGCTGTAGCATAGAGCTTTGCGAGAGCATCTGTCGGCATCGTATTTTCCGTCATTCTGGTAAGCATGTACTCCTGGGCAGCCCTGCAACTCGGAGCCAGCAGTACCTCTATCGACATCTGACCCTCAAGGCGATATTTTTGCGACTTTTGGTATCTCTCCAGCTTGCGTTTAAGATAACGGTCAACAAAAGTAGCGTCCTTTCTTCTCTCAACTGGAATTTCTGCCAGCAGTTTCCTTTTGAGTTCAGGTGGAAGTTCAGCGGGCAAGGGCTTACCATCTTCAATCAAACTGTCCCATGAGCACATCGCTTTGCCCCAAGGCTGATCGTCAAAATGAACGTAGGTGTAAGCAATCGACTCTCTGGTTATCAGATTAGGATTTGAAGTTAAAGATTTATCGATCATGGGTGCAACGCGGCGCGCCTCTGTTTGGGGCCAGTCTTCGAAGGCTACCGCTTTACCTACAGCGTTAGCCCGCATCTTGTCGAAACCGGGCGACAGTCTGAGCGAGTGGAACTTTACGACAGATTGCCCTTCTGATTCGCTGCCTGTAGCTAGCGATACAAGAATCATAGTTAAGGACATGACAGTGAGGTATTTTTGAATAACAACCTTCTTGATCATGGTTCAATCTCCCTTATTTTTACTGTTCTTAATATCAGATCAATGGACACTAAAGGTGTAATTAGTCGGCGTCCCAGGATTCGATGTGGGATTATCGTCAATTACTCTATTGCGATAGTCGTTTGGCCAAGTATCATCACCGTCCAGGTCGCGTGCAACAAAAGGCGGCCCGTAGTCGGGACGATCGCCGTCTGTATCGCCACCTGGGCTTGCAGGGTCCCCCGGCCCACCGGTATCCACCTGGCCTCCAGAACCATCATAGATGTTACCGCCGAGTCTAGCAAAACCGTGGTTCCCGAAGCTGGAGCGCCCCTGAGCCCAACTCCAGTCACCATTGACGATTGGATTAGCATCACAGCTGGAATTATCATAGAATGGGTTGTTGGCCCAACCTTTGCCAATAGGCTTGATGCAATTCAAATAGCCGAACGGGCCCACATACGTGTACTGCGCTCCACAGCCCAGTGCGTTTGCAAATACGACAATAGCCTGCCCCATATCATAACAATTTACAGTGCCTATGCTGGCGGTATCATAGTTGGCAAGCCACTTTGTCAGGTTGAAGCTGCCACCGACAGAACTGCTTGCGTATCGTGGTGCTCCGGAGACCGTATCATACACACCGCCAGCATTGTTGTAGAAATCGTCCCAAATATCGCGCATCGCGTCAGATGCATTTGTCCGATTCGCAGCCATATCGCACGCGACCTCAAGAGTCCCCAGCCAGGGCTGAGCCTGCGGTGCCTGAGGAGTCGCCAGAACTGTGTAGACCGTGTGCTCGCCTGTCGCTCCCATGTCAAATGGGGTCGAAGACACTCCATTGACATTCTTATACTTCCAATCCCAATTGAAGAGATGCTTGCCTACAAAGGCTGGTACGCTGTTAGCCGTGAAATTACTCTGGCCATTTCCGCCAGCGAAAGACACGGTTACAGGAGAGCCACTACTGTTTAATCCGCCAAGGCCTGTTTCAGCCCATATCTGGGCGGAACTAATTGAGGGCACCGCCTTAAAGTTTACCTGGACAGAGTGAGAGCCTCCCGTTGTCCAGGCAGCAGGCTTGATAACATCACATGCCCCGGAAGAGTACTCAGGAGCGGTTATGTTTGTGTGGTTTACGTTGTCATAAATTGTGATGACCCCCGATCCGGTATAGTTGAACGAGATTGACTCCACACGCACATCGGCAACTGTAAATCCTACCGCGTCAAGAGAGTCTATTAGATCAGTTCCCTGGTCGTATTGACCGTTTAGGTTAAAGTCCAGCACCACATCGTATTGCCCCGGCGTTAAAGGCGCGGCCCATGCCAGGGTCGAATAGGCATTAGCACAACTACCTGGCTGCATGGTCACGGTTTCGACAAAGCCGGTAACATCTACCAGGTTCCTATCTGTTGTCCATTGCGCATCGGTTTTGTGAGCCACGATATAGGCACGAGCGGTTTGGCCAATATAGCCCGGTTGCACATAGGGATCTACTCCAACGTAAACGTCTTCTGTGGTTAGAAAGGCGTCACGGAAAGCCAGCCTACTCATGCGGGTGCCAGCCAGGTCCTGTTCCAATGGTTCACCGAGTCCTTGGCGTCGCTGTATGACAAAGCCAGAATAACTGAGATTTGAGACAACATTTTGGACCTTTGCGGATGAAGCAGGATGATAAAAGCCGAATGGGTACGTCACCACTTCCGCAACCATGTCGTAGCTGCCAATAGAAGTAAGTCCTTTTGGCCATAATAACTTCTTGAAACTGTTATCATTGGCCTTTAGCTCAAATATAGGCGGCAGACCGCCGTCATATTGCTTGGTCACGTCCCTCAGTGGATTTCCTTCTTTCCAGTCCGTATCAGATGGGACGGCCCACAGTCTAAAGATGCTGCCTTTTGGAAAGTCTCTGCCCACAACCCAAACATCCTCTTCGCCAATGAGGAACCCAGATTTTGGACATCCTCGAGCATCCGCAGCGTATAACCTGGGTCTAATTGCTTTTGCGGCAACTCTAAAGCTGGTTTCACGAATTAGCTTTCTGTCTTTCGTTATTCTCAGCGTATAGTTTCGCCCAGCATATTTGAAATCGCTAACGTCGTACTCAGATAGATTTGCGACAGGAGTGCTCCAAACAGGTGTCTTCGAACACGGCAAGAGTCCAATGTCGTACCATATGACAGTTTCAGGGATACGCCCGTAGCGGTCGGTCGAGAGCCTTGATTCAGCAACTACTTTGCCATCATCCCTTACTACTTGTATATCATACCCTGCCTTTGGTGACAGATCCGCAGCATGGAACAAAACTGAATCTTGTAGTTGAAACTCGGCCGTCCTTATACCCGATGCAGTTCTCAGTTGAATCGGTGGGCGTTTCTCAACCAGTGACCCCAAGGGACTACACCCACTTATCGTAAAAGCTGCTGCTAAAAGAAACATGGGATAAATTAATCTTCGGTTCATCTTGATACTCCTTTAATGAATAAGAACCTGTACTTTGCAGTGCCGCGATTTTCTCGCTCACCTACCCTCAATTCCGCTTTCGAAATCTACTATCGAAGAAATCGTAGACCACATTGCCGTAACAAGAAAGTTTCAGCTTCTTGTTTCTCGTGTAGATTTGGCAAGCATCGTTTCTGCTAGTAAACCATTCTAAAACGCAGTTTCCTTTCCGATGCCCCCCGGCTTTCATTTAAAGATAGCCGAACATCTCAAAATATGCTATTTGCAGCCGTTTTTTCACCACTTATATTTCGCACCCGACCACTTTGCTGAGGAAAACAATAAGCCTTTTAGTCATTCTTCTCTGTTATCACGCTCCAAGATGAATCCCTACGAGTAGCAGACCGGCGAACCGCCCAAGATCTCACAGAGCCAGACCCTTCCACAGCTACCTTTGATATTTGAGGCTTTGGTTCTTCGTATATATTACTGGCGTTTCTCAGTTCAAAGTGTTGACTGTTTTTTCGCTATTTATATCTCATGGTAATACTCGGTTGTTTGTTTGCTTTGCTAGCGCCCTATGGAAAACCAAGGATATTCTACTTTTTTCTAGTAGCTGCAGCCGCAGGTGTCTGCGTAAGCCTCAGCGTATACCTGTGGAAATTGGGCGAATGTTACCAATTCGTTTACTCTCAGGTGTTTGGCGATAATACACAGACCCCGTTCTATGTACAAAACTTCAATCGATCCATTGGCATCGTAGGGGCTACAGGGCTCTTTTTCGTAATCTTTGTCGTGCTCAGGATATGGTTTCCACCGAGTAAACGACAAGCATAGCGTGGGCAAGGGCAAACGAAGCGTAGCCGCAGCCTAAAGGCGCGCGGCTGCTGCAAATCTGTCGCAGATCTCGGCTCGGATTAACCCGCTTTCAAAAGCTCGGTCACCCTATCCGACCAGGAACCGTTATGAATCCAGACAAACACGCTGACTTTCAGTCCCATCGAGCTCAGTGAATCAGTGGCGCGTATAAGCAAGTTCGGGCGACTGAATCAGGCATTTCCCACTGTCGGTCTATCCGCAAGCAGACTTTTCCCAAATGGGCGAAATCATACAGGCGAGAGTGTGCCGTAGAGCCAACGGTCGGATTGGACCCGGCAACCACTGGTTCAAGTAAACATCAACCGTGCATAATTCTGGTCCAAGAATGCGTTTTCGGGCAATAAATAAAGTTGACATGCGTGACCGTGGGCCTTAGCGATACGTGATGGAGTCCTTTTAGAGACGTAGACAACCAAAACCGGGCTGCTACACCGTTCACGTTAATTGCGTTGAGCGTTGAACACGAGCCTTTTATAGCCCGCCGTTTCAATTTTGGAGAGAGATCGAAATATCGAGACCTGCGGTTAAACTTCTCATTTAAGCCGCGGATTTTACTGGACAGTTCCCTTCGAATCCTGCACACAAGCTCGGTCGGGTAACCTTTAAGGGCAGACTTCCAGGTGCTGTCTTCGAGCAAGCCCTGCTGGGCAAAAACAAGGTGTTTTGGTTTCTTTCCTTTAAGTGCCTTCATTTGTCTTTCTTCATGTCCAAATGCTTCTTTATTGGACGCCGGGGTACGGGCAAAACTGCTATAGGTGAACTACCAGCCGCTAAAGCGGCTGGCGTCACTGGGCTAATCAAGCCCCGAACTCGATGAGTTTTCGCTGCCCCGAAGCCTCTATCCAGTGTTTACTCTGGGACTCGGCGACGTACCTCTGCACCGTTTCCGCATTTACGGCGCCAACTGTCCTGTAGAAGTACCCGCCTGACCAGAACTTGTCGCCGTACAGGTCGTCCGCGAACAGCTCCCAGTGGTTTTTGCGCATCATGTAGCTGCTGAAGCCCTTCAGCAGCATTGCCACATGCGACGGGCTGTGGTTCTTGCATGCCGCTGTGAATACATGGCAGTGGTCTGGACCGCAGTCAACGGCTCGGATTGTTATGCCGTGCCGCTTCGCTGCGGCGACCATGTAGTCGCGGGTAAGAACCCATACCTCCCTGTTCCTGAATATCGGCCTGCGGTACGCGGGCGTGAACCCCATGTGGTAGTTGGCTTCCCCAACGCTGTGGCTTCCGCTAATCAACTCTACGCTCATAGAAACACTTCCTTAAGGTTATAAGGCAGCGAAACCTACAGCTCATTGGGATTTTTTGTGTGCACGAGCCGAAGCTTCGCTGCCCACTTTATTTTTACTCTTGGTGCAGCATAAGCGCTGCCTCGCGCTCAGAATTTGGTTCCGCAATTCATCCGCGGCCTGAAGGCCGCTGGGGTTCTTGCGGCGCTCGGCCTAAATTGTAATAGTCACTACTCAATCTAACAAACAGTTCTTTAGCAAGCCAAAAATTGAAGCCACAACTTCTCAACGAAAACTTTATTAACATGTTCCTCCAAATGTAAGTTGGAATGTGTTGATTTTGACAGTCAGGCGGGGTTATCGCGTTAAGCAGCCTTGTCCGGACGGGGCTAATCGGCATGATATGCAAGCCCCGTCAACACTTCCTAAAAAACCAAAAAGAAGTGATTGACGGATGACGCAGCAAAACTCGCCTCAGGATCGGAGAAAACGGATAATCTCCTTCACCGAACAGCTAGGTCTGCCCAGCACGTTCTCAGACCTCAAAATAGAGGGGCTTGATAAGGTTGCAGGTTCACGCGAGCTTTCAGCAAAAAACAAGGAACTGATATTCCGGTTTCTCAACCATATCTCGCCAGAAGTATCAGAAAGACGACTGACCTTCTACACCCATAAACTTCGCAAGCTGGCAGAGTGGCTTCAGAAAGATTTTGATGCTGTCACAGAAGAAGATTTACGCTCGCTCCTGACCTTCCTTTCAAAAGGAAATCCCCGTGAAAACGGCGGCAAATTTTCACAAGGAACTGTACATGGTTACAAA
>Ga0315289_10015590_pt1 | contig 10542 bp, 7 predicted proteins | sample YL17G11_40_MG_FD_203452 | JGI IMG/M metagenome (GOLD analysis project Ga0315289, IMG submission 203452) | Sediment microbial communities from Yellowstone Lake, YNP, Wyoming, USA - YL17G11_40 | ecosystem: Environmental > Aquatic > Freshwater > Lake > Sediment | place: USA: Wyoming | collected...
TGACAACATCCGCGCCTTGGAGAATCGCGACATAGTACGTCGGTGTGTACGCGGTCGGCAAGCGACGCGGATCGTTCACCATCAAATAGTACGGCGGCAGTTGATTCGCGAGCGAAATCGAAACCGTTGTCGGCGCGAGCGCGAGCGTCGCGGTCGCTTCGTACGTTGGCTTGAGCGCGAATGTGACGAGCGCGGCGGCAAGCATCGCGAGGAGCGGCATCGCGACGACGATGTACCAGCGGCGAATCAAAACGTCGAAATAGTCGCGGAGGGTGATTTCGTTAGACATCATCAGATTAAAATTCGTGAGAACGCAGGTAGAATCTATGGACAGATTGTGAATTGTGTTGCTGGTCCACCACTGCGATCCGGCTTGAGAAATTCGATAGCGTTCTTGCTCTCATCTAGCCAGAAAACGCGCGCAAAGTATTGCTCGCAAGGAGCGGGACCTCTGATTGTCCAATTGTCAGCAGACGCCAGTTCGCTTGTCCCTACCGGGATGATACTATCAACATAAGCCGTATCACCCTTGGCATTTTTCGCGTCTGGTGGGAATATCAGTACTCTCCAACGAAACGCCTGAGGAATCCCAGTCGTGTTCAAGAACGTGACCCAAAATTTCACTGTCTGATTATTCTTGGGCGGAATCGGGTCAACACGAACTGCAGTAGCCCAAACACCCGGCGGCGCGGCGATCGTTGGCGAGGTGGGCGGGCGCGTGGGCGTACGGGTCACGGTTGCCGCAGGTGTACTCGGCTGAGTCACGGCGGGCTGGGGCAGCGTCGGACTCGGCGCACCAATCGGCGGCTGAACGACCTGGGTCGGGATCGGTGTGGGCTGCGCAATGGCCGGCGCGACGACGACGGGTAGCAACGCCGGCTCACTGGCAGCGCCGGACGCGTTGTACGCGCGCACGCTCAAGGTGTGCGTCCCGGGCGTCGCTTTCCATCGCTGCACGAGCGTGAAACTGGTCTGCCCCTTTGGAATGGGCGGGACTTCGGTTTGCACCGTCGCGCCATCTACCGCAAGTTCGACGCGGACGATGCCGGAGGGATCCGTGCTCATAGATTGAATTTGGACTTCGTCCCCTTCGTTAAGTTGCGACCCGGCGGCAGGGGATAGAATCGTCACCCGGGGTTTCGCGGCAGGACCCAAACCCAGGGTGCTGAGGTCGCATGCGAGCACGCTCAAACTTGTGACGGCAAAAAACAACACGATGGCTCTGAATAGTCGCGCACGCATAGTCATCTCCTCTTCGGGGGAGAAACACGTTTTCTCGGAGAAAGCGGGTTTCTCCATTTCTGGGGTGATAATAGCATACATCGGCGGGACGGGCAAATGAGCGAAAAGACCTGACGGGTTTCGCAAAACCGGTCAGGTCTCTGTCAATGCGGCACATTCCATCTCTATCATACCACAACTTGGCACATAACCCAATCACCGCGACAGGGGAATACTCATTTTGCGCGAATCGCCAATTGAGAATATAATAGGAATGCACGCGCAACAGGATGTGCCGCACCCACATCCGAATTGGTTGCTCAAGTCAAACGGAGGAAAGGGAGCATCACCATTTTGCCTGATTGCTCCTTTGGCTTGGGCTTTTTTCTTGCGCGACGAAATTACTCTGCCTGTCATTTCGGGGCATGCTCTTTGTGCCGAGAGATCTCGCTGGCATGGGAACGAGATTATTCGCGGAGTTTATACTGAGCGAAGCGAATGGGCTCGAAATGCGAAGACCTGCGAGAGATTGGAAATCGAACAATGGATAAATCATTACCACTCCCACAACCAGCGCCGATGTTCGATCCATCGCACGATGTTTATCGTTACGAACCGCGCGCGCTCGACGCGATTTTTAAACCGAAAAATGTCGCAGTGATCGGCGCGACCGAAACGGCTGGCTCGGTCGGGCGCACCGTACTGTGGAATCTGATCAGCAATCCCTTCGGCGGCACGGTGTTCCCGGTCAATCCCAAACGCTCCGGCGTCCTCGGGATCAAAGCGTACCCTTCGATCAAAGAGGTGCCGGAAAAAGTTGATCTCGCCGTCATTGTGACGCCCGCGCCGTCCGTTCCAGGGATCGTCAAGGATTGCGTTGATCTGGGCATACGCGGCGCGATCATCATCTCGGCGGGCTTTAAGGAAATCGGCGCGGAAGGCGCGGGGTTGGAACAAAAAATATTGCAAGTCGCGCAAAGCGGCAACATGCGGATCATTGGGCCGAACTGTCTCGGCGTGATGAGTTCGACGAGCGGCTTGAACGCGACGTTCGCGGCAGGGATGGCGCGCCCCGGCAACGTCGGCTTTATCAGTCAGAGCGGCGCGCTGTGCACCGCCGTCCTTGACTGGAGTTTCCAGGAGAACGTCGGCTTTTCGCATTTCGTTTCCATCGGTTCGATGCTCGACGTGGACTGGGGCGATTTGATTTACTATCTCGGCGACGATCCGCACACGCAAAGCATCGTGATCTATATGGAAACGATTGGACACGCGCGCTCGTTCCTCTCCGCCGCGCGCGAAGTTGCGCTCGTCAAACCGATCATCATCATCAAACCCGGTCGCACCGAAGGCGCGGCGAAAGCCGCCGCGTCGCACACCGGTTCGCTCGCCGGCAGTGACGACGTCCTCGAAGCCGCGTTCAAACGCTCCGGCGTTCTGCGCGTCAACAGCATTGGCGATCTGTTCGCGATGGCGGAAGTATTAGCAAAGCAGCCGCGCCCGCAAGGTCCGCGCTTGACGATTGTGACGAATGCCGGCGGTCCTGCCGTGCTCGCCACCGATGCACTCATCTCGAGCGGCGGCGAACTGACGCCTCTCTCCGACGACGCGATGAAAGCGTTCAACGTAGTTCTGCCGCCGGTGTGGAGTCACAACAACCCGGTTGACATCATCGGCGATGCGACGCCGGAGCGATACGCCCAAGCATTGGAAATCGCCGCGAACGATCCGAACAGCAACGGGATGCTCGTCATTCTCACGCCGCAAGCGATGACCGACCCGACCCAGATCGCGGAAAAACTGAAACCGTACGCGACGAGCACCGGCAAACCGATTCTCGCGAGTTGGATGGGCGGCAAAGATGTCGCGGCGGGCATTTCGATTCTCAATCACGCGCACATTCCCAGTTTCGAATATCCGGACGACGCGGTGCGCATGTTCAGTTATATGTGGCAGTACTCGCAGAACTTGAAGAGTTTGTACGAAACGCCGACCTTGCCGACGCCGATGCGAAACGGTGCCGCCTCATCATTTGAACAAGGCGAGCGAATCATCAACCGAGTGCGCGTGTCCGGTCGCACGATTCTCACTGAATTTGAATCGAAGCAATTGCTCGCGGCGTACTGCATCCCCGTCGTCGAAACGCGCAGCGCGACAAACGAAGCGGACGCGGTCAAGCACGCGCGCGAAATCGGTTGTCCCGTTGTGTTGAAACTGTACTCGGAAACGATCACGCACAAAACCGACGTCGGCGGCGTGGTGTTGAATTTGAAAGACGCGGACGCGGTCACGCGCGCGTTCAACACGATTGAACAATCGGTGAGCGAAAAAGTAGGCGCGCGGCATTTCCAGGGTGTCACCGTTCAACCGATGATCAAACTCGATGGGTACGAACTGATCCTGGGCAGCAGCGTGGATGCGCAATTCGGTCCCGTCCTGCTCTTTGGCTGGGGCGGTCAACTCGTCGAAGTATTCAAAGACAGCGCGCTCGGCTTGCCGCCCCTCAACACGACGCTCGCGCGCCGAATGATCGAGCAGACGAAAATCTTCAAGGCGCTCAAAGGGGTGCGCGGGCGCAAGCCGGTCGATCTCGCCGCGCTCGAAACGGTGATGGTGCAATTCAGCCAACTCGTCGCCGAACAAAAATGGATCAAGGAAATTGACGTCAACCCGCTCCTCGCGTCGCCGGAACGATTGATCGCGCTGGATGCGCGCGTCGTGGTGTACGATCAAAACACGCCCGAAGACAAATTGCCAGCACTTTCGATTCGACCGTACCCGACGCAGTACGTCAAAACCGTGCAGGGTAAAGACGGTACGCCCATCACACTTCGTCCGATTCGCCCCGAAGATGAACCGCTGATCAGCAAATTCCACGAAACACTTTCGGACCGCAGTGTCCATCTGCGCTATTTCAGCCCGCTCATGCTTTCGGAACGCGTCACGCACGAACGCCTCGCGCGCGTCTGCTTTGCCGATTACACCCGCGAGATTCCAATCGTCGCCGAACGTCAAGGGCAAATCATCGCCGTCGGTCGGCTCAGCCGCTTGCACGAATCGTCCGCCGCGCGCCTGACGATGCTCGTCAGCGATCGCTTCCAGGGACAAGGGATCGGGCATCTGATGCTTCAGCATCTCCTCGACATCGGGCGCGCGGAAAAACTCGTGCGGATCATCGCGCACATTCTTGCCGACAATGTGATGATGCAGAAACTGTGCGCGAAATATGGCTTTAGCATCACCCCCCTCGAGAAGGGAATTGTCAAAGCGGAGATCAATCCGTAAAGTAGATGCCGTCACCGAAGAGGCGCGGGCATTTGTATTTTCAACGTTTGTCACCCTGAGCAAAGCGAAGGGTCTCTCAAGCAACTTGCGAGATACTTCACTGCGTTCAGCACGACAACTACGGAGGATGACGATGGAGTACACTTATCTCGGACGTACCGGCTTGAAAGTGAGCCGCGTGTGTCTTGGCACGATGAATTTTGGTCCCTTCACGACCGAGCGCGATGCGTTTGCGCTAATGGACAAAGCACTCGAACTCGGCATCAACTTTTTCGACACGGCGAACGTCTACGGACGCAAGAAAGGCGAAGGCGTCACCGAGCAAATCATCGGACGCTGGTTCGCACAAGGCGGTGGTCGCCGCGAAAAGGTTGTGTTGGCGACCAAGGTGTACGGCGGGATGGGCGATTGGCCCAACGAGAGCAAGTTGTCGGCGCTGCACATTCGCCGCGCGTGCGACGAAAGTTTGCGCCGCTTGCAAACCGATCACATTGACCTGTACCAGATGCACCACGTTGATCGCGCGACGCCCTGGGAAGAGATCTGGCAAGCCATGGAAATGCTCGTACAGCAAGGCAAAGTATTCTACGTCGGCAGCAGTAACTTTGCCGGATGGAACATCGCGCAGGCAAACGAAATCGCGAAGCGACGAAATTTTATGGGGCTGGTCTCGGAGCAGTCGCTCTACAATCTGACCGCGCGCACGGTCGAACTCGAAGTGATTCCGGCGTGCCGCGCGTACGGCCTCGGCTTGATTCCGTGGAGTCCACTCGGCGGCGGCATTCTGGGCGGCGCGCTGCAAAAATTCACCGAAGGTCGCCGCGCGGAAGAACAGCGCGTCAGGGCAATCGAGAAATTCCGTCCGCAGTTGGAACAGTACGAAGCGTTGTGCAAGGAGATCGGCGAAAAGCCCGCCGATGTCGCGCTCGCGTGGCTATTGAAGAATCCGGTCGTCACCGCGCCGATCATCGGTCCGCGCACGATGGAGCAACTGACCGGTGCTCTGCGCGCAGTCGAACTGAAACTTTCGGACGACACGCTGCAGCGGCTCGACAAAATTTTTCCCGGTCTCGGCGGCGAGGCGCCGGAAGCGTACGCGTGGTGACCCCACCCCAGCCTCCCCGTCATTGCCGGGGAAGGGTGGGGTAGAGGTTTTGCCAAACTCGCGCCGCGTTGGTATGATAAAGTCAAAGGAGCGGCGAGTTCCTATGGCGTACCGAATTACCGCAGATTGCACGGCGTGTGGCATCTGCTTGAATAAATGCGCGAACGGCGCGGTCTATGTGACCGAAAAGGAAATGTACGCGATTGATCCTTGTCGCTGTACCGAGTGCATTGATTTGCCCCGGCGCAATTGTAATCTGATTTGCGCTGTCGGCGCGATCCAACTCGATCCGGAGCAGCGTGAGTCGCCGGAGGAGTTGTGGGCAAAGCAGCGCGCACACAAATCCGCGCGCGTGCACGCGTGACGACCATCGCGCGCGTAAATTTGCCAAGACACAACAATCGCGTTATAATGGCGACCGTTCCGAGAGGTCCGCTAGCTCAATTGGCAGAGCAAATGACTCTTAATCATTAGGTTCAGGGTTCGAATCCCTGGCGGATCACCATGAAACCCCGATTTTATCGGGGTTTTTGTTTTTTAACTCGTCAAAGCATTGACTTGCGCGGATTTGGGTGTATACTTGGATTGTGACAGATTCTGCTCGTTGACCCCGCGCCGCCCTTGACAACCTGGGGTGCGCAGAATCTGCGGACGAAGAAAAGACGCTCAGGGACACACGCAGACGCCTTGATAGCGGAGACGCCGCGCACGCTACTTCACGCCCAACACACTTTTCAAATCGGCAGATGTGTTGATTGAATTATTAGAATATGTTGCAAATTTGCAACAAACTCCACTCTGTTAGAAATGCAGTATCACGTCCCAGTCACAATTACCACTGTCCATAGATTACGGTTATGATTGGAAAATGCGAAAAGTATTGTCTCTGGCATTTTTGGTGGCAGCACTTGTTCTCGCGGCCTATGCCATTTTCCTCGTCGCACCGCTACAAGGTGATTATTACCAATTCTACTATCCCTCACTCATTCGCTTTCTGGGGGGAGGGACAAGGCTTTACGATGCCTCAAGCCCACCATTCTACAATGCCCCATGGCTCCTGGGCTTCTGGATCCCATTTGCAGGTTTTCCTTACCTGGTCGGTCAATACGCAAACACGCTTTTGATCCTGGTATCTGCTCTTGCATCTCTATGGATGTTCCGTCGCAGCACGCCGAGAGTGGCCGTCTTCCTTGCTATCTTCAGCCTCCCATGTCTTGCTCTCGTCGTACACGGGCAAGTTGATGCATTAGTATTGCTCGGCGTGACGCTGGGCTATTTTGCAGTGCGTCGGAGAAACACGGCGCTCTTGTCCGTTGCCCTTTGCTTGCTGGCAATCAAGCCTGTTAGCGTGATATTGGTCGCACTTTGGTTCCTTGCCGCTTCCCGGCAGTGGAAAGCGCTATCGATTCCCTTCGTGGCCGTAGTCTTATGCGCCATTTTTCTCGGCTTCGATTGGCCTATGCGCTATGTGACGTACACCTTGCAGCATCCGCTTGATGCTCCCCGTGTTGAGTTGTGGCGCTTGGATATTTCACCAATATTGCTAGGCACTCTTACTCTGGCTGCCCTACTTGCGTTTTTGCTACTGGTAAAGAGACGCGGTTTTGATGATTGGACGTTCGGTCTCGCGCTGACCACGAATTTCGTTTTCTCCCCGTACCTTCTATGGGCACACTACGTCGCACTCATTCCTGCGCTCCTGATCCTCGCCCGCCCTCAACTGAAATTCGCCGTCCTCGTCTACCTGTCCTCGTTCCTCTTGCCCTGGTTTGGCGCAGCATACCCAATTGCGATGTTCCTCGCACAGTGGCTGACCGTGCTAACCAAGCGCGCTCACAAGACAGGCTTTGTCGCCCCATAAGTCCCTTGGTCAAAACAGAAACGCGCCTAAAGGCGCGATACTGTCAATGTCGCTTAATCAGGGTGTTCACGAATCGAACTTGACGGAATCGCCATTTCAGACTACAATCACAATCAAGTAGGGGTGATTCAAGTCCATTCGCCCCGACTATGGATAAGCCGTACTGGGTTCGTGCGGCTGTGAGAAAGAAAAGCGGCAGCCGCGCGTGTGGTTGCCGTTTGCTTTTTGCCATCCGAAACCCCGCGCCGCCCTTGACAACCTGTGGTGAAAAGAATCTGCGGGCGAAGAAAAAACGCTCAGGGACACAGCAAGACACCTTGATAGCGGAGACGCCGCGCACGTTACTTCACGACCAAGACACTTTCCCAATCAGCAGGTATGTTGATTGAATTATTGGAGAGTGTTCCAAATTTGGAGCAAAGTGCACTCTGTTAGATTAGGAGACTTGTGTCAAAGAGTTTCATAATTGATGGGCATCTTGTTGTCATAGTTATGGGCTCCTACGCTATGCGCGGAGATGCTCTTGACGTTACGACTTTTAGCTCATCATGGATAGAGCGTATTCCAATACCAAACCAAACCGTTTATGTGTATGCCATCACTGAGGAGGGTGAGCGAATTGATGGTAATTTCCGAATCGTCAGTTGGCGTGAAAATGAAATACCAGAGCTTCAATCAATTGACTGAAGAGAGAGGTTAGGAGGGCATCCAAGTGAGAACGAAACAATTACTTCAATGGCTATCCAAGAGAAGCGGCGCTGTCATTGCGGTATCGCTTTTTGGCTGCATCGCTCTAATAATAGGACTCGTATTTCTTGGACGTTCCTACGACACAAATCAAATAATTGTTGCAATCGCCGCCATCGCAGCGGCTTTTGCAGGCGCAAGCGCGTTCGCAAACCTGTTGCAGGCTGTGGAAGTCCAGAAAGAAAGAGAAGCGCAAGAACGACCGTTCATCGTCGCTTATTTCGAGGGCGCAAGTAGTGGTTCAATTAATTTTGTAATCCAGAATCTTGGCAACTCCCCAGCACTCAACGTTAAACTTAAAATCACTCCTGCACCAGTGAATTTCAAAGGTAAGCCGCTTGACCAAGTATCGCTTTTTGCCAATCCGATTAGCTTTCTGCCTCCGACCGCAGCAATTCGGCAAATTCTAGATATGGGTTATAGATTCCTAGCAGATGGGAAGCCCACGAAGTTTCAGGTATCTGTGACCTATCAGTCAATCCATGGTGAGACATTCAACGAGACAATAGACCACGATCTCGATTATCTCATCGAGGCTACTCTGCCTGCAAAGACAGCAGAAGACCACCTCAAAGTAATTTCGGAACACTTGGAAAAGATCGTCCGAACTCTTGATAAGGTAGAAGGGTTTAATTCCTTGTTAGTGGAGACACCAGAGCAATACCAATCCCGAATAAGCCGCGAAATACGTAAAGCCAAAAGTCAAAAGGATAAACACCGCACCAATTAGTCGAGACCCGACCATTGGGCATTCCAAATCCCTTCTCCAAGATGAACAGCAGGCATTAAAATAGTTACCGGAGACTTAATCGAGATCAATGCGACGACTCTCAGTGATAGCTCATCGAACTGTCAATGACTCTTAATCGGTAGGTGTCGAGGTAGATTATGGAAACGAAAAACGATGAAAAGAATACGACATTGCAGATGACGAATGCAGAAATCGTTGACAGGTATTGCGCTTTGTCAAAGCAACTGTATACACAATATCATGATAGGCGGGCGTTGGAGTGGCGGATTCACCTTTACCTATGGGTCTTTCTCGCACTGATAGCGTATCTCTCTGTTACTCAGAATCGGCATTTTGGAGATATCGCATTTGGACTTTTCCTCGTGGTACCACTTCACTTTGTCTGGATTGTCAAAATTGTTACTGGAGAGGTCCGTGACCAGATTCTCAGCATCCGTTACAGGGCGGCGGCTGAGAAAATTCTTGGATTCCCACGCCCTCCGAAATATCCTGACGAGACAGCGATTCTTGAAAGCGAAGAATGGTCAAAGATGCCCCGATGGCTAGTGAAACCATTTAGGTCATATCTCTGGTGGCTGGGGGCGGAGATCGGGACTACACTTCTCATGTGTATTGGCGTTATTATTCTAGTGCGATAATGCCGACATATGGGGCTGGAAGGCTTGCAAAGCGATTTGGAGTACTCATATGCCCTTGTTGCACAACAAAGCATGATTCAATGTCCAACTACAATATGGTACCAAGAGTGGACACGACCCGCAAACACTTCCCCCAAAGAGGCATAGACATCCGCCACAGCGCGAGGCTGGAGCGTTCACTGTCAATGTCTCTTAATCATTAGGTTCAGGGTTCGAATCCCTGGCGGCTCACAAAACAAAAACCGTCGGAATGTGTCCGACGGTCTTTTGGTCACGGGTAAAAGACAACGCTACAGAATATTCAAAAGCACAAGAACCAGGACCCCCAAAGCCAAAGCGATGACTAAGGTCACGCCAAAAGCCACGGCAAAAAAGAATGCGACGCCGCTCAACCGGTGTCTCAATTTGCCCAGTAGGATGTGGGTACTCAAAGTCGCGATGTACGCCGAAAGGGTTCCCAGGATAATGCGCATCAAATCTGCGCGAGAATCCTGACCGCTTGAAGAACTCAGCGATATGAATGCGCTGCGAAGTTCTGTTCGTATGGTCGGAAAGAAAAATACCAGTTCAGATATGAGAATCAAGACGGACAGCCCCAGCAAAAAGCCGCTCGGTGACCACGATTGGCGCGCCGGTTTGTCGGAAATCTTGGTTGGACTCGGTCGTTCTTCCGGAACGGCAGCCACCGGTCGGTCCGGTTCGGCAACGGCGGTGGGTTGGGCTGTCTTGACCTCGCCAGTTGTCGCTTCCTGGAGCGCTTGCATCATGGTGGAGGCGTTGGAAAAACGATCCTTCCGATCTTTGGCAAGGGCTTGGAGCACCACTTGCTCTACCCGCGGTGGAATTTCTGGGTTGATTTTGCTCGGCGGTGGCGGCGGCGTGGAAATATGGTGGTAGACGACGACGCCGGATCTTTCTCCGGTGAAAGGGACTT
>Ga0315289_10015592_pt1 | contig 10541 bp, 10 predicted proteins | sample YL17G11_40_MG_FD_203452 | JGI IMG/M metagenome (GOLD analysis project Ga0315289, IMG submission 203452) | Sediment microbial communities from Yellowstone Lake, YNP, Wyoming, USA - YL17G11_40 | ecosystem: Environmental > Aquatic > Freshwater > Lake > Sediment | place: USA: Wyoming | collected...
AGGGGTAGTCCCCGGGATCTCACCCGACGTTCCGCTGTGGCTTTCTTCTTGCCTTCTTCACGCGGCCTTACCATGATGCTCTCATGAAGACAGCCCGGATCAACCGGCGACGGCGGCGAGAAGCTGATGCGCATCTCGCCTTCTCCAAAATGTCGGCCGAAACGATGTGAAGAGTGAGGCATTCGGATGCTTGCCCTGAAGGCTCGGATCAGAAGAGGGGCCCGGAATATTCTGTTCACCTTCCTGGTGTTTTCCGCGTTTCTTCTTGCGCTGGAGATGACCCTGCGTGCCACGCACCTGTTCGGCGCGAGCATTTCGCCGGCACAACCGTGCCCCCTTTTGGGCTGGCGGTACAGCCCTCGGCACACGTATTGGTTTTTCAAAGAGAACGACCATCCGATTACCGGCCGGATGAATCGCTACGGGTGGAGAGACAAAGAGTGGTCCGAAGATCCGGGAGATGGTTACCGGGTCGCGGTTCTCGGAGACAGCTACGTGGAGGCGGTCCAAGTGGAGCCAGAACGTACGTTTGAGGCTCTGACCGAACAGCGCTTGCGCGAGGCCCACAACGGTAAGGTGGAGTTGATGAATTTCGGACGTTCGGCGGCGACGCAGACGGAAGAACTGCTGATTCTCCGCGATGCCCTGGGCCGCTTTTCGCCCGCCATGGTCATTTTATGCTTCAATCCGCGCAATGATATCCGCGATGTCGCAAGAACGACGGCCCCCAGCACCGGGCGTCCCTTCTTCAATGTGGCCGGCGATGGAACGTTGGTTCTGGATGTGAGTTTCCGCCATACGCGCCGCTACAGACTGCGCGTTGCCATCAACCGTCTCCGACAGCATTCGGCCCTGGTCTCTCTCCTGTGCGAAAGGTACAGTGCGTTCCGCGCCACGCGGGCCCGGAGGACCAGCGCGTCTCCCGACGAAATGCCCGCGTATCTGAGTCTATGTACAAACGATCCAAATCAGACCTACTGGCACAACTATCAGTTGTGCAAAACGCTTGTGAAAGCGATGGCAGAATACTGCCGAGAGAACGGAATCGAATTCATGATCGTCTGCCTGGATACGGAGGCGTACCTTCCAGATTGTGAGAAGCGATTGCGGGCCATTGACGCAACGTTCAATGCGTTCTTCTTTGAAGATGATCTGAGAGACTACGCCGCCTCCCTCGGTGTTGAATACCTTGGGCTCCAACGAGTATTCCGGGAGTCCTATCTGAGCAACCGAGTTCCTTTGCATTGGGGCCATTGGAACTACGACGGTCACCGAGTGGTTGCCGACGCCCTGGCGAATAAGCTGTGGTCCTTCGTCGAGAACCATGCGGGGAAAGGGAATAAGTGAATGGAAACCTCCCCTGTTCCTGTACCCTCATGAAGATCGGTTTCCCCATAAGCCGCGCCCGATTGGAGGCACCGGCAGCTTCCAGGAGCGGTTCACTTTCCAACTGCAGAACCTGGGCTGGCAGGTCGTCTATCCGGAAGACCGGGTCGATCCCGACATTGTCCTGGTAGTGGCGGGGACCCGGAAGCTGCGCTGGCTGCGGCGCTGCCGGCGGCAGGGGATACGTATCGTTCACCGGCTGGGCGGGATGAACTGGCTCTACCGGACCGGCGGTGCGCGATCGAGAGTCCCCATCGCGGAGATGCAGACGTGATCATCGATAGAAAATTCCGCCTTGCCCGGCTGTGGTCGAACCGGGAGCTCCGGCACCTCGCTCCGTGCTTTCGCGGCAGCGTGGTGAACGTCTCGGCCTGGGACGATCGCGATAAAGAAGGCGGCCACTATCGGGATTACTTCACCCACGCGCGCAGCTACTCCTGCACCAATTATCCCGGTTATCGCGGCTTCCAGGGCCTGCCGGACGAGCAGCCGCTGGACTTGACGGCCGAGTTACCAGCGGGCTGGGGCCGGCGCTTCGACGTGGTGTTCAACCACACGACGCTCGAGCACACTTTTGACGTTCGCAGAGCCTTCGCCAATCTCTGCGAGTTGTCGAAGGATGTGGTCATCGTGGTCGTGCCGTTCGCCCAGGTGCAGCACGATACGGAGGCGTGGAAAGACTACTGGCGCTTTACGCCGGAGTGTCTGCGAAAGCTGTTCGGGGATAATGGGCTGCACGTGGTCTATGAGGCCCAAAGCCCTTTCCGGAGATCCGCGATCTACCTGCTGTCCATGGCGGCCCGCGAGCCCGACCGGTGGACAGGTCGCTTGCCCCCCTATCGTCCCATCACGACGGCGGGCTCCTGGATCGGCTCCACCCTGACCGCATCGTTGCGGGACGGACTCCGGGAGGCGGCCAAGCGAGTTCTCGGAGTGCGTCGCCGTGAGGCACAGTGAGACCCAGCCCTTTCTCTGGTTCGGGTACGCCCCGGCGCCGCCTTCTTTCCCAGTCGCTGTGAGGCCGGACGAGCCATGCGCCGCCGAGGCCGCGCTGTCGCGGCTAGTAACGGAGGCCGTGCGCCAAACGTGCTACGCCAGGCCCCTTGTGTGGCGGAACGGGGACGAGTATGTCACGCCCTTTCTGCAACCGGACCGGGTCGACTTCGAGGAAGGACTCCGCCCGCGGAGCGACTTGAAAACGGTTGTCCACGAGAGTCTCCAGGACCTGAGGAAACGAGATCTGGTGGACTGGCTCGACCCGGAAGAGCTCTGGCGGCAGCACCAGAATCGGCGCAGGAAGCACGCCGACGCCCTGACCCCGCTGGCCTCGCTGGAAATCAACCTGAAGACGCAAGGAGAGACCGGCACGTGAGGATCCTGTATCTATCCGGTTTTCCGATCCCTTCGCGCGCCGCCCATGCGGTGCACGTGATGAAGATGTGCCAGGCCCTGGCGAAGAACGGCCACGAGGTCACCCTGTTTGCCGGTGGACGGCCGGACGACCGGAGGGAGGACTTATATGGATATTATGGCGTCCAGGATACCTTTTCCTTGAAGCTGCTGCCTCTGGTCGCCGTGAGGGGCGCGACGCTACTGTCGCTGCCGCAGTTGTACCGGGCGCTGAGGGCCTATGACCGCCGCGACACGCTCGTCTATGCGCGGAGCATCTACGGCGCGTTCCTGGCAGGCCGCATGGAGTTTCGCCTTGTCTATGAAGCCCATGCCCCTCCGCCCCACGTCTTGATCCACTGGCTGGAGAAACGGCTGTTTGGCATGGACGGATTCCAGAAGCTGATCGTCATCTCCGAGAGCCTCCAGCGCATCTACGCATCCACCTACGGCAGCATCCGGCGCGTAGAAGTCTGTCATGGTGCGGCGGATATCCCCCCAACCGGGGCGCTGCCTGCGCATGCGTGGCCGGGCCGGCCGGAGCGACTGCAGATCGGCTACGTCGGCCATCTCTATCGGGGCCGTGGCATCGATCTGATTCTCGGCTGCGCCCAGCGCCTGCCGGCCTACGACTTTCATGTCATCGGCGGCACGGAGCACGACCTCGAGTACTGGCGACCACAAGGCGGCGCGAACGTCTACTTCCATGGATTCATCCCGCCGGCCCAGGTGCCGGCGGCCCTGAGCCGGTGTGATGTTCTGCTGCTGCCCTACCAGAAAGGTCTGTCTCTGGGAGGCCGGAATATCGATACCAGCGCCTGGATGTCGCCCATGAAGCTCTTCGAATACATGGCCGCCCGCCGGGCCATTGTCGCCTCGGACCTGCCGGTCCTGAGGGAGGTCTTGAACGAAGGGAATGCCCTGCTCGTGCGACCGGACGATCTGGACGATTGGATCGCGGCTCTGGGGGCCTGTGAGGCCCCCTCGTATCGGGAGCGCCACGCCGCGGGGGCTTACGCCGACTTTCTGGCGAACTATACTTGGGAGAAGAGGGCTGCGCGTGCCTTGCAGGGCGTGCAGGTGTAACGAAGTACGGGGAAAGCCAATCGTGGGATTCGAACCCCCGACCACCGGTTTTGGGGAACCGGTGCTCCATCGTTGAGCCATGTTGGCGAGGGACCTTTCACCATGCTGCAAACGACCAAGATCAGTGAGTGCCGGCCGACCGGCCGAACGCTCTGTATTGTCCTCGCGATGATGTTTGCCCTCTGCGGCAATTTATGGGGGGCGGTGGAATGCCCCGCTCGGCCTGAGATCCGTGCGGAAAAGAAGTTCGTTCTGGATTGGCTCAGCCAGCCGGCGGTCGTGAAGGAATTCGGCGAGATTTCGGAGGCCATCTGGCATTTTGCCGAGTTGGGCTTGCAGGAGTCCAAATCCTCGGCACTGCTCGTCCAGACCCTGGAGAAAGAGGGATTCCACGTGGACACAGGCTTGGCTGGCATGCCCACGTGCTTTGTCGCCTCCTACGGGACCGGCCAACCGGTGATCGCGATCCTCGCCGAATTCGACGCCCTCCCCACGCTGTCGCAGAAAGGCGGGGTCCCCAGCAAAGAGCCGGTCGTGGAAGGCGCCCCCGGCCATGGCTGCGGTCACAATCTCATGGGCAGTGCCGCCACCGCCGCCGCGATTGCCGTGAAACGCTGCATGGAGAAGTACGGTCTGCACGGGACCATCAAGCTGTTCGGCTCACCCGCCGAGGAAACGCTCATCAGCCGGCCCTACATGGTCCGGGCGGGGCTGTTCCACAACGTCGATGCGGTCATCAACAATCACGCCGGCAGCGAATTCTCGACGGCCTACGGCGTCACGGGTACGGCCGTGTATTCGCTGGTCTTCGTCTTCACCGGCAAGACCGCCCATAGCGGCGCCAGTCCCTGGTCCGGCCGCAGTGCCCTCGACGCGGTCGAGATCATGAACGTCTCGACGAATTACCTGCGGGAGCACCTGCACCTGACGCATCGCATGCACTACGTGATCCTGGAAGGCGGCGAGGCCCCGAACGTGGTGCCCGACCGGGCGAGCGTCTGGTACTATCTCCGCAACACCGATGAGCGGCTGGAGGACATGTATCAACGGGTCGTCAACTGCGCCAAAGGCGCTGCCCTGGCCACCGGGACGGAGTTGACCCAGGTCCGCTGCCTCTCGGCGATTCACCAGTGCCACCACAATCGGACCTTGGCGGAGCTGTACCAGGAGAACCTCGAACTGGTGGGCATGCCCAAGTGGACCGACGACGAACAGGCCTTCGCCCGGGCGCTGCAGAAGACTCTGGGCAAGGAAGAAAAGGGGATGCCTGCGGATGTCAACAAGCTGAAGGACCCGGCCCCGGTGCTGACGACGGGTGGTGCGTCGGACCACGGGGACGTGACGCTGATTGTCCCCACCGCGACGATCCGATTCCCCGGGGAGGTGCCGGGCGCCATCGGACACCACTGGTCGACCGTCGCCTGCAATAGCGGGTCCGCCGCGTGGAAAGGCTTGAATGCCGGGGCCAAAGCCATGGCCGCGTCCGCCGTGGACTTGCTGACCCGCCCGGAGGTGCTGCAGAAAGCGAAAGAGGAATTCGCTGCCTACAGCCAGAAGCACCCGTACAAATCCTTTCTTCCCCTCGATGCCCAGCCGCCGCTGGAGATGAACAAGACCCTGATGGAGAAGTACCGGCCGCTGCTGGAAAGGATGTAGCGTGGAACCGGAGCATTGCGATTCGGTCTGAGATTTGGTATGGATGGAGACCGGTGAAGTGTGAAGTTTCAAGTGTCAGGTTTGAAGTAGGAAGTCGTTGCTTTACACTTTACACTTCACACTTGAAACTGTCTTGACAAGGAGACCATCGTGGCCATCGAACTGAAGAAGAATTGCCGCTACGCCCTGCTGGTGCCGACCAGCATGGGTGTTCGTTTGACGCCCGACGACGGGCAGCCGTTTCATAGCAGCCGCCGGTTCACCCTGCAGGCGACCAGCGCCGAAAGCAACGTCGCGAGCGTGGCGTCGTATCTGGGCCTGCCGGTCAAGGTGCTGACGACCTTCGTCAAGGGCAGCCCTATCGCCCGCTTCATCAAAGACGATTTGGCCGGCCGGCATATCGACTACGAAGGCAAGGAAGTCGATCAGGGCAACCCCTGGGGCTACCGCCACCAGTTCAACCTGGCCGACAGCGGCTACGGCTCACGCGGCCCGCGCGTGTCCAACGACCGTGCCGGCGAGGTCGGCCGGACGCTGAACGTCAAGGACTTCGACCTCGACCGGATCTTCGGCCGCGAAAGCGTGCAGATCGTCCACCTGTCGGGACTCATTGGGGCCCTGTCGCCCGACACCGGGACGTTTTGCCTGGAGATCGCCCGGGCCGCGAAGAAGCACGGCACCCGCATCGCCTTCGACCTCAACTACCGGGCCTCGTTCTGGAAGGGCCGCGAAAAAGAGCTGCGCGGCATCTTCCACGAAATCGCGGGCGTCGCCGACATCCTCGTCGGCAACGAAGAGGACTTCCAACTCTCTCTGGGCATCGAAGGACCCGAGGCGGGCGGCAAGGGCCTGGCGAGCAAGATCGACAGCTTCAAAGTCATGATCGACCGGGCCCGGCGGACCTACCCCAATGCCTCGGTCTTCGCGACCACCTTGCGCGAAGTCGTCAGCGGCAATGTCCACCGCTGGGGCGCCGTCATGGCCGAGGGGAATAACTGGCATATCGTGGAGCCGCGGGAGATCGGGGTCCTCGACCGCATCGGCGGCGGCGACGGCTTCGTCGGCGGCATGCTGTACGCGATCCTGCGCGGCTGGGAGCCGGAGAAGTGGGTCCAGTTCGGCTGGGCGACCGGCGCTTTGGTCGTCACGCTCCTGACCGACTACGCCCAACCGGCCGATGAAGAGCAGATTTGGAGCATCTGGCAGGGCAATGCCCGCGTGAAACGCTGACCGGCAGAATGCCCGAAATTCGACTTTTCGGGTGGCATCCTCAAGGCCGAAGGCCTTGGTTTGTAGTGTGCCCGTAAGGGCATAAGAAGAAACACCTTGCGCCGTCGCTGCAAACGAGCTGCGCTTGAGGCTGCCACCCAGCGCAAACCATCGCACTCCCTTGTCCTGCCGAGCGAAGCGAAGCATCTGGCTCACGAATGCGACCAATGCTTGTCACGTGCTTGGCCCAGATCCTTGGCTGTCGCTCAGGATGGCAGAGGGGCCACTGACACTACAAGACTTAATCGCACATGTTTCGCCAACCGCGCGAATCTCCCCTTCTCAGCCTACCTCTTTTCTTCCCCTGATTTCCCCGTCAACACGTCCTGCAGCTTCTTGAGAACCTCCGGCGAAGGGACGTTCTGGTCCTGCATCACCAGCATCGCGAAGTTGTCGGCGAGGATTTCTTCCGGGTGGATGATGTACTGGGTGTTGCGGCCGACCTGTTCGTAGAAGCCGCTCACCTGACCGAACTCGACGAGTCGGGGTTGCGACCCCGCGTACATCGGCTTGGCGTTCGGTGAATTGCCCTCGCGGTCGACCAGGAGCAGTTGCGACTGCATGTAGAAGAAGAACTCGCCGCCGCGCTCGACGTCGTACCGCTCGGTTCGCGAGAAGATAATGGGGACCGCCCAGACCTCCGCGCCGGCAATCTGCACACGGATGCAGCGATCGTTCGCGGGCGCGTCGGGATTGGTGATCTTGCGGTTCCGGAGCGCCGCGGGGAGCTCGATCTCAGCACATTTCACAAAGCCGATGGCCTGGTAGAGCCGGTCCCGCAAGACGGGATTGCTGCGGGACAGAATGTGAAATAGCTCGTGAGCGACCAGCCTGGGGCTCACGGGCCGGTTCGCCGTCAGCATGTTCTGCGGCAGGATCAGGGCCTGGTCCCGCGTGTACGCCGCACCGCCCTCTTCCTTGCCCGTCGTCTTGATGAAGCAGATTGTTTTGGGCCACGGCAGGGCCAGCCGGTCGAAGGGCGCCCGGAGCCGCTCCAGGGCGGACACGAGCGACGCCTTTTCCGCCTCGGTCCAATCGAGCACACTGCGGCCGACGAACTCCAGAAAATCTTTTTCCGACACCTCCCCCGCCGCTTTCACGCGGGCGGCACGATCGAAGGGACTGAGCGCCCGGATGAAGTCATCGCGGGTGGTCAGAATCTTGCGGCCCTCGTCCGCCGTGGCGAACGTGACGGTCGTGTCACCGCTGAGCCTGATCTGAGCCTGATACGCTCCCACCACGCTCAACGCAAGCCCGTACACCATCATCGGCCTGCTCACACGTCTCTCCCTATCCCCGCCGCCAGATGATTTCGCAGCACCAGGGCCCTCCCTGGCCCCATGCTCCCCATCCTGGGCATTTCCCGACTCGCCGTCAAGATAAATGCGCACCGCCGTCGTGCGGGACATTACCCACACCACGAGAGACATCTGATCAGCACGGTCAAACAAGTTTGGCCGTGCCACCCGGACTCGCGAGGAGAGTGCCGTATGATTTCCGGCACGCCGCGTTAATTCCCGCTGGTTGTTTGCGACTGGCGCAGGTCCACGGTGATCGTGTTTCTCACGGTCGGGTCGATGTTGGTCTGCGTGGTGATCGCCCCGGACTGCTTGATGTCCACGGACTGGGACTGGCTGCTGGCGCCCCAAGCGCTGGTCATCGCCTGTTCCTGCAGGCCGCTGTAGCTTTGCGTGCCGTTGACCGTACCCACGCCGTTGGGCCGGAATAGGTACGTGGTCAGCTTGGCCCCCAGCTCCTGCTGCGCCCGGTTCATGGGGCGGCCGGTCTCGGCCAACAGGTCCTGCGAGCCCCGGATGCCGGCGGTCTGCCGGGCCATGCCGAACCCGGTGCCGCCGGCCGTGGCCGTCTGTGCGACCGATCCGCGGGCGGTTTGGCGGGCCGACAGACCGCTGGGATGGCCGGTGAACTGCTGCGTTTGGCTGAAGCTCGCCTGGCCGTCGCCCCGGGCCGAGCCGACGCCGCCGGCCCACTCGACCCGGTTCAGCGCGCCGATATTGAAGCTCTGGGTCCGGCCGATGGACGCATAATCATCGCCGGCCCAGAGCGGGGACGCAAAAGTGAAAAGGCAGATACCAGCCGCTACGGTGCGGCAGATTCTTGCATGATTCAGGTGCATCTCGGGCCTCCGTCAGAAGTTTTAAGTTTGAAGTTTCAAGTGTCAAGTGAGAAGCATGTCATGGCGAGCGCAGCGAAGCAATCTGGGTTCCTTCCCATCCGCGGGGACCGAGATTGCTTCGTCGCCCTCGGCGCGAAGCGCCGCTGCGCGTCGGGCCTTGCAATGACATGTTTGGACCTTCAGACTTTCGATTTTGCTCATCATCGCACGTTGACGTATCCCACTTGCTGGTCGTTGGGGAAGCCGGCCAGGTCGTACAGCTCGCGGCTCATCGTTACGCCCGGTCCAATGTAGGCAGGCTGTCTCGGCTCGCCCCGGCGCGCCGGGGCGGTGGCCGGGGCGGGAACCGGAATCACGGCTTGCGCCGGGTTGCCGGCCGCAGGGCAAACGGCCGCAGGAGCCGGCGCCGCTGGGGTGGCCGAATCGCCGGCCGATCCGTATCCCTCGGGACCAATCCGTTCTGAGACCGGCGTCGACGCGGGCGCCGCTTCATTCAACATGGAAACCGGCCACGGTCGGCTGCGGATGCGGTCGTAGATGACCGTCGGGATTCGCCGGCGCTCGAGCCTCCGCGGGGCATATCGGTAGGCTTCCGCGCTCAGGATCGCTTTGCCCTTGCCCTCGGTGATTCCCGTGGCCTTGGCGCCGAACAGCGACAGCGAATAGTTGACCTGACCGTAGCCGGCGGCGGCCGAGGGGAAGGTGATATTCGTGCCGGTCGTGACGCCCTTCATCCCGCCGGAGACCAGCAGGATGTCCACATCCCACAGCAGGGCCTCCGCCACGGCCGCCTTGTAGGCCTGGTCCCAGTTGCGGTCCGTGTCGGCGTCGATACTCACCTTGCCCATGTAGGCATAGCCTTCCTCCCCCAGCAGTCTCATGTCCACGTTGGAATCGATGAAGACCAGCAGGGACTTGCCCTCGGGCCGGCGGTCGCGCACGATGGAGTCGGCGATCTCGATGCCGCGCCCGTGAAAGTACGTGTCAGGTTTGCCGAAGAGGACCACGGCCACGGTGTTGAGCATGCCGCCGGCCGCCGCCAGCAAACCTCGATGCGGCAAGGCGCGCAGCACGCTGCGCACTTCGTGCATGTCGCGCGGGTCGTTCGGATCGAAGGTGGTCTCGTAGATCTGGTCGTTGGCGGTCGGCCCGTTGGGGAAGTAGGCTTTGATCGTGCCCCAGCCGCCGTGGTTCCAGTACGGCAAGTACGGCGGGAACGACGTCAGCGGCGGCGTCTTGCCCTCGGAGTTGATGTTGACCTCGCTCTTGGTACCCCCTACCGTCACGTTCTGGTTCTGCTGCGTGGTCACCTTGTTGGCCACGTCCGCCACCATGGGCGCGGTGTCCCCGTAATCCCGACCGCCGTTCTGCGCATACGCCGCCGCACAGAGTGCCAGCGTGGGGACCAGAATTGTCAGTGCCTTTTTCATCTTGGGTCTCCTTACCGAAAAATCCTTTTTTTCATCCGGGGCCTCCATAACACCCTCCTGCGTATCCACTGGTGTTGTGCCCCCCTACACGCCATTCCCTAAGCATCCGGTAGGATAGAGAGCTTGGGTAAACGGCGCACTCTTTCCGGGCCGAAATTCGAACCAAGGTAGATGCAAGCAGGTCGCCG
>Ga0315289_10015596_pt1 | contig 10540 bp, 5 predicted proteins | sample YL17G11_40_MG_FD_203452 | JGI IMG/M metagenome (GOLD analysis project Ga0315289, IMG submission 203452) | Sediment microbial communities from Yellowstone Lake, YNP, Wyoming, USA - YL17G11_40 | ecosystem: Environmental > Aquatic > Freshwater > Lake > Sediment | place: USA: Wyoming | collected...
CGGAGCGTCTTCAGCGCAGGCTGGCCACACGCGACGCATGCCTTCCTCCCATACCACCCCTTGGGCAACCCGCCGCACAGGCGCACAATTCAACCGCCCCCGCTTTGCCGCAGGCGTCGTCACAACACAAGAAAGGGCACCACGGTATTGTACACTATCTCTGCCGCTTAGGCGAATTTTTGGCGACTTAAAATGCGTCCGGTGCCAGGCAACAAGGCACGTGCACATCAGCCACGCGGCAGGCCTCTGACCGCATCTACGCGCGACACGAAGCGCTTCTCCAACCGTATCGGTCCCACCCCGCTCGAGCAGGGGGATGACCACACCGCGAGGCCGGTCTGAGCGAGAGTGGTAGGGCAAAGGTGCTGTGGAAGACCACGCTACGGACGGGGATGGCTTATGAGCGACCGCGGTTGCCCCGGCCAGCGTTGCGGCATGCCGCGTCTGGACAATGGTTGCGTCCATCCTGTACCACGAGGCTGTACCACGAGGCCCTTGGCAACGTCACGCTGGATGAAGTATACTACGGCCGAAGCGAGCGCATCTTGAACCATCGGCATGAACTCAAAGACAACACGCTGGCGCGACGCCGGCGTCAGAACCAGGAAGTGCCCAGGCTGTCGGGTGCCGACCGGACCGAAAAACCCTCACCTGTGCCGAAGGCCTGATTGTGCAACTGTCGCTGAAGACGTACAGTCATCCGGGGAATCCCGAATGAACCAGGAGCCAACCGATGAAACAAGACCTTGCCAGAATCATTCTTCTCGCCGCCTTGGCAGCGTTGGCGCATCCGGCGCTTGCCCAACCGGCCGTCCCAAGCCACTTGGCGAAACAGGCCGGCAAGAGCCCGGTCAAAGTCTTCATCCTTGCCGGCCAGTCGAATATGCAAGGCCAGGGCATCACGGGCATCAAAGATGAATTCCGCGGGCAGAAAGGTACCCTGGTTGCCATGCTGGCCGATCCGGCCAAGGCTCCCCTGATCAAGCACCTGAGAAACGACAAGGGCGAATGGGTGGAGCGTGACGACGTCTGGGTTTACGACATCAACGAGTTCGGCACCAGGAAGGGCAACCTTTCGTTTGGCTACGGCTGGAATCTCGGGGACAAGACCTGGTTCGGCCCGGAACTTCAGTTCGGCCACGTGGTGAAAGGCCAAATCGCAAACCAGGTGCTGATTATCAAGACGGCTTGGGGCGGCAGGGCCCTTTACACGGATTTTCGCCCGCCAAGCTCGGGCGGCACCGTGGGTCCTTACTACAAGCTGATGCTGGAGACCGTCAATAAGGTGCTCGGAGACATCAAGAAGGAATTTCCCAACTACGATGGTGGCGGCTATGAGTTGGCGGGTTTCGTTTGGTGGCATGGTTGGAATGACTTCTGCGACCCCACGAATGCGGTGCCGCAGTATGAGCGGAACCTGGTGAATCTGATCAAGGACGTGCGGCGCGACCTGAAAGCGCCCAAGCTGCCAGTTGTGATCGGAGAGTTCACCGGCCCTTGGGGGGCGGACTGCGAAGAGCCAGCAGCCTTGGCCATCAGGAAAGCGCAGGCCGCCGCAGCAGCGAGGCCGGAGTTCAAAGGTACGGTAACCTTTGTGGAGACGCACGATTACGTGCGGCCGGAGAAGGAGTCACCAACCGGCGAGGGCTACCACGAGTTCAAAAACGGCGAGACCTATTTTCTGATTGGCGATGCACTTGGTAAAGGGATGCTGACGCTGTTGAAGAAGTAGGTGAGGAATCTGCAGGCTGTTGGGCCACGTCGCCTGCGCTCGCCTTCCGGCTCGTCTCGACGCTCTTTGACGACAAGTCGGTAAGGGTGTCGAGGGCCGTAGGAACTTCACCCAGAACGCCGCCCTGATGTGAAGGGGTTCGGTGAGAACAGAGAGCACCGGCGAGGGTTCCGAGGGCGGTTGAATGCATCCTCAAGCGGCGAGCCGAGAGAGTACAAGCTCGATCGCGGCTGCCATGTGAGCGTCCCCGTGAAGCCCGGCCCCAAGAGCCTCACCTGGTTCATCGTGAAGGAATATGAGGACGGCCTTGCGCGGAATCGAATCGTGCGTCTCATCGCTGGCGCTGGGCATCGCCTCGTGTGCGGCAGCAGGAGAAAACGCCGTGGGCAAGGAAGCGATGCGCCAGGTGTCGCAGTAGGCAACGTGTTGAGGAACTGGATGATTGGCGTTGTGGCGCTGGCGCTGCCGGCCGCGGTGAGCGCAGCGGAGCCGTTGTCAGCGGAGTCCTTTGACCTCACCCGGGCCCACGCCGGCGCGCAGGCAGGCGGTCTGTTCGGCTGCCGCATCACGCCGGTCTCGAAGCACGGTCCTGAACAGTAGTGAACAGGGAGGCACTATGACGGCAGCGAAAACAATGATGACGGTGTGGGGAGTCGCTGCGCTCGCCGTTGCCGCGAGCCTTGCCCAGGCCCAGACCGGCAAGAATCAAATCGCCGATCTCAGTCAGGTTCCCCAGCTTCACGAAACGCCCGAGCAACGGGACGCGCGGATGCAGTGGTTCCGCGATGCCAAGTTCGGCATGTTCATTCACTGGGGACCTTGCACGGTGGGCGACCGCGAGATCGGCTGGGGCCGCAAGGCGAACCGGCCATGGGACATTAGCGGTGTGCAGACGCCACGCACGAGCGACCCGGAGTACGACAATTACTTCAAGCGCTTCAACCCGGTGAAGTATGACGCCGACGCCTGGGTTCGCCTCGCGCAGGAGGCCGGCATGAAATACATGGTGCTCATCTCGAAACACCATGACGGCTTCTCGCAGTTCGACTCGAAACTCACCGATTACGACATCATGGCCACGCCCTATGGCCGGGACATCGTGAAGCAGTTTGTGGGCGCCTGCCACAAACACGGCATGAAGTTGGGCCTCTATTACTCGACGCGCGACTGGTTTAGCCCGGATTACCTCGTCGGCGACAACGCGAAATACGACGCCTGGTATCGCGGACAGATCGAGGAACTGCTGAGCAACTACGGCAAGATTGACGTGATGTGGTTCGACCATGTCGGCGGACGCGACTGGGGCAAGTGGCGGTTCGACCAGCTCTTCGCCATGATGTATCGGCTTCAGCCCGGGCTGCTGGTGAACAACCGCGCCGCACGATTCTGCGGGCCGGCATCACCGGAGGACCGCGGGCCTGCCACGCCGGAAATCCGCAAGATGACCGACGGCGACTTCGATACGCCCGAGCAGCAGATCGGCGCGATGAACCTGAAGAGCGATTGGGAATCGTGCATGATCCTCTCGCCCACGCCGCAGCACGACGGCTGGTCCTACCGCAGCAACGGCAAGACGCGCCCGCTCGATGAGTGCATCCGCATGCTGGCGAGCACGGCGTCCGGCGGCGGCAACCTACTGTTGAACTTCGGCCCGGGCCAGTTCGGCGAGTTCCGCCCCGAAGAGGTTGCCATCGCCAAAGGCATGGGCGCGTGGTTGAAGAAATACGGCGATTCCATCTACGGCACACGCGGCGGACCGTTCACCAACGGCAAATGGGGCGGGAGCACGCATCGCGGGAACACGCTGTATCTGCATGTCTTTGACTGGCCGGGCGACAAGCTTCGGCTCGGCGCGCTGCCGCAGAAGATCACCAAGGCCCGTGTGCTTCCCAGCGGAGCTGAGGTTGCCTTCGCGCAAACCGCGCGAGGCCTGGACGTGACCGTTCCCGTGGCCCAGCGCGATAATCCGGTCACCGTCATCGAACTGACCCTCGGCCAACCCGTGCCGCGCGGCCAGCAAGTCGGCTCGGTGCGTTCGCGCTTTGAGGATGAAGCGACCTACGGACGCGTCGTCAGCGAGAGCGCGACGTTCAAGATGAGTTCGCCGAGCGCTCATGACAAGGCGGCGGACCACTCGAAGCTCTTTCGCGGCGAGAAGTCCGACCGCGGATTCGCCTTCCATACTGGCGATGAACTGAATCCGTGGGTGCAGATTGATCTCGGCAAGATCATCAACGTCACCGGCCTGGTCATCGAGAATCGCCCGGGCGAGCGGCGCACCGATGGACTAACGCTCTCGGTGTCCGTGGACGGCCAGCAATGGACGAAAGTTTGGGCGGCGCCGACGTGGCAGCAGGTCTGGGAAGTGTCCGTGACGTCAACGCAGGCCGGTGCCGAGGTGCTTGGACGTCACGCCCGATATCTCAGATTGGAAACCAAGCCCGCCAAACCTGCGCCGATGCTGCTTCAGCGCGTGGAGGTTTACGGAAAGTGACCCTCGGTTCGACGACGATGAAGGCCGTAGCTGCTCTCGCCGCTTTGCTGCTTGTTGCATCTTTCGCGCGCTCAGCCCAAGACCCGGGCCGTCTTGGTCAAGAATGATGTCATCTGGCAGGAGGGCGGGGACTGTGCGTCCCGAAAACTCCGTCCGGGGTCTGCGGGGTGAGTGACGAGTGTCAGCGGGTGTTATCTGCGACAACCAGATTGCGGATTCTGGCGCGAAGGCCGTCCTTTCTGGCTGGAAGGCCTCAATCGTGGCGGTGAAGAGCGGGGCAGACAAGAGACGTAAGTGCTTGTAGAATGAGGCAGACGGAGTATTTGAGAGAAACAGGGACTCGAACCTCCACCGTTTCGGTTGGGCCTCTTCGTTCATGGTGGCGGCGGGTGGACTTGAACCACCGACCAAGGGCTTATGAATCCCCTGCTCTACCACTGAGCTACACCGCCATAAGTGCCGTTACTGTAAGCACTTCCAACCATTCTAAAATCGCACATTAACTTCGACGACAACCTTGACGACAACCGAGAAGGGGGGTGTACTCGTCGCAGCAAAATCAGGAACTCTGGTTGTCGCAAGGAGCATTTTCATGCCTGAACCTCGAACAAAACGCAAGGCTCGTAGGAAACCCGCAAAACCAAACCCTTCATTTCCCCCGACCCCACACAACAACGGCCAATGGTGCAAAAAGATCCGCGGCAAGATCCAGTTCTTCGGCGTCTGGGAAGGCCCACATGCAGCCCTTAATAACTATCTCGGCATTGCGGCAGATCTTCACGCCGGAAAACCAGTCCGACGGGCGAGTATACATTCGGAAGGTCCGACCGTCAAGGATGTCTGCAACCACTCTGCAACAACGAGCTTCCCGTCGTCGGCCCGGCGCAGCTCCCGGATGGGCGCGAGGTCCACCCGCGACCACGTGTCGACGAAGAACCGCCGGTCGGGCGACCACTCGACCGCGTGCGTGCCGTCGCCTTCCGTCAGGATCACGAGGCCCGTCCCGTCGAAGTTGACCCGGGCGTAATGGACGAAATAGGGGTCCTGGCCCGGCCGGATGCCGCCGGCGCGGAACCAGATCTGCCGCGCCTCATCGTCCACGCGATCGACGCCGCGCACGACCCATTCGCCCTTCGTGATCCGGTTCTTCACGCGGCCCGTCTCGGAATCATAGAGGTAGAGATGATTCCAGCCGTCTCGTTCCGACATCCAGAGGATCTCGTGCGTCTGGGGAAGGTCATGCTTGAACAGTTTGCCGGCATAATCGACGAAGGTCGGGCTCTTCTCGTCGATGAGGGCGCTGGCAACGCCGGTCGACGCGTCGACCGCCACGACGCGCAGCGCCTGGTGCCCCCGCTGGTTGTAGAGGAACGTGAAGCGGCTCGAGTCGGGCATCCAGCGCGCGTCCGTAATGCTCCACGGGGTCGGGAACAGGTCCTCGCTCACCGGGATCGGTTTCCTCGCGGCCACGTCGAAGAGGTGGGGCTTCTCGACCGGGATGCGGTCCCCGGGCTTCAGGTAGGCGTAGGAGTGCAGCTTCGGCTGCAACTGGTCTTTCGGCAACGACTCGACGTAGTAGACCTTCCGGTCGTCACCCTTGGCCGTGCGAATGGCGACGAGCTTCGCCGAGTCGGGAGACCAGAACAGCTCGCCGTTGTAGGCATCGTCGGCGGTGCCGTCGGTACTGAGGGCGAACTCCTCGCCCGTGCCGACGCTCTTGAGCCAGACGTTAGAGTCCTTGATGAAGGCCTGCCAGCGCTTGTCGGGCGAGTCGCCCGTCCGCAATTCGGGTTTGCGGGACGCGTCGTCCTTCCGCGGTCGCTTCTCCTGCGCCGCCGGCCGAAGCAGGGGGGGCACGGCCGGCTTGCCCACGATCTCCACCGTGCCCGGTTCTGCCGTGGCCTCGAACGCGGCCAGGACCTCGCCCTTGGGATCCACCACGAGCCAGACATGGCCTTCGAACGTGTGCTGCGCCCGCTCCTGGTGAGCCGCGATCTTGCCGTAACTCTGCCGCTGGCCTTCGGGATCGAGCCAGAAGACCTCAACCTCGGCGTCGGTGCGATTGGCGAACGTCACCGAGGTCTCCGCTCCGGTGCGCGTGCTTGCCGGGGGCACTTCGGCAAGCGGCTTGGCCGCCGGCGGCGTCTCCTGTCGAGGTTGCTCGCGCAGGTCGTAGGTCCGCAGGTTGCAGCGCCACCACTTGCCACCGCACCGGAGGTCCAGGCTCTTCTCGGCCGCCAGGAACTCGAGCCGCTCGATCGGCAGGCGCCCGGCCTGCGCGTCCTTGGCGCCCGCCTTGGCCAGGGCGGCGGCCATGCGAGCGTGGTCAAAGGCCGGCTGGCGCGTGCCCTTCTCGGCATCCACAAGCACAAACTCGTGGGTGGCAGGGCCCGTCGTGACGCGATACCAGAACCGGGTGTCCCCCGGCAGCCACCGCGGCCGCACGCTGTCGCGGAAGACCTTTCCATCGGTGCGGCGGCGCAGGTTGGCCGCGCGCTCGTAATCGGGCCGCGTGCCCTGCGCCGGCGCCGGCACCGCGACGAGCATGAGCGCCAGGCCCAGGAACCCCGCCGCCAGACAGGCGCCCAACCGGCCGACCCGTACCATCCCTTTGCCTCCTCTCCGTCGACGACCGGTGAACGCATCGTCCAGCGTGATGCCGCCAAACCCTTCAATATGCCGCTCGCCATCGTACCCCGCGACCAACCGTCCGATCTCGGCCTCCAGTTCGCCCGGTGTTTCCCAGACAATCAGGTTGACCCGCTCTTTGCAGAACCGACGATACCACCCAACCGGTATTCACTGGGTGCGTTCTTCTGTGGCCATCTCACGAGTCCGCTCGGCTTCGACGTTGTCGAGGAACAGTCCCTGGAACTGACCCGGCGTCAGACCGGGCAGTTCAACCTCGAACATATGAGGCACATCGGGCTTCAAGGACGAGACATCCGCATACCAGCCAACAAACGTGTTTCTCGGGTTGCTCCGGACGATCGAGGAATACGCGGCCTTGGCCTCGACGGGCTGGCCGTCGATCTTGAGCGACACCTTCATCTCATCGTTCGGGTCGGCGACGTTGATGAAAAGCAGCAACCGGTGCGGCGCAAGCCAGGTCGTGTGCAGCTCCTCTTCCGTCCACGGAATCGGCCACAGGCGATGGCGCTCCTGGAGTTGCCTGAAAACACGCAACGGTATGGCGATCTCGGCGCGGTACGCGCTCGCCGCGAACTGCGGGTCATAGCGCCCGATCTGCTGCCGCGAGGCGAACGGCGCCCCCGCAAAGCGCACCTGCAACGAGACGCACTTGCCGGCCTGGGTAAACTTCGTGTCGGCCCCGTTCACACGTACGGTGTCGATCTTCCGGTCGGTCGTGAGGAGTACCTTGACTTCGCGCTTGGTGCCCGCTTCACCCGCAACGTCTTGAAGCATGAGTTGACCAGCGTCCGCCGACGCGTGGCCCGTCGCCCCGAGCAGAACGGGCTGGTCCACGGACTCGGGCGCGGGCTCGACCTCGATCACCATCGCGTCCGCGCCGGGCATGGCCAGCGTGACCTTGTCGCCGTAGTTCCACGCGTCAGCCGACGGCGGCGCCAACAGCATGCCACGCTCGGCATCGGGATAGAGTTGCCTGAGCACGAAGCGTTTACCGCCAGCGAGGCCGATCGTCTCATCGAGCGCCAATTCGGCGGTCAGCACGCGGTAGTTCGGGTTGAACAGGAAGACAACACCGCGTCCGTCCTTGAACGCCGCCATGCCGTCCACGCGGCCGAGTTGCGGTGCGCCCAGGATGGGCGTCACGTTCCGGAGGAGGTCGAAGTTCCGGTCCGTCCAGTCGAGCCAGTCGCGGAACCATTTCTTGTCCGCTTCCGGGAACGCCTTGAACTCCGCCTCGTCGCGGGCCGGGATCATGTTCACCACGTGGTTGAACGGCGCGGTGGCGATGGAGGAGATCACGGAGTAGCGCCAGCCAAGGTAATCCCAGTCGCGCGCGCGGAACCGCGTGCGGACGGTCCGGCCGTTGGCGTCGTTGCGCGGCGTCTGGTGGGTCATGTAGCCGGGCATGATCTCCGGCGGCACGAAGCACTCCATGCGGTAGAACCAGGCCGTGCGGCGCTGGCGATCGGCCGAGACGCGGTCGAAGTGCAGGTCGGGAAACGCGCGGAAACTCTCCGGCTGCTCGTCGGAGTTGAGCGGATGCGGATACGTGCCCGCCAGCCACGTCCAGACGCCAAAATGGTGGTACTGCTGGCGGCCGTCAATCAGCGTGTCCGGGAATCGACGACGCAGTTCCTCGAGGATGCGGCGGCAACCGGCCCATTGTGCGTACTTGCTGCTCACGGTCTCCTCGTAGGCAATCCACCAGTGATCGAACGCGTAGCCGCCGGCACCGGTGCTCTTGTGGAAGTCCACCAGTTTTCCGAGCAGCCAGTCCTGGAAACTTTTCATACCGGTATCGGCGCCGAGGTAGCCGCCGGGCTGGCCGTTGGGAACCCAACTGGTCCACTCTTTCTGCTGCATGAATGGCAGCGAAGGGTAGACGTACGCAACGAATCGCACATCTTTGGCCTTCGCGTAGTCCACGAGTTCCTGCACGGAGGCGGGCAACTTGTCCTTGGCGGGATCCCATTCCCCCTTGCGTATCTTCTGGCCCATCGTGAACCAGAGGGTATTCTCCCAGCCCCAGGCATCCCTGGAGTCCTTGAGCGGCGCGTCCGCACCGTTCGCCGGGCCGAACAGGATGTGCCGGCAGCCCACCGCCGCCGCCTGGTCGATGATGCGCTTGTATTCCGTGCGCCCCTCGGCGGCGGCGATGTCGATCTGGTAGTCATTCTCGCACCATCCCACGTTGATGCGTTCGGACTTCGTGGGCCTCCAGAGGAGAAAGGATCGCACGCACTCGACGATCGCATTTACCTCCGACCGGTAGATCCTCGGCCCCTGGGTCGGGCTGTGGTCCGGCACCAGCTTCCACTCCGGCACCCTCGCAACGGGGAACGACACACCGGCCAACGTGGTGACTCCGAGGCACAACCGGTCCGAAGCGAACGGCTCGCCGCCGGGCTTCCACGTCATGTCCGGCACGTAGGCGATGGAGAGACACTGGTCCTGCCGCTTCCACTGCAGGAAGGGGTTCTGGAGGATGAGGAACAGGCCGTGCCCTGGCGGGGTCCCCCCCGCGCCCGCGAACCGCAGGAGGGCGCCGTCCCGGATACGCTGGCACTCGGCAATCGGCGTGGCGACCTGGCCGCGGAGCATCTCGATGCGGCGAACGCGGAAGTCCTTCTTGCCGGAGCCGGAGACGTACACCTGCTTGCTGATGAACCGCCAGCCGGGTTTCAACTCGTAGACCACCGTCACCGTCCACGGCGCCGACTCGAAACGGTACGTGCGCGTCTGCTCCCCCTTCTCCACGGCCGCTGCGAGGAAATCGCTTTCGATGGAGGCGTCGCCGGCGAAGACGGCGACACTGTCACGCTCGAACACAATGGCCTTCTTCGCGGCGAGGTCGTGGATCGCAGTCAGGCCACGCCCGTCGAACTCGGCGCGGACGAGGTCGTTCTGGAGCGAGTCGGCGGCGAAGGCCGGTCCGCCCCAAGCGGCGAGCAACGCAAGGCAACGGCCCACCCATCGGCCGACGCTCGCGAACGAGATAAGTGTGCCTGTCAAGGTAAGTCACTCCCTTACCGCGCTTGATTGTGGTCCATGCTCATGGTCGTGGCTGCGATATCGGAGTGCCGCAAAAAGTTCGCGGTGGATTTTCTGGCTCCCCACTCCGAACGAGTTTCAAACGTTGGCGAACCGGTTCGACATAGCGGAACTCACGGCAAGCGGTCGGCCGGCGGCTCGGCGAGCACCTTGTCCAGCGCCTTGCGATAGGACGCAAGGCGGTAATTCAGAGTCCAGCGTTTGCGCTCCTGCCCGCCGACAAAGAGAATCACGGTCGGATAGTAGGCGATGTGGTATCGCTGCTTGATTTCCCTCGCGGTGACGACGAAGTACGGCTTCATGAGCTCGAAAGCGGCGAAGAGCACGCGGTCGTGGTACTCCTCGGCCAACTGACGCAGGCTGGGGTGCAACAGGAGGCACGTCGGGCACCCGCCCTTGTAGAACACGACGAAGGCCGGCCGGTCGGCCTGAAGGATGCGCTGCTCGAAATCGGAGGCGTCCTTGATGGTCGTGAGCTTGGCGCCCGCGCGGCCGCCGCGCAGCAGGCCATGGATGGCGCAGGAGATTACGCCGGGCGCGCGGCCCCCCGCCTGGCCGGACGCGGCTTGCGCATTACCCGCCTTCTCCGCCGGCCGAGCCTTCGCCCTGCA
>Ga0315289_10015597_pt1 | contig 10540 bp, 8 predicted proteins | sample YL17G11_40_MG_FD_203452 | JGI IMG/M metagenome (GOLD analysis project Ga0315289, IMG submission 203452) | Sediment microbial communities from Yellowstone Lake, YNP, Wyoming, USA - YL17G11_40 | ecosystem: Environmental > Aquatic > Freshwater > Lake > Sediment | place: USA: Wyoming | collected...
AGAGCGACACCGCTCGGGTGCGGCGCGCTTCCAGTTGTCGGGCAGTGCCTTCGGGTCTCACAAACCCAACCATGCCATAGCTCAAATAAAATATCCATTATTTATGCGAGACTCAATAAATGTGCGGCTATCGTCTCTCAAAAAGAGAACCCTAGGTTGCCCAAGCTCTTCTGGCGTCACATCAACAAACTCTCCGGCAGGAGACTGCCATATCGCGTGAAATCTTGCTTCAAGATGAACCTTTGGAATCTGCGAAATCTCCCAGCCATGAATCATTCTGCCTCCAGCCACTCTGACTTTTTCGGCAACATTCGGAAAACACTGAATCATCCAAAACTGGCTCTCTGGTCGCACTGGAACGTAAAAAGGCTTTTGGCCGGGGCATATGCGCTCACACAAAGACAGCACCATTGGGTCGTCTTTTGATGGCAACAAATCTTCAAGACGCATTGCAACCTATTCAAGTGACGGCGTGACTGACTGGTTGAGGGATGGCTTTGCCCGCTTATTGGCGACTGTACTATCGCCAAGAACTGCCCTTAACTCTTCAATCGAATATGGCGGGCGTCGCTTATGAATCATTGCATGGCAATTGGGGCAGACAGGGCGCATATCTCGGACAGGATCGAGCGTATACTCTCCGTCTTGATCTGAAACAGGATTTAAGTGGTGAACCTGGATAAATCCCTCGCCTAAACGCCCATATACCTGTGCAAATGAAAATCCGCAAACAGCACAGGACACCCCGTGGTATTCGATACACGTGCGTCGTGCTGCGGGATTTCGCTCGTAATAATTGACGGTTACCAATCGGCTTGCTCCTTCAGAGAATTTCGCAGGTCGAGGTATCTTTCCTACCGGGGATACATTTTCCGTGTCGCTAGCCCAATCCGAATAATAACGTTCCAAATCTAATTCAAGCGTAACCCGCTTTGCCGCGGCGTCGACCGCCAATATTCTGACGTGAATCTCGTCGCCGACACAAAAGACGTCCTTCAGTCGTTCTGGCAACCGAGTATTATGGATTAAGCCAACTGCACCGGTTTCTAATCGTACAAAAAATCCGTATGCGATTCGAGATTTTACAATGCCGGTTGTTGTTTCAAGCGGGCGAGTGGAAGACGCGAGTTCTGAATAGGGATTAGGCATGGCCAACCTCATGCTGGCCGCAATCCTCTGCTTGGCGGGATCGACTTCCTGAATAATCAAATCAACACCTGATCCAATTTTTGGGAAAGTCTTGGCATCGGGTTTACGATCCCATGAAATCTCTGACTCATGGACAAGCGCCTCAAATCCTGTTGGCAATTCGACTATCAAACCAAATGGCAAATGACAGTAAACCACCCCACGTGTCCTGGACTGTGGCGTGTGAAACTGTGCAGCTTGTGCCCAAGGGTTTGGTTCTGTTTCGCGGAAACCGACTTCAATATGGGGTTTCTTGTTGTCTCGATTCTTGATCTTAAGAATTCTTACCAACACTTCGTTATCAAGGTCGAAGTATTCTCTTGCATCTTGACCGTGCTTCCGCTTCCAAGACAAATGCTTTGGTGCTAGGTGAGCGTAAAGACGGGGTGAGAGTGCAATCTTTGCTCCTGTTCCGACAAATTCAATAACCCGTCCGGTTACGATCTGACCTTCGTGGAGTGGCATTTTTAACAGGTAATGGACAGCTTTGTTTGCAATCCATTTCTTTTCAGGAGTTTCATTTTCATTCCGGCAGAGTTTGTTGTAAAGAGAATTTCATGGTTGCGCAATTTGTCATTCAACATTCGCAGTTCGACATTCTTCGAGTGCCCAATCGTTCCGTCCGTCCGGGTGGCAATGACAATGCGCCGCGAAAAAACCGCCGCGATGCCGCCAGAACAACGGCCAGATTTGCTCACGGTCCGTCTGCGGCAGTTTCAACGAGTCCAGCGCGGCGCGGGCAAAAAACTGAAACCGGCCTTCGCGGTTTTTGGGCGGCAGCGCCGTCAGGCGGCGTTTGACCTCGAACAGGAACATGAGCCAATGACTTTGCCCAAGGTAGCCGTGTTCGCTGACGATGCCGGTCAGGTGCAGGTCGCGCGGCTCGAGCACCAGCCCCAGTTCTTCCTTCGCCTCGCGGCAGGCGCAGGCGTAAGGCGACTCGCCGATGTCCATTTTCAATTTGCCGCCGCACGGACTCCACAAGCCGCGATTCGGCTCCTGCGCGCGTTCGAGCAACAGCACTTCATCGCGCTCGTTGAAGCAGTAGAGCAGCGTCGAAATCTGGTAAGGCAGCGCCACGGCGTCAGTGAAGCGAAGTCAAGTCAGTGGCCAACGCGGAATCAACCCATCAATTTCGGCCATAAGCCTTATCGTTTCGTTCAAAGCAACGACGATCTTCTGATAGTGCTGAATGTCGTGGTAAGTGAGCTTGCGGCCTTTGCGGTCTTTGAGCCATTTCTCGCAAACCTGATAGCCGCCGATGTGAAATTCCCACACCGTCTTGGGCACGCCAGCGAAGTATTGCTTGGGATTGATCCAGACGCGGCCTGTAGCCGCACCCTTTACGGGTGCGCTCCTCGCAGGCGTAAAGCCTGCGGCTACATCATCCGCGAACTGTGCCTTCTCGACCATGTTGTCGCCCTTAACCAGGAATTCGGTGAGCAGATCGTCGAGCTTGGGCGATTCCATGAGATGCAGCGCCACCAACTCCGCGCCTTTGGCGGCAAGGGCGCGGAACAATTTCAAGTCGCTGGTCAACGGCAGGCGCGGAAAATCAATTTTCAAAAACTCCGCGTAGCGCGTCCGGTACGTCGGCGAATGAAACACCGTATAGGCGTAATGGAAAATGTCTTCGGGCGTGATGCCTTCCGGCAACCCATGCGGCTCGGTCTGCGGTAGCTTCAGCCTCTCCGCGAGCGCTCTCAGAAACGCGGGGCTGAGATTCGGACGGCGTGTCTGATAGCCTGCTGACGGCTCAAACAACGCCATCGTTGCCACCCTCGTCCAGCCTCCTTTCTTTCTTCGCTCGGCGTCAAGAAGGTGGAGTGGAAACACATAATTCGCTTCTTTGGTCTTGTTCGAGATTGCGCAGCGCTCTGTGAGCTTATCTGTCACCCCGACGAGCGCCCACGCTTCACCAAGTTGGGATTGCTGCCTCGACGTAATCAATGCGCGATTGTGACCGCCGATTAGATGCTGCATCACAGTAGTGCGAGGCCGACAATGAAAGCCTTTTGTCAGCCCGGTGTAATAGGTGTAGCGAACGTCGAACGGACGATAAAGAATCGCTGCCAGATGCTCCTTCGAAGGTCCAGACTCCTTCAAGTCGCGCTGTGCCCATCGAATTCTCCATTCTTCCGTGTCCTCACCCAAATCGAATTGCAAACGGGCCTCCTCAACTGTCGCCGCAACGAAGTCTGTCACGGTTTGCCAAGCATCTTCTCGTGTCCACCGGATTGTCAGTGAATCACGCCCGGTATCAATTGCCACGCTGTTGACTTGAAATACATCAGGAATCTTCCAGCCCTGTTCATATTCAGCAGCCAAGTTGCCTCCCTGTGGCACAAAGAAATAGAATGGAGAACTAGGTTGGATTCTTTGCCAGTTCGTCTTTTCAATATCTGTATTGGCGAGGGAATCGTACTTTGACTCCCTCGTTCCCCAAAGGTCGGCGTGATAAACACGGGAAGGCTCGCCATTCCCTCTGTTCTTTACGCAGAAGAGAATAGAGACCCCTTGTTGGATATCGAAAACATTCTTGTCAACGCTACCGTCTGGGGCCCGCTCACCTTTTCTGGTGCTGCCATGCAAATCGTAAACATAAATTTCGTTGAAGGTCTTGATGAGACTTTGGCGCATCCCCCTGAAAGTGACATTGTCTAAGTAATTGTGGTTCGTGATCAGTGCCACAATGCCTTCGCCGGTGCGCCCGATTCGCCACTGCGCAAATCGAATGAACTTGACGTAGTCGTCTTGAAGCATCTTCGGGTTGCGCTCGCCAAGCGGTTTGCCATCTACGAACTTGTAGTCCTCGATAAGCTTACCGATGAAGGTGAGATTTCCGGCTTCGTCGCGGCTGCGATTCGCTGACATCCCTGAATAAGGAGGATTGCCAAGCACGACAAGAATGGGATCATCGCGTTTGATTTTGGCGGCCGCGTTGGCTTCTTCGGCAATCCAGTTCGCAAACAGTTGCTCGCTTTTCTTCGCCGCTTCTTCGAGTGTGTTGGTCAGGTAGATGCCGAGGCGTTGGTCGGAGCGAAAGCTGTAGCCGAGGTCGTGGAGTTGCATGCCGAGCTTGAGGTGCGCGATGGCGTAGGGCGCGATGAGCAACTCGAAGCCAAAGATGCGGTTGAGCAGATGCTTGTCCACGTAGCTGTCCCACGCGCCCTTCTGCTTGGCGAACTTCTGGTAAATCTGGTCAACGACGAAGTAGAGAAACGTGGCCGTGCCGGTGGCGGGGTCGAGGATCAGGGTGTTCTCGTCGGCCAAACCTTTCGGGCGGTTGAAGCGCGTCTTGAGCAGGTGGTCAATGGAGCGGACGATGTAGCTGACGACCGGTTCGGGCGTGTAATAGACGCCGCGCACTTCGCGCATCTTCGGGTCGTAGGCGGCCAGAAAGGTTTCGTAGAAGTGGACGACCGGGTCTTTCTTGCCCGTGCCTTTGCCGAAGTCACGGAGGATTTCCGCCATGTCCGCGTGTCGGAGCAAGTTCACGAGGTCATCCACCGCCCAGGCGATGGTGTCGGGCATGTCCACGCCGGCAATTTCGGAGAAGAGCTTGCGCAGAAACGGATTGGTCTTGGGGATGGCATAGGCGGCGGATTGGCGCGTGAACTGTTCTTTGGCCGGCGTGTTCACGCACGCGGCGAACAGGCCGTAGGCGAGCGTCTGCGCGAACATGTCGGCGAACTGGGTTTCGTCGAGGTCGGGAATGAGGACTTCACGGAAGGCGGCGAGCCAATTGTGCAACCAGCCCTTTTCCTGCTCGTGCTCAAACGCCCCGATGATGAGGTCGCGGATGATGTGTGTAATGCCGGCCATGCGCTGGGCAAGGTCTTTGGCCGTCCCGACCGTCGGCGCCGTTTGATTGAAGAACGCAGTGAGCAGTTGCGCCACCTGTGCCTCGCCATCAGGCAGCGCGCGAAGCTTGCTCTTGCTGTCGAGTTCGGCGAGGCGAACGGTCAGGCGTTTCTCGCCGTTCACGAACCAGCGGAATTCGAGATAATCGGTGAGAATCCAATTGGGCAGGCCGGCCCGGTAGCGTTTGAACTGCTCGCCGTGCGGCCCTCTGCCCCGCTCCATTTCGTCCAAATTTGTGCCGATGTCCTTGGTCTCGACGTGGCCGAGGGGCACTTTGCCGCGCGTGATGTTGAAGTCCGGCGCGCCGCAGAGAATGCGCGTCGGTTCGTTTGTGGCCGTGATGCCTTGACCGGCCGATTCCAATAGCGTTTTCAGCGCGAGACGGTGCGTGCCCTCGGTGGCGTCTCCGTGTGCGAGGTTCTTGCGAAGCTCTGCCAAGTAATCTGCAAAGGCCGACATCCGGGGTGGTTTAGCAATTGACTGTTGCACAAGCAAGCCTGCCCAAATCTTCAATTTCACCGTGCAGTCTTCTCAAAATTCCATTGCCACATGTGCCAGAGCCACTAGCATCGCGTCTCCCCGCTGAACGGCAGCGGAGTTTCTTGGCCATGAAAAGTTACAACATCGCAGTCATCGGCGGCGACGGCACCGGGCCGGAAGTCACGCGCGAAGCCGTGAAAGTCCTCGACGCGGCGGCCCGGAAGTTCAATCTCAAGTTGAACTACACCCACTACGATTTCGGCGGCGAACGTTACCTCCGCACCGGCGAAGTCCTGCCGGACAGCGCGGTGGCCGAACTTCGCCAGTTCCCCGCCATCCTGCTCGGCGCCATCGGCCATCCGGACGTGAAGCCCGGCATTCTCGAAAAGGGCATTCTGCTGCGCCTGCGCTTCGAGTTGGAGCAATACATCAACCTCCGTCCGGTCAAGCTTTACGACGAACGGTTCTGCCCGCTCAAGGACAAGAAGCCGGAGCACATTGATTTCGTGGTCGTGCGCGAAAACAACGAGGGCCTTTACACCGGCGCGGGCGGTTTCGTTTTCAAGGGCACGCCGAATGAAATTGCCGTGCAGGAAAGCATCAACACGCGTCGCGGAGTGGAACGTTGCCTCCGTTACGCCTTCGAATTCGCGCGGAAACGTCACGCTCGGCAACCGTGGCGCGGGCTGAAGCCGGAAGACATTTCAGCTGGCAAGAAGTCGCAACTGACGCTCTGCGGCAAGACCAACGTCTTGACCTACGCGTTTGATCTTTGGGAACGCGCCTTTCACGAGATCGGCGGCAAGGATTACCCCGACGTTAAGCGCGACTACGCCCACGTGGATGCCACGTGCATGTGGTTCGTCAAGAACCCCGAGTGGTTCGACGTGATCGTCACCGACAACATGTTCGGCGACATCATCACCGATCTCGGCGCGATGATTCAGGGCGGCATGGGCATCGCTGCCGGCGGCAACATCAATCCGCAAGGCACGAGCATGTTTGAGCCGATCGGCGGCAGCGCGCCGAAATACGCCGGTCAAAACGTCATCAACCCGCTCGCCGCCATTTGCGCGGGTGGGATGCTGCTCGATCACCTCGGTGAAGCGCAAGCAGCACAGGCCATCGAGAACGCCGTCATCAAAACCGTGCGCGAAAAACTCAAGAGCCTCGCCGCCGGCAGGATGGGCTACGGCACGCGCGAGGTGGGCGATCTGGTCGCGGCGGCGGTGTGACGGCGACCACCTTGTAGCAGCCGACGTGAGCAAAACCCCAGTAACGATCTGTGCGGCGCTTTGCGTTTTGCTTGGCGCGTTTCATCTTCAAGCCGAACAAGCTCCCACAAATGCGCCCCCGGCAGAAACTGTTTTCGATCCGACCAGCGCCTACCAAGAGCAACAGATCGAAGGTTGGCGCGTGCTGGTGAACAAAAAGTTGCTGGCCGAGACCAATCTCTGCGAGCGCACGCTGAAACTGTTGGCCGCGCAGCTTTGTCAAATCGCGCGCGTCGTCCCTGCCGCATCACTGGCGAAGCTGCGGCAGATTCCGATCTGGGTCGAACGGTCGAGCGAGAAGTTCCAGTGCATGTGCTACCACGAATCCCGCGATTGGCTGAGCACACATGGCGTCAACCCGGAAAAGACCGGCGCGGTGGAACTGGCCAACCCGGAAACGTTTCTGAAGTGGACGCACGAGCAACCGTGGATGGTGCTGCACGAATTGGCCCACGGCTACCACCAGCGATTTCTCGGCCACGACCACGCGGGCATCCGTGAGTGCTACGCGCAAGCCAAAGCCGGCAAGAGCTACGAATCGGTGCTGCGCATCAACGGCAAACGCGAGCGCCACTACGCGCTGGACAATGAGAAGGAATACTTCGCCGAAGCTACGGAGGCGTTCTTTGGGACAAACGATTTCTTCCCATTCGTCCGGGCCGAGTTGAAGGAGCACGACCCCAAGGTTTTCGAGTTGCTTGGCCGCGTGTGGGAAATGCCTGACGCGCCGGCAAAGTAGCAGCCGACGCGCGCCGGCTTTGCGGTATTGAGTTCGAGCCTCGCCACCCCGGCTGCTACGAGCAAAGAGGTTGGGCTGCGAGGAAAACTGTTGCATCCCGGCGGCTTTTCGGGTAAGGAAACACTCATGCAGATTTCCAAATGTCTTCTTGTGTGCTGTGCCGCCGCGTTTGGTTTGGCCCCGTTGTGCGTTTCAGCCGCCGATAGCGCGGCGCAGGCCAAGGCGCGGGAGGCTTTGCGTCAAAAGCTGGCGGAGCTGGAAGGCCAGCAAGCCGCGCCCCAACCCGCTGCGCCCGCAGCCGTAGCGCCCGCCGCACAACCGGCAGGAGTGGCCACCGCTCCGGATTCGGCGGCGGTCGAAAGAGCGCGCGAGCAGTTGCGCCAGAAAATGGCGGAACTGGGTGCCCAGCAACCCGCGGCGCAACCGAAGAAAGCAGTGGCGGCCAAGCCGGCCAAGAAAAAGGCCGCGCCACCGCCAGCGCAAAAACAAGTCGTGACTGAGCCTGTTCCGGCGCCGGCGCCGCAGCCGGTTGTGACCAAACCAGTCGTGGCCCCGCCAGCCGCCGCCGCTCCGCCGCCGGCTGCGGTTGCGGCACCAACGCCTGCACCTGCGCCACAGCCGATGGCAGTGCCCGCTGCTGTCCCACCGCCGGCCGCACCGGCCGCTGTTCCACCGCGCGCGGCGGAAAAAGCATTTGAGGCGCCGCCCGCGCAAGTCCCGCCGCCGTCGGATTCAGAGGCCGTGAAGCGTGCGCTGGATCAATTGCACCAGAAGATAGCGGAGTTGGAAGCGCAGGAAAAAGCGGGAGCGACGGCGGCGGCGCCACCAGAAAAGCCTGCGAAAAAAGTGACAAGCGCGGAAGAGGCCAGGGCCAAGAAAGCCGAAGCCAAAAAAGCTGAAACAGAGGCGAAAGCGGCGGCGCAGAAGCAAGCCAAAGCTGAAGCCGACGCGAAAGCGGCAGCCGAAAAACAAGCCAAGGCTGAGGCCAAAGCCCGCGCAGAGGCCGAGAAACAAGCGATGAAGCAGGCGGCTGAGCAGAAACAGCCGGTGCTGGCACCTGTGGAAACGGGGCCGACCATCCAACCGCCAACGGCCTACAAGCCGCTGGAAACTCCCGCGTTGCCCATCTCCGCCGAGAAACAGCAACGGTTGGCGGATTTGCTGGTGAAGTACAAGGCCGACCAGATCACGCCGGAGGAATATCACCGGGAACGGGCCAAAATCCTGGCGGAGCCTTAAGATTTTTTGAAGCGCCCGCCGGATTTTCCAGCCCGGCGGTTTTTTCTTGCGTGAAGCATCACGTAAAACGTGATAAACGCAGGGTGAATTCGCGCCATGCACTATTTCAGTTACATCGGCGACAAGCTTTATTGTGAAGGGGTCTCAGTTCGGGCGCTTGCCCGGCGGCACGGCACGCCGCTTTACGTCTATTCGCAGGCCACGTTGTTGCATCATTTCCAGAAGCTCCAAGCCGCGCTGGCCCCCGTGGAGCACTGGGTCTGTTTCTCCGCGAAGTCCAACTCGAATCTGTCCGTCTTGCGCGCCCTCGCCAGTCTCGGCAGCGGGTTCGACATCGTGAGCGGGGGTGAATTGCAGCGGGTCATGGCGGCGGGTGGCGACCCGGCCCGATGCGTTTTTGCGGGCGTGGGCAAGACCGAGAGCGAAATCGAGTTCGCGCTCAAGCGCGGCGTTTATTGCTTCAACGCGGAAAGCGAGGCGGAGTTGGCGCGCATCAACCGCATCGCCGCGCGGTTGAAGAAGACTGCGCCCGTCGCCGTGCGCGTGAATCCGGACGTGGAAGCCGGCACGCACGCGAAAATAACCACCGGAACTTATGAGAACAAGTTCGGCATCGCGTTCGAGAAGGTCGAAAGCGTGTATGCGCGCGCGAGCAAGCTGAAACACCTCCGGTTGCGCGGGCTGCAGATGCACATCGGCTCGCAGATCACGGCGGTGACGCCGTTTGAAGAAGCCGTGCGCAAAACCGTGCCGTTGGTGGAACGGCTGAAGGAGAAATACGGCCTCGAATTTTTCAGCATTGGCGGCGGGATGGGCATCGTTTATCAGCCGGCACTGGCGAGCGGTTCGCCGCGCTGGTGGGAATCGCCGGAGGGAAAAGCGTTGCTGACCCCGCAACGCTACGCCGCGCGGCTGGTGCCGTTGCTGAAGCCGCTTGGGCTGCGAATCCTAATCGAGCCGGGCCGGCTTATCACGGGCAATGCGGGCATACTGGTGACGCGGGTCGAATACGTGAAGCGGACCGGCAAAAAGAATTTCGTCATCGTGGACGCGGCGATGAACGATTTGATCCGCCCGGCGCTCTACGACGCCTATCACGAGATCGTGCCCGTGATCCGCGGGAGCAATTCCACGATCAAATCCGATGTGGTGGGCCCGGTGTGCGAGTCGGGAGATTTCTTCTGCAAAGACCGCCGGTTGCCCCGGGTGAAGGAAGGCGACTGCCTGGCGCTGATGAGCGCGGGGGCGTATGGGTTTGTCATGGCCTCGAATTACAACTCCCGTCCGCTGGCGGCGGAAGTGCTGGTGAACGGCAACCGCTCCGCCGTGGTGCGCGAACGCCAGCCGGTCAACGCGATCTGGGCGGGCGAAAAACTGGCGCCGTGGCTGAAGTAGGACTGGGGGCGGCGCGCAACTGCGTCTTGACTGCCGGTAAGTTTCTGCAATAGAATCCCAACATGAAAATCAGGCAGGTAAGAATTCAATGGCGTCATCGAGAGTGTGTGGCCCAAACCGCTTTGGCCGGAGCAGCGTTGTGGCTTTTGCTGTCGCCGGCCTTGCCGCGCGTGTTCGCCGCCGAGCGCAAAGAGTGGGTCGCGTTCACCAATTGCCAGTACGTGGCCACCAAGGACAACGACGGCGACAGTTTCCGTGTCAAAACTCTTTAAAAATGTCCCCTTCTTAACTCACGAGAAAATGTCCCCTTTTTGAGTTGTTGTTCGGCGCTTTGTTCCCGCGGTTGGCGGGGCGGGACGGA
>Ga0315289_10015598_pt1 | contig 10540 bp, 8 predicted proteins | sample YL17G11_40_MG_FD_203452 | JGI IMG/M metagenome (GOLD analysis project Ga0315289, IMG submission 203452) | Sediment microbial communities from Yellowstone Lake, YNP, Wyoming, USA - YL17G11_40 | ecosystem: Environmental > Aquatic > Freshwater > Lake > Sediment | place: USA: Wyoming | collected...
CCCAGGATCAAGCGGAGGGGCGGGTTTCAAACCCGCCCGTACATGTTTTTCTTTTGATACCTCGCGGCTCTGCCGCGGGGTAGTTCATTAAAAGTCTTTTGTTCCTTTTTATACATAGCGTCATCAATTTTAGCGCATACCAAAGACAGGAGACAGAAGTCAGGAGACAGAAGTCGGAAGATTTGTTATCAGAGATTGGGCAAACACTAATTCTGACTCCTGAATTCTGACTTCTTGATGATAGTTGTACGGAATTAGTAGCTATTATTCTTAAGATGTTATCCAAAATTATCTTAGTTGCTAAGTATAAATCAGGAGATCCATTTGATTCAGGTCGATAATTTAACCAAACGCTACGGTACTTTCCTCGCCGTGGACAGGATTTCGTTCCGCCTCCGTAAAGGCGAGATTCTGGGTTTTTTAGGTCCAAACGGTGCCGGCAAAACCACCACCATGCGTATAACAACCGGTTACCTTTCGGCTACCGACGGCCTGATAAAGGTTGCGGGCCATGATGTTTTCACAGAACCGCTCAAGGTCAAGGAAAAAATCGGTTATCTGCCGGAGAACCCTCCTCTTTACCGGGAGATGCGCGTGCGCGATTACCTGGTTTTCTGCGCCCTGATCAGGGGGCTTACCCGCTACCGCACCCGCAGGAAAAGACTGGAATATGTGATCGAGCGCTGCGCTCTGGGGGATGTCCAGAACAGGCATATTCACAAGCTGAGCAAGGGCTACCGTCAGCGTGTAGGCCTGGCCCAGGCGCTTATCCACAATCCGCCGATCCTGATCCTGGATGAGCCTTCAGCGGGTCTTGACCCGCATCAGATTATCGAGGTTCGTCAGCTTATCCGCCAGCTCGCCGGCGAGCACAGCATACTTCTGAGCACCCATATCCTCCCCGAGGCGAGCCTGACCTGCGACAGAGTCTTGATAATCAACAAGGGCAGGATTCTGGCTGAGGACTCGACAGAACGGCTCACCGGGAAACTGAAAAGAAACGAGAGGGTGAGCCTGCTTTTCCATGGCGGCCCGTCCGACCTGGATAAACGGCTTACCGGATTGCCCGGGATTATCAAGGTTTCCGAGGCGAAGGTGGAGCCGAAAGGCAAGGAAACTCCGCGCCGGCTGGATATTGAATATGAGGTAGGCAAAGATCGCCGCGGAGATCTGGCGCGTACGGTGGTTGAATCCGGCGCCAGCCTTCTTGAATTGAGGCCACAGGCGATGACCCTGGAGGAAATTTTCATCCGCATTACCACGCAAACTGAAGCCTGAAGGCTCAACATTATAAATTACTGGAAGGTTAATATTATGCGAAATATTCTTTCGATCTTCTGGAGGGAATACAAATCCTATTTTGTCAGCCCAGTGGCTTACGTAGTTATCGGGGTCTTTGTCTTCCTGGTAGCCAACCGTTTCATGTACAAGTTTGCCGATCCCACAGAAGGATTCATTCAGGTGACCTTTCAGTCTATCAGTGATGCCCTGTCGAGACAGGAAACCATGCCCAAGTTCAGCATCAATGACTTCGTGATCCGCTATATTTTCCAGCAGATCCGCTCGATCAGCCTGTTCCTCCTGCCCATGATCACCATGAGATTATTCGCCGAGGAAAGAAAGTCAGGGACTCTCGAGCTTCTCCTCACCTCGCCCGTGACCATTACTCAGCTTGTCCTGGGCAAATTTCTGGCCGGATTCGCCCTCTTTTTCACCATGATCCTGCCTACCGGCCTTTTTTATTTCTTCCTCTTCAAATACGGTAATCCGGATCTGGGGCCGATACTGACCAGCTATCTCGGTACTGTCCTTTATGGAGCCGCGGTCATCTCCGTGGGCCTTTTGATCAGCTCGCTCACCGAGAACCAGATAATCGCCGGGGCGCTTACTTTCGGGGCGTTTCTTTTCCTCTGGATCATAGGCCGGATCAGCGAATCTACCTATACTGTCTGGGGAAAAGTGGCCAGCTATGTTTCGGTTACTACCCATTTCGATAATTTTGCCATGGGCATTGTCGACTCGCGGGATGTCCTTTTCTATCTTTCTTTCGCCTTTTTGGGCCTGTTCCTTACTTATCAAGCCATAGCCTCGCTGCGGTGGAGGTAAAAGAGCATGAAACAGCGGATAAAAACAATAGGCTATGTGAGCCCGGTAATCTTTTTCCTTGGCCTTGGTCTGTATTATATCAACGGGCTGTGGGATATCTATTCGATAAGCCTTACAGTTCTCGGTGCCGCAGCGGGAATTCTTTATCTGGTGGTCTGTTTCGATGACCTGCGGCAAATATTCAGCGCCAGGAGTTTCCGCTCCGGAACCAATACCCTGATGCTTATCTGCCTGGTACTGAGCCTTATCGTTATTGTCAATGTGATCGGTTACCGCCATTTCTACTGGCAGGACATAACCGTGAAGAAGAAGTTCGAGCTGAGTATTCTCACCCAGAGCATTCTGGACCAGATAAAGCAGGAAAAGAAGGATATTTATATTACGGCGTTCTTCTGGATGAACGTGGACCGGAACTTAAGCAAAGAGCAGAATATCACCCTGATCCGCCAGAACCAGGAGAGGGAGGGAAAACTCAGGGATTTGCTCGCTGTTTACAACGGCGTAAACCCGGCTATCCAGTACAGGTTTATCGATCCGAACCGGGATATAATGCTGTCGCGGCAGTATGATGTCGGCCGCTACCGCGATAATGTAACCGCGGTGGAGTGTGGGGGAAACAAAGAGATGGTGGTCAACATGGACTCTGAGGAACAGTTGACCAATGCCCTGATCAAGGTGCTGAGCACACAAAAGCACAAGGTTTATTTTCTCGAAGGCCATCAGGAAAGCAGTATTGAGGATGGCAGCGGCAGTGGATACATGATGGTGGCGACCGCAATTCGAGACCAGTCTTATGATGTCCAGCCGCTCAATGTGCTTGAGGCCGGCGGAGTGCCCAAGGATTGCCGCGCTCTGGTGATTGAAGGGGTGCGCAAGCCGCTTTTGCCTGAAGAGATCAGGCTTATCGACGATTATCTTGAAAACGGCGGCAGAGTGCTGGTCTGTGTGGACCCGGAATATGACAGCGGCATGGGGGAATGGCTCCTCGGCTGGGGCATACGTCTCGGCCAGGACATGGTGGTGGATAACTCTACCGCCGGAGTCCGTCAGGGAGCAGGTCCCAACGAACCACTGCTTTACAGCTACGACAAGGAACACCCGATCACCAGGCAGCTCATGAAAGCCTTCAGCACCATGCCCACAGTACGCTCGGTAAGGCCGGTGGACAGCCCTCCTGAAGGTCTCGAACTGACTGTTCTGGCCAGGACTGGCGAAAACTCCTGGGGAGAGACCGACCGCGCCTCCATGGCCGTTAAAAATCCCATTTTTGATACCGAAGATCTGAGCGGGCCGGTACCGGTGGCTGTGGCCATGCTTAAAAAACTGCCTGAAAAAACACCGGGAGTGCGGGAAGTCAAGGTGCCGGGCAGCAGTACCAAGGCGCCGTCAATGCAGGAACTTAAAAAGATCCAGCTTGAAAAATCTCAGCGCAAGGCCCAGCTCGTGGTTTTCGGCGATACCCAGTTTGCCTCGAACTCTTACCTGCGTTACGGCGGCAACATGGACCTTTTCATGAATGCGGTAAACTGGCTGATCGGGGATGAGCGTTTGATCACTATCAGACCCAAAGATCCGGAAGATCAAATGATTAATATCACCCAAAGGCAGGTCAGTCAGATGGCTCTGGTGCTGCAGTGGCTTCTCCCCGCTGCTGTCGTTCTCTCCGGTATCTGGGTGTGGGTGATGCGATTGAGGTAGGAGTTCAAAGGCGACTTTTTATCGGGCGGTCATGAGGAAATAATTCTCAAAGGAAACGAGTCATGAACTGGAAAACAATTCTGGTACTCTTAGCTGTCTTGATTGGTTTGGGGTATTATTTGTTCAGGGAAAGCAGCCGGTCCAAGACCGCTCCGGACAAGGTAAAAACGAACCTTGTTCTCTCTTTCGAGATGAATCAGGTGGTTGGGATGGATGTCGGCTTCCCTGATACAGTAGTGATGATAAAGAAGCGGGAAAACGGATGGGTGACTGCCTACCCGTTCGACGGTATTCCTGCTGACTCCATAACTATCAATCAACTGCTGAATGTCTTGCATAGAATTTCCTTCCGCCAGACCATTTCCATTGACTCGATTAACCTGGCCGAGGTCAGACTCGACAGGCCGGTGTTGTCTTTCACTCTGCATTTCGCCGATGGCGACACGAGCAAACTGGTTTTCGGGATCTTGAATCCGGACACTGAGAACATTTACGCCCGTAAAGACAGGGACAACAGAGTGGTCCTGATCGACCGCGCTTTCGGGCCTTTGCTGGGAGTGAACATTTTCATGCTCCGGGGCAAAGGTTTGATCGCTTTGAGACCTTACGATGTGGCCAGGATAAAGTACAGCTCGCCGGGGGAGTCCCGCCTGACAGTGGAAAAAAATCAGGATACTGGCGAATGGTGGATCGAGGACAGCGGCAAGCGCATTCTGGCGGATGCTAGAATGGTGATGGATCTGCTCTGGGCCTTGTCCGCTGACCAGGTGAGGGAATTTTATCCCGCCCGGACAGTGAATGTAAAAGAGACGGGACTGTCAAATTCCCGGCGTGTCCTCTGGATCGGCGATGAGAAAGGGGATACCAACGCTGTATTTCTTGGAAATCCGGAATCGGAAAGAGATTACCTGTGCTGGGCGAAATCGAGCATTTATCCGGAGAGCCTGGTCCTGGTGGATTCTTCCCTGGTCTCGCTCATCGATAATTTCCGCACCGGGAATTTGAAAAGTCTGCGCATTAACAATTTCAGACCCGCGGAGGTCGATCGAATCGAGCTGACGTCACCCATGGATACCATAGTCATTAGCGCCGAGAATGACACCCTGTGGCAGATTGTCAGGCCGGAGAAGATCCGCTGCCGGCTCTGGCAGGTGGAACGTCTGCTTGCTCATGCAGATACGATGGGAGCCAGGCAGATACTTACTCCGGCATCCACAGGCCGGGGATTTGATCATCCGCAGTTGAAGCTCGTTTTATCCGGTGGAGAAAAGGTGCTGGCCAGAGTCCTGGTCGGGGACTTTGCCGAAAGCAAGTCAATTTATGTCCGGGACGATTTGCGGAATATTGATTTTCTTGCTCCGGCAAACCAATTCGAACGTCTGAACCTCACTTTCAAAGATCTGGCCGATATTCCGGTGAGACATGTAGTGCAATAGAGATGGAGAGAGCTGTGCTGTGTGGTGTAAGATGATCGGACTTTATTTGACAATTCGGGCCGCCGGCAGGCGGTGGTTACCTTTTTCCGTTCTGGCGTTCGTTTTGTTTTCCTGCGGTATTGCAGGGGCCGCTTCCCAGGTTGATGCGCGCCTGGATACCACTATCATGCGTATCGGTGACTCGCTTAACCTGACCCTTACTGTCCGCACGGAAAAAGGAGAAACGGTCGGATTTCCGGACCTGGCCGGCTCTTTGGGCAAGTTCGAGCTCCTTTCCGCCAGGCCGCAGGAAAAATATGTCGAGGATGACAGTTCGAAGCTGGAAAGGCAGAGCTTCAAGATAACCACTTTCGAGACCGGCAGTCAGGCTATTCCGAGGCTGGCTTTTCCCAGGATGCATGCGGATGGCTCTGTCGATACCCTCCATACCGCCGAATTGTCGGTCACAGTTCTCTCTCTGCTCACGGATACTACAGCCTCCGAAGTCAAACCGCTCAAAGCACTCCTCGGGGTGGCGAAACGCTGGCACACCCTGGCCTTTTGGGCCATTGTCGCCCTGGCCGTGCTCACAATCCTCGTTATAACCTGGCGCAGGTACCTGGCGCGCCGCGATGCCCGGTTCCGCGAGATGACCAGGCCGCTTGCCCCCTCTCAGCCGGCCCACCTGACAGCCCTGGATGAGCTGGAGCGCATCAAATCCCTGGGCCTTATCGAGAAAGGCGAGATCAAACTCTTCCATATACTGATTTCCGAGGCGATCCGTAAATACCTTTCCGCCCGCTTCGAGATAGAAGCTCTGGATATGACTACCTGGGAAATCGAATTCGTACTCGAAGACAGGCTGCCCGCGGACGGAGCTTTGGGAAAACTGATCGGCGGATTTCTCGAAGCCTGCGACCTGGTCAAGTTCGCCAAATACAAGCCGCCGCTGGTCGAAATCAATTCTGTTTTCAACCGGGCTTATGAGATAGTGGAAAAGTTCAGGCCGGAGGCTCTCCAGGTGCCGGTCGATTCGCAAGCCCAACTCCCGGCACTGGCTGGAACAGGGCCGGAAAGCCATGGTGCACCGGTAAACAAGGACAATTCAGACACCAGGGAGCGGAAATTTGAATCTTGAGTTCGCCAATAAGTATTTTCTTCTGGCCGTCACGCTTCTTGTCCCCCTGGCCTGGCTCTATTTCCGCTGGGTCTGGCGCAAAAAAAGGGCGATGAGGTTTTCTGATGTGCCAACGGTTTTGAGAGTCACCGGGTCATGGGTCCGCTATCTGCCCCATATCCCCTTCATCCTGCGCCTGGCGGCTCTTGCCCTCCTGGTTATAGCTATCGCCAGGCCCCGCAGCGGCACATCATACGAGGATGTCTCCAGCGAAGGGGTGGATATAATTCTGACCGCCGATGTCTCGACCAGCATGTCCGCCGAAGATCTGAAACGGGGGACCAGCCGGCTGGAGGTATCCAAGGAGGTGATGGCTGACTTTGTTTCCCGCCGCAAACAGGATCGGATAGGGCTTGTGGCTTTCGCCGCCAAAGCTGCCACCCGCTGCCCGCCCACTCTCGATTACCGTGTATTGGATACACAGCTTGAGGGCCTCGAGTTCGGAATGATTGAAGACGGAACGGCGATAGGCGTTGCTCTGGCCTCGAGTGTCAACCGCCTGCGTAACTCTAAAGCCAAAAGCCGGATAATAATACTTCTCACCGACGGTATGAACAACAGGGGTGAGATCGATCCGCTCACTGCGGCCAAACTTGCCCGAGCCGAGGGTGTAAAGGTATATACTATCGGTGTGGGTACCCGGGGCATGGCTCCGATTCCGGTGAAAGACGCGTTCGGGATTACCCGTTACGTAAATCAACCGGTGGAAATCGATGAAGAGACGCTTAAAGAAATCGCCCGAACCACCGGGGGCAAGTATTACCGCGCTACAGTGGCCTCGGAGCTGGAACAGATTTACCGGGAAATCGATTCCCTTGAAAAAACGAAAATCGAGGTCCGTCAGTATACCCGTTACAAGGAGCTGTTCGGCCTCTTTCTCCTTCCCGCGCTGGGACTGATTCTCATGGAGATCATCCTCGCCGGTACAAGATTGAGAACCATTCCCTGAAGAGAAAAAGCGATGCGATTCGGCGACCCACAATACTTTCACTTTCTCTGGCTTGTGCCTTTCCTGGCCGTTTTTCTCTGGATGGTCTCCAGGCGGAGAAAGAAGCTTGCCGTCGAGTTCGCCGGTCAGAAACTGCTCGAGCGCCTGGCCGATCCTATTCTGCCGGGAGTAAGTTTCTTACGGGCGGTGATGCTCCTTCTCGGGCTTGTTTTTCTGGTCGTCGCCCTGGCCCGGCCCCAGTACGGCAAAAAGCCGGTGATCGTGAAGCGGGAAGGCCGGGATATAATATTCCTCCTCGACACTTCCACGAGCATGCTGGCCGATGACCTGAAGCCGGATCGTCTCACCCGGGCGCGCTTCGAGATCTCGAGCCTCTTGACTAAACTCGAGGGAGACCGCGTAGGCCTCGTGCCCTTCGCCGGCGATGCCTTTGTCCTCTGCCCCCTGACCACGGATTACTCGGCGATATCCCTTTTCCTTGACGGTGTGGATACGGATATAATCTCCGAGCCGGGAACCAATATCGCCCGGGCACTCGAGGCCGGAGCGCAGGCTTTCGATCAGAAAGAGCGGAAATACAGGGTCATGGTACTCATCACGGACGGGGAAGAGCTCGAGGGAAATGCTCTCGATCAAGCACGAAAACTGCGCCAGGATGGAATCCGTGTCTATACGATCGGTATCGGCACGCCGGATGGTGTTCCCATACCGGTTAAGGATTCTGGAGGGAAGGTTGTCGATTACAAAAAGGACAGCCAGGGCCAGATCGTGATGAGCCGGCTGGGAGAGGGGCTTCTGGTCGACCTGGCCCGTGCCGGCGGCGGGGAATATTACCGCGCCGGACGCAGTAATATTGAGCTGGACCGTATATTCGAAGATATCAAGAAACTCGAGAAAAGGCAGGTCGAGGAGCGCGAATTAGACCTTTACTATGACCGCTACCAGTGGTTTCTGGGAATGGCGATTTTGCTCCTGTTCCTCGAGCCGATTCTCTGGGAAAGCAAGAGGAAAATTAAAGCGGTTAAAATTATGCCGCAAGCCTGAATTAGAGGCTTATTAGCTTGGATTATTCTTAACCCGGATTATTCACAAATTACTTGGCTTGAGGTTTATCCCTGCTCAAACAACCCCCTGTTTCCCCCTTTTCTAAGGGGGAATAATTGCTGATAATTTAAGCAGTTATAAAAATCCCCTCTAAAAAGAGGGGTGCCGGCGCAGCCGGCGGGGTGTGTTAAGAAAACATTGACTATGCGTACTTTTTTACTAAAAACTCTATACTTGTCGGCTGATGTTCTGCTGTTTGTCCTCTTTTTTGCTGGAACCTGGACCGATATTTTCCGCAGCGTGCCGGAAAGAGCTGAACAGGCTTACAATAAGAAAAACTACGAGAAAGCTCTCGAGCTTTATCAGGAAGCCCAGACCCGCAATCCCGATTCCGATACCCTGAGTTATAATCTGGGCAATACCTTTTATCAGCTCGGGAAATACGAAGAAGCGGCTAAGCAATATGGACGAATCCTGGAAAAAGAATCTCCGGCGGTTGCTCCGCTATCTCTTTACAATATTGGCAATACCTTATTTCAGATGGGCAGGCAGACTCAAAACCAGGAATTTCTAAAGAGGAGTCTTGAGGCTTACAAGCAATCCATAAAAGTCAGGCCCGAGGATGAGGATGCAAAATACAACTATGAACTTGTCAAAAGGTTCCTGAAAGAACAGGAACAGAAGCAGCAGCAGAACCGGGAGCAGCAGGACAAAGAGAAAAAGAACCAGGAAAAACAGAAACAACAAAAAGAGCAGCAGAAAGAGGAACAAAAGCAGCAACAACAGATGCAGCAGCAAGAACAGCAGAAAGAACAGGTTCAGCCTGGTCAGATGACCAAGGAAGAGGCTGAACGAATACTCGATGCCCTGATCAACATGGAAAAGGAGATGCAGCAAAAGGAGAGGGAGAGGAAAGTCAGGGCTCAGAAAAGGGGACCGGACTGGTGAGACAGTTTCTCGTCAAGAAAGATTCCGGCTCAGCTATCCGGCGGGGCATGCTGATAGCCTTGCTTTCCGGCCTATTGGCCATCCCGTCGGCTTACGGGAACCTGACTGTGGACCTGCGGGTGAACTCCCAGAGAGTGGATCTAGGCGGCCAGATCGAGCTGATCGTAACTGTTTCCGGCACCATGCAGAATGTTCCTGAACCTGATGTGGCCGGTATTGAAAATTTCAGGGTGATCGGCACGAGCACATCGAGCCAGATTTCGATTGTCAATTTCAAAGCGAATATCAGTAAATCGACTATTTACAATTTGATTCCCAACAATGTGGGAACTTTTACCTTAGGGCCGGTGGTGGTTAAGGTGGGCGGCCAGAGTTACAGTTCGAATTCGGTGACTGTGGAAGTGGTGCAGGGGGGCGAGACTGCTCCAGGCACTGGAAAGCCTCCTGCCGGCCAGCCTGCGCCAGCCAGTCCGCAGGTGCCCCGCAGCGGGCAGAGTGTCCGAGTCCCGCAGTCTTCTTCATCGCCGGACAGGAACGTATTTATCCTGGGAACAGTGGATAAGAAAGAGGTCTATCTCGGCGAGCAGGTTACTTATACTTTCGGTTTTTACAACCGCCTGCGGCTGGCCGAAAATCCCGGGTATACGCCGCCCACTTTCAACGGGTTCTGGGTGGAAACGCTGGATAACACAGCCCGGCAATCTACCAAACAGGTGAACGGCATAGTCTATTCGGTCCAGGAACTCCGCTATGCCCTTTTCCCCACGATCACCGGCGAGGCGAAGATTACCGGGGCGGGCTTGAGCTATGCAATTACCAATATCTGGGATTTTTTCAGCAGGGGTCAGCAGATTTCCCTGGAGACCGAGCCGGTGGTGATCAAGGTCAAGCCTCTGCCTGAGGAAGGCCGTCCCGCCTCCTTTAGCGGCACTGTAGGCAAGTTTACGGTCAACGCCGGTTTCGATAAAAACGCGGTCAAACAGGGCGAGGCGGTCACTCTCGAGCTGACAGTAGCCGGAGCGGGCAACCTTAAAACCATCCAGGCTCCTTCTCTGCCCGAGATGGCCAATTTGGATATCGATATTTACGAATCGAAGAGCGAGGAGAGTATCGACCGCACGGGCGATATTATCAAGGGCCGGAAGGTTTTCAAGTATGTCCTGGTTCCGCGAAAAGAGGGCGAATACCGCTGGCCGGGAATTT
>Ga0315289_10015599_pt1 | contig 10540 bp, 9 predicted proteins | sample YL17G11_40_MG_FD_203452 | JGI IMG/M metagenome (GOLD analysis project Ga0315289, IMG submission 203452) | Sediment microbial communities from Yellowstone Lake, YNP, Wyoming, USA - YL17G11_40 | ecosystem: Environmental > Aquatic > Freshwater > Lake > Sediment | place: USA: Wyoming | collected...
CCGCCGCTCATATTTCTCACTAAAATGATAGTAATTGACAAGGAGCCGGGCCTATGATATCATTATCTGCTGCGGATCCGTGTATGTGGGGTGAGGGGCCGGCGATCGCGTTTCGCGCCGGGCTGTGGGCGGCGGCGCCACGGCGAAGCATGCCGCGCGGGCTTATGGAGAAGGAGAGTAGCCGTGCAACCGGTCAGACGTCGCATCGTCGAGATCCTGAAGGCGCAGGGCACAAGTACAGTGGCGGAATTGGCCGAGCAGCTTGACATGGCCCAGGTTTCGGTGCGCCATCATCTCGATATCCTGATGGGCGAAGACCTGGTGGCGAGCGCCGGGGTCCGCCGGCGCGACGGCGCGGGCCGCCCCAGCCAAATGTATGCGCTGACCGCGGAAGCCGTCAAGCTCTTTCCCCAGAGGCATACCGAGCTGGCCCTCGGGATGTTGACCGAGTTGAAGACGGTGCTGCCTGCCGAGGGGTTGCGCGAGCTGTTGCTTCGCCTGGCCGAGCAGACGGCACAAGAGGCCCCGCGGCTCGCGGCGGATCTTCCTGTGGAGGAACAGTTGGATGCCGCGGCGGCGTTTCTGACGCAGAAGGGCTATAGCGCGTCGTGGGAGATGCGGGATTGCCTTTATGTGCTCCATGCATGCAACTGCCCGTTTGCCGGTGTGGCGGACCACCATCCGGAGCTATGCACCATGGATCAGGCGATGGTCCAGCGGTTGATGCCTGGCATGGTGCGCATTCAGTCGCGAGTGCTCGATGGTGTGTCCCACTGCGAGTACGCGGTGGCCGCCGAATCGGCCGCGCCGTCCTCCCGCGCGGAGCAGCACGGTGCCTGACCAAGCGCTGCCCGGTTCGCCTGCCACGTTGCACGATGCCTACGGCCGGCATCTGACCTACCTGCGGGTGTCGCTGACCGATGCGTGTAACCTCCGCTGTGTCTATTGTATGCCGGAGGACATCACCTTCCGCCCTCCCGCGAACCTGATGCGAGATGAGGAGTTGCTGACCCTGGTGCGGGTCGCCGCCAGCCTGGGGGTGGAGAAGGTGCGGCTGACGGGCGGCGAGCCGACCGTGCGGCCGGGGCTGGTGGCGCTGGTGCGGGCCATCCGAGCCATCCCGGGCATCCGTCGCCTGGCGATGACGACCAACGGGGTCCGGCTGGCGGAGCTGGCCCAACCCCTCGCCGAGGCCGGGCTGGACCAGGTAAACATCAGCATCGATTCCCTGGATGGCGACAGGTTCCGGCGCATCACCCGTCGCGGCGACCTGCAAGAGGTGTGGCGGGGCATCGACGCGGCGGAGAAGGCCGGCCTGGCTCCGATCAAGCTGAATTGCGTGGTGACGCGCGGGTACAACGACGACGAGGTGGCCGGCCTGGCGCGGATCACCCTCGATAATCCCTGGGAGGTCCGCTTCATCGAGCTGATGCCGTTCGGGAGCGTGGCGGGTTTCCAGCACGACCAGGTAGTGCCTTCGGCTGAGACGCGAGCACGCATCGAGGCCGCGCTGGGGCCGCTGATCCCAGAGCCGGGCTACGACAGCCATGCGCCGGCCCAGCGCTACCGGCTTCCCGGGGCGCGCGGCCAGGTGGGTTTCATCAGCACCATCACGGCGCCCTTCTGCGAGGGGTGCACGCGCCTGCGCCTCACGGCGGATGGCAGGCTTCTGCTTTGCCTGCTGCGAGACGACGAAGCGGATCTTCTGACGCCGCTTAGGGCGGGCGCGAATTTTGTGGCCTTGCAGCGCCTCATGGCCGAGGCCGCCTATCGCAAGCCGTGGGGCCGGGGCCGGGAGGAACATGAGGGGGAGACGGCGAGGGAGATGAGCCAGATCGGCGGCTGACCCGTGCGCCGGCTTGGCGGAGGATAGGAGCCTGAGATAATATTGGCAATCCTGTTTGCAAGACCGGGAACATCGCAGAAAACAACAACGAATCGGAGGATGGTGTGAGTATCGAAGCGCAGGTGAGTGAGACACAGGTGGCGGAAGCAGTGGAGACAGGGATCACTTTGACGCCGTCGGCTGTTGACAAGCTGTCGGCGATCATGGAAGAGAAAGGCGTGCGCCAGACGCATGCCCTGCGGGTGTTCGTGCAGGGCAGCGGCTGCAGCGGCCTGCAGTATGGCATGGCGTTCGACAATAACCCGCGACTCGTCGATCATGTGTTCAAGCAGCATGGTTTGGATGTAATCCTGGACCCGCAGAGCCTGCAGTACATGGCGGGTTCTGAGATCGACTATGTGGACGGCCCTGCGGGCGGCGGCTTCCACATCGAAAATCCCAACGCGATGGCGCTATGTGGCTGCGGGCCTCGCGGCGAGGGCGGCGCTTCCGGAGGCTGCAGCGGCTGTCACTGAGGTCGCCGCGCCGATAGGCGCTGCGATGGGGAAGCTGGCCCCGCTTGGCGTACCCGCCTGCGGGGTAGCGTACCCGCCTGCGGGGTGGCGCCGGGTGGCAGGCCCGAAAGTCTCGCGGTCCGTGATGGAGGGGGAAGCCCTCGACTGCAAGGAGGGGGAAGATGAGGGCGATCACGCGCGGCGACCTACACAGGATCGGCGATTATCTCTACGAGGTGCCCCAGTCATTTCGCGGTGATATGCGCGTCCCGGCGCATTTCTACGCCGACGATGACATCGTCACCAAGGCGCTCGAGGACCGCTCGCTGGAGCAGCTCGTCAACACGGCCACACTGCCCGGCGTGGTGGGGCAGGCGATGGCCATGCCCGACATTCACCAGGGCTACGGCTTTCCCATCGGGGGGGTGGTGGCCACCCGCTTGCCCCACGGGGTCGTCTCACCCGGCGGCGTGGGCTATGACATCAACTGCGGCGTGCGGGTGATGGCGAGCCACATGCACCTGGACGACGTTCGCCCGTACCTTGACCGGCTGGCCGATGCGCTCTACCAGGATCTGCCCAGCGGCGTGGGCGTGAAGGGGCACCTGCACACGAACAAGCCGGAGCTGGATGAGATCCTGGCCGAGGGCAGCCGATGGGCCCTGCGTGAGGGCTATGCCACTCGGGAAGACGTGTCCCATACCGAAGAGGAGGGCCAGATGGCCGGGGCCGACCCTGCCAAGGTGAGCCGAAGCGCCAAGGAGCGCGGCCAGGGGCAGGTGGGCACGCTCGGATCGGGCAACCACTTCGCGGAGATCGATGTCATCACCGAGATCCGCGATGCGGTCGCGGCCGAGGCTTTCGGGCTGCGTTTGGGGCAGGTGTGCCTACAGATCCATTGCGGCAGCCGCGGGCTGGGCCACCAGGTGGCGACGGATTACATCCAGGAGTTTCAGAAGGCCAGCCCCCGGTTCGGTTTCGAGCTCCCTGACCGCCAACTGGTGTGCGCGCCGCTGGATTCGGCGGAGGGCCAGGACTACCTTGCCGCCATGAACTGCTCTGCCAACTATGCCTGGGCCAACCGGCAGGTGTTGACCTACCACGCCCGGGCGGCATTCGAGAAGGTGCTGGGTGGCAGGGTGCCTGATTGGGACCTCTACCTGGTGTACGATGTGGCTCACAACATGGCCAAGGTGGAGACGCACGCCTGGGACCCCGCAGGCTGCGCCAAGCGGGGGGAGGGCCGCGCCATGCAGCTCTGTGTGCATCGCAAGGGGGCCACGCGGGCGTTTGGGCCGGGTCACCCCGAAGTGCCCGCGGATTACCGCGAGGTCGGGCAGCCCGTTCTGGTGCCTGGCAGCATGGGCACGGCTTCCTTCATCCTGGTCGGCACATCGCAGAGCATGGCTCGCACTTTCGGCTCGTGCTGCCACGGCGCAGGGCGGGTGATGAGCCGCTCGGAGGCCAAGCGCCAGGTGCGCGGCGAAGCGCTGCGTGCCGACCTGGAGCACGATGGCATCATCGTGCGGGCCGGCAGCATGGCCGGGCTCGCCGAGGAGGCGCCGCAGGCCTACAAGAACGTCGACCAGGTCGTCTCCATTGTGGAAGCCGTGGGCCTTGCTCGCAGCGTGGCGCGGCTCGAGCCCTTGGTGGTCATTAAGGGTTAGGCTGCGGAGGGGAAGCCCTCGACTGTAAGGAGGGGGAATCGGTTGCGCGTCCTGTTCGTCGAGCGAGAGCTGAGCTACGAGCCGCAGGGCATCATGTCGATGTCGGCTGTGCTGAAGCAGGCCGGCCATGACGTGGCGATTGCCGTCGAGAGCCTGGAGGACCCGGTGGCGTACGCGGCCGGCTCCCTGCCGGATATCGTGGGCTACAGCGTGATGACCGGCTCGCAACGCGCCTTTCTCGATCTGAACCTCCGAATCCGCCAGGCGATCGATCCGGCTCGCTCGGCCGCGGGCAAGTCTCCCGCCTTCTCGGCCTTCGGCGGGCCGCATCCGACCTTTTTCCCGGAGATGATCAACGAACCTGGGGTCGATGGCATCTGCGTCGGCGAAGGGGAAGGCGCGCTCCTTGACCTGGCCAATGCGCTTACACGATTCTCCGAATCGAGTGCACTTTCCTGGGGAAACGGCGGCCCTGCTGCGGGCGTGGGGCACGGCAGGCCGCGGGAGATCGGGAACTGGTGGTTCAACGTTGACGGGGAGATCATCCGCAACCCCGTGCGCCCGCTGATCCATGACTACTCCGCGCTCCCCCAGCCGGATCGCGCGCTGATCTACGATAAGCATCCCGGCCTGGCCGGCAGCAGGATCAAGCACTTCATCAGCTCTCGCGGCTGCCCGTACAACTGCACGTATTGCTTCAACCATGCGTATTACGAGATCTACAAGCGCGAGAAGCGCGGCCAGCAGCGCTCGGTGGATGATGTCATCTCGGAGGTCAATGCCGTTCGAGCCCGCTGGCCGTTGGAGCAAGCTGTTTTCGTCGACGACCTGTTTATCATCCACGATGACTGGCTGGAGGAGTTCGCCGCCAAGTGGCCGGCGCAGGTGGGGCTGCCCTTCTTCTGCAATGTGCGGGCCAACATGCTGGTGAAAAACCCGCGCAAGGTGGAGCTCCTCAAGCGTGCCGGCTGTCAAACCGTCAGCATGGGGATCGAGACGGCCAACGACCGTATCCGGGTTGACCTGCTCAAGCGGCGCATGACCTGTGACGACATGATCCAGACCGGGCGCATGGTGCGCGCGGCGGGGATGCACATCACCGCCACCAACATCCTTGGCCTGCCCACAAGCACACTCGAAGACGACCTGGATACCATGCGCCTGAACGCGCAGGCCAGGGTGAGCTATGCGCACGCCTTCCTGTTCCAGCCTTATCCTGGCACTGAGCTCGGGCAGTATGCCGAGGACAACGATCTGTTGGTAGGCGCCTTCGACGACATCGGCGAGGTGGCCTGGGATCACTCGATCCTGGCGTTTGATGCCGACGATTGCCGGCAGCGCGAGCATTTGCAGCGGCTGTTCGCCATCGGCGTCGAGTGGCCGTGGCTCGAGCCGGCCATTCGACGGCTGATCAAGCTGCCGCACAACCGGCTGGTGGACGGCTTCTACTGGTGGGTCCACAAGCTGCACAAGGGCTTTGTCATCTACCGCCGGGTGCACCCGGTGAAGGCCGGGCCCAAAGAGCTGTTTAAGAGCGCGCTTCACTTCATGAAGATCAAGAGCTGAGAGGTACCCGTTGCGAGTCGCTTTGATAAACCCGATGTTCCGCCTGCCGATCGATACCCGCACGACGCCGCATTTGGGGCTGGCCTACCTGGGCGCGGTGTCCGAGCGCCGGGGCGATGAGGTTCGGGTGTACGATGCGGATGTGGAGGAACAGCCCCTGGCGGCCTTTCTGCACGAGTTCCGGCCGCACATTGTGGGCATCACGGCCAATACGCCGCAGGTGAAGCAGGCCTGGCGGATGGCCGAGGCGATCAAGCGCGAGATGGACATCCCGGTCGTCTTGGGCGGCCCGCACGTCAGCGTGGCGCTTGAGGAGCTCGACTACGAGTCACTGCGCCAGCCCCCGGTGGATATGGTCGTGCGCGGTGAGGGTGAGGGCCCGTGGATCGAGATCTGCGACCAGGTGGATTCCTTCCTGTGCGATCAGCCCGTTGACACGGGGACCTTCGGCCGCGCGCTGATGGATCCGGAGCGAGACCTCTTCGGGGCCATCGAGGGCTTGAGCTACAAGACCAGCGACGGCCAACTGCACCGCAACCCGGACGCGCAGGTGATCACCGACCTGGATGGCCTGCCCTGGCCCGCCTACCACCTGTTTAAGATGGACCGCTACACCAACCTGCAGCCGGCCACCGATGCCATCGATGGGTCGCGCAGCTTCTCCATCATGACCAGCCGCGGCTGCCCCTATCGCTGCACGTTCTGTTCGCAGAGCATCATGCCCGTCAAGTGGCGGGCTCGCTCTCCGGAGAACGTGATCGAGGAGTGGCGGCACCTGGTGCACGGGCTCGGCGCCCTGGAAGTGGGCGTGCTGGATGACAGCGCCAACATCCGCAAGGCCCGCCTGCACAAACTGGCCGACATGCTGATCGCGGAGCGCCTGAACCACGTGCCGTGGATCTTCGTCAATGGGATCCGGGCCAACCTTGCCGACTACGACCTGCTGGTAAAGCTGAAACAGGCCGGCTTGCGGCGCACGGCGTTCGGCGTGGAGACCGGCGACGCCGAGATGATCGTCAAGATCGACAAGCATGTGGACCACGAGACCATCCGCCAGGCATTCAAGAACGCCAAGGCGGCGGGCGTGGAGACCATCGGCTTCTTCATCATCGGCCTGCCCGGCGACACGCGCCAGACGATGCAGCGCACCATCGACTTCGCCATCGAGCTCGATCCGATGATCGCCAACTTCAGCATGATGACCCCCTATCCGGGCACGGTGGTGTATCAGCAGATCAAGGAGGGCGGGCGATTCCTGGTGGACGACTGGGAGGACTACGTCTTCTTCGACCAGAAGGCGCGCTACGAGATGGGTGACCTGACGGCCGGGCTGATGGAGGAGATGTACCGCAAGGCCTACCGGCAGTTCTACTGGCGGCCGAAGTACGTCATGCGGGCCATGGGCCGCAAGGACTTCTGGCTCAATTTCGGCCGCAATGCCCGCCTGGCCTGGCGCACGGTCGTGCCGCGCAATGGGTACAAAAGACCGACCTGCAGCGGGCCATGAAGGCCTCGTTCTGAGCCGGTGACCATGGCCGTCCAAAGAGCGGTTCTCATCCAACCTCGCCGCGACGGGCGTTTCCTGGGCCGCGGCACCAGCCAGCCCTACACGCTGATGCGCCTGGCATCGCTCGTCCCGCCGGAGATCCCCGTCGAGATCTGGGACGAGGACCTGATGGACCTGCCGATTCAGGGGCTGGGTCCGGGGGATCTCGTGGGGATCAGCGCGAAGACGCTGCTCATCGATCGCGCCAAGATGCTGGCGCAGCGCATCCAACGCCAGGGCGCCACCGTGGTGATCGGCGGCGCGCACGCCACCCTCGTGCCCGATGAGGTAGAGGCCTGGGCCGATGCCATCGCCGTGGGCGAGGGCTACCGCACCTGGCCCCAGATCATCGAGGACGCGGGGAACGGGACGCTACAGAAGCGTTATGTCGATGAGGCGTGGGCGCCCCTGGACGCTTCGCGGGGTGTGGGCCTCTTGCAGGACCGCGTGCTCAGGCAGGTGGACGAGCATCGTAACTACTGGACCCCCTACCTTGAGATCACCCGTGGGTGCCCGCGCAATTGCACCTTTTGTACGGCCATCCGGGTGTCGGGGCGCAAGATGCGCCTACGCCCGGTGGAGGAGGTCGTGGAGGAGATCGAGCGGCGAAAACTCAAGCGCTTTTTCCTCACCGATGATAACTTCGGCCTGAATTTCCGGCTGCATCCGGACTACATCGAGGAGTTGCTGCGCGCCCTGGCGAAGCTGCCGCTGCAGGGCTGGACCTGCCAAGCCGAGCAGTTAGTGGCGGAGTACCCGGAGATGCTGGACCTGGCCCGGGCCGCCCACCTGGACAAGTTCTTCATCGGGTTCGAGTCGGTGAACCCGGGCAACCGGCGCGAGCTGGGCGGCAAGGGCCAGGGCGATGCAAGGCAGTACCGCGGCGCCATCGAGCGGATCCACGAGCATGGCATCGGCGTGGTGGGCCTGTTTGTCTTCGGCTTCGATAGCGACACCCCAAGCACCTTTCAGGCCACGTGGGACTTCATCCGGTCGAGCGAGCTGGATAGCGCCAGCGCCACCATCCTGACCCCCTATCCCGGCACGGAGCAGCGCCGGGAGCTGCTGCAGGCGGGGCGCATCATCCCCCACGACACCTGGGAGAGATACGACACCAACCACGTGACCTTTCTCCCGGCCCAGATGACGGTAGACGAGCTGACTGCCGCCTATGATCGCCTGTGCAGGCAGCTCTATCACCCGGCACAGATCTGGCGCCGCGGTTTCCGCGCCTGGCGGCGCCATCCGCTTTCCAGGGCTCGCGCCCGCCTCGTATCGAGTTTCAGCACCGATATCGGCTACCGGCGCGAGTTCCAACACCGCTCGAGTTGAGGTTTGTATGCGCGTACTGCTCGCCAGTCCTGAATCGGCGGTGTGGACCTCCCGCAGGCACATCCCGCTGGGCCTGGGATACCTGGCCTCGGTTCTGCGTGAGAGCGGGCATCCGGTCGGTATCTACGATGCCGCCATCGAAGATGAGCCACTCGAAACGGTGGTGCGGCGCGGCGGCTATGAGCTGCTGGGCATCACCGCCGTCACCCCCTTGATCGTGGACGCGTGGAACATGGCCAAGGAGGCCAAGCGCCTGGGCCTGACCACCGTGCTGGGCGGGCCCCACCTGACCCTCATGCCCGAGGAATCCATCGGCCCCGCGCACCCCGAGGTGGACTACGTCGTGAAGGGGGAGGCGGAGGAGAGCATCCTGGAACTCATGGATGCCCTCGAAGGCCGGCGGGCCATGGAGACGGCACATGGCCTCTACTGGCGCCGAGGGGGAGAGATCGTCGAAAACGCCGCGTCACGCCTGATACCCGACCTGGACCGTATCCCCTACCCGGCGCACGACCTCTACAAGATCACGCGCTACACCAATCTCAACCCGTTGACCGATGGGCTGGACACGAAGGCGCGCGCCTACACCGTCATGACCAGCCGCGGCTGCCCCTACAAGTGCACCTACTGCTCCAAGCCGATCACCGGCGATACCTGGCGGCCGCGTTCCGTCGAGAACGTCATCGGCGAGTGGCGCTGGCTGGTGCGCGACCTGCGCGCCACGGAGATCGGCCTCACCGACGACATCTGGAACCTGAAGCTGGACCGGGCCAAGGAGCTGTGCCGGCGGTTGATCGCCGAAGGCCTGAACGCCGTGCCCTGGACGACCGTGCACGGTATGAAGGTGAACCACGCTGATGCCGAGCTATTCCGTCTGATGAAGGCGGCCGGCTGCCGGCGTGTCGGCTTCGGCGTGGAGAGCGGCGATGCCACCATCCTGCGCAACGTGATCAAGAAGAGCCAGACGCTCGACCAGGTGCGTGACGCCTTTCGGTGGGCCAGGGAGGCCGGCCTGCAGACCATGGGCTTCTTCATCTACGGCATGCCGCAGGAAACCGAAGAGACCATGGAGAAGACCACCCGACTGGCGCTGGAGCTGGATCCCGACCTGGCCCACTTCATGCTGGCGACCCCCTACCCGGGCACGGAGATGTACGACGTCATCGAGAAGTACGGCAACATCTTCGCCGACGAGTGGGAGGACTATGCCATCCAGTCGGACAAGGCCCGCTTCACCATGCCGGATTACGATCCCGACCTGGTGGTGCGCAAGTGGAAAGAGGCCTACCGTCGCTTCTACCTTTACAGGCCTAAGCGGGTCTGGGAGAAGGTGTCCAAGAAGAGCTTCTGGACCGAGCTGCCCAGCACCGTCGCCAACGCCAAACGTTTCTTCATGCCCGACAAGGCCGGCGAAGGGGAGCAGCGCGCGGCCTAGCCCGGCAGGGGGCCTCCTCGTTACCCCCCGCTGATCATGTGGATCGCCTGCACCTCGGCGCCGTCGGGCACGGGCGCGCTGGCGAAATCGGGCCGCAGCACCGGCTCGCCGCTGAAGTTGACCGCGATCATGCGGAAGGTGAACCTCAGCGCATCCAGCACGTTTTGCACGGTCATGCCCGGCCGCCACGCCACCTCGTACGGATTATTGGCGCGGATCATCCTGAGCCGACCCGTCGCCATCCCGCAGCGCCGTCGTGATAGGTTCTCGTGGCACAGTGCATGTGGCTCTTCCATGGCAGGCACCGACTGCGAGATGCCCGCCAAGTGCCCCAATCTGTGCCGATATGTTGGCCCTTGCTCTTCCTTATGCCCGATGCTATGCTTGCCTGGCAAGTGTCGGGAGAATGATAAGTTCAGCTGCCGCCCCGTTAGCCAGGACTTGAGGTGATTCGCGATGGCAGGTCATGACGAGTATGGGAAGCGCGTCATGCAAGAGGCTGTGGGTACCGCTTTCGTGGACTCCGGCCCAGCCGTGTACATCGACTACGGAGCTGGTGGGCCGGCTCGAATTGACGGCGTCATCGGTCGTGACATCGCGGTGGAGGTCGAGTCGCGCGTATCCAAGCAGGTGCGCGGGGCCGTTCTCGACCTT
>Ga0315289_10015600_pt1 | contig 10539 bp, 5 predicted proteins | sample YL17G11_40_MG_FD_203452 | JGI IMG/M metagenome (GOLD analysis project Ga0315289, IMG submission 203452) | Sediment microbial communities from Yellowstone Lake, YNP, Wyoming, USA - YL17G11_40 | ecosystem: Environmental > Aquatic > Freshwater > Lake > Sediment | place: USA: Wyoming | collected...
CTTATAGTCCTCGCGCTCGGGTCGTAGCTCCGCCGCCTTCGCTAGGACGGTAGCTGCTTCCGCGTGCGAGCCGACCTGGCCGAGCGTCTCACCGAGCGAAGCAAGCACTTCGGGGTCATCCGGCTCCAGGCGCATGGCCTGGCGTATGGCGGCGAGCGCCGCGGGCACTAACCCCTGCTCGCGTAGGAGCTGGCCGAGGCGCAGTCGCAGGCGTGCGTTGGTGGGGTGCTTCTCGGCGGCGTTGGTGAGTTGCTCGATCGCCTCCCTGGCCCAGCCTTTGGCGGCGAAGGCGCAGGCAAGCTTCTCGCGCAACCCCGGCTCGTCCGGGTCGAGGCCAATACCGCGTTCCAGGGCGGCGATGGCCGCGTCAGCGTCTCCCAGAGCAAGGTAGGCTTGACCGATGCTCTCGTAGTGGGACGGCGCCGGCTGCCCGAGGCGAGCCGCCTCTTGAAGGTGCTTCAGTGCCTCCGCAGGCCGTTCGAGGGCTATCAAGACCTGGCCCAACTGGTGCTGGACCTCCGGCTTGGTAGGATCGGCCGCCTGCGCCCTCTGCAGCGCTTGCAGCGCTGCCGGGTAGTCCGCCAGGTGCTGGCAGACGCGCCCAAGAGCGCAGAGGCAGTCAGCGCTGCGCGGCTCGAGGCACACGGCCTGCTCCAGGGCCAGACGGGCGGCCGTCAGCCGCCCAAGGCGCTCGCGAATCAAGCCCAGCTCGTAGTGCGCCTCGGCGTTGGCTGGCGCCAACTCGGCGGCCTTGACCAGCTCGTCACAGGCCTCCGCGGTGTGGCCGTGGTGATCCAGCGCCCGGGCAAGGTCTAGCCGCAGAAGATGGTCCTCAGGATCGAGCTTGAGCGCCTCGCGCCACTCGCTGAGCGCGGCCTGCCACTCCCCCGCGTCAGAGAAGAGAGCAGCCAGTTCGGCGTGCACTCCGGGGTCCTCAGGGTGCAACCCGACAGCCGCGGCCAGCTCCTCCCGCGCCGCCTCGACGTTGCCGGACTGACGATAGGCGGCGCCGAGCTGCGCCCGGTAGATGTCGCCGTTGGGCATGGCGACGGCGCGGCGCAGCATCTCGGCGGCGCTGAGTGGGCGCTTTAGAGCCATCAGAATGCGCGCCTTGAGGGCCAAGTAATCGGCCTGGCGCGGCGCGAGCTTGGTAGCTTGGTCCGCCTCCTTCATCGCCTCGTTCAGCCGGCCGAGTGTGAGGGCGCACTCGGCGAGCGCTGCCTGGTAGCGTGGCTCGGTGGCGTCGATCTCGGCTGCCTGCCGATAGGCAGCCATCGCCTGCTCGTGGCCGCCGCGGCGCCGCAACGCGTCGCCCAGTGCCGCGTGCACAGGCGCGTCGCGCAGGCCTCGGGCCGTGGCGCGCTGCAGGTGCAGCACCGCGTCGTCGTAGCGGTGCAGGGCGGAGCAGGCAAGCCCGGCCTTGGCCTGGTAGGCAGGATTCCCCCCGGAGGCGTCGATCGCGCTGCGGTAGGCGGCGAGCGCCCCCTCGTAGTCGGATTGAGCCTCGTAGAGCTGGCCAAGCTCGAAGTGAGCCTCGGCCAGCCCGCCATCGCTGCGCGCCGCTGCTTCGAGCGCCTGCCGTGCCTCCTGGGCATAGCCGAGGGCGCTGTAGGCTCGACCGAGCTGGTACTGGGCTCGGGCATCGCCCGGGAAACGAGCGGCGGCGGCGCGAAACTCGTCCAGAGCCGCCTCGGCATTGCCCGCGCCCTCGAGGCTGCAGCCTAGCTCGACCATAGCCTCCGCGCTCTCAGGGTTCATGGCCATGGCACGCTTCAGCGTGGCCACGGCTTCCTCAAAGCGACCGGCACGGCGCAGCGCCGCCCCAACCGCCACGAGCGCGCGCCAGTCGTCGGAGGACATCGACAAGATGGCCTGCCATTCATGCGCCGCCTGATCGCGTAGCTCAGCGCCCTCCAAGGACTCAGCGTATTGCAGCCGAACGAAAGCGTCGTCCGGGTTTGCGCGCACGAGCTGCTCGAGATGGGCCAGCGCCTCCCGAAACGCTCCCTGTCTGATGAGCAGGTCAGCAGCAGCCTTGCGGGCGGGGACGTCCGCGGGGTCGAGCGTGAGGGCACGCTCGAGGTTGAGTTGGGCTAGCGAAGGGTCGCCCATCGCCGCGCGGCATTGCCCGAGCGCGAAGTGCCATTCCGCCTCGACAGGCTTGGCGGCCACAGCAAGCTCGAGCGCCATTTCGGCTTCGGCACGCCTGCCGGCGGCCGCCAGGGCGCGGCCGCTGACCGCCAGCGCATCGGCGTTACCCGGTGCCGCTTCGCCCGCGCGGGTGGCAGAAGCCACTGCTTCGTCTAGCCAGCCCAGCCCCAGGTAGGCGTGGGCGCGCTCGACCAGGTAGTCGGGGCTGCCGAGCAACTGCGCCGGTGCTTGGTCTAAGGCCTGGATGGACTCATCGTAGCGGCCGGCGTGGTTGAGGGCCCGAGCCAGGCCAAGCAGGTAGCCGGTCGAGGAGCGGTCCGCCTGCCACGCGGTAGCGTAACGCTCGACCGCTTCTCGCCAGTGTCCTCTCGTCTCGGCGGCGCGGCCCAACTGGAAAAGCAAGTTGGCTCGTAGGGCGTCCGCCGTGGAGAGCGCCGCCTCGATGCCCTGCTCCGCGGAGGCGGCCATCCCGGACGAGAGCGAGAGGGCGATGTCGAGACTGCGCCGGTCGAGGATCTGCCGCGCGCCGGTGCTGCCCGACATGGCGCTTTGCACGACGGGTAGGCTTTCGGCGGGCAGCGCGTGCGTGGCCTCTAGAGCCGGTGCAAGTGTGTCGGCGTCAACCTTGGACTCGAGACCCCGGACGAGCGCGGCAAGAGTCTCGGCGTCCCGTGCGCCCGAGACGGCGGCGGCGACGCAGCCGCGGCGCGAGGCGGGGTCGTCCTGCCAGGCAATGCACTGAGCGAGTATGGCTGCGCCGGAAGGGCCTTCGGCCAAGAGGGCGTGCATCCACTCCAGGCGGGATTCGCTGAGAGAGTAGAGCATCACCAGTAGCTCGCCCTTGGCGGACTCGACCAGCTCGGGCACGAGCAACCGCAGTGGCTTGCCCTGTCGCAGCAGACGCCCAGCTTCGAAGTAGGCTTGCCAGAGAGGGTGCACGAAGAGAGGGCGCGACACTCCGCTAAGAAGCGGCGCCAGCTCCGGTGGTGCCGACAAAGGCTCGGCGGAGCCTTCGCCCGCGCTCGCCGCATCGTCTAGCCAGTCCAGCACATCGGCGCCAAGCGCTAGCGCTTCGGCGGCGCCGGCAGCCAGCGGTCCGCGGCTCAGCCAGGCGGCCGAGCCATCCTGGCGAGAGCACCGGAGGGCTGGCGCGAGCAGGCGCTCTTGATGGAGCGCCGACCACACTAATGGGTCGCGCAGCGCGGCGGCCTCGAAGTCGCCGGCGAGCGCTGGAGGGAGAGCGCCGCTGATCGCCGCGCTTAGCTGGGCATCCTGCACACCCATGTCGGTGCAGAATTGCGCGTCGTTTGCCTGCCCCGCGAGGCGAGCCGCGAGCGACTGAGGCACGAAGACAATGCGGAGATGGTCATCGGCGACATCCGCGGCGACTGGGTCACCTAGCTCGCGAGCGACCTGCGCCTCAGAGCACGAGCATAGCCACTGCGGTAGCGGCGCTGCGGCCTCAGCCCGACCACTGACAACGAGGAGGCGATGCCCGCCCAACATGTCGAGCACATCGGCGGCACAAAGCGCAACGCGCGTGGACGATGAGTGCCGCTCGCGTAGGTTGAGGGGCAATGCTCCCAAAGTAGCGCCGACTTCCGCCATGACTCCTCCAGCCTAGAGTCCCAGGCCCAATATCCAGGCAGCAAGCAGGCACATCGCCATGCCGAGGAGACAGAGGAAGGCCCCCATGCCGAAGGCGGTGCGCACCAGCTTGGCCACAGAGTCGATCAATCGCGACGTGGCGTCGATGACGGGCGCCACGCTATGCTCGCTCACACCGCGCCGGCCCACACGCGTGGACTGCTCTACCAGCTCCTTCATCCCGTCGCGGTATTCGCGGGCGAATGTCAATCGCAAACCCGAGACGAAGCAGATGAGGCCAAGGATAAAGACAACGGCGGCGATGAGCGTCCGTAGAGTCTCGGGTTCAGCCGCGAGCCAGGTCTGGTCCATTGTGCGTCTCCAAGGACTCGAGGGCATCGTAGAGTTGCTCGAGGTCAAAGGGCTTGCGCAAGAGGCTGCGAATGCTACCGTGACGTACCCCCACCTTCGCCTCCAGCGTGGGCGTGGGCGACGCGGTCATAAGGAGTATGGGCACAGCGGGTAGGCGCCTACGCGCCATCGCTGCCAGTTGCAGGCCGGTGCCGTCGTGTAGGTTGTAGTCGGTGAGGATGACATCATACCTGCCGGCGCGCAGGAGGGCGCGGGCGTCGTTGGTGCTGTCGGCCGTGTCCACGACGCAGCCAGGCCAGTGATCCTCGATGCTGTGGCGAAGGAAGTGCAGGAGGCTGGGCTGATCGTCGATAAGCAGCACGTGTCGTGGGGCCATGGCTGCGGTAACCCTCGGGCCGAGAGAGTTGGTGGCTTCGGCGTCCTGCGAGGGCTACTGCAATAAGTATGCCAGGCTAGGGCACGGCGCTAGGAGGGCGTGAGACGGCTCTCCAGTTCGTCCACCGTAATGCCGAGCAGGTGCGCCGCGGCGCTCACGTCACCGTTAGCGCGGCGGATGGCGTCGTTGATCAGCCGTCGCTCGATCTCTAGCAGGGAGCGTCCGAAGGGCATGCCGGCCCCTTTTTCGTGATCGAGCTCCGCCAGCTCAAGTGAGTGCCGAGCGATCCTGGGCGGCAAGTGTTGGATACCTATCTGGGAGTCGTCGCAGAAGATCATCGCCCCCTCGATAACGTTGCGCAGATCGCGCACGTTGCCGGGCCAGGCGTAAGCCTCGAGTGCGGCTTGGGCTTCAGGGGTGACGCCCTCGACGGCGCGGCCGATCTCGCGGTTGAAGTGGTCAATGTAGGCAGCGACGATGAGGCTGATGTCCGACCGTCGCTCGCGCAGAGGTGGCACCTCTAGCACCACAACCGCCAGGCGGTAGTACAGATCCTCGCGGAAGCCGCCCTGTTCGATGGCGGCCAGCAAGTTCCGATTGGAGGCTGAGATGAGGCGCACGTCTACAGGGATGTCCTCGGTCGAGCCGAGGCGGCGCACGAGGCGCTGCTCCAGCGCTCGCAGGAGCTTCACCTGCATGTCCGGCTTCATGGCGCTGATCTCGTCCAAAAGGAGAGTGCCGCCATCGGCTTCCTCGATGATGCCCTTGCGCGGGACGGCACCGGTGAAGGCACCCCTGACGGCGCCGAACAGCTCGCTCTCAAGCAGGTTCTCAGGTATGGCGGCGCAGTTGATCGCGCTCATCGGCTTGACGCGCCGCGGGCTCTTGCCGTGGATCAGCTCGGCAATGCGTTCCTTGCCCGTGCCGCTTTCCCCGGTTATCAGCACACTGGCGCCGGTTGGCGCCACGCGTTCGGCCATGTCCACCAGTCGGGTCATCTTGCGCGTCTTGCCGACAACGAAGGGGAAGGCCGACACTCTGGGGTTACTCTGGAGTCTCTTGACCTCCCGCTGGAGCTGAACATTGCGTGTGAGGTGGGCGATGGTGCGCTTGAGAGTGAGCAGGTCGGGCGGCTTCTCGATGAAGTCGCAGGCGCGCAGCTTCATCGCCTGTACGGCGTCGCCAACGCGCGCCTTGTCCGAAAGGAAGATGACTGGTAGGTCGGGATCATACCGCAGAATGTCGGGCAGTAGATCAAGCCCAGAGCGGTCCGGCAGGCGCAGGTCGAGAATGACGAGGTCGACCTGGCGGCCGTCGAGCAGGTCGACCGCTTCTCCGGCACAAGCGGCCTGAAGCACCTCGTAGCCCTCGTCCGTCAAGGCGCTGGAGAGGAAGAAGCGGATGGCGTCTTCGTCCTCAACGAGCAGTACCGTCGCGGGCGTCATCGCATCCCTCGATCTGCCATCGCCGGCAACAGAATGGTGAAGGTGGTGCCTTGGCCTTCTCGGCTCTCCACCTCCAGGCTGCCGCCGTGCTCGTCGATGATGCGCTTGGCGATGGAGAGGCCCAGCCCGGTGCCGCCCTTCTTCTCACTAACGAATGGCTGAAACAGTCTGGTGCGGATAGCCATAGGGATACCCGGGCCGTCGTCGCTAACGCGCACGCGGGCCATAGTCATCCGCTTGCCATCTCTCTCCCCGGCCACCGCGTCGGCGATCAGACGGACGCGGCCTCCGTCGTGCATGGCCTCGACGGCGTTCTTGACCAGGTTGCTCAGCGCCCGTTCGAGCTGAACCGAGTCAGCGCTCACTGTGGGCAGGTCGGGCGCGATCTCGGCCCGCACCTCGACGCGTCGCTGCTGCGCGTTGGGCGCCTGAGCCCGCACCACGCGCTCCAACGTGTCGACAATGCGACACGGTATTCGGTCGCTCTTGCCGGGACGGATCAACATGAGGATGTCGTCGATGACCTGCACGACCCGGTCTGTCTCCAAGCGGATGAAATCCATCGATTGGCGGCGAGGGTCGTCCGGCGGGAACTTCTCCGAGAGGTACTGTACTCCCACGTGCACGCCGCTGACGCGATTGCGGATATCGTGGGCGAGCACACCGGAGACTTGGCCGAGAGCGCTCAGGGTTGCCAGGCGCTGCCACTCCTCCTTGGCCTTGGTCTCCTGGGCGGTGTCCGTGAAGACCAGTATGGCGCCGCTGACGACCTGTTCGTCTCGGAGCAGTGAGATGGTGAGCGAGCTAGAGTAGTCCGTGCCCGAGGAGGAGCCGAGGGTGAGGTTGTGACGCTCGGTGACGCCGCCGCTGATGGCTGCCTGAACCAAACGGCCGAGGGGCTGTCCGCGCGTTGTCAGCACGTCGTCGAGCGGGCGGCCGACGGCCTCACCGTTGCTACCGAGCAGAGGGGCGAGCGCTTTGTTGTAGGAGGTCACTAGTCCATCACCGTCGACAGTGATCACGCCGTTGTTCATGTTCTCCAGGATGCGCTCGGCAAACTGCGTCACCCTCTTGATCTCCCTCTGCATTTGCTTGCGTTCGGTGATGTTGCGGACGATGCACAGGCGCACGTCGCGCCCGTCGCTGGCGATCACCCTGGAGCTGATCTCCACGGTTGCCACCGACCCGTCAGCGCGGATGAGGGGTACCTCCTCAATCCGCCCGGAATCAACACCGTCCAGCAGCCACTCTCGCATCAAGCGCTTGTGGCGCGCGGGCAGGAGCTGATGGAAGCGCATTCGCGTCAGCACGTCTCGGTCATAACCGGTTAGCGCAGCGGCGCGTTGGTTCACCTCGAGGATGGTGCCTTGCTCGGGCGTCAGGATGAAGATGGCATCGTTGGCGCCGTCGAACAGAGCCAGGTAGCGCCGCGAGGAGTCGGCCCAGCCGGCCGAGCGCGAGCTGACGTTGCGGCGCAGTGCCCTGTTCCTAAAGCCGAGGCCGGCAGCCACGCTGAGTGCCAGAGCGCAGGTAGCAGCGAGCGCGGGCAACAGTGGCGAAACGGACGCCGCCGGCGCCAAGCCCACGCGGGAGCCGAGCCATTTCTGGCGCAGGGCATCCACGACACCACCGGCCCGCAGCCCGGCCACCCAGGCTTCCGCCGCGGCCGGGGGTTCGCGGTTGCCGGGGCGCCACGCGAGCACGAAGTCGACCGTGCCCAAGGGGTCGCCCGTAACGAACAGGCGGTCGCCCAAGCTCAGGCGCGTGGCGTTGGCGATGCCGCTCTCCCTGTCCACGGCGCAGGCAGCTACCTCGCCCAGGGCGGCAACCCGCAGGCAATCGCTCGCCGAGGAGACGGTGACTGGCTCGGCTCCTGAGCGCAGCAGCAACTCGGCAATGCCCGCGGGCCCAAACCAAGCAACGCGCAGGCCATCGAGGGCACCTGGTTTGGTCGGCTGGGGCGAGAAGAGGCAGACATCGGCACTGAGCAGCGGCTGGGAGTAAGCGAGCGGTCCCTGCTCGCGACCGCGCAGAACGCAGAGGATTGCCAGATCTACCGATTGGGCGCTGACCGCTGCCACAGCCTCTTGCTCGCTAAGCGTCAGTGCAGTCCAGGAGGCGCCAGCCAGCGGAGCCTGCTGCAGCAACTCGGCGAACAGCCCCTCGTCCCTCCCGTCCTGCCGGTAGAAGAAGGGATAGCCACAGACAGCAACGGCGGTGCGGACAGTCTCCCGCGGCCAAGGGGGAATCGCGGCGCCAGCAAGCGGTGCCGTTCCCGTTGCCGCCCACCGATAGCCGAGCACGAGCAGAATCAGCGCGAGGACCGCTCCTGCGAGGGCGGCGATCTTCCTCAGCATGCGAAGGCTAGAAGGCCTCTGCGTGCTCCGGTGGCACCCAGAGCGGCTTCCAGCCGCGGTGTCTAAGGGCACCGCGGACTCTGGCGGGTGGAACGCCGATCGCATCACGGTACTTGGCGACCGTGCGTCGCGCGATCTCCAAGCCGCGCCCCTCCAGGATATCGGCTATCCGCTGATCGCTCAGTGGTTGCTCCTCGTGCAAGATGATCTCCTCGATGACGCACTTGGTCGAGAGGGAGCCGTCGAAGAAGTCGGAAAGGGGCACGATGCGACCACTCGGCAGCATCAAGGTCTTGTTGGCCACGGCTCGCCCGACTGTGGACTCGTGCACCCCGACTATATCCGCGAGCTGCGATCGCGTCAATGGCTTCAGGTGCCGGTAGCCCACTTCGAGGAAGTCCTCCTGCACGTCTACGAGGACGAGAGCGATCCGTTCCAAAGTCTGCCAGCGCTGGCGAACGCAGTTGATGAAGAGACGGGCTTGCGCCAGGTGCTCGCGCAGATGCTCGCGCTCTCCGAAGCTGGCTTCGCAAGTGCCCGTGCGGATGTCGCGCACCATCTGTTGATAGAGCCCGTTGACGCGCAAGCGATACTTGCGGCTCTCAGGAATCTCGATCTCGTACCCAGTCTCCGGGGGGCGCTTGCGCCGTACGATGATGTCGGGGTGGAGTGAGCCGCTGTCGCGACGCGGGCCAGGGCCGCGCCAGTCGGAATTCGCCGGGAAGGGGTTGAGATTGCGCCCAATGAAGTCGATGCAGTCGCGCACCTCATCCTCGGAGATCTTCAACTGGCGCGAGATCGTGTCCAGACTCAGCTTGGTCAACGCGTCCCAGTGATCGGCGACAATGCGTCTGGCCAGCAGCACGTCGCGCTCGGCGCCCATCTGGGAGAGCTGGATGAGCAGACACTCCTGCACCGAGCGCGCCCCCACTCCCGCCGGCTCAAGGCTCTGCACCTTGCGCAGCACGAGCTCCACTGAAGCCGCAGAGCAGCAACAATCGAGGGCGATGTCCTCGATCTCCGTAGCTAGGAAGCCCTTGTCGTCGATCGAGTCGAGCACAAAGTCGGCAATCCCTTCCTCGCCGTCGTCGAGCATCGGTGAGATCTGTACGCGCAGGTGATCACTCAGGCTGCTCTCGGCGGGGACAATGGTCATAGGGTCGAACTCCTCGTCCTCGTCGAAGGAGCTATTGCGCGCCGGCCAGCGACCGTCCTCGTTCCACCAGCCATCGTCGTCCTGGCGAATGCTGGCGTTGCGGCTGCGGCCGGTGCAAAGAGGGCAGGTGCCGTTGATGAGTGTGGCGTGGCAACTGGGGCAGAGCTCGGGCGCCGGCATGTCCAGCGCCGGATTCGTCGCAAGGGCCTCGCTGATGGCCTCCTCGAGGTCGGCGGCCGAAAGCTGAAGCAGGGCGTTAGAGACAATTGCCTGGGGGGTGATGGAGATGGCCGTATTGAGCGCGGTGCGCGGCACGGCATGCATATACATCCGTTCCTCCACTAAAGCCAACCAAGACCAGGCTATTCTAGACTACATAACCCGTCGCGGGAACGGAAACGCAAGTTCTGTGCCAATCCGCGAGCGTTCAGCGGCTATCTTGTGGGAAGCTTGTTATGTGATGATGAGAGCCAGGACAACGAGCAGTGTGAACATCGAGGCCGCCACTATGCCGATCCGTTTCAGGTCGGCTATCACGTAGCGGTACTCGCCACTCAGATCCGTCGGCGCGACACGCGCGGCGGGAGCGTCCGGCGGGGCTGCCGGTGCAAGGCGGGGCGCCGGCGAGGGCGCCGGGGGGACGGCGGGCCGGACCGGCGCCGGGCGCCGCCGGCGAGTCGGCCGACGTTGTTGCTTCTTAGCCAATCAAGGCCCCCTATTCCGCCAGCTCAGCCACAACAACGATGCGATGAGTGTCTACCAGGTAGGGGTAGCACGATACCAGCGTCAGGATCGGCACCGGCGAGGGTTGCAGGGCGCTGAGATCGCTCGGCTCTACGATGCGCTTCTGGCGGACGACATAAGTGAAGGATTCGAGTCCGGAGTATACAACCACTTCATCGCCGGCGTCCAGTCTATCGAGATCGCGGAAGAGCTCCCCATACACATCGTTATGGCCGGCGACGACCATGTTGCCGCGCTCGCCCGGGTTCGCCGTCCCGACGCGATGGCCGATGCCCATCTTCAACTGCTCCGGGCCGTCGCCCTCGACTACGGGAGCGTCAACGCCGAGCTTCGCAATGACCATCCGCGACG
>Ga0315289_10015601_pt1 | contig 10539 bp, 7 predicted proteins | sample YL17G11_40_MG_FD_203452 | JGI IMG/M metagenome (GOLD analysis project Ga0315289, IMG submission 203452) | Sediment microbial communities from Yellowstone Lake, YNP, Wyoming, USA - YL17G11_40 | ecosystem: Environmental > Aquatic > Freshwater > Lake > Sediment | place: USA: Wyoming | collected...
GACAAGCCCGTCTGGAAAGCGTTCGCCTGGGCGACGATTCTGCTGTTGTTAGTGGAGCCGGCAATCACAAACAGACTTAAACGATAGAAGTGGATATGCTCTATGCTTCCGAACCTCCTACGTACATGGCAAGGCATTGTCATGTCGAGCGAAGCGCCAGCGGAGTCGAGACATCTGGCCGCGAATATGGCGTTCCGCAGGACGGTGTTGAACGATGGCGGTTGATGCTGAGACAACTTTGAACGATCTGATTGGGCGGGTGGGACGGGTCCGGCGGTGGCTGCTGGCCATCAGTGCCCTGCGGATTGCGGCACTGGGTCTGGCCTCCGTGTCCCTGTACATCGGTCTGTATGCGTGGATCGATCACCACGTCCACTTCGGCCGCCTCGGCCGGGTCTCGGCATTCGTCCTGTTCGCCTCGATGCTCGCCGCCGGCTTGTACTACGTGGTCCGGGTGCTGCGCCGCGAGATGACCTACGTGTACGCGGCCAATTACGTCGAGAACCGGCGCAGCTTCGATCAGCAGCTCGTGGCCGCCGTCGAGTACTACGAAGGAAAGGGCGATTACCCGTACTCCCAGGCGTTGGCCCGGCAATTGGTGCTGCAAGTCGATCGGGCGGCGGAGGGATACAGGTTCGACTCCACGGTGGCCAAGTGGCAAGGCTACCTGCTCTCCGGTTTCATTCTGTTGTGTCTGCTGATTGTCGGGGTCTTCGTCCGGCAGAACATTCTCTACGTCTCGTCCTATCTGGCGCGTCTGGTCCGGCCGTTCTCCGATGTCCCCACCGTCGCCGTCACGACTTTGGAATCGACGAGCGGGGACCTCGTCACGGCTCCGGATGTGCCGGTCACGCTGACCGCGGCTGTCCGGGGACGCACACCCAAGTCGGCGACGCTCGTGTTGACCCGCCGGGAGCCGAACGATGCCAATGCCCCGGCCGGCAACGATGCCAGAAGGATCGACATAAGCCCGGTTTCCGATGCAGAGCGAAACGTAGCGCTCAGGGCCACAGAATCTTTCGACAGAACGGGCCGCTTCGAATACCGGTTTGAGGCCGGTGATGCGTGCAGCGAATCGCACACCATCACGATCTGCGAGCCGCCCGCGGTCAAGAGTATCATGGCAACCATATCCCCGCCAAGTAAAGACGGCGCACCGCCGGTCCAGCCGTACGAGCAGCCGGTTACGGACCAGAAGCTGGAGGTCCTGCCCGGCAGCCGCATCGAGCTCAAGGTGCAGGCGACGATGCCGCTGCGCGAGGCAAGCGTGGCCGGGCCGGACGGCCGGCAAGCCATTCAACCGTCAAACGGAGCCGACAGCTTCACGTTCCAGCTCACGGCCGATAAACCCTCATCTGTCAGGCTCAGCGTTGTCAGCAGCGAGGGCCTTGCCAACAATGAGCCTGACGAACTGCACATCGCGCTCAAATCCGACGAGCCGCCTCAATTCAAGCTGCTCTGCCCCGACGGTGATTACCTCGCGACAGACGTCGCCAGCATTCCCATCCTGTTTGAAGTGACGGATGATTTCGGGCTTGATTCGGCACAATTGCACTGCGAGCTGCCCGGCCGTGATCCGATTGTGCTTCAATCCGCTTTGGCGCAGGGCTCGAAGGAGGCTCAACTGGCACACACACTTGAATTGGAGCAATACGACCTGCACGCCGGCGACAGCATTCTGTTCTATGCGACGGCCCAGGACATCGATACCGGGCAGAGGCGGGCCGGCACGAACACCCGCAGTGAGGTCTACCTCATCGAGATACGGCCTTACCAGCAGTACTGGCACCCACAACCAGGTGACGACAAACCAAGCTTCAGTCCCGGACCTGTCCCCGAGGACCTCCTGACGCTCCTCGAATACACGCGGGCGATCCTGAAGAAGACATGGGTACTGGCCGGTACGCCGCCGACTGCCGAGGAGAGTCGGCCGACCTTCGAAACACTGACGGCGGATGTGCAGCACTGTGCCCGCTCGCTCACGAAGACCCGCGACGACCCGGACGCCGGATTCAGTGACAGTGACAAGGCCGTGCTCGATGAAATCCTCAAGAGTTATGAGCAGGCAAGTGAGCACCTGGCCCGCGAAGATGCCGGTGCCACCCTGCCGCCGGTGCAGAACGCCTATCGCACCTTGCGCAAGCTCATCGACGAGCTGCATCTGAAATGGAACCCGCCCCAGACCGGGCAGAGTGCGCCGCAGCAGACGCCGGAACGTATCAAGCTCCAGGAGCAGCCGCAAGAGCCGCAGATGGAGAAGGAACGCCTCGAAAGCCGGCTCAAGGAAATGCAGCAGAGAATCGATGCCCTCGCCCGGCAGCAGCAGTCCCTCAAGGCCGATCTGACAAAAGCCCTCCAGCAGGAAAAGCGGAGCCAATCCGGATCGTCGTCGGCAACCCAAGCCTCCTCAAGTCGCCGTAGTGAGGGACAATCGTCCGACAGCGGATCTCCGAAACAGAGGGCAGAAAAAGAGGAGTCATCACCCGGGACCAACCAGTCTGCTGCGAACGGTAAGAACCGGGATGAAACAGCACAGCAGAGCAGCTCGGCACAGTCGAACAACTCCGCTGAGAAAGACGGACAATCCGGCCAAAGTCAGGGCAGCAGCGGCTCCACGCCCGCGAAGGCAAAAAGCTCTGCCGGTCAAAGCCGGTTGCCTTCAAGCACCCCGGATTCCGCGACGGGAAGACAATCGTCTGAAGCTCCATCTCCCGGGAGCACCGGCGGCCAGCCAGGGCGATCGTCCGCCGAGATGGATGCGCGCTTGCGCATGTTGCAGGCGAAGCAACAGGCCCTCCGCGAGCGGACGGCACAGTTGCGCGAGGAGTTGGGCGGCCTGCCTGCGACTGAATCCTCCGGGCATGGCAATGCGGACGGCCGGGCACAGGAGCACCTCAAGCAGGCTATCGAGACGATGAAGCAGCTCGAAGAGAAGCTCGCCGACAGCCGCTATGGGCCCCCTGCTTCTTCCGAAGGGGGGACTATGCCCAATCTGGCAGATGCCGCGGCGCGCCGGCTTGCGGAGGCCGGGCAGGCGATTCAACGCGAAATATCGGGTGACCAGAGGGAGGCGACGGCGAAGCAGGCACAGAACATGGCCGAACAGCTTGCCAAGGACGCCGAGTCGTATGACGAATCGCTCAGCGACGCGCAAAAGCAGCAGATGGCGGAACGGCTCAAGGCCGCCGAGAAGCTGCTCGAAAGCATGGCCGGTCCCCAGTGGGCGATCATCGCGAGCGGCGGCGGACCGGCGGCCGGCCACGTCTACACGAAGGATGCGCACGCCGCGCCGGCGGAGGCCGCACGCATGATGGCCCGGCAATTCTGGTCGCTCGCTCTGGAGGCCCGGCAGCGCCAAAGCCAGCCGATGGGTGAGGAGCCGTCGGACGTGGAGTTCTTCGAGTCGGAAAACAGGTTCTTTGAGAATGCCGCCAAATTCAGGGGACAGAGTGTCGAAAAATGACGCTTACGGACTATCCGGGACATCTCGTTGCCGTGGTTCTCGTGCTGGCGCCGGCCGTGCTGGTCTTTGTCATCTTCCGCACGGACTCATTGCAGACGCCCGAACGCACGAAATACCGCCGGCTCCTGGCGGCCATGCAGTACGCGGTGATCCTGTCCCTGCTCGTCATCCTGTGGAATCCTTCCGCATGGCGGACACAGCCGGTCTTTGACAGAAACACCGTCCTGACGCTCTTCGACACCAGCGAGAGCATGTCGGTTGCCGACGACGGGCGTCTGCCTCGCCTCGACAAGGCTCTGGACAAGCTCAACGGATGTTTCCGCTCATCAGGCGCCGGCGGGCCTGAGTACAGAACCTACGGCTTCGACGATCACCCGTATCACTGCGGCTCGCCCGACCTGCTGCGGCGCTGGGGCTCGGCCAGCAATCTGCAGGAAGTGTTCTCGCTGATTGCAGATTCTGCGGCGCGCGATGCGCAAGGTGCGACGGCTGGCGCACCCACGGGCGTCGTCGTCTTTACCGACGGTCAGGCCGGGGACAAGAACCCCCGGCGCTATCTGCCGATGCAGAGAGAGGACCTGCCGGTCCTGCTCGTCGGCGTCGGATCGCGCCGGCCGCACGCGGACATCGCCGTCAAGTCCATTCTGGCCCCGGCCAGCACGCCGACCGGGACGCCGTTCGCCGCTACCGCTGCAATTACTGCGGTGGGTACATTAAACGAGCCCGTGGCGCTTGAACTGCTCTGCGACGGTACGGTCGTCGATTCCCGTCAACTCGCTCGCGCGCAATTTCGTTCGTCTGGTGCCGGGCCTCAGGAAGCGACCACGGAGTTCGCCCTGCCGGCACAAGGGCTTGGCACACGCGTGCTCACCGCCCGTGTAAAGGCAGTCAAAGGCGAAGTGAACCTGGCGAACAACTTGCGCAGCACCGTGGTCGAAGTAGCGCCACCGCGGGCCCTGGAGGTCCTGCTGTATTCGCAGTGGGCCAACTTCGATATCGGCAAGATCCGCCAGGCTCTGGCCTGGGACAAGCAGATCCATCTGAGCCTCGGCTTCGACGTAGTCAGAGAGTCGTGGCCACGGCGGGAACATGCCTACGCGAGCGTAGGCATGGCACCCTTGCCTGAGACGAAGGAAGAGTTCTACAAGTACGATGTGATTATCCTCGGGCCTTGTGATCTCGGTACCCTGACATCCATCCAGCGCGAGGGCCTCTATGACTTCGTTGCGGAGCGGGGCGCCGGGCTGCTCCTTCTGCCCGGACTGACGATCGCATCGCTTGCGGCATGGCGCGACGAAAAGGCGGAGGCGATACTGCCGGTCGTCCTTAACAAGCGAGATTCCCGGCTGTGGCCGCCTCGCGCGGACGCCATCACTCTGACATTCGAGGCAGAAGTCAGCCGCCTGTTCGACCCGAACGCGTTCACCAATCCGGCCCCGTCGATCTCCCCCTACTATGACGTCGCCGGGGTCAAACCCGCATCGACGACATTCGCCACGGTGGGGAACGTGCCCATCATCGCGGCCCAGCGGCTCGGGCGCGGCCGCGTCTGCCTGCTCAATGCTTCGAAGCTGTTCACGCTCTACCGTGAGGACCGCCAGGGCGGCTTGCTCAGTGAGCTGGTCTGCGGCCTGGTGGCTTATCTCGGACGCACGCCGGCCCAGGGCGCGGGCGTCGAGCTGTTCGTCGAACGGACCGCCGAAGATCCCAGGCGGGTCACTTTCAATGCGTACGTTGTGGACAAGGTATTCCAGCCGGTCCCCGGTGCGAATGTCCTCTTGACCACCGGTGACCAGACCGTCAGCATGGAGCCGACCGGCCGGGGCTACTACAGGACAACGCTCGACCGGGGTCTGGCACAATCGATTGTCGCCACGGCCCAGGCGGAGCTCAACGGCTCCTTTCTCGGCGAGCGGACCATCGCCACGAGCCTGCCACCCGTGCGCGACGAGATGTCGTGCATCGATCTGGATGAGCCCTTCCTCCGGGCGCTCGCCCAACGCACCGGCGGCCGGTATCTTCACATCGACGAGATCAACCAGGAAACCGCGAACCTTTTCGTCCCCAAGCATCAGATCGGAGTTACGGAGACGGTCAGCAGCCTGTGGCCGAAGTGGCCCGTGCTGATAGCGTTGTGTCTGCTGTTGTCGGCCGGCTGGTTTATCCGCCGCGCCATAGGGCTGGTCTGAGGAGACGAAATGGCTGTTCGAACTCATATCGTATGTTGTGCTATGTTGCCTGTCGTGCTTGGCATGCTTTGCAGCGCAAACGGTGAGGAATCGACGCCGGGGCATACCTATGCTCTCCTTGTCAGCGGGATTAGCAAGGACCCGAACGAGCGTTTTGTGAAGGACCGCATCGTCAACGATCTGCGGGCGTACCTGCTCGACAAGGCCAGCCTCGATTCAAAGCGGCTGGCCGTGTTCGTCCCTGATAATTCGCCGTCTCCTGAGTCCGCGGGCGTGTCGAGCGCCAACAATCTCAGGAAGGCAATAGAGACTTTCGCATCCGCCATCAGCCCTGCGGATCGATTCATTTTCTATTACATCGGTCAGGCCAACGCCGTGACAGAGACGCAAAATCCTATGTCCCTACTGCGTCTGAATTTGCCCGGCCCCGACATCACGCCCGAGGATCTGGCGGCGTGGCTCACGGCTATCAAGGCTGGCACCCAGACCATCATTCTGGATTGTCCGTGTGCGGCGGTCGCCGCCAAGGCCCTGGCCGGACGGGGCAGAATCATTCTCTGTGCGTCCAACGAAAACCAGGCGTACGGCACCCGCTTCGGCGCGCATTTCGTGCCCGCCTTGAGCCGGGCCGGGAGCGATGCGAACCACGACGGCAAAGTTTCCGTTCTGGAGGCTTTCGCCGCGGCGGCACGAGAAATCGAGCAGTGGTATCGGGAAAGGCAACTGCTCCCGACCGAAACGCCCTGCCTGGAGGACGACGGCGACGGCGTTCCGAGTGAGCGGCCCTGGCGGTACGAGCAGGACGGCGGCGACGGCCGGCGGGCCGCCGAGTCCTTTCTGACAGCGACCGGAGGCAACCACGATGGGTGACCTCCGGCGACGAGACTTCCTGAAGTTTGCCGCCGGCGCACTGCTGGTTCCCGCAACCCGCTCCTCCGGCGCCAGCTCTCCCTACGATCCGAACGCCGGACCCGAGCCGACCGACCTCGACCAGTACGACTTTATCCTGCCGCGCGTGCACGTGGACGAAGTGGCCTTCCGGGGCCGCGGCAAGGGCCCCGACATCTGGAAAGTCCGCCCCGGCGGCGATGCGAATCTGCTCCGTGAGCTGGCGAGGGGCATCCGCTGCCGTGTCAAGCCCGTACCGGCGGCCGTCGATTGGGACCCCCAGTACGGGCACGAAGGCCAATTCAATGCCGTTGTCACGTTCGACGAGCCCGAGCGTCTGCGCCAATATCCGTTCCTCTTCATGACCGGCGAGAACCAGTACGAGCTCACGGCCAGCCAGAAAACGAACCTCCAAGACTACCTCACGGCCGGCGGCTTCATCCTGATGGACGATTGCGTCGTCGGCTCCGGCGGCGACTTCTTCTACACCACCTGCTACCGGCTGCTCGAAGAGCTCTTCGGCTCAGGCTCCGTCCGGACCATCCCGAGAGAGCACGAGGTCTTCCACAATATCTTCGATCTTGGTGACACCGGGCTGCCGACCCTGCAGTACATCCGCCTGCGGGGGCCGACGGGCCTGTCCCCCACTCACGGCCAGAACCACGGCGCCAGGGGCCTGTTTTTCGGCGATCGCCTCGCCGTCTTCCTTAGTTCCAGCGACCTGCACTGCGGCTGGTGTGACAGTCACGGCATCACGTGGGGCCCCGACGGCTACCGCAAGACCATCCAGATGGGCATCAATATCATCGTGTACGCCTTGACGCATTGAGGCCACGACATCAAGAACGTGGAGAAGCCTTTCATGAGCCTTGGTCCCGCCCCAAGACAATGAACGTTGCGGGGTGCCATGCCCACGCTTGCGTGGGCATGTTCCCTTGGGAAGAAGACATGCTTACGCGAGCGTAAGCATGGCGCCCACCTCACGTAATGGCACGCGCCGGCGCGGCACTTTCACCGGAGCAAATGAGCAGGTTCGTCAGAGGAGTTGATTGTCCCTGAGAACAGCGGGCGCCGGCTCGGTACTGCCGGTCGTAGCGCCAAGATCGACCTGTGCAATCGCGTATCCCGGCTGGCCGGCCTTCGCCCGCCTCCACGCATCGTACAGATAGCCGAGGTAGACCGCGTCCTCCCGGGCTTGGGCGATCTGATGTGCAGAAGGACGTGCCGGATCGGCCTGCATTTCGGCCAGGGCGCGCCGCGCGGCCGCCTCGACCTCATCGGCGGAGGATTGCAGGCTCACACCCAGGCGTGCTAGGTGCTCCTCAAGCCCCTTCAGGTACTTGGCCCGCAGATGCTCGCGAATCGCCGTCCGGCCGACATCCGCCACCTCGTCCCAGCGCAGGCCGGGGATGTAGTCCCGGCACTGGAAGAATAAGCCGATGACCGCCTCGTCCGGAAGCGACCGACGAATGACCTCTTCGGCCGAGACGCCGAACGTCCCCGCCAGAGCCGCGAGGGCTTTGTGCCATTCTTCCCCCACGTAAACCGGGACGCGCATGTTCCTTGCCATAATCCAATCCTTCCATGCACACTCAGCCAGGATGTTATAGCCATCCGGCCACAAAATGCAAGGCCAAGTCACGATCGCCGGTGTGCGACTAACTTTTGCGGCCCTTGTAGGTCGTGCGTCCCCGCACGACTATGGGCGGCGAGCGGGGACGCTCGCCCTACTACGCGAAATCTCGCACTTGCCGGCCCGGACCACAAAAGTCGGTCGCACATGATCGCCGTCGGTGTCACAGGATTCGCCTGATGAACGCGGGACGGCGGAGCCCGCCGGCCAGCAGGAAGGCGAGCGGCACGCTTACAGCCGTCACGAGGACGAACTTGGAGAAAGGCCCCATGACGGCGGTCGCGATGGCGTACTGGACCAGGACGACGACCGGCACGTGGAACAGGTAGGCGGCGTACTGGCTCTCGGCCATCGCCCTGCCCCACCGGCCCTGCCAGTTGAGCCTCGCGCGGAAGAGGTAGAGCAGGCCGATGCACATGCCGCAGCACAACAGCGCCTCCCAAATCGGATAGATGATGTCCATCGCCGCATGACTGATGGGGAAGATCCGCCGCAGACTCAGGGAGTACGCATACCACAGCCCGGCGGCGGTCAGGCCGACCAGCAGCCAGGCCTTGCCCGTCCGGTCGGACAGGCCGAGAAACCAGCCGCGCCGATAGGCGAGAGCGCCGAGGATGAAGAAACTCAAATCGCGCGGGACATCGGCGAAGGCTACCTGAATAAAGCCGAGGAAGCCGATCCACCTATCGATCGGATACCAGATCCGGACGGTCGCGGATGCGAACGCTAGGACCAGTGCAAAAAGGAGAATAGTCCAGTAAGCCGGCGGTCTCATGGGGGCAACGCTGCCGGCCGGCACGCGTTTCCACACGACGCGGAGTGCGGCATAGCAGAGGCTGAAGACCAGCAGGTGCTCGACGTACCACAAATGGCCGAAATTCATCTCGGGCCAGGCAGGCCCCTTCCACCCGACCGGCCGGTCGCCGGATCCGAAATAGGCGCCGGCATAGTACTGGCGGAAGGACAGCGACCCGAGGTCGCCGGTCCGGCAATGGCACAGATACTGCTGCAGCGGGATGATCAGCAGAAAGAACAGCAGCAGCGGCACACCCAGGCGTAAGAGCCGGCCTTTGAGAAACGGTCCCGCCCCGCCGCGATCGTAGGACATCACCATGAGGTAGCCCGAGATCATGAAGAACAGGCTCATGAAGAAGGACCGGTTGACCGTAAAGAACGGCCCCAGCACGCGGGCGCGCGTCACCTCCTGAATCGGCCACGAGCCGCCGGTCGGTCCGTAGGCCTGCCCGACGTGGTGAGCGATGACGAGAATCGTGAGGGCGATCCGCAGGTTGTCGAGGAAATACAGACGCTTGGTGTCCCGCGCCACCAACTCGGGTACATCCGATTGTCTCGGGGAGCACCGGCCGATGCTATGGCTCAATGGATTTCGCATTGGGCTCCGCTGCGCGAAAGGCGGCGAGGTATTTCTCTACTGTCGACTCGTCCGGAAGGAAACTCATCTCGCTGATGCGCCAGCGACCTTCCTCCGCGGCCACAAGGCTCAGGCTCCACCAGGCTCCCGCCACACTCCCCTGCTTGGTCGGAATGAAATTGGTGATGACGGCAGCCCGTTTGGCACCCAGCCAAGCCTGCGTGACGTCCGCCTGGTCCATCTGAAAGGCAAGATTCATCTGGGCGAGTCCCTGCGCGGTGACCTTATCGGACGTGCACAGCGCGATCGCCCGGCCGGCATCGCCGGCGCCAACGGCATGGAGAAACTGACGGGCCACCGCGACGATGGGGTGCCCGGCCTCGACGGGGGCCGTCGCTGTCGAAGACGTCGATGGCTTCGGCGTCTCCACCGATTTTGATGTCTGGGGTGCTTTGGTCGTCTTGGGCGCCGCGGTTTTCACGGGGCCGGCCGGCGTCTGCTGCGTTTTTGCGGTCTTGGCCTGGGGCGGCGTCTGCTTACGTACACAACCGCCCAAGAGCAGAGCAACGACCAGGACCAGACAAATCTCTCGATACATACGGCACTCCTTTTTCACGGTACGGCCTCACTGCGCCCGGGGGGATTCGAACCCACGACCTCCGGTTTAGGAAACCGATGCTCTATCCTACTGAGCTACGGGCGCGTCGTTGTCCTTCCCACATCTTGCCAGTTCCCCGCTCCGTTGTCAAATGCCTTCCTCGTCGTTCCTATAAGCCGGGTGCACGACAAATTTGTGACGGGGCCGGTGTACAATCCGTTGAGCCGCGCAGCGTCCAGCTCCACCGAAGCAGCACCGTCAAACGAGTGGGCAACGTCCCAAGTTCTTGAGATTTCTGCTCGCCGGGTGGCAGCGGCAAGCGCACAGGCTGTGTCACATCACAGTTGTCTGGGCTATTATCTTGTTCTGGGCCAGAGGCATCGGAGAGCCGGCCCC
>Ga0315289_10015602_pt1 | contig 10538 bp, 7 predicted proteins | sample YL17G11_40_MG_FD_203452 | JGI IMG/M metagenome (GOLD analysis project Ga0315289, IMG submission 203452) | Sediment microbial communities from Yellowstone Lake, YNP, Wyoming, USA - YL17G11_40 | ecosystem: Environmental > Aquatic > Freshwater > Lake > Sediment | place: USA: Wyoming | collected...
ATATGAGGGCAGCATACAGGAGATGCCAACCATATCTTCAGACTGAAGCCCCGAGCGGAATGGAAGATACGAAGCTCCAGTTCAGGCAACAACTACTCATCGTGGCAGGATACAGTGAAGATGAGGTGGCTACGGTTGAATTGGAGAAGCTGAGTGACGACGACATTCGTGATAGGGTGAGGAAGAAACTCATCAAAGAGAACAACAACGGCAACGGCTCAAGAACCCTCAGACAGAAGGTTGTTCCACTGGATGAAGTGGAGAAGCATATTGAGTCTGGATGGGAGTATGTCTCGCAGCTTCCAAACGGCAAAGCAGTAATCAAGGGCTTAGAGGTTAATGGCAGAGAGCTTCAACCACAGATCAATCCTGCCGAGAAACTCATCAACCGTTAACCTATCCTTCTCTACCAGCAGCACTCTCTGCAACGGATGATCCTGTGGAAGCTGCAGAGCAAACCCCTTCAACCTACTAATGTCTACAGTGCTCATGAAAAGTCTACTGGGGACAGTATTTAAGCATGGGAAGAGTTGAGGGTGGCCTTAGACCAAAACTGTGGCGCGCGCGTTTAATTCTTATATCTTGAACTGAATATAAAAATACGGAGAACCATGCGTCTCATTTATTGTTTAAGCTATATCTCCTTACTTCTGATCAGCACGAGTCTCGTAATTGGTGTCTACGGGCAAGAAGAGTCAAGGATAAGTGGACAACGAGGAAACACGAGCGACCCAAACACCGACATTGTAGCGCGCGCGGATTGGTGACCGTATTGCCTAATCATTGTTTAAGAGAAATTAAGATTCCATATGCAACATTATTGATTCTAGTATTGGTGTTTGCTATTTGCCATTTACAAGTAAGAGAGGCAGAGGCAGACATAGTAGAACTGGTCTATGATGATGGAACGCCAGTAGGTAATAATCTGAGTCCATTTGTAGGTGTGAAATTTTCACTTCCATCAGGGTTTTCGCCAGTGCGGTTGACGGGGATCTTCTATGCATGGGTTGATCCAGGAGACCCTGTTACGATTCATATTACTGCGGTCGACCATGTCACCGAATTGACGACCCCTATCCCAACAACCGCCGGTTCAGATACCTTCAGTTATCTTGATGTTTCCAGCCGTGGAATCGTGATTTCAGGGGACTTCTATGTGGTGCTTGAACATACTGGTGGTATTGGCAACTTTCAATCAGATGCTCATCCCAATGTTGGTCGATCATTTACTGGGTTGACATTAGCAACTTTGACAAATCTCTATCCTTTTGGTAATATTGTGATCCATGCAATCCTTGATACAAATGAGGGGATAGACATCCAGAACGTAAGATATCCCGACCAGGTGAAGGTTGGACAGAAGACTTACATTAGCTTAGACGTCAAATATGAACTTCTGCCTCCTGATACTCCTCTTACGATCACATTAGGAGATCCAGTTGACCATAAGGATTATACCCAGACGGTTTCAAACAATGGTACGATCACACCGCCTCCACATACTTTTGAGTTCACAGCCCCCGCGGTACCTACAAATCCTTGGATCTTGTTTGTCGTTGCCTACAGTACCACATTGGAAGGACTTGACGATGTTAGGGTGCTAAGTATTGAGGTTAAAAATGATCTGGGAATTGCGCCTGAGGTTGAGGGGATATGTATCTGGAGTGGACCTCCACCACCAGAGGATGCTCCGCCTTCAAAACAGATCGAGATACCGATAGAGGTCAAATACGCAGTCACCTATGATGCTTGGTTACATGTTGGAGTATATAGTGAGGATGGCACGTTAATCTCAACGGGTGAGTTTGATGAGTATGTAAGCGGTGTAGGCATCAGCCCCTACACCTTTACAGTTACAACCCCTGCTGCTGAAGGCCCTTGGAACCTTAAGGCTTCACTGTATTACGGTCACGTAGCAGGCGTCGATAGTGTCCATAAGGAATGTGACGAGTGGCCCTTCACACTAATAGTCACCTCAGGAGTGCCCGCAGGAGAAGGTGTGAAAATAATTGATGTAAACTCACCTGCTAAAGTGAATAGTTCAGCCGAAGTAAAAGTAGACATCCAAGTTGAGTATGAACTTCCAGCCGGATCTAAATATCGTACTAGCATATTGGACGCAACCTCCGGTGAAATCATTAAGATGAGCGGTGAGGAGTCCGCAGCCTCACACGGCTTCAAGATCTTCAGCTTCGACGGAATCTATGCGCCGTTTGTGCCTGTTGATACGTCCTTCAAGTTGGTTGCGGCTGTGGAGTATCAGAAGCCTGGCGAGGACTGGAAGATATTGGATCCTGAGGGAATGCGTGAGTTTGAGATTTTGGTTCGTGGGGTTGCGGTTCCTGCAGGTGAGCTGCCTTTGGGTCCGGATATTCCGCCGCCTCCGCTTCCACCTGACGTTTTGCCTCCTCCGCCTGCAGATTTCGACTATACATTAACAGTGAATCCGTCCAGTAGAGAGGCGGTTCCAGGTCAAACAATAAGTTATGGTGTGTCGGTTTCAGCATCGGTTAATACGACTCAGTTTGTCCTGTTGGGTGTTTCAGGTTATCCTCTGGGTGCCACGGTGAACTTGGGAACGCTTGGTGGTACACCAACCTATACTTCAAATTTGACCTTGACGTTGGGTGATTCGGTTCAGCCTGGAACCTACACTTTAACTGTTGATGCATCCGGCGGAGATAAGACTCATTCTCAGACTGTATCATTAAATGTTAAGGCTGCTCCTGACTTTTCAGTCGCACTCTCACAGCCAGAGGTCAGAATCATTCAGGGACAGTCAGGATACTTGGATATGACGGTTCAGTCGCTGAATGGTTTCAGTAATCCTGTGAATCTTGCTGTGAAAGGTTCACCGTCAGGAGTAACAGTCAACTTCAACCCAGCATCATCTGCTCCAAGCTTCACCTCTAAGATCGAGGTTAAGGTTGACGGTAATGTTGCTGCTGGAACCTATCCTTTAACGATCACAGCTAAAGGTTCAGGTGAAAAAGTTGCTCAGGCAATCCTGGATGTTGAGGCTCCCAGACAGGAAGTGGCAGCTGCAGGACAACAACCATTCCCCTATGGATTACTCGCAATCATAATTCTGCTGGTAATTCTGATCTCATTGATCCTGGCGATGCGAAGAAGAGGCAGACCCAGACTGAGGAGTGAAAGATTCTGCATCCAATGTGGAGCGAAGGTGCATCTGGATGCTGCGCACTGTCCAAAATGTGGAGTGAAACAACCATGAAAAACCTTGATGGTAAGTGTTGGAAGGTGCTGCTGCTTCTCTTCGTGATCACTGTTGTATGTGTCAGTCAGGTAGATTCTGCCAGTTCTGCTGCCAGAGCTCCTGCAAAGATTGATCAGGTGAATGCTCCACCCTCAGTCTCTCAGGGTCTAAGCTTCCAAGTCGCAGTCAAGTTGAGTGGTATATACACGGGAAGCGAAGCCAGAGTAAGAATTCTGGATCCGCCTACAGGAAGAACCTGGAGCAGCTCAACATATAACGGTAACAGTCAGGGTATTGTTGGTGCAACAGTCGCAGTCACCGCTCCGCAGAGAGCAGGAACCTGGTGTCTGAAGGCGCTGCTGGACTTTGCGCCCAAGGCAGGTTCACGGTTCCAGGAGGCTGTGGATCAACGTGGATTCTGCATCGAAGTACTCACAGTTGTGAGGCCAACCACCCCTACACCTACACCTACCCCTCCACCTGAAATTACTGCGGAGACCGACTGGGCCGTCGGCAAAGTCTGGATGATCCCAGAGCATCGAAGCCCCCTCTCAACAGTCCCATATATTAACGCGAATGAGAGCGCAACCTTCCACTGCATGGTCTACCTGAGCAGTATCGATGTGTCACCGCCAGAATACCAGGAATCAGTACTATCCTATGTTACGGCACAATTGATGTTTCTGCTGGATGGGTCTGTACGTAATGACCTGTTCCCACCAGTAACTCTCAGTGTAAAGATTGGGAAAGGCTTTGAATTCTCAACAAAGAACATCATTGGAAAAGACGGCGGACGCGTACACACCTTCGGCTTCAGAATATCCTCCTACTTCAGAGATCCTCAACCCAGAGATAATGAGAACAGCAGCCAATTCATCGTTGCAGGCCTCCCAAGCGCCAAGATAACATCTATAAAAGCTCCTAACATGACAACACCAGGCTCAACACTTGATATTGGTGTGGTTCTGGAGTGGTCTGCAACATTCGGCGCAGACCTCCAAGTCATACTGGTAGATCTTGGAAGCGACAACGGCACAGGAAAAACATTCGACAAGATGACCCGTGAAAAGCCGATATCCGGCGCATCCTCAGGAGACAAAGTGGCTTTCACCGTCACAGCACCCTCCACACCCATGATGTGGCATCTTAAAGCTGAAGCCTGGACCCGAGCTAAAGACTCAAAAATATGGCGGCACGACGACACAGACTGGACTGAAGACTTTACCATACGAATAATGTTGAAAGCCATCCCATACACCGTCACTAACGCCAAAGTCATAGGTGTAGGAGCCCCAGGCACCGTACTGCCAGGAAACACCTTCACAGTCTCAGCGATCATCGAGTATGAATTCTCAAACATGACAAACACAAGAATCACAGCAACCAGCTCCAGCAACCAGACCCAAGCAGTAACCGAAACCCTGTCAGGAACAGGACAGAAAACCTACACCCTCAAGATGACAGCCCCAGCATCCGGCTCCATGGACATTAAAGTTCAAGTGGAGTATCAAAGACCTGGAAACACGTCATGGCAACATGACAGCGACCAGTGGTACAAAACCCTCACAGTACACATCTTCACCGGAGCCAAAGGAGGCTTTCTCCCAGACTGGTGGAACCAACAAGTAGAGAAACCATTCAAAGACATCATACTAGACCCAATACGAAGACTACTAGGAATCTAAAACCTAAACCCAGTGGATCCAGATTGAAGATTAAGACACTTATTCTAATCGCGCGCGCGATAGCGCGCTTGACCGCTTATTCAGCGACAAGGATCCAGTAAAGAAGATGATGAAGGAGCGCTTCGCGCAATTCCCTGACTGGGATAACTTTTTTGAATGGTCGTATGGACGAAAGAGAGTGGAGAGAAGCTTTCCAAGAGTGTTGCTTAGTGGCAGGCTACTCTTCATCCGCTTCGAGCGGCTCAGTCTCTTCTTCTCTTAACCACTACAACTGCTGATACTGCTACGATGAGTCCTGCTAACGCCAGGAAAGGGGTAAGAACTCTAAGCTTATTGATGGGAGTGGTAATCCCACCTACTGGTGTGTAAACTTTATTAGATGTAAGTACGAATGGAGGAGGTTCAACATCTCCAAGTTGATTAAAACTCAAAAGGGAATTTTCGGTTCCAAGAGTTATTGGAGATATGCCTGCACGCAGGCAGTGAAAGGTTAGAACCAGAATTCTCGTATCCTCCGTCAAACATAGCCAAAACCAATCGCATAGTATTCGAGTCCCACGAATCCAGGCAGTTCTTTCGGTTCCGCGGGATAGTCCATCGATTCGCCATCCCAACCCTGGGCATATCCTTTCTGATGGTCAACCAGCTCCATCATTTCAGGATCCCAATAAACAAGAAAAAGGATATAGTGTAGATAGTCTCCATTTGGGATGTCACGTATCCAGATCTCCACAGTAAATGTGCTGCTGACAGGAACATTCAGATTTTGTATTGGTGAACCATTCTGCTCAATATCCCAGTACGGACCATTCGCCATTACAGGTTTGTTCAATCCTGAAGATACTAAAGACACAAGCAGAACTGCGGCAATAGAGGAAACAATCCCTCGCATAACTCGACATCTATAATGCATATCCTAGATTGGCTAATATGGCTTATCGTCAAGATTCAAGTTAGAAAAGTGCGCGCTATTCCGATACTTCGGGTTCTTTCTTCTTTACTCTCGGAACGCTTCGGGTCTCATAAGTGTAAAGGTCGGTGGTGTGTTGATGCTCGTGCCAACATTGACCACACAAGGAAATTGAGTGCTGCAAACAGGATAGAATAGCGCTCCTTTTCCGGCAGACCTCACAGCGCGCGCTAGAAAGTTAAGGTAAAGGCAAAATAGAATGTTTCCCTGACGCAAGCAACCACAATAGGTGGACGGACCGTCCACGTTGGGAGAAAGTACGCCGGCAACGTACCTCGGTGAAGGTACTAGGATTCGTCAAAAGCTTCTGCGACAAGCCATGTTGCACTTGGCGAAAGTACAAGGATAATGGTTCCTGAGCCTGTAGCTTAGTGGTATAGCGCGCGCTGCCAGATCTATTTCGTTTTCGTAGTTCGCCCTATGCAAAGTCTTATCAAGTTCAGTTGTTGAGAAACGTGAATGTCAAGAGATGTATCAAGAGGCCAGGTTTCGACGCAGCATAGCCTTAGTGCTTCTCATTCTGATTGTTAGCAACATTACTTCTATTGCTGCCCTGACAAATGCTTTCGATCCCACAAAAGAATGTGCGGCTTATGGCAGTCCTCCCACCCCACATAGCAAGTACAACACACGATTTCTAATGGGCGATTCCAATGGCATCGGGGTGAGAAATCAAACAGTGGCTGGAAGTGCGGATCAGAGCTACTCTTCAAATCAAGTCATTCTCAAGTACAAAACCTCGAGCAGGATACCGACTCCTCAAAAATATCCTGATGTTATATTGGAGAAGGAACTTCTGCTCGAAAGAGTCGTGGTATTGAATGTGACTGAAGGAAAGGTAAACGAAGTTATTGCGGGTATGAAGAATGACCCGGATATAGAGTATGTCGAACCGAACTACATCAGGACCGCCAGTTTTGTTCCAAATGATCCATATTATCACCTGCAATGGCATTTTCCAAAAATTCAGATGGAGAGAGCATGGGACATTTCAACTGGGGCAGGAGTAACCATGGCTGTAATAGATTCGGGCGTCGCATACGAGGATTACTCGATTTATCGGCGCGCCTCAGACTTGGCTGGAACAACCTTTCTTTCTGGTTACGATTTTGTCAATAACGACGCTCATCCAAATGACGACTATGGACATGGAACACATGTATGCGGGACAATAGCCCAAACCACAAATAATGGAATTGGGGTAGCTGGAATCGCTTTCAATGCCAGAATTATGCCTGTAAAGGTGCTAAACTACCTAGGATCTGGATCTGGTTCACAAATGGTTGATGGAATTGTTTGGGCGGTCGATCACGGGGCAGTCATAATTAATTTAAGTCTCGGTGGAGGAGGCAGAAGTCAAGCAGAACAAGATGCTGTGAAATAGATCCGCTGTATGTGGCGGACTCATAAGGCTTATATGTAATCTAATGTAATTTTTGTAGTATGAAGATAGTCATGGACTCAGATGTCTTGATCAAGCTCACCAAAGCTTCAGTCAAAGAACTGGCCACCTCTAACTTTGAGATACACATTCCACCGGAGGTAGAGAAGGAAGCCGTCAATGAAGGTAAAAATAGGGGCTATCCTGATGCACTGGTGATAGATGAAAATATCAAGACGGGCAAGCTGAAAGTTTCTAAGACAACAAGATTGGAGACTACCGAGAAACTTATCAGCAATCTGAATCTCTTAGGTGGAGAGGCAGACTCTATCAGACTATTCAAGCAGGGAAACTATGAGGCCCTTGCTAGCGATGACAGCAGATTCATCGACCTTATCGATGGTCTGGGGATTCCATACATCACTCCGAGTGTGCTCCTTATCTATCTCTGGAAGATTAAAGCTATTTCAAAAAAGGAAACTCGTGAGTTCCTTGATAAGATTAAGGAATTTATCAATCCAGAGGAGTACTTAGCCTCCGTCGAGGAGCTTGCTAAGGAGTGACAGATAGTGTCTTCTGTGAAAACCGTTAGGCTTCCGAAGAGTTTGATCAAAGCCATCCTGCATAGAGTGAGAATTGAGAAAGTCGATGAATCCACAGCCATAAGACAACTGCTTGCCCTAGGGGTTGAGGACTACGTTGTTAAGCTGTACCGTGAAGGCAAGGTAACACTTGGCGAAGCATCTACCCTAGCCAGTATGAGCCCAAGAGAAATGATCGACATACTACTTGCGCATGGAGCCAAAGGTAACATAAGACTGGATCAGCAGAGGAAAGCCATCGAATTTATAAATAAGCGGTTAGGCTGATTCCTCACCAAACATCTTTCTGCAAGAGTTTGGGAACAAGAATCAAATGACTCAACTTTCTAAACTCAAGTTATGAATCTTGGCAGATTCAAATCCCGCCCGGTCCACCACGATCGCGCGCGCTCCCGCTTTTCTCGGGCCAAGAGTGTTTCGCATTGTAACTCATGTTACCCAAGGCTGCGCCAAGGGGGCTAAGGTTTTAGATATGTTAGAGAACTTATATGGGCGACAACTCTTTTTGAAACTAGGTGTAAGCCAGTTGGCCTTGAAGCCGAGGGATATCAAGACTGAAGTAATCAAAGAAGATGATGGAAGCTACGCAATCGTGTGCTCAGCACTTGGTGTGTATTCGGTAGGGAAGACCTTGAAAGAAGCTAAGCGAAACTTCGAAGGAGCTCTTGATCTCCATCTGTCTGTCCTAAGAGAGAAGGCAAAGAAAGAGATAGCTACCGCCATGGTCCACCACTGACATTTGGTCTACCTCCTTGCTTCGTCTGAGACCAATTGACGGAAAAGATCTTATTAAGATCCTTTGTAACAACTTTGGCTTTCTGAAAGTTAGGCAAAGAGGCAGCCATGTGACTCTTCAACGCAACTACACCTTCGTCACGGTTCCATTGAAAGAGATACGGGTTGGCCTTCTCAACAGAATTCTTAAGGACTGTAACATATCAAGAGATGATTTTCTCAAGTTTCTCTAACTTACACATGAAGTTCTATGCCCTTATAGAAATCCCTTATAATCTCTAGCACACGCCATCGAACTCATGCGTTATTGAGGCTTACACTCTGCTGCCCGCCATCAGTAGAATCGGCTTATCCTCGACCAAGTTCAAACCTTAGAAGGGACGGGCCCGTTTGAATTTTGTACCCGGTTCTAGAACAGAAAATGCTGTAAATCCTGCCCGGTCCATCAATTACAACCATGTCGAGCTGATCTTAAGCTTGTCTTCGGCTCTCATTCCGCTCTTTCTCAGCTTGAAATCTGCTTAGTTGACAGTTTTAAACGACAGTTTGAAGCTATCCCGGTCCACCACGATCCGGGTTCAAATCCCCACGATTTTTGTAAGCCCACAGAATTGAGGCTTGAGCCCTTTAAAAGGCATCCTGACAGGTGTGGTATGTCGAGGGCGAAGTACCTACACCTGCTGGAGAACCCTGAGGTTAAGCGCTGGTACCAGAATGTAGCTCGGGGTTCTAGGATAACTGCTGATGTATATCTGAGGAGGCTCGGATCCTTCTGCAATACTCGCAACATATCGGTTAGTGAGCTTGCAGGGATGAGTGAGCAGACTGCTGCCAACCTCTTGATGGATGTCATTTCAAGTATGGAGGAGCATGGATACACTGGCGGTTACATTGAGAGTGCTGTCAAGTCTGTCAGATCCTGGCTCCGCCACAACAGTGTCAAGATACCTGGCTACATCAAGATTAATGGTGCTGACGATACCCCCACACTCACCAATGAGCAGTCACCAACACATGAGCAGCTGTCAAGGGTCTTCAGGGCATGCTGGCTTGACGCCAGGTCAGCGGCTTCACTGATAGCCTTCACAGGCATGAGGCCACAGGTAATCGGAAACCACTGGGGAACCGACGGGTTGAGGACAGGAGATTTCTTAGAAGTTGAAATTGAAAATGAAAGCAAAAAGGTTGAGTTCAAGAATTCACCGGCACTGATTCGTGTGAGGAAGGGTTTGAGCAAGGCACGCCACCAGTACCTGACTTTTCTATGTGAGGAGGGATGCCGATATCTTAAGGAGTACTGGGAATACCGCATGCAGCACGGCGAGGTGTTGACTCCTGACTCAGCAGCAGTCAAAGCAAGATTTGGAAAGAAACAGTTCATCCGAACCACAAACATCGGCGACAAGATCAGGGAGGGGATCAGGGCTGCAGGCTTTGAATGGAGACCATACATCTTAAGGTGCTACTTTGACACTCAACTGCTGCTGGCCGAGTCCAAGGGCCTGGTGACGAGGGACTACCGAGTATTCTGGATGGGCCATAAAGGAGACATCGAGAGCAGATACACCACCAACAAGTACAGGCTGCCTCCACCATTACTGGAAGATATGAGGTCAGCATACAGGAGATGCCAACCATATCTTCAGACTGAAGCCCCAAACGGAATGGAAGATACGAAGCTCCAGTTCAGGCAACAACTACTCATCGTGGCAGGATACAGTGAGGAGGAAGTGAATGCAGTCGACCTGGAGAAGCTCAGCGACGACGACATCCGTGACAGGGTTAGAGAGAAGCTCCTCAAAGAGAACAACAATAGTAACGGCTCAAGAACCCTCAGACAGAAGTTTGTTCCACTCGATGAAGTGGAGAAGCATATTGAGTCTGGATGGGAGTATGTCTCGCAGCTTCCAAACGGCAAAGCAGTAATCAAGGGCTTAGAGGTTAATGG
>Ga0315289_10015603_pt1 | contig 10538 bp, 10 predicted proteins | sample YL17G11_40_MG_FD_203452 | JGI IMG/M metagenome (GOLD analysis project Ga0315289, IMG submission 203452) | Sediment microbial communities from Yellowstone Lake, YNP, Wyoming, USA - YL17G11_40 | ecosystem: Environmental > Aquatic > Freshwater > Lake > Sediment | place: USA: Wyoming | collected...
GCGCTGAAGTGAAACTGGTGCAGGTTCCTGAGACGTTGTCTCAGGAGATTCTGGCACAAATGGGCGCTGTCGAGACGAAGAAGACGTTTGCCCATATCTCGGTAGCTACTTTGAACGATCTCGCCGAAGCGGATGCGATCATTTTTGGCACGCCGACGCGGTTCGGGATGATGAGCGCTCAGATGCGAGCGTTCCTTGACAGCACCGGCGAGCTCTGGGCTCGCGGGGCGCTCATTGACAAGGTCGCAAGCGTGTTCACTTCCACGGGAACGCAGCATGGTGGACAGGAGTCAACAATACTCAGTTTCCACACGACGTTGCTCCATCATGGAATGATCGTTGTCGGCGTGCCATACTCCGAGAAACGGCAGATGACCGTGAGCGAGATCACTGGTGGCAGCCCGTATGGGTCGTCAACGATTGCCGGACCGGATGGAAGCCGGTCACCAAGCGAAAACGAGTTGGCAATAGCGCGGTTTCAAGGGAAACGGGTGGCTGAAATCACGAACCGGCTACTCGGGTAAGTGTCGCTCGCGTTGGGCTTCGGTTCCTGCGAGAACCGCGCTGCAGAGAGGTTGATGTAGCGTACTGGACGGAGGGATATAGACATGGCAAAGAAGACAGCAAAGAAGAAGAGCATGAAGAAGGGCGCCAAGTACACGTGTGAGGTGTGCGGTATGACGGTGATCGTGGACGAGATCTGCGGCTGTGAGGCCTGCGATCTGAGCTGCTGCGATGAACCGATGAAGCCGGAGTAACAGCTTCTGCGTCAAATCGAGGGGGAGGGTCCTGTGCCCTCCCCCTAACGGGCAGCTAGCTCTACATGACGCCTTTGGTGTCGTGCGGGGGGCGCCAGGTGATGGACCCCTTTCAGTGGCAGGTGAAACACCCGCTGTGCCTCGGGTGATTCTATCGAATGGAAAGGACGCGTGATAGGTGAAACAGTATGTCTGCCAGGTTTGTGGTTATGTCTATGATCCGGTTGCCGGCGATCCCGACAGCGGCGTAGCGCCCGGCACACCGTTTGAAAAGCTTCCGAACGATTGGGTCTGTCCTGTCTGTGGTGCGAGCAAGGATGAGTTCGAGCCGGGGAGATGACGGGCTGTAAGGGTCGCCAACGGAGCTAAGCGCATCGCGGTGCGCTGTCAGTGAGGCTCTCCATAGGAACCGTCAACGAGAGTGTCAAGCTGTCTGGCTTTCGATCCACTGCCTTTTCCACCTGGGTAGAGTAGTCGAGACGAGCGTTAATGATTTTCCCCGGGCTAACGAAGGCTGCATTTTCTGCTTGACATTCTGGGGATAATCTGGCATATTAGTACTAGAATAACAGATAAGGAGAGCGAATCCAATGTCAAACGTACTGAAAGTATCTGAGGCAGCATCGCTAGCGCTGCACACCATGGTGCTTTTGGCGGCCAATCCCGGCGCGGATCTCTCAACAAAGAAGATAGCCTCAACGTTGCGCGTTTCCGAAGCGCACTTGTCCAAAGTGCTTCAGCGATTGTCAAAGGTCGCATTGGTTCGGTCAGCTCGAGGACCTAAAGGTGGATTTATGCTGGGGAGGGATGGCAAAGAGATCACGTTGCTCGAGGTGTACGAAGCGATCGAGGGTCCGCTTGCGCCGAGCGACTGTCTTCTCGGTACGCGGATTTGCGGGGGCAAGGAATGCATTCTTGGCGAAGTTCTCGAAACGACAAACAAGCAGGTCCGCGAGTATCTTGCCAGAACGAAGCTGACTGATCTGACCAGCGTGTATGGAAGGAAGAAAGTCAATGCGTAGAGAGATAGTTCGGATTGATGAGGAGAAGTGTGACGGATGTGGCGCCTGTGTTCCCGCGTGCGCCGAGGGAGCGCTCCAGATAATTGATGGCAAAGCGCGGCTCGTGAGCGAGGTGTACTGCGATGGGCTCGGCGCATGTCTCGGCGAGTGCCCGCGAGGCGCGATTACCATCGAGGAACGTGACGTGGAAGAGTTCGATGAAGGAGCCGTCCGTCGGCATCTCGCGCATCGTGTTACGGAACAGGCTCAGGACAAACTCCCCTGTGGTTGTCCCGGCAGCACGGCTCAGGTGTTGGAAAGGAGCGGCACAGTCGGAACCGCGAGCGCGGACGAGAGAACAACAACGCCGTCGTCTCTCAGCAACTGGCCGGTTCAACTTCGTCTCGTGCCTGTCCGCGCACCGTATTTCGATGGAGCCGACCTGCTCATCGCTGCCGATTGTATCCCGTTCGCTTTCGCGGATTTTCATCAGCGGTTTCTTGCTGGACGGACGCTGCTGGTTGGCTGCCCGAAACTTGACGATGCCGATCTTTATCGGCGGAAGCTGGCGCAGATATTTCTCCAGAACGACATCCGCACCGTCACGGTTCTCCATATGGAGGTGCCGTGCTGTCTTGGCTTGGTCCATCTCGTTCAACTCGCTTTGAAAGATTCTGGAAAGCCGATTCATCTCGCTGTCTCCAGGATAGGTATCAAAGGGGAGATCTGTGAGACGAGCGAAGAGCGTATTGAGGCGTGCGCTGGAGGGAAACAACAATGAGATGTCCGGGTCAGGATACCCGATACTGGAGACCGGAAGACGCATTCAACGTCTTGTGTCCGGCGTGTAATGGTCCTGTGGAGTTCTTCAAGGACGACAGTTCTCGGAAATGTCCAAACTGCGGGTATAGGTTCAAGAACCCGCGGCTCGATCTGGGATGCGCTGAGTATTGTCCATACGCAAAACAGTGTCTTGGCGAAATGGTAGGTCCCACGTCAGAGAGCGATAATACGCCGGATTGTGGGTGCTGAGGAACGGAGACAAGGAGCAAGAAGGAGGGAAACGATCGTGTTTTGTTACCAATGCGAACAAACAGCTCGAGGAACAGGATGCACCGTCCGCGGCGTGTGCGGGAAAGAGCATGAAACGGCGGTCTTGCAGGATCTGTTGATGTATGCCACAAAAGGGATCAGCATGTACGCGCACAGAGCACGAGAGTTGGGCGCTAAGGATCGCGAGATAGATGTCTTCACGATAGAGGCATTGTTCTCCACAGGTACCAATGTCAATTTCGATCCGGAGCGGCTGCACGAGTTGATCCTCAAAGCAGCGACGATACGCGATAAGGCGAAACGCGTGTACGAGCAAGCATGCAGGAAATCCGGTAAGACGCCCGAGAAGCTTGCTGGTCCTGCTGCGTTTGTTCCTGCCGGTACGTCAAATGCTCTTGTGAAGCAAGGCGAGGGCGTAAGCATAACGCAGCGAAAAGAGGTTCTCGGCGAGGATATAACCGGGCTTCAAGAGCTCGTCATGTACGGGCTGAAAGGTATGGCTGCCTACGCCGACCACGCCCAGATACTTGGTAAGGAAGACGACGTCGTCTACGCGTTCTTCCACGAGGGACTGGACTTCCTGACAAAGGAGCGGCCAACTGCGGATGAACTGGTGACCATGGCATTGCGATGTGGCAAGGTCAACCTCAAGGTCATGGAACTGCTCGACGCAGCGAACACCGACGCTTATGGCAACCCGGTTCCGACGCAGGTGCGGATCGAGCCGATCAAAGGGAAAGCTATCGTCGTATCCGGTCACGACCTGAAAGACCTCGAGGAATTGCTCAAGCAGACCGAAGGTAGAGGGATCAATGTATATACGCACGGCGAGATGTTGCCGGCGCACGGGTATCCCGGCCTGAAGAAGTATAAGCATCTTGTGGGCAATTACGGTGGTGCATGGCAGGATCAGCGCAAGGAGTTTAGCGAGTTTCCCGGCGCGATCCTGATGACGACGAACTGTATCCAAAGACCTCAGGATTCTTACAAGTCACGGATGTTCACCTCGGGGCTAGTGGCCTGGCCAGGCGTCGTTCACATTCGCGACCGGAACTTCGCTCCTGTGATCAAGGCGGCGCTTGAAGCGGAAGGGTTCAAACAAGACGGACCCGACAAGAGCATCATGGTCGGGTTCGGACATGAAGCGGTCATGAGCGTTGCGGGCACGGTGATTGATGCGGTGAAACGTGGCGCGATAAAACGCTTCTTCCTCATCGGCGGATGCGATGGTGCTAAACCGGGTCGCAACTACTATACCGACTTTGCCCAATCGGTGCCGAAGGACTCGATCATCCTGACGTTAGCGTGCGGAAAATACCGATTCAACAAGCTCGATTTCGGCGACATCGAAGGTGTTCCGCGTCTGCTCGATGTGGGTCAGTGCAACGACGCTTACTCGGCGATACAGATTGCTGTCGCGCTCGCGAAAGCCTTTAACACCGACGTGAACAGTCTGCCGTTGTCGCTCGTGTTATCGTGGTACGAACAGAAAGCGGTATGCATCCTGCTCACTCTGCTCTATCTGGGTATCAAGAACATTCGGTTGGGACCGAGCCTTCCCGCGTTCATAACTCCGCCGGTGTTGAGTGTGCTCGTGGATAAGTTCAACATCATGCCCATTTCAGAGGTCGAGAAGGATCTCAACGCGATTCTTGGTTGACCCGATCTGCGGAAGAGGTGGCACAGGACTTAGCGCCATCCTGTGCCACCGCCGCTAATCAATACAGCTCCCGCTCGTTTTCAATCACGCCCCGTTTCTTTCCTCTGTGACCGTGACATAGCCCTGCAGTTATGATCGAGAGCTGCATAACAAATGTCCTCCTGTTGTCATTCCCGCGTAGGCGGGAATCCAGAGAACAAGTGACAAGTTTGCCCGCGCACACCGGATTCCTGCTTTCGCAGGAATGACTCTCAGACCATATGAAGGATTAAAGACGCAGGACATTGATTCTACATTCATCAATAGTCGTGAAACGTGCGACACAAATCGCTGGTCACCGTTTGCTTGTTGGCAAGCATTCCGTTAGAATGCAAGAGGAACTCTGAACGGAGGGCGATGTGGTTGTTCCTTGCCACCGCTGACGAGTAGGTTCTCAAAGAGGAGGTGGTGAACGGCAAGAGACGAAACCGAATCCCTTTGAAAACGCAGAAAAGTCGATCCGAGAAATGCAGTGTTTGCACGTACCAGAGGAGGTCCCAGCTCATGGAGATACGAAGACCGACTCGAGACAACGCTCCGCTATTACGGACTCATTGCTGGCTTGTGTTAGTTCCTCTTGTCGTGTTTGGTGTCAGTGAGGCTCAGGATATTCCGAATGTCGCGAACAACATGCTGGATTTACGTCAGGCTGTGGTGGTAAGCCCGCCGGATCTCACGCGGTGTGAGAGCAAAGCGATTCAGATGTTGGTTGACGAGGTGGAGAAGCGAACGCTGGCGCGCTGGGAAGTGGCTCATACCTGGCCAGCGGAGACTGTTCCTGTTGTTGCGATTGGTCCTGTGTCCTCGTTGAACAAGTTTGCTGGCACTTTTGCAGAGCGGATCCCGATAATGTCCGGAAAAGAGGGTCCAGACGGTTACCGAATCCTCGTCCTGAAGGGCGTTCGCCCGGCTCCAACGGTGTTCGTAATCGGGAACGATGCACGAGGCGTTTTGTTCGGTTGCGGACGGTTGCTTCGCGAGATGCGGATGCGCCGTGGCACGGTCCATCTTCCCGATACGCTCGATATTGGTACTGTGCCCACCTATCCTCTCCGCGGTCATCAGTTGGGATATCGTCCGAAAACGAACTCGTACGATGCGTGGACGCCGGCGATATGGGAGCAGTACATCCGTGACCTCGCGGTGTTTGGAACGAACGCTATCGAACTGATCCCACCCCGGAGCGATGACGCTGATCAGAGCCCTCATTTCCCCCTCCCGAAGATTGATATGATGGTACGCATGTCACAGACCGCAGATGACTACGGGCTTGACGTCTGGATTTGGTATCCAGCCATGGATGCGGATTATTCGAAACCGGAGACGGTTGACTTTGCTCTCAAGGAATGGGGTGATGTGTTTTCGAAGTTGCCCAGAATAGACTGCGTCTTTGTTCCAGGCGGAGATCCCGGTCACACGCGTCCGAAGATCCTGATGAACCTGCTCGAAAAACAGACCAAAGTGCTTCAACGCTACCATCCCCGTGCACAGATGTGGGTCTCTCCGCAGAGCTTCAATCAAGAATGGATGGAGGAGTTCGTTGGAATCCTTCAAACCGAAAAACCATCCTGGCTATCTGGCGTGGTATTTGGTCCTCAGAATCGAACAAGTCTTCCTGTCCTGCGAGCACAGGTGCCAAAGCAGTATCCCATCCGGCACTACCCGGATATCACGCACAGTTTACGGAGCCAGTACGTGGTTCAAGATTGGGACGCGGCGTACGCACTGACTGAGCACCGTGAAGTGATCAATCCGCGCCCGGCCGCACACGCGAGGATTTTCCGTCTCTGGAAGGACCAAGTTATTGGGTTCGTCACGTACTCCGAAGGATGCAATGACGATGTCAACAAGATCGTCTGGAGCAGTCTGGGCTGGGATCCGGAAGCGGACGCAGTTGACATCCTTCGAGAATATTCCCGGTACTTCATTGGCGAGAAGTATGAGAACGATTTTGCGCAAGGTCTGCTCGCGCTCGAACGCAACTGGCAAGGACCGCTGTTGACCAACGAATCCGTGTATACAACCCTCCAGCGATTCCAGGCGATGGAAACAGCTGCGAGCCCGCAAGATTTACTGAACTGGCGGTTTCAGCAAGCGCTGTTCCGCGCGTACTACGACGCTTATCAACGAAGGCGTCTAATCTATGAGACGGCGCTCGAGGAGTTAGCGATGGGGGTGCTCCGAGAGGCGCAGGACTTAGGGGCGCTCCTCGCGCTGGATCGTGCCGAAGCAATCTTAGACCGCGCGCCGACTGACCACGTGGCACTTGAGTGGCGAAGCCGGATTTTCGAACTTGCCGAAGCGCTTTACCAGAGCATCCGGATGCAGCTGAGCGTACCGCGCTACAAGGCGATTAGCGTGGACCGAGGAGCGCATCTGGATCTTGTGGATAGACCGCTGAATAACCGTGAATGGTTGAAGGCGCGATTCGCTCAGTTGCGCGGGCTCAGTACAGAATCCGATCGGCTGCGAGAAATTCGGGTGATCGTCAACTGGACGAACCCGGGACCGGGTGGTTTCTACGACGACCTAGGGAATTTGACTCGGCGGCCACACCTCGTCCTTGGAGCGGGTCCCCAGACGGATCCCGAGTATCGCGAGTCAGCCCGCGTAGGATTCAGAGAGTATCCGGGGTACAGGATCTCCTGGATTCGCTTTGCCGAGTCGGTCTACGATGCACCGCTGAACATGCGATACGAAGACCTGGACACGACGGCTCAGTACAAGGTGCGGGTCGTCTATGCGGGTGACATCGGCCGAGGAAACAAGATTCGCCTATTGGCGGACGACGAGATGGAAGTCCATCCATTTATCGAAAAGGAATTCCCGGCTCGACCTACGGAATTCACTGTTCCACGGGAAGCTACCCGAGACGGAACTTTGACTCTGACCTGGCATCAGCAACCGGGTCAGGGCGGAGCGGGACGTGGTTGCCAGGTGGCGGAAGTCTGGCTCATCAAGGCGGATCAGGAAGCGCGATAGGAAACTTCGGCTGCGTCCGACAATACACCGTCTGTCCTGCGGGTCAAGGTGGGACACGCCCCACTAAAGCGCCCAAACGACACGAGATTGATGTAGGACGTGGACCGGGCCTGCCGGCGGTTGTCACTCCCCCAATGCCGAACCTGCTTGTCGCGAAGTTCAATACCATGCCTATTTCAGCGGTCAAAAAGGACCTCACCGCGATTCTTGGTTGACCCGTCCGGACGCAAGCGTTTTCAGCGTTTGATGACTGAAACTCTGCCGATGGTCGCTCTGTGTCCCATGCGCTGAAAGCGCGATTCTGGAGAGAATGCTCTGAGTATTTTCCAGACTTGGTGCTCGCCCAAAAGCTTCTGTATGAACAGTTCCTATCGTTCCAAATATGTTGCTCTCTGATGAGGAATGTGCTAACATAGACCTGTGCTTCGAACCGGGTTAACGGCCAAGGATGAGAATGACCGCCAGATACTGAACGCTCAGTAGACCAGTTGATCAAGTCTGTCTTCATTCCAAATACTCTGTTTCACATTTGAGCGTCACATGCTGAGAGGAAGCTCCTAAGGGGGAGGATGATGCTGACGTATGTCCAGTGGGTTCTTGTTACTGGACGAGGAGGCGGAGATGCACTTCAGGTGGAGCAAGCATGTGGGGGTACTGCTAGCCACTGCAGTGAGTGCTATTCTGACGGTCGGCGTGCCGCAAAGCTGTGCATTTGCTGAGCAATCGTACCAGAGCCTCACGCTTGACCAGTGCGTCGAGATAGCGCTCGCGAAGTATCCGCCGCTCAAAAACCAGCGGGAGAACCTCCTTGCCGCAGAATCGGCGTATCGCGCTGCACGAGGCGACTTCCGACCCGTGCTGCACCTGAATGCTGCGCAGGATTTTGGTCAACGCATCCCCAGCACCGGCGAACAACGCGGCACGTTTGCGTCGGCTTCCGTCCAGAAGAATTTCGAGTATGGCGGATCACTTTCCGTTGTGGGTCAGACCGAGAGGGACGACAGGTTCGCGTCGGGACAAGAATACCAGTCCTCTGTCAGCGTAGATTTCGAGCAGCCGCTGCTGGAAGGTTTCGGACGTGACGTAGCGGCATCAAACCTGAAGATCGCCGAGATCAACCGGGATATAGCGGAGATAGCTGTTCTAGATGCGACACGGTTACACATCCTGACGGTCACTGAACGGTACCATAGAGTTATCGAGGCAGAACGGCTCTTGCAGGTTCAAAAGGAAGCGCTGCAGCGCGCACACGACTCGTTGGAACGGCTCAAAGCGCTCGTTGCTGAGGGAGAATCGCCTCAGATTGATATAGCTACTCAGGAACTTCAGGTTGCTGGGTTTGAGGAGCAGGCAACCCAAGCCGAGAATACGCATGACTCCGCGCTGATCGGGCTCCGGCTAGCGTTGGGCGTTCCGCCCGAAAGTGCAGTCTCGATTGCCCGCACTCCTGATCTCGAGGTTGACTTTACGCCGGACGAACCGCCTTTCGCATCCCGGCAGGTTGACATGGAAGACTGTAAGAAGAAGGCTCTGGAGCGCAGGCTGGACTATCTTCAAGCGAAGCGTGCTCTTGAGATCCGCGGGATTGCTGTGGTTACGACGAGAAACGTCCTGTTGCCCGATCTGAGTTTCTTTGCGAGCCTCGGGCTGGCAGATACCGGGTCGGAGCTAAACCGCGCGTTCCATGTCAACAAAGGTGATTGGGTTACCGGGCTACAGTTCGAGGTGCCGATCGGACTCATTCGCGAGAGAGAACAATACACTCAAGCGACGATATCGCTCCGACAGGCACAAAACGACCTCGAACAGATGCGTCGCCAGATATTGAACGAGGTTGACGACAGTGTCAGGTTTGTCAAGACGCTTGAATTGAGGCTGAAGTCCGCATACCGGGCTGTCAAGAGCGCCCAGTTGTCGGGAGCCGGAGCTGGCGAGAAATATGATCTTGGGCTGATAAGCATCTTTGACCGGGCGGAGTCTCAAGCGGCTCTGACAAATGCCGAAGCGAGTTACGTAAGCCTGTTCCTCAGCTATAAGAACGCGTTGGCTCGGCTCGATTACGTCATCGCGGAACCCACGGAAGAGCGGTACGGGGTGCGGCTATGAAGATCGTGAGATACGTCCTGATAGTGGTTGCGCTCGCTGGCGTGTCAGCGATATCGTATGCGATTCTTCATCGCGGTATTGGGAACTCTGATGCAGAGCTTCCGGTCGCCAGCGTTTCAAAAGGTGAGTTCCGGGTCACCGTGAGAGAGGTCGGCTATCTGAAAGCCAAAAAGACGATCAGTGTCACAACGAAATCCGGCGGCAAAATCACCAAGATGCTTCGTGAAGGGACCTTTGTCAAACAGGACGAACCGTTTCTCTGGACGGAAACAAAACAGATCGAGGAACGCATCAAGGAACTCGAGGTTAGCGCCGAAGTCGCAAAGGCGAATCTGGAAAAAACGATAGAGAACAACAAGCTTCAGAAGAAACTCGCTGAACTCACCTTAGAGCAGGCGAAAAAGGAGCTCGCCCATAGCGAGACGTTGTACCAGGACGAGAAGGAGGAGCGCGACAGGAAAAAGCGGCTCGCGGAAAAGGGATTAATCGCGGAGAAAGAGCTTGTTGGGGCAGAGGCGCGTGTGCGGGCTGCGGCTCTGAACATCGAGAAGGCGAAAATCGGGCTCGACAAGGTGCAACGACAGCTCACGACGAATCTCAAGATATGGGCGACCGACGAGCAAAACGCCGAGGCGGAGTACGAGAAGAACAAGAGAGAACTGGACAAGAAGAATCAAGAGCTTGAAGATTCGGTGCTGAAAGCGCCGACGTCCGGCATCATCGTGTACGAGAACATGTGGAAAGGGAGCGGATTCGAGAAGTTGCAGGAGGGCGACCAGCTCTGGGAAGGGCAGAAGGCTGCTGAGGTTCCCGACATGTCGTCCATGCTCGTGATGGCGCAGGTTAACGAAGTTGACAGCGCCATGGTGAAGGAGGGGCAGGTCGCCGAAATTCGGGTGGTCGCGTTTCCGGACCTTCTATTGAAAGGGAAGGTGACCA
>Ga0315289_10015604_pt1 | contig 10537 bp, 15 predicted proteins | sample YL17G11_40_MG_FD_203452 | JGI IMG/M metagenome (GOLD analysis project Ga0315289, IMG submission 203452) | Sediment microbial communities from Yellowstone Lake, YNP, Wyoming, USA - YL17G11_40 | ecosystem: Environmental > Aquatic > Freshwater > Lake > Sediment | place: USA: Wyoming | collected...
TCCAACTTCCTGCGAACGATCCATCTCCTTCTCTTCAGAACCCTATCAACCATCACACACCCACACGTCCATCTAATTCCAAATTCGAACTCTTTTTATCACTGACACATGTGGGTGGATAGTTCAAGCAGCCACCCAAATGGAAACGTTCATATATGCGCTTATGTCCATGCCCCAATCTCTGATTGGGAGTTCATGAAAGTTGTTGCAGATCTGTGATATGCCTAAGAGTGAACCAAGGTATGAAGGACACAAGCAAGCTCGGACCGTTCGAGCACATGTAAGAACGTTGCAGAAAGCCGGAAAGAAGTTGATCATTCTGGGAGGCAGCGATCCGGTCGTTGGAGGATTCGTCAATCCGCAGATAAGGGAAGCACTATCTGAGGCAGCCGAGAAGATGCCTCCAGTGTATCCGAGTAATACTAACCTCCACGAAGAGCTGAAGAGATCAATCTGCGCTTTCGAGAAGAAGTACCGGGGCTTTGACTGTGCTCCCGAAGATCTCATTCTGACCCCTGGCATCGCATCTGGGTGGTCAGTGATTCATTACTCTCTACTCGGTCACGACAAGGAGATCTTAACGCTAGAGCCGAGCCATTACTATGAGAACTGTAGTTCATACTTGTACGTACTCGACGCGAAGGTTACGGCATGCAGGTGCCTTGAACAGGAAAAATGGCAACCAGACCTTGATGAAGTTAAGAAGAAGATTAGCAAGAATACAGTTGCTATAGCGATTACGCATCCGAACAACCCAACCGGAGCAGTGCACTCGGAGAAGACACTCAAGCTGTTAGTCGATCTTGCAGGGGAGCACGATATCCCTTTGATGGCAGACGAAATGTACGGGTTGATCACCTTCGACTCTCTGGAGGCTAGATCCATCTTGAGACTAGCGAATGATGTCCCTGCAATTGTCATCAACGGTATGTCGAAGACCTTCATGTGCCCAGGCTGGCGACTAGGCTATGTTTGCATCCATGATCCCAGAGGCAGAATATCGGACCTCGTAAGTAGGATGAGGATCTGGTCATCTCTCTACGGCCATGCGACAGGCGCGATTCCCACACCTATCCTATACGCCGCTAACTATGTTTATCAACGCACGCAGGAATCGTTTGATTCATCCCTGAGAATGGTAAAGGAGACGCAGAAGCGGAGAGACTATACCATGAAAAGGTTGAATGAGATTGAGGGTGTCAGTTGTGTTGAACCAAAAGCGGCTCTCTACGCCTTTCCAAAGATCCACGACATTGGTACAGTCTGGAAGACAGAAGAAGAGTTTTTGATACGTCTTCTCGACGAAGAAGGTGTTGGCTTTCTTCCAGGGCTGGAGTTTGGGCCATCAGGATTCGGACATTTACGAACACTCTTACAGCGAAATGAAGATGTTCTCGATGAGGCTTACTCCAGACTGGACGCTTTCATAAAGAGACACACGCGTGTGACATAGCCAAGGCATCCCTCCGTACCGTCGTGCGCACGCGCTTCGAGTGGATTCGCGGCTCAACAGACTTCCAGCCAGAAACACACCTAACAAAAACCTGTCAACCCAAAGAATCATGCACCATTCTGTCGCGCTAAGTCACTTATCCAAATTGGTTGTTTCTCTCTTGTCTATCTTCTGAGGAAGCGGTTTGGTTGTAGATATGTGCACTATCCTTGTCTTTTGGCGAGCGCGATTGTCAGGCACATGCTCCAAGATATTGTCTGAATAGACTCACAGCGTGCTTGGACAAGCATTTGTCGAAAAGTCTTCTATACTCTACATATTTTATAGTGTGACTGGCTGTTGTGTTGGAGGGTTAGATTTGCAGGACCGCAAGATCATGGACACGGAAAGCCTAGCCTCGAAGTCGTCTGGTGCATCGTCCGTTCTCCCTTCAAGTGAAGAAAGTATGTTCCCACTTCTGCAGGCCTACGTTACTCTGAGAAGGATTCTAGAGACCAGTATCAACGAGTAGATTCGTTTCATCAGAATGCGTTCAGCGAGTCTGCTTCTCGAACAGCTTAGCAATAATCATCTTAGATCTAAGACCAGTCTTCCAACAGGCTCGCCTTCTCGGCTGCGCTGCAATCACCTTCTCAGTCTCCTTCCTGTAGACTCCATCTCCATCGGCACATTAATCAGGCATCGGCCAAGGCGCAAGGCTTAATCGAAATAACGTGCAACTATGGCTACAGGTGCTTTGGGCCCGTCGTCTAGTCTGGTTTGGACGTCGCCCTCACAGCTTTACGCGAGGAAACGGCGAAGGTCCCCGGTTCGAATCCGGGCGGGCCCACCTTTCACAAAGTTTTCTCAATTAGCCATTTATCTAGAGCATACGTCCGACTGTGTTGATAGGTTTGCTAGTCTCCTTGTGTAGCTTGGCAAGTTGAAGCTCAGGTAGCGTTGCAAGAATCGTTGTGGCTGGACCTGCCGATTTTCGCACATCCAGTTCCAGTCGCCTCGCTAATTCGAAGCTCAGATGAGATTCCTTGGCGATTATCTTGGCCTCCCGCAGGATTCCCTGCGACCCTACAGGAATAACTTCGTGGATGAAGCCTAGGCTGAGGAGTTTGAGGAGGTCTTTGATATCGGCGAGCAGCCCTTTTTCTTCGCCAAGGATGACTTCCTTCCCAACAAGCGGAATCCCAACCGAGACCACGGCATCCTTCTCTTTTGAGAGCCCTATCCTCAACCTGCCTCTTATGGCGATTCCGATAACAGTTACACCGAGGCCCGTCTGCCGAACTGGAATATTCTTTTCGGAGCTTCCAGTAACAGCAAACTTTGAACCCAGCCTGGCCTTTCTCACCTCGTGTCTTATGCCCTGAACGATCTGGAACCCTGTAGGTTTCGGCTCGACGCAGAGAGTGTTGACCAAGCAGACGGGTTTGGCCCCCGTTGATAGAACCTCCATCAAGGCCACCCGAGCCGTAAATCTTCCTAAAGTATGCCCGTCAACGTTGACCATATCCATGGGCCTCGGCCCTATCCCTCCAGAAGAGTCGCAGCCAACGACCATGATTCGACGTTCGTCAAGCGCAAAGAGTAGAACGTCTCTAAGCGTTTTGATGGGAGTAACGCTGAACTGTTCTTCTTTCAGATTCTCAGTCTCCCTCTCACGCCCAGATATGCTAAGGATGCAATAGCGCCATTCATTGCAGATGCTAGCAGTAGGAAGGGGGCAAGGGTGATCACTGCAGCCCAGCCCATCGCGGGAACAGCTGCTACCAACAGGGCTGTATTGATGGCTATCCCACAGATCACTGCTGGGATGAAGCCCAATCTATAACTAATCCTATTCACGAGACCAATGACCCCTCCAGCCAAAGCCATTCCCAACGCGATAGGCAGATGAAGTATGCCTAGCGGTAACCCGTTCACAACAGATGTAATCACATGTCCTATGCCCGTCACCAGAAGGCCGTCGATGGCGCCGAAGTAAAGCGCCGCGAAGAAGCCTGGGGCAGAATCAAATGTCACCGTCTGAATAGGACTAGGAGGGTGGATGAATGAGCCAATGACACATAGAGCAGAGAATATTGAGATTCGGGCGACTCGATGTGTCTTGGGCACCCTTCGAATGACGGTCTTCTGCGATCTATCTGCCAAGGGAACGCCTTCTCCATTCAGGACCTTAGACGACTCTTGCGATTCTCGATCTGATCGAGCAAGAGTTCTGCTTTCTGCAAATCCTCAGGAGTGTTGACGTTTATAGCGACCGCCAAGGTGGTAGTGACGTAGTTCTCCTGCTCCAGTTCAGGTTCATCGATTTTCTCTCCGTCAATTACGTTCATGCCAACAGGGACCAGGCGGCTCCCCTCGCTATGAGACACGAGACCTGGTGTTAGACTCATCCTGTTGTAGGATTCCGCAGGAACCATGACGGAGAGGGACGGTTTTCCGCACCGTTCGTAGCTCCTCAGGACGTCCTCAACAAAATCGCTGGTTAGAAATGGAAGATCAGCGGAAACTATCAGCACTCGGCCGAGTCCAACTTCGCTTATGGCATACCTCATGTCCAAGACAAAATCTACTCCGGGCGTCTCAAAGGTTTCGACGGAGAGTTCTTTTGCCCTTCTGGCGGTTTGAGGCGTATACTTGCTTACTGTGACTATGATTCGGTCAATCCCTGCCGCCTTCTTCAAAGCGTCTAGGACATACTCGATCATTGGCCTGCCGCGAACCTTGACTAGTGGTTTCTCCTCTAACCCACCCATACGTGTGCCTTTGCCGCCCGCCATGACTAGAGCAACCACGCCCATCTAATCGCCGCCAAAACGGTCACCAGTGAGACCATGCGTGCCAACTCATTGGTAGCCCCCATAACATCACCGGTTACCCCCAGAAAATTTCTATGTGAGATCCACACGATCATGAGAGCCGTTGCGATACCTGCAATCAGAGCGATGATGCCCACGGTCCTTAGCAACGAAGTTACGATGACCATGGAAATGATCAGAGCCGATACTAGATGAAGAGTTCTCCAGCGTCCATGCATGGCCTTAACAAATCGTTCTCCTAGGCCTGAGTGCGCTGATCTGCCGACCCAAGCGCATACAACCATAGCAAGTTTAGCTGAAACCTCAGATGAAATCAAGGCTTGAACTGCGATACCTGTGTTCAGTTCGGCTATGCCGAAGGCTGTCGTGCCCAACGTCACCAGCCCAACCGCTAGCCCTGCGCCCCCTGTTTGTTGATCATGCATTACTTCGATCTTCCGCTCAGCGGTGCCCAGAGACATTACTCCATCTCCAAAATCGAGTAGTCCATCTGTGTGGTGGATGCCTGTTATGAGTAGGAGGAAACCTAGAGTCAACATTCCTGCGATCAAACTCGGCAGAACATGAAGAAGGGCCCATGCGAACGATCCGGCTAACAGCCCGATAAAGCCTCCAACCAATGGAAATAGATACATATGCTCACTGGCTTCAGTGAAGCAGTCGTCACATTGAACGCATGTTCTTCCTTCACATTTCCCAACTGGGAGTATCGTAAGAAAACAAAGAAGACTTTTTAGAACTGAAAACATCGCCATTCGAATCATTTCTCGGCTTGTCTCAACGCGTTGGTGTACATGTTCGACGAGCAGCCAGCAATCAGCCCGCCGATTGCGTCATTCACGATAGGCCCAAGCCTCTTCAACATACCAGGCTTGTTCTGGTCGAAGCGAATGAACTCAAAGATCCCTCTTGCCCCAGCGATGTAGCACGCCAAAGTCATTCCTAACAGCTCGTCGGCTACCAGTCCCGGACGTCCCAGGAACCTCTCCTTGGTCAAGCCGGGAACCAGACCCTGTGCTGCATCTTCTTCAGCGCGATAGCACGCTACGATCAGGCAGGCGACGTTGACATCGGATAGAGCACTGTTCAACTCTTCCGCCAATATCTGCTCTGCTTCCTCTTTTGTTTCGACCCCTGGATGCGGAACAAACAGCTCGATAGCCGACTCGACAAGCTCATCAAAACGGATCCCATATCCCTCCAAGTATTCAAGTAGAGGAGGCTTTCTAGCACCTTTTCCAGCCAAGGCCTTTCCACTCAAGCTAATCACGTTATATGGTTGGATTATCCATCCAATATACCTTGAGGCGGTTGATGCTGAGAGGCGATGCCAAAACACTTGCGACTGTCTCGACACTAGTAGCTCTCGGCGCAGCTACGAGAATTGTTCTGGGCAGAGTTGCTCTCGCATCGCCAGTGCTGCTATACGGGCTACTAATCAAGATAGGGCTCACGGAAACATTGGCGTTTGTCAGCGGCATCCTGTTCGGGCCGATTCACGGATTCATAACAGGCATGCTTACGATTATCGTCTCCGATCTTTTCATGTCGCCGGGCCCTTGGACCCCATTCATAGCAGCAATAATCGGGATCGTAGGTTTCGGTGGCGGGCTACTCAAGATATTAGGAGTGCGTTCGTCTCGACGGATAATGATTGGATCTGCGATCCTTCTCACCTTCGTAAGCGAATTCCTGCAAAATCTCTGGTTCGCATTATTCTTTGGGATTCCAATGGTAGTCACACTAGTTGCAGGCATAAAGTCAACAGTTTCTGCACTCATCAATAACGTAGTGTTATTCTCAACCCTTGGACCGAGAGCCATACGAATAATCCATGATCTCGTTCCTCCAGATAACCAACAGCGAGACTCAAACGTTCGCAGCGGTAGCGAACCGACGTCGTCAAGGCCTTGAGCTGGATGCGACGGATGAGGGTCGCAGTCTCGTGGAGTGGTGGGAAAGAGTCGTGCCTCGCGTATCACAGGGCTGTGGCTCAAGGCCACGAGGTAGACTTTCTCCTCACGTTTATTCTGAATGATTGGCCAAGCCTGTGCCACCCTATATCGATGATGCGGCTTCAGTCCGAGGCTCTGGGGATACGGCATTTGACTTTCAAGGTGAGGGAGCCCTACATGGATGGCTACAGAAATGTCATAGCAAATTTAGCGAGAGAGGAAGGGATCCAAGGCATAGTGACTGGAGATATCTGGATTGATGATCACAGGCGATGGATAGAGAATGTGTGCAGTGGGCTATCAGTAATCCCGATCATGCCACTCTGGGGAAACCGTGCTGCTCAACTATTAGACGAAGTTGTCTCAGACGGCTTCAAGCCGGTCTTCACTTGCGTAAAGGAACCATGGTTCGACGAGAGATGGCTTGGCCGCCGACTTGACAGAGATTGTATAGAAGAGTTGGAAGATCTTCACAGAAAATTCGGGATTGATCTTTGCGGAGAAAATGGTGAATATCACACGATGGTCCTCGACGGGCCAATGTTCAGAGAAGCTATTCGAATAGAAGAATCAGGCGAAGAGAAGAAGAACTCCACGCTTTTCTTGAGGGTTAACCGCCTCTCCTTGCAACACAAGACCGCGCAGGGGGAACGTTGCTTCACGAGAAATCCGACCACGTGAGGAATGGGATGGGCATCAGCGAGACTTGCTTGGAACTTCAACTGTTGTTGGAGAGAGCTGTGGCGAGAAACTTAGCGCCGGCCATGCTTCTCTCAGGCGGCTTGGATACAAGCATTCTTGCTTCAATAGGCTCTAGACATGCTTCATTGAAGGCATTTACCGTTGCCTTCGACGAGGCGGAAGCACCCGATCTCAGGTACGCAGGACGGGTAGCAAAGCATCTAGGGTTAGAACACAGTATCCACCTCTTTAGTCGAACAGAAGTTCTCCAAACCGTTCCACAAGTTATTGAGGTAGTGCATTCGTTCGATCCTATGGAGATTCGGAACGATCTACCGATCTTCATCGCTCTAAAACATGTGAAAAGCAGTAGGTTGGGAGCTGTGATGGCAGGTGATGGTTGCGATGAGCTCTTCGCTGGATACAGTTTCTTCTTTGATTACAGCGAGGAGCAGCTACGACTGGAATTAGGGAAGATGTGGCGTGTCATGGAATTTTCATCTATTGCATTAGGGGAGGCTCTTGGAGTAGAGGTGAAGCTTCCATTTTTTGATCCTGAAGTTAAAGCCTTTGCGATGAAGCTGAGTCCCAGCTATTTGATTCGCGGTGCGAAGGGTCAGAGGCAGGGGAAGTGGATTTTGAGGAAGACCTTCGAAGATGTGCTGCCCAAGGAAGTTGTGTGGAGGGTGAAGACACCTATTGAGTACGGAACTGGGACCACGATCCTTCCCAGAATCTTTGATTCCAAAATTCCCGACGAGGAGTTCAACCGCAAGAGGAAGAAGTATCTTGACGAAGATAGGGTAGCTCTCAGGAATAAAGAGCAGCTGTTCTATTACGAGGCTTATAGGGCGGTAGTTGGCGTACCTCATGCAGAGGCCCCAAGCGCCAAATCCTGTCCTATGTGCAATTCAAACGTTCATGTGGGAGGATCCTACTGCAGAACATGTGGCGCGTACCCCATTTAGTCTCTGATCGACGGATAGGAACGGCTACGATCCTCCTAAGGTCTTATCACTCGTCATTATCTAGACTTGGTAGGGAAACCGATGAGCGTTGTGAAGATATTGAGGCGTTTGACTGAAGAGAAGGCGGCAGGACCGTCGCCTTCCTTCACAGAACTCCATCTAGCGAAGGCTATCGAAATTATCGGTGAGAAACGAATCGGTAGAACTAAGCTCTCTGAGAGACTTGATATCGGTCAAGGCGTGACCAGAACCTTGATTGATCGACTCCTCGATGCCAATCTTGTCAAAACTTCACGACTCGGATGCGAGCTGACGACGAGTGGGCTTTCAATCCTAAATCAGCTAAGAGCTAGACTTGGCCATCAAGCCGAGGTTCCAAGAAGTTCAATAACGGTCGGACCTTACAACTTTGGAATCCTCGTAAGAAATGGTGGGCGTAAGATCAGGAATGGGATCAAGCAGAGAGACGCCGCCGTTAGAGCTGGTGCTATTGGAGCCGTAACACTTGTATTCAAACGTGGACTGCTATGCGTGCCCCCGATGACGGAAATCGCAGCAAAAGATTGGGAGGAGACTGCGCGAAGGATTCTGGACACCTTCAACGCGAAAGACTCCGATGCAATTATGATATGCGGCGCGGAAAACATGAGAAAGGCTGAGTACGGCGCTAGAGCAGCTGCATGGACAATCATCGACTCGTGAGCACAGAAACTGACTGCAATCAAGAACAAGACGGAGAAGAGCTAGCCCTTCGCGTCCAGGCTCCTGTTCCAATCACTCCTGTCTGGGGGTTCAGGTATGTCACGGAATTGGATGTTCGCGTTACGAAGAGCATGCGCGAGCCGGAAATCATAACAGGCTCGGTGGAGGCTAAGATGCTGAGAAGGAAGCGTTTGGAAGTAGGATTCACTTGATTTCTTAAGTGCATACGGGCGGCCCCACCTAACTAGTGGTCGCACGCGGAACTGTTAAATCTCTTGACGGCGATCTATGCTTGGGATATCAGCTATGGCGCAACCGCAATTCGAGATCTATAAAGACCAAGTCGGAAAATTCAGATGGAGATTGAGGGCTGCGAACGGAGAGGTAATAGCGTCTAGTGAAGCCTATGAAGCTAAGGCTGGATGCGAGAAAGGAATCGCGGCGGTCAAGAGAGACGCTCCAATAGCAGTGCTTCAAGATCTAACAAAGTAGATCAAGCTGTGACTCCGGTTTCGTCCAACACCTTCTTCTTTTCAGCGCGCGCGATTCACTATTTGGTGTCGAGATATGGCAACTGCTGATGCTAGAAGAGCGAAAAGACCTAAACTTCCGAAGAAACGACTTCTCAAGCTGAGAAGCGGCTAAGATCAGATGTCTTAGAAAGACAGAGGCACGTGCGCTCACGAACTAGAAGTCAACGCACGTTCCTTCCCATAGCAATGCGGTCATAGTGCAAGGAAGAAGGTTTGAATGAAACGGATTCGCGTCTACATCTCTGGTGTCGTTCAAGGGGTCTTTTTCAGACATCACACCAAAGAGCGAGCGCTGGAACTCGGTGTCACTGGTTGGGTAAGAAATCTCCCTGATGGCAGAGTTGAAGCTGTCTTCGAGGGTGAGGATGGCTCAGTGAACCGGATGATTGCCTTCTGTAAAGAAGGCCCTCCCAGCGCCCATGTCACAAAGGTTGAACTCAAAGAAGAAAGCTGGACTGGAGAATTCAAAGACTTCGCTGCAAAGCGATAGCGTAAAAAGCAGAGTCATCACTAATACGGTTACCGTTGATTAGGTGGTCATATGGCAGAGGGCAAGACCCAGATAGGAAACGTAACCAATTTCTACTCCAAGATCAGCGTAGCTGTTGTACAGCTGACTGCCCCAGTGAATGTTGGAGACAAGATCCTGATCAAAGGTGATACAACCAACTTCGAGCAGGCGATTGAGTCGATGCAGATCGAACACCAGAACATCCCAAGGGCAGAAGCAGGTCAGTCGATCGGGCTAAAGGTAAATGACCGAGTGCGACCCGGCGACATCGTCTACAAGTGACGAGAATACTTCAGATACGGAATCCCTCTCATTGTCGAACGATTTCCAAAATCCCTAAAGACCTAAAGAGCTACGAAAGGTTATTTCGTGTCCAATATCGTCAAATCCAATACTTCACTAAGACAAGAGGACTAGACCCACGAAAGAGCTTAAAGTCTGAAGGACTTGCTTTCCTACGGTGCTCCGGTGGTGTAGCCCGGTTAGCCACACAGGGCCGATAGCATAGCGGCCTTATTCGCTTTCGACGCGAAGGCCAATCGAGTCGCTGATCGCGGGAAACCTAGGAGTGACTTCCGGGTTCGCGAATTCGAATTGGCGACTAGCGCTACGAGAATCCCGCCCGGAGCACCATTTGGTGGGCCAGGACATCCTCATCAGAAGTATGTCTGAAAAGACCCAACTCCGGTTATCATCTGATTAGGCGCGCGCCAACTATGATTCCAATGATTGGCCCGGTTGCCATGCCTGCTAGACATAGCATGAGCGCACCAAGGTCAATGTCTATGGGTGGAGTCCTAGAAAGTGGTACGGACGCCACAAGCCCGGCCGCTTTGAATACGAATCCAACCACTCCGAAGGGTACAGCTAATCCTACTTGCCTGGTATTGGGCAACAATTCAGAGTCTCAGTCGTTTT
>Ga0315289_10015605_pt1 | contig 10537 bp, 7 predicted proteins | sample YL17G11_40_MG_FD_203452 | JGI IMG/M metagenome (GOLD analysis project Ga0315289, IMG submission 203452) | Sediment microbial communities from Yellowstone Lake, YNP, Wyoming, USA - YL17G11_40 | ecosystem: Environmental > Aquatic > Freshwater > Lake > Sediment | place: USA: Wyoming | collected...
GGTTATTGCTTTCACACATGCTGCCATTTCCTTGCCCCCTTCTAGCTTCACCCCGTCGGCACCGCCCTCCTTGACTAAGCGACCTGCGTTTTCGAGGGTCTTCTCGATGCTAACGCCATAAGACATGAATGGCATGTCAGCCAAGACGAAAGCGTTCTCCGCTGCTTTCGCCACAGCACGGCAATGATGAATTACTTCGTCTAGAGTCACAGGCACTGTGCTTTCGTAGCCTAGAGCTATCGGTCCGAGTGAGTCTCCGACCGTGATCATGTCGATGCCGGCTTTCTCGATCAACAGAGCGGTTGGGTAGTCGTACGCCACAGCCGCGACAATGATTTCTCCCTTCCTTTTCATTTCGAAGAAACCGTTCACAGTTCGCTTTGGCATTGACAGTTCTACACCATCGACAACTGGCTGATATTTATTCTTTGACGGCGTGTGAATGGCTTGTGTTATCCCAGGACATGTTGCACATCTCTGGAGTAGACTTCGGCTGGCGTATATTATAGCTTAGGCTCATGTGCGGTCGCTCGTAATTGTAGTATTGGATGAATTTCCTGTGGAGCGGGAATCTCACATGCTCTAGACCAATCCATCTAGGCCATGTTGGCGGTAGCGTCTCCACCAGTCATGGAAGGTTCCTCCAGGTATCTGCGCCGCGGTACATACCTGGCTGACTAACGCCCCCTCCCCTTCGGATGCACCAACGTCGCAGCTTCACAATGTCTCTGGTCTTCTTCACGCGGGCACACTCGACAGTCTCTCAAGTTATGAGTGTGGAGGAGGTCATGGGATTCCCCGAACTCGTATGGAAAGGCTTTTTAGCAACGTAGACCCAACTCGCGAACGAACATTATGACCGGCATTGTTACCCGGAAAGCCACGGGGCTGGTAAGAGCTGTTGGCCCTCTCGGGCTTTTTGCTTTTAGCATGTTTGCTGTCAATTTGGGAATGCCTCTTACCTTTATGATCTTGAATGTACCAGCTTTCTACCCAGGCGCTGACCTCGGCATATCGATTCTACTGACAGGAGTACTTTCCATTTTTGTGGCATTTGTGTATTGGACGCTGTCGGTGAGCATGCCACGATCTGGCGGAGACTACGTGTTCAACACTCGAATCTTGCACCCTTCTCTCGGCTTCGCGTTCAACTGGATCTTCGTGATGTTCAATTTGTTCTACGGTGGCTGGGCTGCGTGGGGGATAACGACCATGGGCCTTAGCCCGTTGTTCTATATGCTATCGATACAGACCGGTGATCCCATGTTCGCTGCTGTAAACGCGACTCTTGCAAGTCCTGCCATGGTTTTTCTTATTGGTGCAGTGCTAATCCTTCTTACGGTCGCATTGTTCACGACAGGCACAAGACGGGCATTTCAACTAGTAACGGCAGTTTTCTTCGCTGCCATGTTGACTGTGATCGTCATGATTCTATTGCTGGCTACATCTAGTCATGAAACCTTCATAGCGAGCCTTGGTCGGCTAACAGGGACTGACTATCAGGGCGTAATCGATACTGCTGTTGGTCAGGGGTTCTTGCCGAATGCTCCCTTCAGCGGGGAATCAACGATCTATTCAATGGTTTGGCCGTGGTTCATGTTTCCTTTTGCTATGTTTACTACATTCTTTGCGGGAGAGATCAAAGACATCAAGAAGAGCCAGTTTGTCGGTCTCTTCGGCGCAATCGTATTCTCCGTCTTGATATGCCTGCTGATATGGTATCTCAGCTTGAGGGCATTCGGGTATGAGTTCCTTGGAGCAATAGGCTGGACTTATGCTTTCCCTGTATTCCCTTTCATTAACGTACTCGCGGGCCTTTTGACAGAGAATGTTGTTGTCTCAGCTATTGTCGCTGGGGCCCTTGCACTGTGGACATATTCTTGGATTTTCACTACGCAAATGATTTCCAGCAGAAGTATTTTCGCATGGGGCATTGACAAGATACTCCCAGAAGTTGCAACGGGAGTAAGCGGAAGGTGGCGCACTCCCATGGTTTCGCTAGTGATATCGGCGGCAATTCAGATGGTTTTCTTAGCTGCGTGTTCATTCACACCTTACTTCGCTACATTGACTGGAATGATTGGTCTTAGCGCAGTTATTGCCGTGACTGGAATCTCCGCGATCCTTTTCCCTTACAGGATCAAGGACGTATATGACAAATCCCCGGCAAGGATTCAAGTCGGCAGGATTCCACTCGTAAGCCTTGCGGGAATAGTTGTTGCAGTCTCCAGCGGGTATCTTACATACAGAACCATAGTTGACGACTTTGCGTTCTCCAATAACCCTGAGAGCGTGGGCACTGTCGTTGGCCTTTTTGTCTCCGGATTCGTCATTTGGATCGCGGCATATCTTGTGCGCAAGAAGCAGGGCATTGACATCATGGCCGGGTACAGAGAGCTCCCGATCGAGTAAAACTCCCAAATCGTACCGTCTTGTACAATCGCTCTTGCCATGGCTTCTAGGGCTCGCTAGGTAGACCTGCTTTCAGATCGCGACATCTGCGGGGTGTTGCCTGCATGCGAATAAGAATGATGCGGCGCTAAGTGCAGATATTGGCGAGATGGCTGCCTATGACTCCGAAAGGTCTCTTCTTTGCATCAGACGTACATGGTTCCGAGGTGTGTTTCAGGAAGTTTCTGAGCGCAGCAAGAGTCTACAACGTGGACGTTCTGATCCTGAATGGCGACCTTACCGGTAAAGCCATCGTCCCTATCGTGAAGCAACCCGACGGCACCTTCGAAGCTACCTTTCTGAACCGAAAGCGGACGGCTGGGACTGACCAGGAGCTTCAAGAATTGGTGAAGAGCGTTCGCTTTTCCGGATACTACTCCTACATAGCTACCCCTGAAGAAGCAGAAATGCTCAGGACCGACAAAATCGAGTCTGACCGTGTGTTCTCACAACTGATGATCGAAACCCTTAGAGACTGGATCAGAATTGCTGAAGAGCGTCTGAAAGACACACCGGTGAAATGCTTCATCAATGCAGGCAATGACGACATTCCCGAGGTTGATAGTGCCCTCAAGAGTTCGGAGCGGATAATTGACCCGGAAGACAACGTAGTCAGAATTGATGACAGGCATGAAATGATAACCACAGGGTACTCCAATATCACTCCTTGGAATGCGCCTCGGGATATTCCAGAAGAAGACTTAGCAGCCAGAATCGATCGCATGGCCTCCAAGGTTGTTGACATGAAGAATTGCATATTCAACTTTCATTGCCCCCCGTATGATTCTGGCCTCGACATCGCGCCGAGGTTGGACGACGACCTGCGCCCAATGATACAAGCTAGCGGTATCGAAATGGCTCCAGTGGGCAGCAAGGCGGTCAGAGATGCAATAACGAAGCATCAGCCTTTGCTGGGACTTCATGGCCACATTCACGAATCCAGAGGTGCTGTGAAATTGGGCAGAACCCTCTGCTTGAATCCCGGAAGTGAATATGGGGAGGGCATCCTTCGAGGAGTGCTCGTGACGCTGAGTGATGCACGTGTTGAGAGACACCTATTCACGCAGGGCTAGCGACGGACCACGTGACTGTTCCAAGAGTGTCTCCACTCCCTTCTGCTCTAGGATGAGTCTATCGAAACGGCTTCTGCGAATCCTGCGAAGGCAAAAGAACAGCAGTAGCCAGTCAGTATGCTTCTACTTCTTCATACCATTTCTTCTTCGGGCCTATTCTCGCTCTAACCTTCCAACCCATAGTCTTCTGTTCGTGTTCTATCGCACTAATGATCTTGTCAATCTTTCCGTGTAGGTCCTGTGTTTCCGCAGGCGATATCTTGCCACTGTAGATGCTACTGAATTCGGTCTTCAGTTTCTTCAGGTTAGTTGTAACCGTATAATAGAACCCCCAGTCCTTGGCAAGCGTTTCTGCAATGTGCTTGCAGTTCAGACCTGCCTGATCGTCGACACTGATCTCGTGGTCCAGTAATAGACACAAGGAATCCTTGACATCCTTTTCGGTGATATTGACTATCTGCGTCTTAGTGAGCAGTAGGTCTGCGGGAGACGCAGTTAACTTATGGCTCTCGAGTCTGCCTCTGAAGTCTATTGTGTGACACATGTTGAGGGTGTCCAGGAAAACGTCGACCACAAGTCCTTTTCTCTGGTCCTCGTACACTAACCTTCCGAACTCGATATCGGCGAATCCGCCTTTGCTTCGATATCCGAGTTGCTCTAGGACGTTGCGGATCTTCTTCTCCTGCGTTCCATATCCGACGAGATCTATGTCGGTAAACGGTTTCTCCTGATCTGATATTCTACCTTCTAGGAAGAGGTGGCAGTGCTTCCGCGTCTCCAGGCTTCGCAGACATATGGCCAGTGCTCCAACAAGTCGCAGGAGCACGCCTTTGCTGTCTGCATGTTCAAGAATACGCTTTGCTTCATTTGAGGCTTCGTCAAAGGAAAGTCCCGAGTGAGCTGTCGCTGATGGCATAGCAGGAATTCTGCGTTGCGAGCAATATTAGCCTTCTCAATATTCGGTCAGTAGAACGGATTCTGGCGGTGAGTATCACTCGGCTTGAATACGCGATATTCACATCGAAGAGTCGAATCAAGTGGCTGAGCGGTTTCCGCCTCTGGGGAGTTGCACGAGGGGAACTCACTCCTTCGAGCATGTCGGCAAATTGTAGGTAGGACACAAGCTGATGAACGTGTCTGAAGCGTTGATGAGTTATCTCGACTTGCGTTTCAGCAGACCGCACAGGAACCTCATTAGAGTCTCTGCGGCTGCCTTTGATGTCGCGTTATCGACATCCAGAGGTGGCGACACCTCCATCACGTCCATCGCTCGCACAAGAGGATGCTTACCTAGGTCAAACGCTGCTCTGAACAGGTCAGTTGTTGTGAGTCCGCCAGGGCTCGGTCCGTCCGTTCCCGGAGCAAATGCTTGATCAAGCGCATCGATGTCCACGCTGACATATATGGCATCGGTTCCATCCGAAGCGCATCTCACGGCGCTCGATAGGACTGAGTCGATTCCTTCTTTCGAGACATCTGAGGATGTGAATACTCTGATTCCTGTCTTCCGGATGTAGTCGCGATAGAAGGGTGAGTAGGAGAAACCTCGTATTCCTATCTGTGCGACGTTCTCTCCTCTGACCGGGTTTGGCTTCATCTCTTGGATCTGGCGAACCCAGAGTCCCGAGTTGCGAGTCCAATCAGCTCGGCAATCATTGTGGGCGTCGAAGTCTATGACTCCCAGCCTCTTGCCGGCGCCCAGAATCACCGAGAGCGCCTTGATGCAAGGGAACGTTACCGAGTGATCCCCGCCCAGGATAAGTAGGTTGGGGCATACTCGGAAAACCTGGGTTACAGTGGATTCGACTCTCTCATGAGTCTCTTCGAAATTCATGTTATTCACGTCGACATTTCCACAGTCAGCAATGCGAAGAGTGGAAATGTCAGCATCATGCTCCAAGCTGTAGGAAGAATAGCCGTACAGTGTTTCTCTGATTCTGGTGGGGCCTAGGCGGGATCCCTTCCTGTGGGACACTGAGCCTCCATCGAACGGAACGCCCACTATGACTATGTCGACTTGCAGATCTGCGCTCATAGGCTTGACAGCATGGCACATCCACGTGACGTGAGGATCGGGAAACCACGGGGGATCCGGAATTGATACGGGTCGCAAGTGCTCAAAGAAGTGAGGCTTCGCCAATGTGCTAACCCTTCTAGCATGTCACACCCTGGTATTGTGTCCCAACGATTCGCAAAACCAAGAGCACTACCCTACCTTTCCACCACCAGTCTATGGAAGATCTTGTTTCTCGACCCTTTTTCTCCTCGTTGCGCGCATTAGAGTACTCGTCTGAAACCACCGAATGCGAGAGATTCCGGGCGGATCAAGCACTTCTCGGGAGTACACGAGAAACCCATGGCCCATCTGTGCGTGTCGCCTTGCCATAGAGCTCCATGACCTTTCTCGTGACAGGGCCTGCTCGACCTGAACCAATGGCTCTTCCGTCCACCTCAACTATCGAGACTATGTCGGTGTAGCTACCGCAAGCAAAAGCTTCGTCAGCCGTGTAGACATCATATAATGTTATGTCTTCTTCAAGGACTTCGTGTCCCTCTTTCTTCATAATTTCGGCCACTGTGGCCCTAGTGATACCATCCAGGACATAGTACTTGGTCGGGGTGTACAGTACCTTACCCTTCACAATGAACACGTTAGCCCACGGCATCTCGGATACAAATCCTCTGATGTCGAGTAGCAGTGCATCATCGACACCTGCCACTTTGCCTTCTTGAAGTGCGAGGACATGGTTGAGGTAGTTGGCGTTCTTTATTCTGGGATCAATGCATTCAGGAGGAATACGCCTCACAGAAGCCGTCTTTAAACGTATTCCCTCCTTGCCTTCGTACAATGGATCACGAGGACCACCGAACAAAACCACAGTGGCACCACCAACTCGGTCTCTTCCATATCCACCCAACCCCGGAGTTACTCTCAAGCTCATGTGGCCATCTAGAATCTCATTCCTCTCGACAAACTGGAGGCAGATTCGTCTCAACTCGTCACGGGAGTGGGGGATGTCAAGTCTCGTTGCCTTTGCTGAGCGCCAAAGTCTTTCGAGATGGTCATCGAGCCTGAAGATGGCTCCGTCCACAATTCGTATCCCTTCGAAGATAGTGAATCCGTATCTGAACCCTTCGTCAAGTACCGACACAAAGGCTTGGCTCTGTGGCACCCAACGGCCATTCACGTAGAAGAGGATTTCACCTTCCCTCTTCGTTGATGCAGCATCGGTCTGCTTCAAATCAACTCACCGTATCGCGGCTTCACAGTAGATTTAAGACTTCCGTGCACCGAACTGCTCTTGATCTTCGTTGCGCACACAAAACGGGATCACGATCACCGAGCCTCAATAGAACATGATCGCATCTCATGTCACAAGCCAGGAGTTATTCACTTCGTCGACATCATTCATATCAGAGAATCAGGAGACGAGTAGATTCACAAGGCTCTGTCAAGTTAAGATAGGGAAGCCTCTCACGTTGGGTTATGTTGCTGAATGATCCAATCCAACGTGACTCCACCGCAAGGCCTTACCTGTCAAAGCATACCGCCTAGAAGAAGCACAACCTACATACGCTTCCAGCGAGCCCACCCAGACAGTGTGTGTGGCAGACGGACATCAAATACTACGGTGACCGATACGTCATCACCTTCTTGGACGACTGCTCCCGCTACGTGCCGAGCGCCATCCTATGCAGACATGCCACAACCAGAAGAATCCTGAAGTTTCTGGATGAGACCCTAAGCGTGGGAAGGATCCCCAGACAGATCCTGTGCGATGGCCATGGAGCCCAATACTACAGTGAGGATGGAGGAAGCCAATTCACAGCCTACTTGGAGGCGCATGGCATAGAGCACATCACGAGTTCCATTGGAAAGCCCACAACACAAGGTAAGATCGAGCGATTCTTCCAGACATTCGAGCTGTACTATCCAAGATTCAACGACATTACAGACTTTCTCGAACACTACAACTACGTCAGACCAGATCGAAGCCTAAACTTCTTAACTCCAGCAGAAGTGTACTACTCATAACCTGTGCAAAATGTCTCTGTATCCCGCAGTCCGATATCTAGTCTCCTATGCGAAGTACGCGTATTGAAAACCTTCATGAATTGCGGATTTTATGGTTCGAGGCTCCGCACAATCTCCAATCGGATAAACCGACGGGGCGACGTCGCGGAAGGGTTTCACGACATCTTTGCGTATCTTGAGGCACTTGAGACATTGTCGTTCAGCATTACATTGCCTGCACTCAAGAATTACGATGTCCGCTTTCACAGACCTTCTTGTGAACTCCTTGTCTATTACTGTGACGCCTTCGGGGGTTACTTCGTGAACCCTCACTTGGGTCAAGAATTGAATGCCATTTCTGGTGAGCATATCCAACAGGACCTTTTTCGACCAGTACTCCGCGTCGCTTGCCAACTGGTCCTTCGGCTTCCTAGTGACGATCGTCACATTCTTCCCTTGCCGTGAAAGGAAAAGTGCCAATTCACATGCGAAAAGCCCTCCCCCAACCACAATCGCTGTGTCGCCGACTCGGACTTCACCCAACAACACGTCGACAGCTGTCGCTACTCTCTCTTTGCTGATGCCCGGGGGCCGGCCTATCGATGAATCCCAACCCACAGCAAGAATCACCGCGTGTGGATTGACCGATCTGAGTAGTTCCGGGGTGGCTTCCTTTCCGAGCTCAATCTTGACACCGAGCTTTCTTATTTGGGTTGAGAGATGGTCTACTAGCCTTCCAATGTCTTCCTTGAATGGTTGCGTTGAAACACCAACAAGGAGTCCTCCCAACTTGGCATTCTGTTCGTAGAGGGTTACATCGTGGCCCCTCAACGCGGCGACCCTAGCCGCTTCCATGCCTGCTGGGCCGCCTCCCACGACCACGATCTTCCTTGCCGTCAGTGCGGGACGGATCTCATAGTCACCCTCCCTTCCTACAAGGAAGTTTACAGCACACCGGTGCGGCCATCGCAACGGGTCTCTGTTGTTGCAACTGTCGAAAGTGGCGCACCTTATGCACGGCCTGATGTCCTCAAGTCGTCCCTCTCTTGCCTTGTTTGGCAAATCCGGATCAGCAACCAAAGCTCTCGCCATCGCCACAAGGTCTGCTTTGCCTTCTTGGAGGATTCTCTCGGCAAACTCGGGGTCAGATATTCCTCCGACAGCAATTACCGGAACTCCGAGGGCTTCTTTTATCGCCTCGGCAAGATGAACAAGATTACCGCGTGGGAAATAGGTTGGCGAAACCTGATGCTCAGCAGATTCGTAGAATGAAGCAGAAACATGAATACAATCCACACCCTGATCTTCAAGCATCTTCGCGAATGACTTTGCCTCATCCAAAGTTATTCCCCCGCTGACGTAATCATCTGCACTCATTCGGTAGAGAAGTGGGAACTCTGAGCCGACTTTCTCTCTTACTCTTTCGACACATTCCAGACAGAACCTTGCTCTACCTTGGAGGTCGCCTCCGTATGCGTCAGTCCTCCTGTTTGCGTACGGGGAAACGAATTCATTCAGCAAGTACCCGTGAGCGCCGTGAATCTCTACCCCGTCAAATTCCGATGCCTTTGCTCTCTTGGCTGCTTGACCGAACGACTCGACTATCTCCTCTATTTCCATGAGGCTGAGCTCTCTAACTGGGTAGGTTCTCCCGATCATCGCAACAATAGCTTTGTCGGGAATGGCGGATGGGGCCACCGGAATCTTTCCGTCGCCAGGTGTGCATTGCCTTCCGAAGTGGTTGAGCTGCACGACAGCTCTTGCGCCACCAAGCTTGATCTCTTCAGCAAGCTCAGACAGGCCAAGCATGTACCTGTCGTCGGAGACAGCCAAGGTTCCTTCGCCCCTCGTTGCAGACGCTTTTTCGTCTATGTAAGACGCCTCGACTTCGACAAGACCTGCGCCACCAAGTGCTCTAGCTCTGTAGTAGTGGATGTGCTTCTCGCTGACAAAGCCGTCCGTGGCCGCAAATCGCGTCCTATAGGGAGGCAGGACGATTCTATTCTTCACTTCCATATGTCCTATCTTTGTTGGAGAGAAAAGCATCTCAAACTTGTTCAGTTCCGGGCACCACCGTATACTTCACCAGGGCGTTTCTCTTAAGGTTACGGAAGGGCGCAAGCATTGAGTTCAAACGAACAACAGGCAGCATAGTACTCGAAACAAGAGAGCTAGAGTGAAGCCGTGAAACTTCACCATCCAACGCCTTACTCACCGCCACCTGTTCCACCGAAAAGCTCTCTCAGCTGTGGAAGGCTCCGGCGGTTGCCCTGATCGCGATGATGGATCCGAATTTGCTGTTTACGGTATTCGTTCGTTGAGACAGAGAACTTCAAGAGCGCAAACTTAGGTGCACAAGTGAAACTGATTCCAGCAGAGGTTAGTGCACACGGGTGCAAGGCCCGAGCGAACCCACGCCACACGGTTAGAGCGGTCGGATATGGTAACTGGCACTGGTAAATTGGTGCGCGAATCCCACCCCCCGCACTCTACGTGTCATCGGAGTACGCCCAAATCTTAAGTTCACATATGAGGGCTCTATGATGATCTTACAGTAGGCTGATTCGGCTTTTGCAGATCCAAAGTAAAGTTGGAGCCGCGCTCCTCATCCTATTCATCACCGTCGGCAACCCCGGTATTCCGCTTGTTGCCTCACGGTCTTCTCAGGATGCCCTTTCCAATGCTGATCTTCACAGCAGTTGGTCCGTATTTGATGTGGAGTTCGATGGGAAGATCACCAGCCAGACAGAATGGTCAGACGCCTATGTTCAGCAAGTGATTCTCTACCGCCACCCGTCGGCACCCTACGACGATAGCATAGTTGCAGCCTATTACGTGAAAAACGACGCTGATTGGTTGTATCTACTGATACACGTGAACTCAACGCGCAAGACTACTCCGGGAGGGCATGACATTGTGTATTACTGGCCCTACTGGTCGAACGGAAGATGGGAGAACGGAGACCTAGGAGGAATTGGTGGTGATGGCTACACGTATG
>Ga0315289_10015607_pt1 | contig 10536 bp, 8 predicted proteins | sample YL17G11_40_MG_FD_203452 | JGI IMG/M metagenome (GOLD analysis project Ga0315289, IMG submission 203452) | Sediment microbial communities from Yellowstone Lake, YNP, Wyoming, USA - YL17G11_40 | ecosystem: Environmental > Aquatic > Freshwater > Lake > Sediment | place: USA: Wyoming | collected...
TCGACTTCAGTGGCCGCCCCCACTTTAATCACGCCCACGCCGCCGGAAAGTTTGGCCAAGCGTTCTTCCAGTTTCTCTTTGTCAAATTCGGAAGTCGTCTTGGCAATCTCGGCTTTAATTTGTTTAATACGATTTTGAATTTCCCGCTCCGAACCGCCACCTTTAATAATCGTAGTTTTATCTTTATCAGCCATAACTTTACGGGCACTGCCGAGTATCTCGAGGGTGGTATCTTCTAATTTCATGCCTTTTTCTTCCGAAATAACTTGCCCGCCGGTTAAAACGGCAAGATCTTCCAGCATGGACTTGCGGTTATCGCCAAAACCTGGGGCTTTGACGGCCAGGGCATTAATCACTCCCCGCAGTTTATTGACGAGCAAAGTCGCTAACGCCTCCCCTTCGACTTCTTCGGCAATAATCACCAGTTCTTTTTTGCCAGAATTGGCCAAGGCTTCCATCAGGGGCATAATTTCCGAAATGGCGGAAATCTTTTTATCAGTCAGTAAAATTGCCGGATTTTCCAAAACCGCTTCCATCCGAGCCGTGTCAGTCATCATATAGGGCGAGATGAATCCCTGGTCAAATTGCATCCCCTCAACCACTTCTTTATCAAGGCCCAAAGTTTGGGATTCTTCAACCGTAATCACGCCGTCGCGGCCAACCATATCCATCACTTCGGCAATCAGTTTGCCAACTTCTTCATTGGCAGCGGAAATCGAGGCCACTTGACCAATTTCTTCTTTCCCCTGAAGATCTTTGGCTTGGGTTTGAATGGATTTGACAATCGCTTCGACCCCTTTTTCGATCCCCCGGCGAATTTGCATCGGATCAGCGCCAGCCGTTACATTCCTTAAACCTTCATTGACCATAATCTGGGTTAAGATTATCGCCGTGGTCGTGCCGTCACCGGCATCGTCAGCGGTTTTGGTGGCGACTTCTTTAACCAGTTGGGCGCCCATGTTTTCAAATTTTTCTTCCAGGTCAATTTCTTTGGCAATCGTCACCCCGTCATTGGTAATGTGGGGCGCGCCAAAACCCTTGTCTAAAATGACGTTCCGTCCTTTGGGACCTAAAGTGACTTTGACCGAATCAGCCAAAGTACTAATCCCTCTTTTGATTTGTTCCCTCGCTTGATCCGCATACTTGATTTGTTTGGCCATAATGGCTCCTTTCAGTCGCTTAATTAGAATACAAAATTACAAATTGGTTACAAAAATACAAAAGCATTTTCCATAAATTTTGTATTTTCGTATGTTTTTTGTATTTTCGTATTTTGCGGTCATTCGATGACCGCGATAATGTCTTCTTCTTTTAAAATAATTACTTCTCGACCATCGAGTTTAAATTCGTCGCCGCTGTATTCTTTGTATAAAATTTTATCGCCGGTTTTTACGCCTGGCTCAATTAATTTACCGTCTTCATATTTCCCCGGACCAATTGCCAAGACCTCTCCCCGATGAGATTTTTCTTTGGCCGTGTCGGGAATAATAATTCCGGCTTTGGTTTTTGATTCTTCTTCCAAGGGTTTGACGACCACCCGGTCAGCTAAGGGTTTGATTTTCATAAAGCTCCTTTCAAATTTATATCAAGTTAAAAAATTCGGATACCTCCGAAGTGATGGAAGCCCCCACACCAAAGATTTTTGGTGTGGGGGAAGCCGGAAGGGGGATACCGACTTCCACCAAGAACATTTTAGCGTAAAAGCCTCTTTTTTGTCAAGTTCTCTAACTGCCTCAACTTTTCCTGCCATTTTCTTTGATATTCGGGACGCCTTTCATCCGGATGCATTTTCAACATCTGGTTATGGCAAATCACTGCCTCGCCCGAGGCAAGGAGATTCTGGGGATCTTTATAGACGCGCCGAATTTGGATTTTGGCTAGCCACTCCTCCAATAAGTTGCCCAAGCGACCTTTTAAAATCTTTTCCAACCAGGAATTTTTCAGCTTGATTTTTTTGACTTCTTGAGCCGTCCAATTGGGCAAATTAATATTCAACCAACTATTTTCTTTAATAAACTGAAAATATATTTTATCGTCGAAAACCGGCGTTAAATTAGCCAGCCAATAAGGAGCCCAGACGTATTTTTTGGCGCCTAAGATGTTTTTTAAATCCAGCCGGGTTTCGTCAAAAGCAAACCCCAGGCAAAACTTGCCCGCCTGATACCACTGGTTTTTATTTTGACCGATAAGTTCTAATAAACCAACGACAAACGCCCGGGCCGTCCAGAGGCGATTTTTCTTGGTAATAAGAAGAATATCAATGTCTGATTTTTCGCTTGAGGTCCCAAAAGAAAGCGAATTAATCACCGAAATATTTTTAACAAAAGGGGCAAATTTCAGGATTTTGATTACTAAAGCGACTTTTTGCCAATTTTTTTGACAAACTTTTTGGCAACTTTCAAAATCCTTAAAAATCTTTGGGCTTTGACTTAAAGAAAAATAATTACCTGCCTTGCCGGCAGGCAGGTTTTTTTGCAAAATTAATCTCTTTTTTGCCAATTTTCTCAAACCAATTAAAACCTGTAATTTGCTGGCGCGAGTTTTAGACAAAAAATGCCACAATTCTTCCAAAGTAAGCGGCCGGGAAAAAATCTCAAAAAAAGCTAAGGTTTTTAGAATCGCTTTTTCAATTTTACTCATAACAAACTATGCTACAATATCTCCCGCTTGAAAACAAGAGGACAATACTGATAAAGTAAAATTGAGTACAAAAGTACAAAAAAATACGAAAATACAAAATTATATATGGACGATAAACCTAAAAATAAAGTCATATATTTAAAAGCTGTGAATTTAAACCTTGGAATCATTGCTAACTTTACGAAGAATGGTGTAAAATTTTATCGAGTATTAAATGTTAACTAATTTGTATTTTTGTAATCAGATTTGTAATTTTGTATAGGAGCATGTCATGCGTATCTTCTCCGGTATTCAACCAACTGGCACAATCCATATCGGCAATTATTTAGGCGCCCTTAAAAACTGGGTTGAGCTCCAAAAAGACTTTGACTGCATTTATTCAATTGTTGATCTCCATGCCATCTCTGCACCTTATGACGCTAAGGAATTTCCCCGATCTGTCCTCAATACGGCGGCAATTTTATTAGCCATTGGCATCGATCCTCAAAAATTTACCTCGCCGACCGGCGGGTCAACTCTTTTTATCCAATCTCAACGCCCAGAAGTAACACAGCTGGCTTGGATTTTTAATACTTTATCCAACATGGGTGAATTAACCCGCATGACCCAATACAAGGAAAAAACCGCCCAATTTAAGGATCAGGCTAATGTCGGGCTGTTTACCTATCCTCTTTTGCAGGCGGCTGATATTTTGTTATATAAAGCGCAGCGTGTGCCCGTGGGCGAAGACCAGCTCCAGCATGTGGAGCTGGCGCGTGTTTTGGCCCGCCGATTTAATAATCGCTTCGGCGATGTTTTTCCGAAGCCCGAGCCGATTGTCACTAAAGGCGCGCGCATCATGGCTTTGAATAATCCGGCTAAAAAAATGTCAAAATCCCTGCCCGGATCGTATATTTCGCTCACCGACACCCCAGATGAAATAAGGAGTAAAATCCGTCGAGCCGTCACCGACAGCGGACCAACATCCATACAAGAAGACGCTGTCCGCCGAAGCGCCCCGAATAAAACACGAATGAATAATTCGAGTGAAATTTCGAGGGCGAAGGCGGACGCAGGCCCAAATAACCGAAATAAAACAATGGCTCCGGCGATTGCCAATTTATTCACTTTGCTCAATGCTTTTGCCAAACCCGAAATTGTTAACCACTTTACAAAAGCTTACGACGATGCTACAATTCGCTATACAGAGCTAAAAGACGCTTTGGCAGAGGCTGTTGTGGGAGCATTAAATCCGATCCAAAAACGTTATCAGGACATTCTGGCTAAACCTGATGAACTCAATAAAATCCTCTCTCAAGGCGCTGAAGCGCTCAGACCAATCGCCGAAAGTACCTTAAAAGAGGTCAAACAAAAAATGGGGCTGAACCAAGATTAAAGAGAAAAAATAAAAGAGAAAAAAACAAAGACGGATTCTCTACTAGGAGGTGATTTTTGTGCGAACTCGCGGAATCCATCTCAATCTCGAGCCGATTCTTAATTCTGCTCCCTTTCCGACTGACGACCATCGCCTCACTCACTGCCAAATCTGTCACACGCGCCTCAACTCTTATAACCACACGGGCGTTTGTGGCGCTTGCTACATTAAGGAGTTCGGGCAGATCCTGAATAGCCCCCGACGCTTCACCACAGATGAACACGGACGGGTTATTCCCCGCCGAAAAGCCCGGAAACCAAACCAACTTAGACTAAGGCCCCATCATACCTCAACACCACCGCTAAAGCTGGCCGCTTAATCAAGTACCAGCCCAACCACGGTGGTGGTTTTTTTATGATGATTTTTGAAGACTCTCAATATATGTCTGATAAGCCTGGTCAAGTTTTTGTGCATAAGTTTCAATATCAAATTTAGTACCGCGTACCAGGAGCTCTTTTATTTTTGTGTCTTCGTCTTCTTGAATAGGACCGGACTCCCAATGACCGCCCCAAATTGGATCAACAATTTCCGTAATCTTTTGTAAATCGGCCTCGTCAGGATTATGAGCTGATTTTTCTAAAATCTCTTCTAAATCTGTCTCTACAGGATCATGGCCTGATAATTTTAATAAATCTTCTATATTCTTACCTCTTTGATTAGAACCGGCATCCCAACGACCACCCCAAACTAAATCATATTTTTTCATAATCTTTTTTAAATCGGTCCCATCAGGTACATTAAGACCTAATCTTACTTTCGCCTCCATACCTGGCACTCTTTCCTTTGTGTCTTTATCATATAATGGAATATACAAAAGAATAACAGCCGCACTTCGGATCATAGGCGGAAAAAGCCCTGAGTCTATTGACGCCTCTAGCTCTGTATAAAAAACCTTGCCAGATGCTGTTGTTTTCATGCCCTCTTCAATAATATGCAAGACTTGCTCCCTTTGATTATAACGGTGTTCCAAAATCTCTTTTGCCATGGGTTCAAGCTCTTCGCCGCGTAAAAGGTGTTCTAAATTTCGATAAGAAAATTCCATATCCCTTAAATCGTGACCTTTCTTATCCTTCTCTAAGGCCTGAACCAGATCTCCGATCTGATTTGCCTCACCGGTGTGATCAGCCGCAATTGCCGCCACCCCAAATTCTTCTTTTGGCTCAAGAATACCCCTCATAATAGCCGCTGACAGAATACTATCACAATCTGTATGAGTGATTATGACGACAGTATCTTCATCTACCGGACCATTTTTTAAAACATATTCAATCGCTAAATTAGTAGATGAAATATTGCGCCTCATTTCTTCCAATTTCATATGGTGATCAATGACCAAAACATTCTCCCGCCTAAAGCCTGTACCATCCCGTTCCCATTTTTTTTCTTCTTCTGCTTTTTCATCACCTGTAGGATATCCATTTTCTATATCTGTAATGAGGCCATCACAAAAACAAATTTCTTTTTCGGGAGCGTACGCTTGAAGCTTTTCGAAAAGTAGCTCGCTTTTTTTCTCTATTAATATGATTGGCAACGCATGCAATTTCTCAATAATACTCCCGCCTTCCTTACCCTCGGCTTCATTTTGAGTCTTTTGGGTACTTCCAAGATCCCCTTGCTGCGGACTTATTTCCTCATTCATAATTCTCCTTTCAAAGTTATTTTACTATATTTTCACCTTGCTCCCAAAGAGCGTTAAAATAATTCAAATAAGCTTCGGCCAATGATTTGTTTTTGATCTCAACTACCGAGTACGGCTCGGTAAAAGTCTGTAAAGCAATATAATCATCCCAAATAAGCATATTGGCTGGAGCAGTGTAAGTTTGATGCAGAGATCTTGCTTCTACCAAGCCAGTCTCTTTCGCTGCTCTGATATCTAGATCAACATCTTTTTCAAAAGTAACCATTTTCCAGCGAATTTTCTTTTCTTTAGTGAGCCTCACATAAGTTTTGTAATCTTTATCTCCCATGAGCTCATACCAACGGTTACCAATCGCCCCAAGAACATGGAGCACGGTTCCTCTATCCATTTTCTCAAGCATAGTAATACTGAAATTTCTGAAACCCTCGATGCCATCCCAAATTATAATATCATTTTTGTTTTTAGAACGTTTTATTAATTCGGGGATAATTTTTTCCGCTAAAGACAAATTAGACTTTTGCTCTTCAATAATGCGTTGAGGGTCCGTCACCCGGAATTGAGCCACTTTTTTCTTATAAACCTTTAACGCAAGTTTTTTAACAATCAATTTATCCAAAGTTTCATAAACAATATTACGATGAAGGCCTGTTTTTTTTACCAGCTCGCCTGCGCCCGTTTGACCTATATCAAGCAGGGTAAGATAAACTTTTTCTTCATGTTCTCTAAAACCAAGTTTTAATAAATCTTCCATCATGATGCTATTATAATCTCTATCATATCCACTTGTCAAATTGTCATCCGAAAGTATTGACAAATTGTGCAATGTATGCTATAATATAGCTGTGACAAGGTTATTAGCAGTCATTCATCCTTGAGCACTTTAACAATAATATAGGAGGGCAAGAACATGAGCAAGGACTTTGTTAGCGATCGAGTCTGGCTTGACCACTACTATGTTTGTGCCGACTGGAGAGACAAACCTATGTGGAGCCACATCGAGGTTGTTCAGAATGGCTCCAAACTGACTGGCCCGAAAATCGGGGTTATGGAAGCGGCACACTATGACCGCCGTCCTTGCGACAAGGGGGCGAAATGGATCGCCACCGAACTGTATATTTTCTATAAAGACGGGAAGTATACAGATGCTTACGCGACTCACATGGTCTACTTTAACAGAGAAGACCGAGACTTGGATTATCTTGACAAATTGGCTTTGGTTAGAAAAACAAAGATTCAAGTGTCAAAAGGCGGAAAAGTCACTGTCACTCCGTATAATGCTGATCCAAATACATACCAAGTTCCTGTACCCAGCAAAGATCGCTGCGGCAAGTATGCTGATCAGCTGATGTGGGAAGCAGGTTGGTGATTAAACAAGAGGTGGTCGGACAACTATTCCGGCTTCTAGACCTTGTCTTCGATTCGATCCTAACGACGTGAAGGTCAGTTTTGATCGAATTCCTCGTCATAATATACCTGCCCTTGAAAAGGCGGTTAGAAAGATGGTGAGGAATGCTAACCCTAGGCCAGTCAAAAATTGACTGGCCAATTTTTTTAATCCAAAGAGCTAGGCTATACAAACCTATTCCTTAACCGGCTCTCCCCCAATTAGTTCTATCAAATAGTTCTTTTTCTCTTCCATTAGCGCCACTGTTTTAGCTTCTAAATTCAACCTTAAAAGCGGTTCGGTATTTGAGGGTCGGACATTAAACCGCCAATCGGGATATTCGACAGAAATACCATCAAGTTCTGATTGTTGACCGTCAGCGTATTTCTCTTTAATTTCGGCAATTTTTGCTTTTTGCCGCCCTTGGCGAGCCTCGCTGTCAGCGGGATCTTTGACTTCGGAATTGATTTCCCCGGAAAGAAAGTATTTGTCATATTCGGCAGCAATGGCTGACAAGGGTCGCTCCTCCAGAGAGAGGATCTCCATCATCACCAAACTGGCCAGCATCCCGGAATCGGCGTAATACAAATCTTTAAAATAATAATGACCCGAGTGTTCGCCGGCAAAAAGACCATCTTCCTCTCTCATTTGGGCTTTGATTAATGAATGGCCAACCTTGGTAATGGAGGGAATCCCTCCCTCAGTTTTAATCGTCTCTGGAACAATCCAGCCGCAAAGAAGATTATATAAAATCCGCGAGCCAGGATGTTTTTCAAGCATTCGTTTGGCAATCATGGCCGTCATAATGGTGGAAGAAATACTCTCGCCTTTTTCGGAAATCAAAAAAACCCGATCACCATCGCCGTCAAAAGCCAATCCTAAATCTGCTCCCACCTCAACAACTTTTTTCTTGATATCAGCTAAATTTTTTTCTTCAATTGGGCTGGGCTGATGATGAGGAAAATTGCCATCAATCTCGCCATAAAGCGGAATCAATTCGATTGGCAATTTTTCAAAAACTTTTTGAGCGATAAAATAGCCGACGCCGTTGCCGGCATCGAGAACCACTTTGAGGGGTTTGATTCGGGAAGTATCTACCAAAGAGGTTAATTTTTGAACATAATCAGCATAAATTTCTCGGGAATCTTCCTGGCCGGCCGTTGCCGCGGTTTCAAGCTGATTATTCTTGATCAAATCGCGCATCTTAAATAAGCCCTCTTCGCCGGAGACCGCCACCGCCCCTTTTAAAATAAATTTAAAACCGTTGTTCTCTTTCGGATTGTGCGAGGCGGTCACAATCACCAAACCGTCAAAGTCGTAAGCGCCAGCGGCAAAATAAAGCATATCAGTTGAGATAATGCCCAAATGAGTCACATCTGCTCCCGCTTTAAGCACTCCCGAAGTTAAGGTTTTTTCTAAACTTGGCGAAGAAATTCTCCCGTCACGGCCCACTGCCACTTTCTTGAGATTAAATTGATTTACAAATGCCATCCCGATTTGCTTGGCGATTTCTTCGTTAATTGTGTCTGGATAAACTCCCCTGATGTCATAGGCCTTAAAAATAGATTCGTCCATAAAAAATATCTCCGTGATTTTTATTTTAGACCCTAAGGACTCATTTGACAATTTTTGACCATTGCTGATACTTTAAAGGGGGTTTAAATGCGCACCAAATTTATCTTTGTGACAGGAGGAGTTCTCTCCGGTTTAGGCAAAGGCGTAACCGCCGCTTCCATCGGCAATATTTTGAAATCGCAGGGTTTTAAAGTCTGGATGCAAAAATTCGACCAGTACTTAAATGTTGACGCCGGGACTTTAAATCCCGAAGAACACGGCGAAGTCTTTGTTTTGGACGACGGTTCGGAAACCGACTTGGATTTAGGCCATTACGAGCGGTTTATCGATACTTCCCTTAATAAAACTTCCTCGATTATGTCCGGTCAAATCTATCAGAGCATCTTAGAAAAGGAACGCTCGGGAAAATTTTTAGGCAAAACGATTCAGATGATCCCCCATGTCACCGATGAAGTCAAATCGCGCATTTTTTCTGCCGCCAAAGAATCTAAGTGCGATATCTTAATTACCGAAGTCGGCGGGACGATCGGCGACTACGAAGGCACGCATTTTGTCGAAGCCATCCGCCAAATGCAATATGATGTGGGAAAAGCCAATTGCTTATATGTCCATGTGGGATTTTTGCCTCACTTAGGCGCCTCGGAAGAACTCAAAACCAAGCCGATTCAAAATAGCGTTCACGATCTCCAGGCAATGGGCATTCAGCCGGATATTTTGATTTGCCGCGCCGACTACCCCGTCAAACCCCAGCTGATTGAAAAAACCGCCCTCTTTACCGGTGTGGAAAAAGATGCCGTCATTCCCCTAGAAACAGTCGATTCAATTTACAAAGTTCCCTTAATCCTTCAAAAATTTAATCTGGATAAGATTATCAGCCGCAAACTGAAACTTAAACTTAAAAATTCCCCTAATCGGGAGTGGCTAAAATTTATCAAGAAAATTGATCAGCCAGTTGGCGGAGCCAAAAAGAAAAAGATAAAAATTGGCCTGGTCGGCAAATATATGGGCATGAAAGATACTTATTTTTCCATCACCGAGGCCTTAAAAACCGCTGCCGCCTGGCAAAATCTTGATTTGGAAATTGGTTGGCTGGGGGCGGAAGAGATTGAGAAGAAAGGGACAAAAGCGGTGATTGGTGGTCAATGGGATGGCATTTGCATTCCCGGTGGCTTTGGCAGCCGCGGCGTTGAAGGTAAAATTCAAGCTATCAAATATGCCCGTGAAAACAAAATTCCTTTCTTAGGTCTTTGCTACGGCATGCAGCTGGCGACGGTCGAATTTGCCCGCCATGTCGCCGGGCTCAAAAAAGCCCATTCCACGGAATGCGATCCCAAAACCCCTCATCCAGTTATCCATATTATGCCCGAACAAGAAAAAAATCTCCTCAAAGAAAACTATGGCGGCTCAATGCGTTTGGGCGCCTATCCGTGCAAACTAAATAAAGACTCAAAAACATACAATTGTTATAAAAATAGTAATGTTTCGGGTTTCGGATTTCGTGCTTCGGATTTGATTTTTGAGCGTCACCGCCACCGCTACGAATTTAATAACCAATATCGCGAGCGCTTAGAAGAGAAGGGCTTGGTAATTGCTGGCACTTCGCCCAATAATTTACTAGTAGAAATTATCGAACTCCCGCAACATCCCTTTTTCATCGCCAGCCAATTTCATCCGGAATTCAAATCCCGTCCCCTCAAACCCCATCCGTTGTTTAGGAAGTTTATTGGCGCTGCCTTAAAGAGTGCCCAGTAACAACCAATAACTTATAACTTTGGACTTAGTACTTTACTCCTCCACCGGCGGGATGGTTGTTCCCGGACCGTATAAATACCGCGCCGGCCAGGGAACATAAGCACTCTGAAAAGTTTGTTCGTTTCGGAGTTT
>Ga0315289_10015610_pt1 | contig 10536 bp, 18 predicted proteins | sample YL17G11_40_MG_FD_203452 | JGI IMG/M metagenome (GOLD analysis project Ga0315289, IMG submission 203452) | Sediment microbial communities from Yellowstone Lake, YNP, Wyoming, USA - YL17G11_40 | ecosystem: Environmental > Aquatic > Freshwater > Lake > Sediment | place: USA: Wyoming | collected...
AATATCACGGTCTAAATTGAACGCTGCAATGATTGTGGCAAAATCATCTTCTATTTCTTCAAACAACATAAGGTCACGAACAGGATAACTCATCGGTTGCCATTGCATTGATGCAGTCGTAATCTTCACCTTTGAACGGTCGCCATAAATATCAGTATCCTGTCTAAATTGTTGTTCAATCTTTAATCGTTCCAGTTCGCTTAATGGTATCACTCCACTTCCATCCCCTCCTCCATTTGCACTTAACATTCCAATCATTCCTTTATCGTGAATCAAAATGTTTCTTGTTTGTAATGCTCCGATGATGTTTGAAATAGGTTTATTGAGCGGCGGTATTTTACTTTGACCGATTAAATTAGTCCCTACATTTTGAGCATTATAAATCACTTCATCAACCGTCCAATTAGTTTTAAATCCTGTTCCCTGCAATTGATACCCTGCAATAATATCTTGAATCTTTGTTTGCATATAAAGTTTCCCTGTTGGTATAACCTGCATCATCATATTAGGTAAAAGATAAAGTGCATTCGGGTCCTGATTCTTTGTTGCTCTCAAAGCATAAATCAATTCAGTTGCATAAATATCACACGCAATAGAATATTGTTTTAAAAACTCATTACAGTTTTGTAATGGGTTTGGATTGTTCAGTAACTTTAATACTGGGTCATTCGGATATTCTTTTTCATCATCTGTCACACTCACACATTTCCACCGGCCATTACTGAATAGCTCTGCCTTACGATTTATAACTACATTCAAATGAGGACATTCATTATAAGGTTTCAGGTTATCATCAAAATTTATCCATCGTGGAGTTGATGAATTGAAAATAATATTCTGATAATATGAGTTAGGATTGTTGGTTGGAAACCTCCAAAGATTTGAGAAAAATTGTCCTATCGGATAAAAAATTGGGTCACTCATTAAGACAAAAGTAATTTAATTCAACAAATTTAATAAAGAAGCTAATCCACGACTTACCCAATCACTCCAATGTTGTTCACAAATGTACTGCTTACATAACGAACAATAAGCAACTTGCTTCTTTGAGTTATCATCATTCATCAATTCACAAACCTTACATCGTGAGTTCACATTAAAGCGAACCTTACCCGAGCATGGAGAACCTTTTTTACAAGCCATTGAATAAATGAGGTAAGAATGATTGAATCATTTTACTAAGTCCGCTAACTCCATCCGGTGCATCATCATGTTTACTACTTCCATCCTTCATGTAACTTAAAAGCTCACGCATAAATTTATCGTAGTCACTACCTTTTTCATAATCATTTCTAAAACAAAAGTATTCTTTTATAAATCCATATTCTAATAATATTCTTGTATGTTTATTGGCTGAGTTAGTAACCGGTAAAACTTTTTCAGGAGAAATATGCCTGCGCAGTTCACGAATAAATCCACCTCCCTGATTATTACTCTCTACTCTTGTATAAGTTGCTTTTGTTTTTTCAATCATGGCAATACATAATGGAGCTGTATAATCAATTGACTGTTGTGAAAAAATAATATCAGTTATAAATACTTTCTTCTTAAATATTTTTCCAATTACAAAACAAAGCGAATCATCTCCCTGATCTGCTACATCAATATAACCCATTACAGCCTCCATTCCATCTTCTTTAAAATCTTTTAGCTCAAAGTATTTCAGTTCGTCACGACTAAATAAAACACCTTCTAATTTTAAATCCCAATTACCTTTTACAAATACCTCATACTCATAAGGTGGCATATTTTTTACAAGTGATTCTAAATATTCTTTTGGTATGTATGGATTATCTGTAATGAGTGCCGGAACATAACACCATCCATCAGGCAACTTGTTATCCCTCCATTTGTCATAAAATAATTCTTTTACCCAACTATGCGATGGATTGCAAGTTCCTATAATTCTTATTGGAACATTGCCGCCGCCGGTCCAACTACCTGACCGCTCAATTATTTTATAAAAAGTCTTTTCCTGTATTTCATTTATTTCATCAATACCGGCTCCATTAATTTCAAGTCCTCTGAATCGGTTTAATTCTTTGTCAGTATCATAACTCTCTGCCATGAATATAAGTTGTGAACCATTTGTAAATGTTACAACCTGAGTTTGCTGATTCCAGTCTTTTACATATTGGCCTAATCCTAAATTGAGAATTGAGTTGAAAGTTGGAAATAGATTTAGTTTTATTCGTGGCATTGATTCACGAATAATAAGCCAACGGCTTTTATCGTATTGAAAGCAGTAGGATAAAATAGTAAGTAATAAAAAAAATGATTTTCCACTTCTTATTCCACCTCCATAAACTAAAATCTGATTCTCATCAAGAAGTCTTTTCGCTTCCCTCTGCTTTGGTGTTGGTCGTATTACTATCTGATCCTGATTCATCGCTCCAATCTAAAACTACCGGCTTACTGAATGATATATTTGTATCAGTAGTATTTCTTGCAAGTTTAGGTTTAAAATATTCAAGTATCTGTAAATAGGAACTGATAAATTTATCCTCAGGTAATTTTGCAAGTATCTCATTAAATCGTTCTGTATGTGTTGTTGCAATAGATTCAGCAAGTGCTTCCCATTGCTTTGTTTTTTGCCCTATCGATCCCTCTTTTCGACCTCCTAAACTATTTCCTTTCTCAAAAGGCATTGTGATTAATTATGTTTATTTATCACAAACTTACAATTTTACAAATCAAAAACATAATCACTCACAACCTTCATAAATTCATCCAAACTTTTGCAGATTGAATACTTATAATTGAACTGTTCAACTTTCTTTTGAAACTCCTTTTGCTCCATCGATTGTTTTCCTATTTTAGTTTTCAACTCAATTAGAAGCCCATGCTTCGTTTTATTTGGTCGCAGGATAATTATATCAGCTACTCCACTAATAACCCCTTCACGCTTAAATCTGACTGCTTCACGAACATTTCTTTTACCTCCGTTGGGGACATGAAAGAAAACAATATTTGAATGTTGATACTGCATCCATTTTATACATTGCTGTTGAAGGTGGCTTTCAGATTGCTTAATTGGTGGGTTTGTCATTACATTACTTTTAATTCATTGCGCTTAAAGATAGCTAATATTTCATTCTCTATCTGTTCAGTAAGTCCGATTTCAACTAAGTCTTTTGCCATCTTAGTCAGTTCGTAAAATGCAGTTCCTTTTGTTTTAGTGTCAGTATCAATAATGTTAAACTCTTTAAAGATTTCTTTAGATGGAACTTTGTAAGACTGAAGTAGGCGGATTAAAACTCTTTTTATTCTTAAAGTTTCGCTGTCATAGATTGTCGATTTGGCGACTTCAGAACCTAAGATAGTCCTTCCATTTCTTTGAGTGACTAACATGAGGGCTTCGTAAATTGTCCGCCGGCGGTCGGTGTGGTTTAAGTGTGTCATGGTTTATTTGTTTGAGTTGTTTGAGTTTAAAAATTCGTTCCATTCTGACAATGCTTCATCCTCAGTAATCTCTTTAAAAGTTAATCTCGTCCTGATTGATTCATACTTTTCACGATTAACACTTTGAAAGGTCTTAGCTTCATCCACCTGCTGATTAATTTTTTCAATCTTTAATCTTTTCTTTTCTTCTGCTTTGTCAATTATAGTTTGAAGCACATCTTTTACTTTGTCGTGGACCGGCTGATTAATGGTCTCAAATTTTCTGTTGTGTTTTATCATTTCAATTTGCTCACTTCTTTCATTCTCATATTCCATTGCTGAATTAATTAATTCAGATGGAGTAATTTTATGACCGCTCACATCAGGTTTATTTAGTTTAATGAAATTTATAAATGCCTGAATATCTACCGGATTCCATGTGTAGTAATTTGTTTTAATCAGTTCAACAAACTCATGTGATACTGCGCCGCTGTTAGTTCCTGGATGATATATTTCAATGTAATCAGTTAGCACTTCATAAAAGTTTGCAGCAACTTCAAGCATTAAATTACTATCTTTTTTAATCGTTTGAAGTATTGGCATTTTTGAATTTACAGCATCTGAAATTTTAATTTCAAATCGCTCACTTGTTTTAAGCTTGATTATCTGAATCCATGTTTTCAAATCGCTTCCTTTCGATAAATTCTTTAAGGAATGGATTGTCTGACCTGAATCCTGTTGCATTTTTGAAAGTTGATTGTTTGTTTCCATTGTTTTGTTTTTTGTATTCGAGCCATCTCGGGCACCAGTTTAAAAAATGTTTTTTAAAATCATTGTAGGTTTCCCAATTTCCAACGGTTTGATTTTTTGCAAAGAAATTTTCAACCGCCGGAACAAAATCTGTAATTTCTACAAAAGCAAGTTGGCAAAAGTTTTCAGCAAGCGTTTGTTCTAAAAGTATTTTTTCAAACCAATTGAAAATTTTATCTTTCTTTTCTATTTCTGTTTCGGATTCGTTTCTATTTCTTTTCTTTTCAGCCGTCACTTGTCCGTCATTGTCCGTCACTTGTCCGTCACTTGTCGGATATTTATGTTTCGGACGGCGCAAAACCTGTTTAAAGTCCAAAATTTGCAGATAAAGTTTTTTTTCAACCAAATAAGTTACAAGTAATTCCTGTTGTTTGCACTCAGTTAGCCAGTCACCTATATCATTAATTGAATATGTCTTTAAAGGGAACAATGAAGCAAGTAAAAGTTTCGGATTGGCATAATAACAACCGTAATCATCGACCGTCATTATCAATCTTGTAAAGAATATTTCAGCTCCTTCAGTAAGGTTATTAACCTTTTCAGAATGTGTCCAATTTCTTATTACTCTATTTGCCATAACAAAAAAACCCCATCATCAGGAATCGTGGAAAGGTGATGCAACTCACCAAATGCGAAGCCCAAATCAGGGGTGTATGTTTAATAAAGTTATTGGAAAATTTCATGTTGCATTTTTTTATTTCCGCCTCAATAATAACATTTTAATTTCTTATTTCAAAAGTCTTTTTTGTGAACAATAAAAACCGACACATCAGCAAGCCGTTCAGGTCGCTACAACCATATAAACTTACTGAGTGCCGGTGGTTCATTTTGTAGCGAATGATTTAAAATAATGTTTGAACTTCTTTATTATGAAATCGCAATGCAGCTTCTTTACAGTTCGCTATTGCCTGTTTATAGTAGCTATCCTTCAACTCAATTCCTATCGCTTTTCGACCTAATGAAACAGGACTGAATACCTCACTACCTACGCCCATGAATGGAGTTAAAACTAATTCGCCCGGATTAGAATATAGCTCCACTATACGGTCAATAACATCTAACTGTAATGGGTGCACATGCTTTTCATCATCTTCTTCTTTCGTGTCTTTAAATGGTAGTACATTATCAATTCTAATATCATCCCAAACACTACTTGCATATCGCTGCCAAATTAAATGACTCATTTTATTTTCGCGTGGATCACCGGAAAAGTTTTTCCACTTCTTTTTAAAGTCGGAATAATTTCCGTAAGTTTTAATGTGCGCAGGCAGAAAAGGAGTTTCACCAAAGTATTCAGTCAATCCAAACTCATGTGTAACAGGTGTAACACTATCACCAGTCTTTGTAAATATCAAAACATAATCAGGCATTGCAGTAAAACATCGGGTAGTATCTTCAACTATGAATTTGTGCATTAAACTTTGCACCATTGTTCTCATTCTTACTTTCAACGGCTCTTTCCAAATTGTTATTCTGTTACGATAATGAAAACCGTGTTTCTCATGTATTCTAATTATCTCATTTGGAAAATCCCAAAGAAAACTTTTATTGTCAAACACATCAGTACAATGAACCGCGTTTATTCTTCCGGACATTGTTACACGCGAAAGTTCAGCAACTAAAAATTCATATTGTTCTAAAAATTGTTCTTTGCTTTCACAATTACTAAAATCATTTTCATGTGAACTGTAATTATACAGCCCTGCAAACGGAGGCGAGTAAACGCTGAGGTGAACACTATTGTCCGGTAGCGTTGGAAGTACATACATACAATCGGAATTGTAAAGTGCGTAGTTCTCGGTAATGAGTTGTTCTTTAATCATAAGAATTTTGGTAGTTGAATTTGTTTGTTAAATTGTTTGGTGTCTATTTTAAAATCTGAATTTGTTTGCTGAGTTATATTTTCAAACATGCGAATCGCTTTTTCTTTTTTCACAATTAAACTTTGCATGATTCGTGTTTGACCGTCTGATAAAATCAAATCAACAAACACATTTCTTTTTTGCCCGAACCTCCAAAATCTTCTTATTGCCTGATAATATTGTTCGTAAGAAAATGTTGGAAAATATGTTGTGTGATTACAGTGTTGCCAGTTCAAACCAAAAGCAGTTATTGAAGTTTTAGTAATCAGTTTTTTTATTTCACCTTTTGAAAATGCAATTAGTATTTCTTCTTTTTCATCAATGTTCATTTTACCTTTTACCTCCTTCGCTGATTTATCTAATTGTGATATCAATGCAGCTTCATCATTGAGGTTTACCCAATAAACTGACACATCATGTTCACTTGCTTTTTGAAAAGCCATTGCGCACCGCTCATGTATTGTTGCCCTTACCTCTGCTTTTATTTCAAAAAAGTTTTGTGCAGGGAAGTTGAACATTTGCGCCTGACCATTTATTGCAAGTGGGGTTTTATTTTTTACGATAGTTTCGGTTTCTAAAAGTTCCGGTAAAATATGTAGTGAATCATCAAAACCTAAATCAGAAGGTTTGCGCATTGAAATACTCCATGATGAAATCCACCGCCAAAAATCTTTTTCTGCATGTGGTTTTAAATACCATTCACACCCGGCATGTCTGATATCAATTGAGTTACCGTTATTCTTAAAAAACTTTGTGAGCATATCAGTATAACCTAAATAACCAAGTGCCTCAGATGAAGTTCCTAATTCAATAAAATCATTCGGAGATGGAGTTGCTGTAAATAGAAATCTATATTTTACTTTCTTTAAAAATGTAGTGACTGCTTCTTTTGTTGCTCCTTCAAAGTTTTTTAGAATAGAACTTTCATCGAGTATCACACAATCAAAATCAGTTGAATTAAAATGTTCTAACCTCTCATAATTACACACTATTATTTTTTTTGTGTACTTACCATTCTTTGAATATTCAATATCATCAATTCCAAACTTATCAGCTTCTTTTATAAACTGAAATGCAACTGCCAAAGGACAAATAATTAAAACAGGTTTATTCGTTTCCTGAATATAATTTTTTGCTATCGTTAATTCAATAATTGTTTTACCTAATCCAGTATCAAGGAATACAGCTCCACGACCTTTTTTGATTGCGTAGTTTGTTACATGCTTTTGAAAATCAAACATGGATTCGGGAATGAAATTCGTTTCAATCCCGTAGTTATTAATAGAATGTTTTTTACTTTCTAAGAAGTCATTGTAATTCATAAGTAGCGTTTGAACTGGTGTAAATATAATTTAATTTTTGATTATGCAATTTTTATTTTAAAATCTTTTCTACTAATCTCAAAGTATCTGTTCACTTTATTAATCGTTTCAGGTGTTGCCCATCCTTTAAATGCAAGTGTTATTTCACTTGCGATTAAATCCTGCGTTCGTGCTATTCTGATTTTGTCGCCAGGTGTTAAGTGTTCATTCCATATTGTTAATACATTCGCAGGGACCGGAATGTATTTTTCGTTCACTCTGTTTCTTTTAGGTTCTATTCCGAATAGTGACCGCTGCCCTCCTATCTTGTAATTTCTTTTTTTATGGTGCACAATAATTATTAAAGAGTGAAAAATATAAAGCTGCTGCAACTGCTCCGCACATCACACCAGCGATCAAAAAACCCACAACTATCATCGTGAACTGAATCTCTTTTAATATCGTGATTAGTAGTTTCATTTTTTACGATAAACTTTATTAGGTCGCCCTGATGAACTTAATCTTTTATCGTCCGTAAGTATTAAATATCCGCCGTTAAATAAATCAGTGCATGACCTGCGAACGCTACTTTCTTTATGTTTGTAACCCATTGAACCAACAATCTCAAACACTTCATAAGCTGTTAATCCGTTTGGATGATTGGTGAAAATCTTTTTTATATCTTCATCAACTCCATCATTATGTTTCCTTGCTAATGCAAGTTCCGGTTGCTTTTCGTTGGTGGTATTGTAGTACATAATTAAAATGGTAAGTATTCGTGAACAATTTTGTTTCTGAAATCTATTCCTGATGCGATTCTTGTTGCATTGTAAGGTTTTAGTTTGATTATCAGTTGATTTAGTTACAGGTAGTTGCCTTAATCCAATTGTTATAAGCAATTATTTTATTCATTTTTTTTTCCTCCCTCTAAATGATTTAATGATTAAATGAAAGCATTTGTTGAGCAGTATGTATTTGTATTCGTTTCATTGCATTTTCGTAATATTCAGCATCAATTTCACAAGCGGTTAATTCGCATCCCATATCATAACAGGCAATCGCAATACTTCCGCTTCCTAAATGTGTGTCTAATATCTTTTGTCCTTTCTCTGCGTAATTGTGTAACAAGTGCCTATATAATTCAACTGGCTTTTGTGTCGGGTGTATGCTCCCACCTTTTTGAGCAATCAATCCCCTGTTTAAGTTTATCATTCGGGTTGCAACTTGAAAGCTACTGTAAGCAAGTTCGCCATCACTCATTGTCAATCCCTCTTGTCCTTTATACCAAAATATCCAACCCATTGTGCCTTTAGTCAAATGTTCTACAAAGTAATTTGCTCCCCATATAATTTGGTTCTTGCTCACTCTTTCCAATTCTCTAAAGTATTCGGCAGTCGGTATTTCGTTATCCCAATCTTTCTGCTTATGTGCTTTGCGTTTATGCTTCGGGTCTTTAGTAAATGTTTCAACTTGTCCGCCTCTGTTAATTCCATACGGTGGGTCAACAATCGCCAAATCAAAGTATTTGTCCTTACAGGTTGCCATGTATTCCATGCAGTCAATGTTCAGTAGTTCAATCATCAAAAAGTATTTTTAAAACAAATTTTTCTTTTTCTTTTTTTTCCCACCGCACAGTTAAGAAAGTTATTGAGCATCTAAATTGTAATTGTTCTTTATCGTTCCTTTTGGCACTTCAATAATGTATGTTTTATCAAAGCAATCCATATCCAAAGCAAATTTGTTTATGAAAGCATCCGTAGGATAATTTTCTGTAATATTCACTTTGGGTTTGCCATCTGAATATTTTATCTGAACCAAATTGTAATCCAGTTGCATCATTCTATAAAGTCCGTTTTCTTCATAATAAAAAACATACTTCATTTTACCTTCAATTTGTCCGCAACCCAAAAAGAAATTTCCGCTTACACTATTATTATCTTGTAGCGTTTCAATGTTCAATGAGTAGTGTTTGTCATAGGTGTCCATCGGTAACATTATTGCCACAATTAACCCAAGTCCTGCACCAATTACAATTCCAAAAAATGATGAAAATATGTAATCAATAAAATCATTCATCCATCCGTTGTAAGTTTGGAAGATGGCTATTCCAATTCCGATTAGCATTGCAATTAGTAGTGTTATCATTTTATTTCTTCTTTTTTTTTCTCCCCTGCCAACGCTTCAAGCAAACTTTCTACATAGTTCTTAAAGTTCGTTCCGTTTTCTATTGCCATAATGGAAAGGGCTTTTATTGTTGCCTCAGTCAAGTGAATGTTCTTTGGTTTTCTGTCCATGTTCAAAATATTTAGTTCGTTAGTTGTATCAATTATTTCAAGTAGCGTTTTCATTTCTTTTTGTAAATTGAAAAGTAAGTTAAGAACGCATCAAATGTTACTTCCTTGTATTCGTCATCCATCAAAACTAATTTACCCGTTGTTGAATGGTAGGTTGCAGTTTGAAATAAATCATATCTTACAGTTTGGTCATATACTTTCAAGTGTTCTTGCTCATATTGAAATTCAATTCTGTTTGATAATAATATTTTTGCTATTGCTTCAATCGTTTGCTTTTTTGAGTTTTTCATTTTCCTGTGTTTAAAGATTTCAAAATTGCCTTTGCCATTTTATTTATGTCGGAGTAAAAAGTGTATTTATCATTTGCATATTTCAACATCACTCCATCGGCTCTTTTTACATACTGATAATCCGACAAATCATTCTGATAAGTTCCACCATTATTCAGGTGGCTAATTATTTCTTGTATCTGTTTGTTTTGTTTCATGAAGCAATTATACACCATATACTTCCAATACACCAAATATATTTGCAACTATTTTCAAATACTTCATAACTACTTGATAATCAAAGGGATTATTTTTAGTTGATAAGGTAATGGACCAAGACTTATCTACCCTGCTTTTAATTGAGGTTACTTGCGCAGCTATCTGAATCATATTTCTTCGTTTGGGATAAAGTCCTTTTCAATGTCCTCTTCTTCATCCTGTGGATCACAATGTTCTTTGCAAGCTGAACAAATATCGGTGTCCTCATATATTCTTGCGCCGCAGCAATTGGAGTAAATAAATTTTGGTTCGAGTATCATGATTCTAAATTTTGTTGAAAGTTTAAATCTTCTGAAAGTTCAAAGCGTTCATTGCCTTTGAATCTTATTGTCTTAACAGG
>Ga0315289_10015612_pt1 | contig 10536 bp, 10 predicted proteins | sample YL17G11_40_MG_FD_203452 | JGI IMG/M metagenome (GOLD analysis project Ga0315289, IMG submission 203452) | Sediment microbial communities from Yellowstone Lake, YNP, Wyoming, USA - YL17G11_40 | ecosystem: Environmental > Aquatic > Freshwater > Lake > Sediment | place: USA: Wyoming | collected...
TCCGCACCTCAAAATCCGCGTCCTTCAATGCTCCCCGGAGAGCTTCAATTGTCTTTTCTGACTGGAATTCCATTAACGCCAAGACGGCGGCACGTCGTACTTCCTTGCTTTCGTCCTTCAACGCAGCTTGAAGTGCTGGTATGCCCTTTTCCAGCTTATGCTTTCCCAATTCGGCAGCACAAAAAGCCCGAGGGTACCACCACGACCCTTTTTTTAGACCGGCTATCCATGCGTCAACTGCCCGCTCGGAGCCCAGCTTCCAGAGCGCTCCCCCCACAATATCATAGGGGCAATCTGGCATCTCCTCAAGACACTGAACCAGGGGTCCAATCGCTTCCTTCGCTCCAAGATCACTGAGAGCCATCGCGGCCTCCCGGGTTGCCTTGAGCGCAGTATCGCGCAGCGCTTCGATGAGAGGCTTTACGACATCCGGATGATTGATCAGACCTAGCGCAAGTGCTGCCGCGCCTGAGATTCCTCTCCCCTGATCCCGAAGCGCCTCAACAAGCGGCTGGATTGCCTTCTGTGAACGCGTTCTCCCCAGCGCCCCCGCGGCTGATCTCCTGACGTATGGATCCCGGTCATGCAACAGCGCGACCAGCGGCGAGACGACACTGTCCGAGCCCATGCCTCCGAGTGCAGTCGCGGAATACGCCCGCACGTTCGGATGGTCATCACGCAACAGGGCAAGAAGCGGTCCCATCGCCGGTCTCCCTATTGATTCCAGCTCAGCCGCTGCGCGTCGTTTTTCTCCAAAGTTGTCCGCATCCTTCAGCACTCGCACGAGTTCTTCTACCTGTTGCTGAGATGCTTGCGATTGTTTCTCCGGCAATGGGACAAAGCCTCCATAGAAGACCGAGATCCCGAGGCAGAGGAGCGTATAGAAGGCAATCACCGCGACGATCTCCCGCTTTCGTTCAGGATGTTCCTTCTTGAACATAAGCCGCAGTGGAAGGGTGAATGGCTTTGCGATGAGACGTGGCAGCGGAAACAGGAACGGTGTACGTAGCCGATAGGACTCGTACGACTCTCCCAGGACTCTCCTCATTTTCAGCTCCTCAAGCATCGCCACGCCAATGATGATCATTGTCGAAAGCAACCAGGGGAGACTGTTCGACAGTTCATAGCAGAGCCTGATGTTGCTGCCGGGGAGAAACATCATCCCATAGCTCCAGACGATCCAGCCAAGGTACTGCGGATGCCTCGAAAACCGGTATACCCAGAAGTCTGCTACTCCCTTCTCCTGCATCCTCGCGTAGAACCACGTGAGTGTTCCCAGGAAAAATATGAGAAGGCCCAGGCCCGTGATAACATGGGAGAGGTGCGCCCAACGACTGAGGCCAACGGATGACCAGATCGCGGCAAGGACATCGTACGGCAGGTTGACAATCTCTCCGAGGCGGAGGAGGTTGAATGAGACATCGAGAATGGGCAACCATATGAGTCGCAGAAAGCCCAATCCACCCAGAAAAAACATCGTCGCTGCGAAATGACCGAAGACAGGGAGAAAGAGGACAAGAGCACCTGCAGCACTCCAGCCGCTCATTTCCGTGACGAACCCAACAACTATCAAGACGACGATGAGGGCAAGGCAGATGTAGCCGATCGAACGGAGATGGAAATAGTCCAGATACAAGTCGGTCTTGTAGTTGCTCAGCTCGTTCAGCCCGGTGGCAACGTCGGGAGTACTGATGTTCTCATTGAGGAACGCATCAAGCGAGCGAGGCAACTCAACGGATGCGAATGTTAAGCCGGCGGTGAAGACAATGGCGAGAAGAGTGAGAAAAACAAAGTTCTTCATTTCACCCGTCATAACCGGTTCCCTCCGATTGAGCCGTGACGAAAACGAGAGTACGTCACCACGTTTCGCGCCATGCCTTCATTGCTTCCGAAGGCGAGATTCCACGATTCTTCTGGGATATTCGGTCGAACCAAGCCGCTCCAGTTTTCCGTTCTTTTGGGACATTATCCCTATGACGCGGCCATTTGAATCGATCACAGGAGATCCGCTGAGCCCGGGCATCCTGTTGTCGGACAGCAGCTTCGTCGAGATGATGACAGATCCTTCCTGGGACTCGACGTAGTTCCCCTCATAGATTCTCTGCGTGCAGCTTGTATCGGTGTAGCGCCAGCCGACGATGAAGACTGGTTCGCCAGGTTGAAGGGGATCGGTTCTGAATTTCAGAGGCTTGATGTGCTTCGACTTCTGTTTGATGGAGAAGAGGAGCCAATCGCGTTGCGAAGGAATCCGGCCAAGGGCTTCAGTCGAGTCTGCATTGAGAAGCGAGTCGACAATCACGACGTCGCCCGGATTGTTCTTTGGGAATGCTCGCCACTCTTTGAGGGAGTTAGCGAAGAACGCCGATTTCATTGTATCCGACTTGAAGTACGTCAGGATGTGTTTGGCTGTCGCGAGGAGCGTGTCTCTCCCCGTATCAAGCAGAAAGGAGCAACCCGCAATAGGGAATTTCTTGCCGATGTACTCAATCTGATTGACCATTGTGATCTGCGGCCATTCGTTCACGGGGCGATCGATCCACCGCTGATCTTGCTCTTGCCGGTACAGCTCGGTTGCTCCAAAAAAAAGCAGAACAACGACGGCGAGTGCAAGCCTTGATAGCGTCGACACAGAGGCAGCAAAACGGGAATAAAGAGTAGCCATTGCTTAATTCTCAAGTATGAGGTAGCCTAACAGAGTGAAGGCTCAAATTCTCCTCCTTGCTGGAAGTAGACGTGCAACCGTTTGCTATCGGACAGATTTGAAAAGGGAGGGCAACTCCAGTTGCCGCTGCCCTTTCTTCAACTCTTCGGAGAGGTTCATAAGCACCACCTCGGCGAAATTCCGGAGGTTGTAGACGTAGACGATTCCGTTTTTCAGGTCATAGATATTGGAATACACAGTGAGGCCCGCGCCTTCCTGATGGGTCTTGTCCAACACTGTCCGGACGAGATCCACACTCAGCTCTTTCGATTCTCCAAGGATCTTGTCAGCGGTCCGGTATCGCCAACATGGATAGTTGCCCCCTTTGACGTTCGACATCACAAAGTTTGTGGCAATCTGGTACCATGTGTCACTTCGGACGAACTGCACACGGCCTTGACCGTATTCAACCACCATGGATGCTCCCGAACGGTCAGCGACCGGAAACCTGGCCCGCTCCAGTCCAGGGAAATTGGATTTGTCAAAAAATGCTTTCACGTCATCGCAAGTTGCACAGGTCGCGAGGGCGGTCATCATGTAGTTCAAGGGAAACGTCAGTTTGCCTGAGTCGGGCTTCCAACCCGTAGGAGCGAGGGCATTGGCGTCGATAAAGAGCCCTTGATCGTTCATGCCGCCCTGCACGGGGGCATCGTCATAGCCGAAGACGATGCGACCATAATACTTGCCCGTGGCAGGAACAAACGTCACAATCGTCCGCGTGTGATTCCGGTCTTCGTTGTTCCCGACAAGCACGAGGCCATCACGCGCCGCCATGACGATGGTGCAGCCAAACGCTCCGGATGACATCGAGGCGTCTGTTCCCTCGGGCAGAGCCAGTTCAGGCTCCCGTGATTGCCACAACGAGTCTGTTCTTGTCTGGCTGAAAAGAGGGGTCATAAGAATGGCAAGGAATACAATTGAGGCAATGAGTCTCATGGCGGTTTCCCCCTTTGCCCGGTTGATCGTGGAGTTTGACTCCTGATTTGCTGAGGAAAAATACGTGTCGTTCGCCTTCCGAGTACAGGCAAATCGGTCAACGGTTGTATGTCTCGACTAAGGGCGTCCTTAGAGGTCGAATCAATCTGTTAGAAGAAGCTGACAATCGCGGCGATGAGGAGACAAAGAAGTGTTATTGGTAGCGTCGCCCTGGCGTGAGCTTTGTAGTGATGAGTAAAATCCTTGTAGTCTTCTTTGACGGTCCCCGGGATGATCACAAACTTTGGGGTGATTTTGCTAATGATGATCCAGTCGAGAAGCACGAGATCCCCGAGAGTGACGAACAGGAACATGACGAAGACATTGAGAAAAGCCGTCGCGAACGAGATCTCATCTCCGAGCTTGGACTTGAGCGCAAACGTCGAGAAGACGGGAAAACCCAGGACAAAGATAAACCACGGCACTCCAGCGATCGCCGCCAACGTCTTTTCCTTTCTGGTCTGGGCCGGGACTTTCTTCTTCACGATGTCAGGATAATCCTGGTAGCCCCAAACGCGCGGGCTCATCGTGATCATCACGAGAAAAAGGTATCCGGTGACAACGACGCCGTAGAAAATCCCATGAGTGATGATGTGCGACAGAACCATGATTCACTTCTCCTTTGAGAGGGGAGACCTGAACCGATCAACTCGCAGAAGAAAGACCAGAAAAAGACCGACTGATACCTTCACATCCCTGCTGCGGGAAGAATATACCGCTGCATGATCTCGTCGCAGGGCACATTGCTGACGTAGTTCGCCCCGGTAAAAACCACCACCATTGCGAGATCTCTCAAGACAAAAATCTCCTGACCACCCCACCCAATCGCTTTGAATGATCGGATGGTTTTGTTATTCACGCGAAGGTTCCTCAGCCACCACAGGTACCCATAGCCGTCCGCCCAGGAGACCATCGGATTAATGCGATATTGAGTTGACTGTTCCACCCACTCCTTCGAAATGATCTGGGCTCCGTTCCACTTCCCTTCATTCAGGAACAGTTGCCCGAACTTCGCCATATCGCGCGGAGTGATATAGATGTCGCCATGACAACAGGTAAGACCGGACGCCTGAAGAACCTGCCAGTGATAGTTCGAAATCCCAAGCGGGCCGAAGAGGTATCGCGATGAGAAGGATTGTACGCTTTGATCGGTCGCGTATGCAACCATTGCCCCGAGAAGGTCCACAGTACCGCCGTTGTAGTAGAAGCGAGACCCCGGCTCTGTCGTCACCGGCAATGATAAGAGATATCCTAAAGGATCGGATGACCGAATAAAAATCATCAGATCATTATCGCTTGCAGTCACCTGCGTCTCCCACTCGTTCCACCGCAACCCGCTGGCCATCATCAGGCAGTGTTCGACTGTGATTTTCTCTCTCCCTTGGTTTTTCCGCAGCTCATATTGGTCCGGGAGGTACTTGAAAACGACATCTTCCTTTGACTGTATTTGTCCACGATCGATGGCTATACCCACCAGGGCCGAGACGATACTCTTGGTCGCCGAATGTGTGTCGTGGCGCGTATTTCTGTCAAAGTGAGTGTACGCTCCATGGTAATTTGTGGCAAAAGGCGCGAAATCGTGGCCGGGCCAATATCGCTCGAACACCAGTTTGTTGTTCTTCACGACGACGATCGAGTGGACCTCCCCGTAGACTCCCTTATCGACACTCCCAACAAGTTGCTCAAAGGGCCTCTGATCGATTCCAACACTCGCCAGCGTCCCTGTTTCCCATCCGTCTCCCGTTGTATCCGGCTGGGCAATCTGGATTTCTGACGCCCCCGAAGGCGCATCGTTGCAGTGAACAAAGAATAGCAGGGGGATTGCCAAGAGGAAGGGGACATATGAGTGTTGAGCTTTGACCATCGCTTGCACTCTGCTGACTTGAGAATGGCCGACTACTTCTTTTCGAGCCGCTTCAGCATTTCTCTTGCGTTGTTGTTCTGGGGACTGAGCTCGAGCGATTTCTTGTAGTTCTTTGTTGCGTTATCGTTATCTCCGATTTTCAGATAGACCTCGCCCAGGCTATCGTAGACATTGGCCGATTTGGGGTTGAGCTGCACGTTGAGTTTGAAGATCTCCAGCGCTGACTCCATATTGCCATTTTCCATCAGCCGGTATCCCATGGCATTGAATTCGCTCTCGTCAAAGTAGAATGGCTTCCCTGCATCGGACCTGAGCTGGTGATACTTCTTCAATCCGGCCTGTGTGCCATTCTGCCGGATCTCCTGCTCAATGCGATACGCGGCAGAGCTGTCCAGCATTTTTCTCATGTGATTCAGGCGGCTGCGGATCAATGCCGCATCCGTGTCCCGAATCTCCAGGAATTGTCTGTAGCAATCCCTTGCCCTTTCAAATTCTCCAGTACTTCTGTTCAGCTCACCGAGCTGGAACAGTGCATTCAGTGATGTTGGATAGAGCCGACGCTGGTATTCGAAAACCTCGATTGCTTCGCTTCTTTTCCCCCGCTGTCTCAAGCTATTTCCTTCAAATGTCAGCATATGCTCGGGGGGATCGATCTTGAACCCGAGTTCCTCGGATGTGTGCTCATAGTAATCGAGAATGTCCTTGAGGGTATTCGTCTGGAAATTGGCGGGAAGTTTATGACCGGCAAAGATCATCCTCAAGCCATCTCTGAATGGAAGGGGAGGTATGAAGTAGCCGGACGGTTCACTGAATTCCACTTTGGAGCAAAAGCCTTCAGGGCTTTCAGAGTGTAGAAGCTTAGCGAACCTCTCAGCGTATTCAAGGGACTGGGGACGCTCATTCTTCTCACACCTAATATAAAGAACCTGCTTCAACGACCCAGTTTTCCTGAGAAACTGCTCCGCACGGGGATAGAGAAGTTCTGCGTTTTCTGGATTCATGAACGGATTTTCCGAGATGTATGCGTTGAAAAGCCCCGGCTTGCTTATGAGGGCATAGAGACTGAAGACCGCTGCGGCTTGCGGCCCTGCCAAGATTCGAAAAGGCTTTGTGCGATAGGTCGTGTCGACAAAGGGGATCAGTTCCTCCTCCAGAAACCTCAGGAAAGTGCCGGCTCCTCCGCTTTCTGGCCGAGTCGTGGTCTTGAAGGGCAGAAGGTCCCTGTACCTGTTCGTGTTGGCGACGCCGATCACGATCATTGGAGGCGTTTCCCCAGTACCCCCAAGCCTCTCCGCAGTCGCAACAGCATCCATGAAATAATCGTACAGGTCGACATACAGCACGTACAGAACGGGATATCTCAACTGTGTATCGTCGTAGAACCTGGGAAGGTGGACGAAGAGGAGTCTCTTTTCATTCAAAATACGTGAGTGAAGTGTCCTGTATTTACCAAGGACGATATCATCACCATCCTGCTGCGCAAGACAAACTGCATCCACGAGCACGAGGAGCATTATTAACCTCGACACGCGGAGCACGGTCATCCCGAGCTGTCTCATTTCTTAGTCCATTCTTTTTTGACTGATCAGGCTATTTGTTCAATGCTTGAAGCTCTTTCTTCAGCTGTTCAACATCCAGATCCATCATCCATATGTCAAAGTTGCCCGATCGGGTGCTGGTGAACGCCAGGCGCTTCCCGTCGGGTGACCAGGCGGGACCCTCGTTGTGACCCGGATGTGTGATCGCAAGCGGAAGCGATTTCCCTCCTGCTGCGGGCATCACCCAAAGACCCAGATCTCTACCCTCCATAGCCGCATAGACCAACAACGACCCATCCGGCGAAAGGGCCAGGTGACGGTAGAAGGCATCATGATGTCCGGCGATTTGTTCTTTCTCTTTACCGTCGGCTGAGATTTTCCACATCGTCGACTTTCTGGTCTGCCGGTTCATAAGCGCAAAGAGAATGCTCCTGCCGTCGGGCGACCAGCAACCGGGGAGCAGAACCAATCCCTCTTCACGAAATATTTTTGCAACTGTGCCTGTTTTGAAGTCATAGACGCAAAGGGAGTATGTGACATCCTTGAATGCAATATGCGACCCGGACGGTGACCAGCACGGCAAACCACCACTCCGGATGACGATGGAATCGGGAATGAATTTCTTCGGAGCTCCTCCCTCCGCTTCGATTATCCTCAGACTGCTGCCGGTATCCGCATCAAAAACGATATAACGACCATCGGGCGAGAATTTGGGGTGTTCGGCAATGCCGGAAAAAACCTGGCTCGCTTCTTTTGTGTCGGGCATGATTCTCCATATTCCGTTTTTCCCAAGCGTGTCTCTCCAGGAAAAGCGCTGGAACACTAAGAATGTCCCGTCAGGTGACCACGACGCGAAGCCCTCTTGCACAGGGTCAGCGGTGAGTCGGGTGACATTGAACTTGTCCTGACCGTGCACCCAGGGAGCAGAGAGCAGCAATATGGCACACAAGGTTATAGTTCTCATTTGATTATCCTCCCGATGAACATCGCCCGACTCCACCTCTCGCTACACCAACGCATTGCGGAAAAGCGACCGTTTCCAGAGAATTCGTGTCATCCGGGGAAGCTGCAGAAGCAGAGGAGCTGTGAATGGCGAGTATGCAGTGAAAGTGACTCAGGTCCATACGATGATCTCGGTTTCTTGGCGATCATCAGGCGCGGCGCTCTATCTTCTAACGTAGGTTTAGAAGAAAAGTTGACAGAATTACGTGGCAAAGAAGCAGGCTCGAATGTACGAATGACCTCCATAGATTCATCGCTGTAGAGGGGATTGTCAGATTTGCGAATACAGAAATCCGCTGACAAGCATGGATCGAGAGGCCATCCGAAGCACGGGTGCTATCAGCCTTCCGCCTCTTGCAGCCACGGCATCCTCACCTCTATCTTGCCACCTCGACGTACACAGGCAACATGAAGATTTCTTCAAGGCCAGGACGACCGTCATCCCGTCGGCGGCAGCACGTCCAAGCGAAACAGCAGGAAAACGATCGCACACACAACGGCCGTCAAAAACAACAGGACTATCACCCAGACTCTTTTCGAGCCACCGTTCTTGCTCATGGTTCTCCTGTCTTCATCCAAAGAGGGTTGTCCGCGTCCGATGTGGGAATCGAGAGCAGACTCTTTCGCTTCACTATGACGCATCCAAAAGGATCGATGCGACTGACAATCCCGGCGATCCACGCTTCTTGACCCTTTCCTTCGCGACTGTGATGACCTGCTCGCAACTGCTGCACAGGTAGACATACTGGGTGAAATGGTACGACCGGTACCTGATGACCCAGGCCCACCTTATGCGTCTGCCGCAATGGGTGCAAACAATATTCGTTTTGACTTTTCCAGCGAAGGAGCTCACGGCGAATCCAGGAAATGTGTCAATCGCCACTTGTGCCGACGGTGTAAACGTAGTGGCAGCGAAGTAGACTTGACATGAGAAATCGACAAGCGGCAGTCTGCAGCGTTGTGTGGCGCTCATTTGCTTCGCTGCCGGTATGATGACCGGGAACCGAGGAAAGTTGCAGCACGCGACAACCGTTCGTGACGAAGATATGACCTCTCATCTGGATCTTGGAGCCGCTCATCGATATCTCCGCAACGACAAGAAGAAGCGAACGTATAGCAGGATAGAGGCATCGGGATAGCCGATACCGAAACTAAGGACATCAACAATCTAGTTGGAGGGCACCATGAAAAAGGAGTCAAGAATCCTGGGAGTCGTTGCGCTGGCAATTCTGCTGGCCCTGCCGGCCAACGGGTCAGGCATAAAGGAGAAGATCGGAAAGGTCAAATATGACCGGGCAGTGGCAAACCTCCTGGTGGGAATCAAGTCCGACAACTGCGGGCTGCGAAAAAGCGCAGCGTATATGCTGGGCGAAATGGAAGCGACGGATGCGGTGATTCCACTCATGGAGGTTTTGCACAATTGCAGCGAGGAGCCTTCTCGCATCGCAGCTGCCTGGGCCTTGTGCAGGATTGGCGACGGAAGAGGCGTGTTTGCAGTCAAGCAATCTGCCCGCCTTGACGATAGCCGGAAGGTGCGACTGAATTGTGCGTGGTTCTACAATCTCTATGTCCGGGAAGGGACGTTTTCCTTTGATCCGCCGGTCGATCCAACGATAGAGATGACTGTCAGATAGTGCGCGTGCAAGGTTTGAGCGAGGGAGCCGCGCACAGAGCGGGTGAGGCCATTTGGGCTCACCCGCTTCGCCTCTTGCAGAGTATGGCCGTGGGGGCAAGCTCGATCCGGTCGCTCGTCATGGCTTTTGGATCATTCGTCACAGATTTCGTACAGTTCGTCCACAACTCAGCAACACCGTGCAAGAGAAGGCGTATGGTGGTATAGAAGATTATTAACTCCAGACACTTCTCGAGCCACCCATTAACAACATAAAAGGAGGAAGTCATGAAGGGAACAGCGAGAATCATCAGCGTGATTGCTTTGGCAATCGTGCTGGCCTGGCCAGCGAAGGCCTCGGAGATTAAGAAGCAAATCGGAGAAGCAAAGTACACCGCGGCGGTGGAGAATCTCCTGGTCGCACTCAAATCCGATAACTGCGGACTGCGTAAGAGCGCAGCCTACGTGATGGGGCAACTGCAGGCCGAAGAGGCGGTGATCCCATTGATGGCGATTTTACGCAATTCCGACGACGAATGTGCACGAATTGCCGCCGCATGGGCGCTCTGCCAGATCGGTGACGCCCGGGGGGTCTACGCGGTAAAACAGGCAGTTCGATTTGACAGCAGCGACAAAGTGAAGAGCTACTGTGCCTGGTACTATAACCTGTATGTCCAGGATGGCACATTTGCCTTCACTCCACCTGTCGGCGCAACAACAGAACTCACCTCAAAATAGGGCTGGATCGAACTTAAGAAAACGAAAACCCAAGCGAGCGGGCGATGCGAAATCGGCACGCTCGCTTCTTTTTTTCCGCCGCTCTTTGTGTCAGCTCCGAGCAATC
>Ga0315289_10015613_pt1 | contig 10535 bp, 4 predicted proteins | sample YL17G11_40_MG_FD_203452 | JGI IMG/M metagenome (GOLD analysis project Ga0315289, IMG submission 203452) | Sediment microbial communities from Yellowstone Lake, YNP, Wyoming, USA - YL17G11_40 | ecosystem: Environmental > Aquatic > Freshwater > Lake > Sediment | place: USA: Wyoming | collected...
CCGACCACCTCGTTGCCGGCCACGATGATGGTATCGCTGTTCCACGAAGAGATGCCGGACGAGTAGGTGTCATAGGTATAGTTGTACTCGATCGTGACGTGGCTGGAGTTTTCGGCGACGATGCCGTAATACTCCGAGTGGACCACCCGCAAGCCAGACACGCGGATGTAATCCCACCCCGAAAGGTCGAACAACCCGTAGTATTGCGGCACGTCCACGCCCGTTCCGTCTATGGTGACCGACTCCCCCGGGTAGGCGGCATAGGTAATATACTGGCCGGCGCTGCCCGAGTTCTGGGGCTCCACCCGTTCCCGGTACGTCCCCGCCCGGATGTACACGGTGTCGCTCGCCACCATCGTGTTGGCCGCCTGCTGGATCGTCCGCCAGGGCTGTGCGATCGTCCCCGGGTTGGAATCACTGCCTGTCGTGGCGACATAGTAGACCTTCCCGGCATGGGCTGATACCAGCGTGCCCATGGGCGCTTGTGGGTCCTCCGGCCCACCTGGCTGGCCAGCCGCCTGCCCCGCCGCCAGCAGCAGGGCCACCAACACACTGACTGTGATCAAGATCCTTTTGGTTTTCATCGTTTTCCTTTCCTTCTACATAATCAAGCCTTGACAATCTTGCTCGTGGACGTGAAGGCAACAAGCAGCGAGGCATCTCACGAGAAGTCGTGTCAGTGCAGCCTCAGCACGACGGGCAGGTAGACGGTGTTATCCATGACTACGTTGCCCAGCAGTTCTACCTCCAGCGCAGGCTGAACAGCAAGCGCCTGTAATCGAAAACCGGCCACTCGCGCCCCATTCCCGGTGACCAGGGCGCCGCGCAGGTAGGTCCTCGACGGCCCGGCGAACGTTTCCAGCCGCACCGCCCGCTCCACCGAGACGCTTTCGGCATAGTGGCCGGGGCAGACGACCAACCGGTCGCCCGCATGGGAGGCAGCCAGCGCCGCCGTCACCGTGGTATAGACGTGGCTGCCAGCGGTGCAGGGCGTGCCGTCGCGCGACACCACGCGCACCTGCGGCGCGGCCGGGTCCAGCGCCCGCCGCGACACGCCCCCTGCCTTCTGCGAAACGTACAGCCGCGAGCCGTCGGCGGCGAACTCGAAGGCATAGATCGAGCCTTCGCGCATCAGCCCCTCGTCCCAGGCCGACCAACTCTGGCCGCCGTCGCGCGTCTCGTACACCTGGCCGCCGTAGGTGCCATAGAAGAGATGGCGGGGGTCCAGCGGGTCCTGGGCCAACTGGTAGTAGCCATCCTCAAAACCGGTGCCGTGGGTGCGCATCTTGGTGACGTACAGATTGTTGCTGCGCTCGTACCAGTGCGCCCCGCCGTCGGGGGTACTGAAAACCCCCGCCGGAAAAGCGGCCACCGTGATCTCACCGGGGTTTTCGGGGTTGATCTCGATGCTCGTGACCGCCTGCCGGCCCTCGGGATAGTCGGGCGCGGGTGCCCAGTTGAGGCGGCCGGGCGTGCCGGTCGGCGAGCGCCACAGCCCCTGCACGCCGTCGTTGGTGCCGGCCCAGATATAGTCGCCATTGCCCTCGACCAGCAGGCTATAGACGTAGCGGTTGCCCAGCCCGGTGTTGGCCGGCAGCCAGGTAGCCGCGCCATCCTCGGAGCGGTAGACGCCGTAGCCATAGATGCCCAGGTAGAGGTTGTCGGGATCGGTGGGGTTAGCAACCAGGGCATAGTAACCGTTGCGGGCCGGGTCGGGCAAGGCAAAGCCGGGCAGCCCAAAATTGGCCTCCTGCCAGTGCGCGCCGCCGTCGGTTGACTTGAACACGCCGCCGGGGAACGACGTGGCGTACAGCGCCCCCGGCAGGCCGAGCAGTTGGATGGCGTTGATCTCGGCCGTTGGCCCCTGGGAGCCCTGCCACAGCAGCGTGTGGTCCAGCCTGATGACCGCCGTGTGCACGCCGCCGCCCAGCGTCCCGGCGTACAGCCGGGTCCCGCCGATGGCTACGGCCGACATGCCGAGCCGCGGGCCGCCAACCTGCGGCGTCCAGGTCTGGCCGCCGTTGGTGCTGAGGTAGACCTGGTCGCCGGCGGCGGCATAGATGGCCCCCGGGGTGAAAGCAAAGCCCTTGCCCACCACGCCGGCCAGGCGCTTCTGCCAGGTCAACCCCCCGTCGGTCGAGCGGTATAGGCCCGGCTGGTCGTCGCCGTCGGGCAGGCCGGGCGGGCGCATATAGGCGGGGAAACTGCCGGAGCAGGCGCCGGCCCACAGCGCGCCCGCGCCCGGTTCCCAGGCCATGGCGTTAAAGCCGACCCTGGGCAATCCCCCACTGACGGCCTGCCAGTGCTGCCCGCTATCGGTGGAGCGGTAGAGGCCATAGACGTGAGTCGAGGCCAGGAGCAGGCCCGGTTGGCCGGGAGAGGCGGCCAGGCTGATAGCCACGCGGGGCAGAGCGCCTGTCACGTCGGTGTACCCGGCCCGGGTGAGGCGGAAGAGAGAGCCTGCGGTCCCATAGCCGCCCCGCCGAAAGGCCGAGACGTAGACCACGTCGGCCTGGTGGGGGTCCACGGCCAGCGCCTGCAGCCGGCTGTACTCGTCGCCGGCGCGGAAGCGGCGCCACCAGCGCTGCCCGCCGTCGGCCGACTGCCACAGCGTCGGCTCGGTGCGGTCGGTGGCATAGATCGTCTGCGGATCGTGGGGGTCCACGGCCAGGGCCGCCGCCGAGAGCGGCGCTTCGGGCAACAGCGCCCAACTGGCGCCACCGTCGGTCGTCTTCCACGTGCCACCGCCCCAGGCGCCGGCGTAGGCCACGTCGGGGTCGGCGGGATCGGCGGCAAAGGCGTGGATGGTGGTAAAGGTCAGGTCGTCGTTGAGCGGCGACCAACTGCTGCCGGCGTTGGCGCTGGTGTAGAGCCGGCCCGGCGCGCCGGTCTGGCCGGCGTAGAGAGTGCCCGCCGGATTCACGGCCAGCCCGCGCAGGACCGCGCCGCCCGCCAGCCCGCTATTGGCCGGCGACCAGGTCGCGCCGCCGTCGCTGCTGCGCCACAGGCCGCTGGACCGGGTGGTGGCGTAGGCCCGCTGCGGCTGCTGTGGATTGTACAGCAAGTCGTACACCTCGTCGCCGGGGTCAGCCAGGGAGAGTACCGGCTGCCAGGGCAGGCTGCCCGCAACCAGGCGATAGATGGTCCGGTCGCCCTTGTCGAAGGCCAGCAAGTTGGCCGGGTCCCCGCCGTCGGCGGCCAGGCGGGTGACGTAACTGAGGTCATTGCCGGGACTGATGGCACTCGTGCTCTCCCAGACCACCGGGTCGCCCGGCCAGCGGGTCCAAACGCCGCTGCCGTTGGTCGCCGCGCGCAGGACACCGTCCGCCTCGACCATCTGGTAGACGGTGAGCAGGTTCAGGCCGGGGGCGGCGTCCCCCCAGGTAAGGCCGCCGTCGTCGGAGCGGACCAGGCGCGGCTGGCCCGGCCACCAGCCCAGGCCAGCATAGACCGCGCCGGGCTGGGTGGGGTGGAAGGCCAGGGTGTAGGCCGCGGCCTGAAAGCCCAGCGACGGAGCGTGCCACGTCTGGCCGTAATCGGTGGAGCGCAGCAGCGGGGTGTCGGGAGCGCGGTACGCGGCGACCAGCACCCGGTTGGGACTGAAGGGATCCACGGCCATGGCCGGAAATTGGACGTCGGCGCCCGGCGGGAGCAGAAGGGCCCTGCCCCGCGCGGCTGCCAAAGGAACCGACATCCAGGTCTCGCCGCCGTCGTCGCTGGTGTAAAAGGCCTGGCTGTCGCCGCCCAGGTACAGGCGTTGCGGGTCGGTGGGGTCAATGGCGATCTGGCGCAGGTGCTGAAAGACGCCCTGACCGATAAAGCGCCACGCCTCGCCGCCGTTGGTCGTCTTGAACACGCCGCCGATGGTCGTGGCATACATGGTGTCCGGGTCGGTCGGGTCGAGGGCCGTGCCGTAGCTGTTGCCCAGCACCGCGCCCTGGTGGCGCAGGCCGTTGATCTCGAACCAGTTGCGGCCGCCGTCCAGCGATTTGATGACGCCGCCGGCGTAGGTGCCGACGTACATCGTCTGCGGGTTGCCGGGGGCAAAGGCGTGCTCGTAGAAGAAGGTGTGGACGGCTGCTTTGATGGTTTCGTCCAACCTGCCCCAGGTTGTGCCGCCATCCTCGGAGTAGAACACGCCGCCGTAGCCCAGGGCGTAGACCTTCTGCGGGTCTCTCGGGTGGAGCGCCAGGCGGGTGATCGGCGCATCTGGCGAGACGCCGAGCGGCTGCCAGTGTGCACCACCGTCGGTGGATTTGAAGACGTTGCCCGGCAGGTGGATGTCGTCGTCCACGCAGCCCACACCCGCGTAGAGCGTCTGGGGGTTGGTGGGATCAATGACCAGGTGGCTGACGGTGAGGTCCGCCAGGCCGTTGTTGACGGGGGACCAGGTGTCGCCCCGGTTCGTGGACTTCCAGATGCCAAAACCGACCGGGTTGGGGTCGCCGGGGTTGCCGCCGCCGCACCAGTCGCCGATGCCGGTGGTGGCGTAGAGGACGTTGCGGTTGGTGGGGTCGAAGGTCAGTGAGCTGATAAAGCCCTGGTCGGGGACGTTGGCCGGGTCTACGTCCAGTACCTTCTGCCAGGTCTGCCCCCGGTCGTCAGAGAGGTAAATGCGCCCATCGCAGCCGGTATAGTCGCCCATGCCGGCCAGGAGCCGGTCGCGGTCGGATGGGTCCACCTCCAGGGTCCAGATGGCGTCGTCCATGTCGGTATACTGCCACAACAGCGCCCAGGTCGCGCCGCCGTCGTGGGTCACATAGATGCGCCCGTTGGCCGTGCCCGCGTACAGGATGTTCTTGTACAGCGGGTCCATCGCCAGGCCGAAAACGTTCATCGGGCTGATTCCGCCCGCGCCGGCGGGGCCGCTGATCTCGTGCCAGGTCTGGCCTCCGTCGCTGCTCTTGACCACCCCGCTGCCGGTGTTGGAACTGGCGATGAGGGTATGCGGGTCGTCGGGGTCAAAGCGGATGCGGCGGATGTACTCGAGCCAGGGGCCGTTGGTCTGCGTCCAGCGGTCGAACCGGTCGGCGGACTGGCAGGCCAGCGCACAGGGCCCGCCGCAGTCCACACCCCCCTCCCCCAATCCGGCGTCCCAGGCGCGGTTGGCGCAGCAATCCTGGAGCGGGCAGGAGCCGCCACAATCCACGCCAGTCTCGTCGCCATTGCGCGTGCCGTCGTAGCATTGGGGAGTCACGCTGTAGAGGGTGATGTCGTCGAAGCGGGCGCCGTCGGCAGCGTAGGCTTCCAGGCCGATCCCGCCGCGCAGGGAGCCTGCGTCGCCGTCGGTGTAGGATAGGACGACGCTGCCATCCACAGTGACGGTGATCTGGTGGCCCACGGCGTTGATGCGATAGGCGTGCCAGGTTGTGCCAACCGGCAGATTGGCACTGACGAGGTCCTGGCCCGTGCCGCTGCGTTCGGTCCACAGGACCAGGCGTGCCGGCTCCAGGCGCAGAGCATAGTTGTTGGGCCAGTGGGTGCGAAAGTAGAGGTTGGCGTCGCTGTTGACCCGCCGCACGCGCAGGAACCAGGCCACATCCTGGTACCAGCCGGTGGAGGCATAGGCCTGCTGGGTGGTGCGCCACACGTGTGTGCCCCCTTCGGCGATGATCGCCCACGAGGCCGGGTTATAGTTCCAGCCCTGGGCCTGGCCGTCCTCGAAATCCTCGGCGACCAGGACGACGCCGCAGTCCTGGGGGCAATTGGGCATACTCTCTCCTGCCTCGCAAACGCCATTACCGCACGTCCCCTGGGCGTATATCCGGGGGCGCGCCGCCGCCAGGTTGGCCGCTGTCAGGATGACGCTGGCGACGAGAATAGCGAGCAGCGCGCGCTTCACAGGCATTTTCATAACCTCAATGTCCACACTTTATCGCTCCGACGATGCTCATGGTGAATCTCGCAGCACCAGATCACTTGACGATGACCGGCAAGTAGATTACAAAGCCGCTCACAGTAACTGTATGCAGTAATTTATTGTAGCCGGTGTCCGCCTCCCACAGCCCGCTGTTCGCCAGGCGAATCGAGTACTCTGGCCGCGAACGGAGGGTGGGGGCGGGATCGGGCAGGTTCAGCAACAACTCATAGTCGCCGTTGGGCAGATTGACCGGTAGAGAAATGATCTGGCTGACGGTGTATATTGTGTTCCCCGCTAACCAGAAGCGCGGGTCAGCGGACAGGAGAAAGGAGTGCTCAGCGCCACTCGTCGCGGGGCGTAGGATCAACTCCACCCTACGCGGATTAAAGGGCGCAGCCCAGCCTTCGTTTTTGACCGTAAATGTGACTGCCAGGTCACCGCCAGGTTGCGCCGCGTGGCTATACGTCCCCTGTTGTAGAACCAAACGATAGCCGAGTTTGAGTTTGACGGTATTGGTCAGGTTTGTGCCCCAACTGTCCAGCACATCTGGATGCCAGTCGCGGTTGAGATACGACCAATGGAACAAGGCTAACTCCTGTGAGGCGGTGGTCCACTCTGAACGGGGCGGGTTCGAGAAGCACGTTTCCCCACCCATCGGCAGGTATCGAGTTTCTGCCGACAGGTAAGCGTAATCTTGAGACAAATCGGCATAGGTGCCGAAATCGTCGTCGCTGGCCAGGAAACAATCGTTGTGATGCCCCACGCGCGCCAGGTCGCTACCGTCATGAGCGGCTGCAACGGGTAGGGCTCCGGCAGCGCCACTGCCCGTGTCAAAGATGTTCTGTTTATAGTAGGGTGTTCGCAACTGCACCATGCGGGTGATGGGAAGGGCCTGCAGGATTTCCGTCAGCACCGTTCCCCGATTGGCATAGTTGGGTGGATCAGGAGGGGCCCCAAAATCGTCGTTGGTGTAGTACCATTCGCCCCACGCCCCGATAAAGCCGGCTTGCATGACCGCGATGACATCACTATTGGCCTGAACGATGGGGGCAAGTTGGTCCAGGTGTTGCAACACCTGGACCAACGAAGGGTCGTCAGGGTTGGGCGAGGTGTCATTTTGGTTGTACGCAAAACGCAGGACAAGCTTGATGCCTGCCTGTCGCGCCGCGTTCAAATCGGCCCGGATGGCATCCAAAAAACGGGCGCTGATGGGGCTGTTGATAAAACTATCCAGGTAGACCACACGCAACGCTAACGTGATGTGTTCGTTTCGACGGTAATCCTGCAGGGTGGTGACATCCAGCGGTGTGTGGTCTGAAGCGAATGTTTCAGTATGGTGGTAGAGACCGCGCTCTGGGTTGGCAAAGTCCGCCGTCGTCGTGGGGTAGATGACGGTGGTGGTGGCCGGATCTGCGATACAGCAAGTCTCGGTCTGGACGTGAGTGGCACCACTCTGGGCTCGAGTTGGAATCTGAGTATCGGCCGAACCGGGGTAGCGGTCGTATTCACCGAGGAAGCCCAACTGGCTCGAGAGGAGAACCAGGAAAAGCGCGCCCCCGACCACCAGAGCCAGACGTCGAGGGTGGGAGAGTCTGTCCCAAGATAGGCACTGAGTTGCCAAATTATCCTGCATAGCACAACCTCGCTTCTTCAACCCTTCGCCTGTGCTCAGGGCGAATTCTTCAGGACAAGCATGTCGCCGTACTCCCACTGCTCCACGATCTTGCCGTCCCGGAAGTGGTAGATGTGTTTCTATTCCCAGCCCGGCCTGGCGCCGGTCGCTGCGAGCCTGTCCCCGGCCGGATCGTAGCCGAACAACGGTTGCAGCACGTAACGGTCGTTTTCGACGCCGCGCAGCTCCACGACGTGCGTGATGCGGCGACGGCCGCCGTGCGGCAGCCTCTCCTGGTAGGTGATCAGCCGGAAGGCCGCGGCGACTGTGCGGCGAATCTCGCCCAGCCCCAACCCCAGGTTCGCCATCAGGCACATGGCCTCCAGGCGCGCCAGTGCGTCTTCGATGTTGTTCGCGTAGGTGGTCGCCATGCCGGTGTGGCCGTGCCCCAGTATCTGGAGCGCACGCGCTGCCTCCGGTCCATACAGCTCGCCGATCACCAGCCAGTCCGCCCCCATGCACGAAGCCTTGAAGACCAAGTCCCCGAACGGGACATCGGACGAACCGCCGGCCGCCAGGTGGATGGAGCGTGGATGACGCACCTGCATTTCGCGGACAGGCTCCGCGATGACGACCCGCTTGTCCGGCGGGATGCTTTCGGCCAGCAGGTTGGCCAGGGTAGTCTTGCCGGCGCCGGGGCCGCCCGTGATCAATGTGTTCACCCCGGCCCGCAGCGCATCCACCAGCACGTCGTAAGCCTGTTGCGTGAGCACCCCGCGCTCCAGCAAGGATTCCCACGTAAGTGGTTGAGTCATTTTACGCAGCACGAAGCACGGGCCGCTGACCGCAGTGGGCGGCACCACGGCCAGCAAGCGCGAGCCGTCCGCCAGGATCATCTCGCCCGTCGTCTTTTGGGGCGTCAACGTGATGCCCTCCAGCGCCAGAAGCGCGTCAATCGTGGCGCGCAGCGCCTCGGGCGAGTCGAATGGCGACGGAACGTCCTTCAACTGCCCGGCGCGGTCAACGCAATAGGCACGGTCGTGCGCGTCCACCAGGATTTCGGCCACCGTCGGATCGGCGTACAGCGGCGCCAGCGGGCCTAGCGCGGTCATCAAGTCATTCTCGTTCACCGTTTCCTCCTCCGGATCGTTTCAGACCCAGTATAGCAGACCCATCCTCGCGCCGCATCCGCCAGAGCCTCAGGGGTACCCCTCGCCAAAGCCACAGGTGAGCCAGCCTTGCCGCAGCCCCAGCGCCACGGCCTCGGTACGCGACTGGGTGGCCGTCTTGTTGAACACCGAGTTCATGTGGAACTGGACGGTGCGCCCGCTGATGCCCAGACGATAGGCAATCTCTTTGTTGGTCAACCCCTCCGCAGCCAGGGCGAGCACCTCCAGTTCACGGGGGGAGAGAGGATGCTGCGCCGGCGGGACCGGCTCAAGCGCAGCGACCAGGTCGTGGGCCTCGGCCAGCGCCTGCCTGGCCAGTTCGCCCAACGTGGCCACCGCCGCGAGAGCCGGGTAATTGCCGGGCGGCAGGGCGCGCTCGTAGGCACGGGCCTGGGAGTTGAGAAGGTCGAGCGTGTCCACCAGGCCAGTTAGCAAGGGCAATGGTCCGTGCGCACCACCCCCTGGTGCTGCCTCTTCCCGCTTGCCTGGAGTCTGGCTCGCCTCGTCCGGCGCCACGGTTTGCCGGCGCAGAAAGCCCAGCGCCTCGTCTAGCGTGTCGAAAGCCCGGTGCCGGCCGCTCTGGATGTGCTCGACCTCACCCTGCCAGTTGGCGACCACCTCCGGTTGTTCCTGGTCCGGCTCACACCACAGCCGGACCAGGAAAGATGCGTATTCGGCAGATACAGGCACCGCGCCCTCCGTGTACCCAATTCGTGGTGCAACGCCCGACGGACGCCCCGCTTCAGCGGGGGTCCCCCAACCGAAGCCAGGTCACCAGTCACCTTCCGTACCAGAAAACAAAAGACTGCTGCCCACTTCCGAGCAGCAGTATAGCACAACGGTGTCTACAAACTGTCTACAGACCACCAGACCTGACAGGTTTCCAAAACCTGTCAGGTCTAATATGCCTCCAGCCGATCCAGAACCCCGCGCGCCAGGTGGAGATCGTAGGTCTGCCCGCACGCCTGCGCCAGTTCGAGCGCCCGCCGGGCGTGCTCTTTCGCCTGTTCCGCGCTGCCGAGCGAGCCGTATGCCTCGGCCAGCCCCGCGTGCAGCCAGGCCTGCTCGGTACGCGAGTCAATCCCTTCGGCCAGCGCCAGCGCCGCCCGCAGATGCTCCGACCCGTCGGCCGCCTGCCCCTCCTTGACGCACAGCCAGCCCAGGTGGCCCAGGCACAAGATCTCCTGGGTGCGGTCAGCGACCTGCCGGGCGATGGACAGGCTCTCTCGAAGACACCGCCTGGCCAGCGCCCCATCGCCCGCGGCGGCGGCCGCCGCCCCCAGGTCACCCAGGGGCAGCCGGCGCTGCAAAGGCAATCCCGCTTCGTCACACCGCGCCAGTTCCAGGTGCGCCCACTCCATCGCCTGCGCCGCATCGCCCAGGTACCAGTACAACGTGGAGAGATTCCCCAGCGTATGAATCTCGTACACGGCATCGCCCAACTCCGTGAACAGATGCAGCGCGCGTTCCAGCGCCTCCCGTGCCCACTCATAGTCGCCCATCGCCCGGGCCACCACCCCTACCTCGCGCCAGCACATCGCCTCGAGCAAAGGATCGGCTGCCGCCTGGGCCAGGCCCAATCCCTCTTCGGCCGCCTGGCGGGCCTCCACATAGCGGCAGAACCAGCGGTGGTTGTAGGCCTCACGCCAGCGCAAATGGGCCAGCGCACGCTCGTCGCCCAGCAGTCCGGCCAGCCGGTCCACCTCCTGCAGGTCGCGCGCGTAGGCTTCCATGTCACCCACCAGCCGGAGCGCCCAGCCCCGCTCGTAGAGCACCTCGATGCGCAGCCGCCGGTTGGCCGCCAGCGGTTCCGCATCCCGCAGCCGCGCCGCCTCCTGTTCCAGCAGGGCCAGGGCGCGCTCGAAACAGGCCCGGGCCTCGGCGCGCGCGAATG
>Ga0315289_10015617_pt1 | contig 10534 bp, 12 predicted proteins | sample YL17G11_40_MG_FD_203452 | JGI IMG/M metagenome (GOLD analysis project Ga0315289, IMG submission 203452) | Sediment microbial communities from Yellowstone Lake, YNP, Wyoming, USA - YL17G11_40 | ecosystem: Environmental > Aquatic > Freshwater > Lake > Sediment | place: USA: Wyoming | collected...
CATGGTGAATTTCGCCCTCAGGGAACAGGAGACCATAAGAAGGATAAACGAGGCAATAAAAAAGAAGAAACAGGGTTTGTAGTCCAGTGGTTAAGACGCTGCCTTCACAAGGCAGAGATCGCAGGTTCAATTCCTGCCAGACCCATACGCTCCCATAGTCTAGAGGCCAAGGATACGGGGTTCTCAACCCCGCGACGTGGGTTCAAATCCCGCTGGGAGCATAAAATTAATTAAGTTGGTTGGCTATAGTGATATAATGCCAGACGAGCTCGACTTAAAGATAATCAAGGAGCTCCGCAAGGACTCCAGGCTTTCTTATAGGGAAATCGCTCGAAGGCTGGACATAGCGGTAGGCACGGCCCAGTCCAGGATAAAAGACCTCGAAAAGAAGAAGATAATCCAAAGATACCACGTAGAGATAGACTATTCGAAACTAGGCTACGGCCTGGCTGCGGTAATCGCCCTGAACGTCAACCTAAAGAAGATGGCCGAACTCGAGAAGAGACTCTTGAAGAACAGGAACGTCTTCGGCCTCTATGAAGTCACTGGGGATTTCGACCTGTTCGTGGCGGTCAGGTTCAAGAACGCGAAAGAACTGAACGAATTCATCCAGAACAACCTTAAGGATACTGCTGTCAAGAAGAGCACCACTTTCCTGGTACTTAAGACAGACAAGGAAGCGCACACCATACTTGATTGATATGACCGATCAATAGTAGAGAAATATATATAAAAGAGAAGAGCCAAATCTAATTCTGTCGGGGATATAGGGTAGTCTGGTCCATCCTTCTAGCTTTGGGAGCTAGAGACCTGAGTTCAAATCTCAGTATCCCCACTCTTAAATTTCCTTATCATCCCCAGTGTGTCAACCGGACTATAGTTCAGCTTTCTCTCTGATTTTTTCGTTTCCAGCACTCTCTCTTCGAAGACGCTCCTGATGAAAGCCGGGGTTGTAATGGGCCGTGTTCTAGTCGCTTTAGCCAGCCACTCTAATGGGTAGGCGGCAGCTATCCCGAGCCAGATTACCTGGGGCGGTATCCAGAGCATGGGTCTTGGTCTTGCAATCTCCTTGAAAAAATCGGTTAACAAGATTGGCTCTTTATCTGCAACTGGATATATCTCAGATTGGCCATATTTCATCGCACCTATCAAAGCCTGGACAAGAGTCCCTCGATAGACGGGGTGTATCTTCTGCCTCTTCCAGGGAAACGGGAGATAGCTGGCTTTCTTGAACTTCGCAATCAGCTCCCGGTCATATATCAGGGAAGCGCGGACTATGGGGATGGTCAGCCTATTCCAATAGCTCTTGGCAATCTCTTCTGCCTCTGCCTTGGCTATCGAATAGTTGGTCTTGTTGCGATTGAGGACGGCGTTTGTGCTCATATGGATTACTTTTGCGCCAGTCTTTTCAGCGGTCCTCATCACGTTGAGCGTGCCTTGGACGGTGGTCTTGTGATGACTATCGTATGGAACGAACTGGTCAAGTTCCGCGGCCAAATGGAAAATCACTTCAGCGTCCTTCGCGGCTTTGGAGACCGCGTCATAGTCGGAGATATCGCCGGTTATCGCATGCGGCACTGGTTTCCTGCTAAAGATTATCACATCGTCTTCCTTCTTCAGTTCCTTGACCAACGCGCTACCAAGAAAACCAGTCCCTCCAGTTACGAGAATCATATATAGATTTAGCCATGTAGTTTATAAAAACCCGACCATGCACAATATAGTCGAGCAGGGGTGGCTGAGATTGGAAAAAGCGCCAGACTTAAGGGTTCCGATCTGAGACATCTGGTGGGTTAGTCCCTACGAGGGTTCAAATCCCTTCCCCTGCACCTAATCCGATGTCTTTCGGGGAGATAAGATGACAAAGAAGTTGCGCATTGAGTTCAGATATGTCGATAGGGATACGTGCAGCAGATGCAGGACTACCGATAAGAACGTCGAAATGACGGTGCGGGGGCTGCGAAAAGCGCTCCGAGAGTCTGACATTGCGGTTGATTTCAAGACCAAGAAACTCCCAGTAAGCAAGCTCGCGCAGTCTAACTCAATCCTGATAAATGGTAAGGATGTTGAAGAGCTGGTCAATGGCAAGAGAAAGGCCCTCTCTAGCGCCTGCCGGGGATGCAGCGAGATAATTGAGAGCCCATGCGAATGCCGGACATATGTCTATCGCGGGAAAAAGCACTCCTATATCCCGCAGGCGATGATTCGCGAGGCAATACACAACTCACTCAAGTGATAAAAATGAAGAACAGGACAGTAGGAATGCTCATAGTCGGGATAGCTCTAGTGATAGGCTTCATAATCTACATATTCAACCAAGCCATGACAACGATAGTGGCTACAGAGTGCACTCATGGCCTGTCCTGCCCGATGTGGGGAACGATAAATTTCCAGACCAACGTCGCGATGGGGCTTATGGCTATAGTGATTGGGATAGGACTCTACCTGGTCTTCTTCTCTAAGGACGAGGTCATAGTAAAAAGAATCACAAGACAGGTCGAGATGAGCAAGCCGACCAAAGACGCGTATGAGAAAATCCTGCGCGGGCTCGAGGATGAGGAGAAAACTGTCCTTGAAGAGATAATTGCATCCGAGGGGTCTATCTTCCAGTCTGACTTGGTCGAGAAGAGCGGCTTGGGCAAGGTCAAAGTGAGTCGAATTCTGGACAAGCTAGAGGGGCAGGGGCTAGTTGAGAGAAAACAACGTGGCATGACCAACGTAGTTTTGCTGAAAAGGTCCTGAAACAACCCTTTATAAACTGTTTCAAGCTGATTCTGAACAAGGTGGTACTAATGGCTAAACAAACGAATGGAATAGCCCAAGGAATATTCTACGCGCTGGTGCCTCACACCATGTGCATAGCCTTCCTCATAGGCTCTATATTCGGGGTTACGCTGCTCATGCAGTTCTTCAAGCCCCTATTGATGAACAGATATTTCTTTTATATACTGATAGCGATATCGTTCGCTTTCGCGACGCTATCCGCTCTATTATACCTCCGTAAAAACGGCCTGTTGTCTGGACTGGGCGCCAAGAGGAAGTGGAAATACCTGACCGGGATGTATGGTTCGACTATCGGGATCAACCTGCTGCTGTTTCTGGTCATTTTCCCGATACTGGCAAATGCCTCACCCTCTAATATAACCGGCGGGGCGCTCAGCGAACAGGCCCCCTTTGTCTCGACGCTGAAAATGCAGGTGGACATTCCATGTTCCGGCCATGCCCCGCTGATAACGAGCGAGCTGAAGACCATATCCGGAGTTCTCGGAGTCCAGTTCAGCTTCCCGAATAACTTTGAAGTCACTTACGACAACACCAAGACGTCCCAGCAGCAGATACTGGCTTTGGGCGTCTTCGGGGAATATCCGGCAAAAGTTTTAAGTTAGAAAGCGTTTATATAAGGGAGGCTATCATGGCTAAGGTAATCATTCCTATCTCAGGCATGCACTGCGCTGCTTGCACGAGTAAGATAGAAAAGACTCTCAAGAAGGTTGACGGCGTGTCGAGTGCCGCCGTGAACCTAGCGACCGATAAGGCGACCATATCTTTTGATGAGCTAAAAACCAACGAAGAAGAACTTGGAAATGCGATTGAGCAGCTCGGTTACAAGGTCATCGTGGAAGAGGAGCACGCGTATGATGAGGCTATAGATGAAGTGAGGTTCAGAGAAATCAACGACCTTAAGAATAAGCTGATTCTCTCGGTATTCCTCTCTATTCCCATATTCATCCTCTCGTTCCCAGAGATTTTTCGCATTGAGTTCATCGGTCAGAACTTCGTGCTGCTTTTCTTGGCGAGTATAGTCCAGTTCTTCGTAGGTTATCGGTTCTATCGCGGGGCCTATCTGTCGCTCAAAGCCAGAACAGCGGATATGGACACACTTATAGCTGTTGGAACTTCCGCCGCCTATTTCTACAGCGCCGTGGTGACTCTTAAGATAGGCATTGGCCTTTACGTCTACTTCGATACCTCGGCGCTGATAATCACGTTCGTAATGATCGGCAAGTATCTGGAGGTGATCACCAAGGCCAGGGCTTCCGAGGCCATAAAGAAGCTCATGGGACTGCAGCCAAAGACGGCGATAGTCATTAGGAAAGGCAAGGAAGTCGAAATCCCTGTCGAAAAGATCGTTGTTGATGACGTCATTCTTGTGAAACCGGGCCAGAAGATACCTGTCGACGGCATCGTGATGGACGGATTCTCCTCAGTCGATGAGTCAATGATAACCGGTGAAAGCATGCCCATCGAGAAGAAGAATGGGGACACGGTCATAGGAGGCACTATCAACAAGCACGGCTCGTTCAAGTTCAAAGCGACCAAGGTCGGGAAAGACACGATGCTAAGCCAGATAATCAACCTGGTCGAAGAGGCGCAGGGGAGCAAGATGAAAATACAGCGGCTGGCCGACAAGGTGAGCAGCGTCTTCGTCCCGTCGGTCATGATAGTGGCGGTAACTTCCTTCATCGTCTGGTACATCCTCACCAGCAGTTTCATCTTTTCGCTGAATATCTTCATATCCGTCTTGATTATAGCCTGCCCCTGCGCTCTTGGGCTGGCTACTCCCATCGCAATAATGGTGGCGAGCGGCAAGAGCGCCGAGAACGGGATACTCATAAAGGACACGGAGGCCCTCGAGAAGCTGCAGGAGGTCACGACAATCGTTTTTGACAAGACCGGCACCCTGACGAAGGGGAAGCCGAGCGTTACGGACATCATCGGCGAAGACGATACAGAAGTCCTGAGGTACGCGGCGAGCGCTGAGAAGAACTCCGAGCACCCGCTTGCCGAAGCCATATTGAACAGGGCCAGGGAGAAGAAAGTGAAGCTGTATGACGCTGACAGGTTCGAGATCATCCCGGGCAAGGGCGTAAAGGCTCTATGCGTCAGAAAGGAAGTGCTCCTAGGCAACAGGACCTTCATGGACGAGCGCAGGATAAACATAATGGGCCTCGAGAAGAACATACGCAGGCTAGAGGTCGATGGGAAGACTGTCGTGATAGTCGCGGTGGCTGGAAAAGCTATAGGCGCTATCGCTGTGGCCGACACTGTGAAAGAGCATTCGAGAGAGGCGGTTGAAAGGCTGCATGAGATGGGGAAGGAAGTGATCATGATAACGGGCGATAACAAGATGACTGCTGACGCGATGGCCAAGCAGGTGGGAATAGACTATGTGCTTGCTGAGGTGATGCCCCAGAACAAAGCGAATGAGATAAAAACGCTGCAAGGCGGGGGCAGAGTGGTCGCGATGGTGGGCGACGGGATAAACGACAGCCCAGCTCTGGCGCAGGCGGATGTCGGCATAGCGATAGGGGCAGGTACAGACATTGCGATAGAAACCGGCCAGATAATCCTTGTCAAGAACGATCTCAGGGATGTGGTCACCGCTATAGATCTCAGCAGGTACACGATAAGGAAGATAAGCCAAAACCTGTTCTGGGCGTTCTTCTACAACTCTATCGGCATAACCATAGCCGCAGGCGTTCTATATCCAGCAATAGGCTTTTTGCTAAATCCTATCGTGGCCGGAGCAGCGATGGCTTTCAGCTCCGTGTCTGTCGTCTCTAATTCTCTGCTGATGAAAAGATACAGACCTTCTATCTAACCCCATTCGAGCCTGGCTGAGACTTTATTCCAGTTTATGTTCTTGAAGAAAGCTTCGAAGTATTTCTCCTTATCAGGGCCATAGTCGAGATAATAGGCGTGCTCCCAGACATCCAATGCCAACAGCACCCTCGCTCCCCAGATAGCCCCTATGTCGTGATAATCTACGGAGTAATTGTGAAGCTTGCCGTTTAGGTAGCCTAAAAGGGCCCAGCCCCGAGCTGTCCTGGCCATTCCCAGAAATTCGGCTTTCCAATTCTCGAACGAGCCGAAATCCTGCTTTATCTTTTCTGCGATCTGGCCGGCCATAGTGCCGTCGCCGCCGAGGCTGTCGAAATACATCTCGTGGAGTATCATCCCGCTCGTGTTGAAGCTCTCGTTAAGCTTTAGCCCCCTAATCGCCGAGAAATCGCCTTTTGCAGCCATATCCGCCAACTGCTGCTCTATCTTGTTGAGGTTGTTGACATAGGCGGCGTAATGGGTGTCGTGATGGTACTTTATCTGCTGCTCGGACATCCCGTTCAACGAGTTATAGGCAAATGGCAGCGGCTTGACTGCATAGGGCATAAACTCACCAAGTAATTTTTATATCTACAAGTTAAAAGATATTACTATGTTCTTTGTTCTTGAGGGGATAGACGGAAGCGGGAAGGAAACTCAGGTCAAAATGCTCGCGGAAACGCTGAAGAAAGCGGGCAAAAAGGTAGAAGTGATAGAGTTCCCCGACTATAACAGCGGACCAGGCAAAAAGATAGGGCAGTATCTCGACAACAAGCTGCAGCTGATGCATAAGGACGTTGCCAAGCTCTATGCAGACGATAGGAGGCTGCATCAGGAGAGGATAAAGAAATGGATAGAAGAGGGCGTAATAGTGGTATCGGACAGATATGCCTATTCCAACCTTGCCTATCAGCTGGTGAACGGCGTAGACTATGATTATCTCCTCTCGCTCGACAAAGGCATGATATTCCCAGATCTGGTCTTCTTTATAGACACGACGATAGATGAAGTGATCCGCAGGATGAACAACAGCAGGAAGAAGGACAAGTACGAGTCGAGCAAGAACTATCTGGCGAGAGTGTCAGAGAACTACAGGGCGATGTGCGACGGCTCCATCGAGGTGTTCGGAAGAGCGAAATGGATAAGAATAGACGGGAACAAAACTATAGAGGAGGTCCAAAAAGAAATCTGGAAATATGTCGGAGCGTGCCTCAGTGGCTAAGTGGTATAGCGCTTGCTTGGATTTTAATAAGAAGCACTTATTAATAGAGCATTAAGCAAGAGGCCGCGAGTTCGATTCTCGCCTGAGGCTTTAATAAAGTCTTAATCTGCGCTTGACCTGTTTTGCTATCCTCCTGTCTTTCTCATCCGCACCCGGGTGAATCGTGGTCTCGGCTTTTATGTGTGGATCCAGAATCTCCCTCATCTCGTGCGCCACAATTCTCAGCAGCTCTGGCGATACCTCCTTTTTTTCAAGCGCGTTGACGACCTCCTTAAGGTGCTCGGCCGAATAGGCTGTACAATATCTACGGGAACCGGCGTTGAACCCTTCGGCCATGTCTTTCATGACCTCGAGCTTAGAAATCGGTTTTTTGTACAGGTTTCTCTCTTCTTTTTTCATCTGCCGGCCTATTTCCTGGATTGTCTTGAATCTATTGTATCTTGCTCTTTCTCTGGCCTCTTCCCTGCTGATGGAGGCTTGCAGGTCTTTGGAACTGAACCTCGGAACTCTTACAGAAACGGGCATTTTCCCATGCTCGGCTCTGGACACCGCCCGGAGGAACACGGCCTCAGGTGGCTTTTTGACGCCGATAAAGGTCAGAAAGGGAGTGAACCCCGCCTCCTGGTCTATTGCCCTGCTGCTCATCCTTTCCATGTCCCTTATGAAACCGAGCGCTTGGCGGGTTGCCCCTTCAACAGACATGCCATGCCTTCTCGCATAGTCTTTGAGAATCTCCTTGGCTGGCTTTCCCATGACTTTCAGATTAGCTCTGACCATGCTGTTGCTGACACGAGAGACGCGCATGCTATACCTTCTTGGTTATAGTTATTTTTCCGTCCTCTATCTCGATTAGGTCGCCTGTGTTTATCTGCGTGATGTCTATCTTGTCAACGCAAGGAATGTCTGATATTATAGCTCCAACAGCCACTATGGGTTCGCACTCTTTGTTGATCATGGCCAAAGGAGCGACATTATTTTTCTTTAATCTATACAGCGCGTAAGAGCCGACTGTAGAACCCTTGCCCTGTGGAAATACCAATACTTTTCCTGCGAAGCTCTTTCCCTCCAGTTCATGCCCTTTTTCTGTCAATATTCCTTTGTCCGGATCTGTACCACCAAAAAAAGAGATAGGCTGGCTAGTGACCAACGCCTCGCCAGATACCTTGCCTTTCTTGATTATCCTTCCAGTTAGCTCCATTTTCCGCTCACCGCCGCCTCAACGCATTTGGCTGTATCGCCCAGCTTTGTCTTCATCTGGTTGGTCCCTCGGGCATAGAAGCATCCTTTCGCAGAGTTGGTCGCCACCGCTTTGAACCTGCCCTTCAATGGCGCGACAGCAAGACAGGTATCACACGCGAATTTGGCTCCTGCTTCCTCTATCGTCTTGGTGTATCCTCTCAAGTCGGCCAGCTGTTTAGTAGAACGGGCAGTCGTTATCCAGAATTCCGCCTTCACTTTCCTTCCCTTCAATAGCTGGGCTACTTCCGCAATCTCAGCGATAGACGCATGCGGGCATCCGATAGAAACAAAATCTATCTCGTCCCCCTCATCGTTAATCGCCTTGTACGCTTCTTTCAAATCATCTTCAGTGATGGTTATCTTAGTCGCAGGCTTTTTCGCTTTTTCCGGAGTTATGTTCTTTATGTAGAATAGAGGTTTGGCGCCATAAGTGACAACGGAGGCGGAGAAAGACTTCAGCTCGTCGATGCTGGCTTTCTTGACGCCCGTGATATAGGATATCTTGTTCTCCGCTTTCTTGCCGATAGAGTAGCCTAGCGCACCCCAATCATTGACCGACTTGAGCTTGGCTTTGACATCGATATTCACGTCAGGCACTCGGTTCTCGTCAAGATGTAGCCCATAGGCAGGAGTCTTTCCGACGATAGCTGCCGCAAGAGCTGATGGTCCTCCTTCCCTATTGGTCCTAGCACCTATAACTGAATTGACGAAAGTAACGGCAGACGACTCGCTCCATGCGACATGCTCTCTGAAACGAGGCAGATTCCCTATCAAGTATGGCGTACAGGTGCAGGAAGTGATTATTCCGAGCTTGCTGAACGCGTCTATGACCACTTTCTGTTTCTCGGCGAAGTCTTCAGATATGCCCAGCTGTCTCCAGTTCTCCAGGTCCATGCCGGCTGGATTGAGCGTTGTCAATACCCTAACGTGTCCATCTTCCGCGAACTCATTCAAGAACTCTATTCCTGCGTCTCCGAGATTATGATAAGAAACGCCTGCCACTTGGACGGAAGAAATCTCTATTAGTTTTTCAGCACCATATATCTCCCCGAGAGCAACCAAAATCTCCATTGCTTTCTGCGTCGCTTTGCCCATCTTGCCGTTCATCATCTTCTCTTCTTCTCGGGTCAGGTGCATAAAATCACAGATAATCTCTTATGTTAATTTTCTTGTACTCTCCCCTGAAAAACTTCTTGTCCTTCTTCTCCAGAGGTATCGTAGCATCAGCGCCGGCCTTGCATGTGGTGGCTTTCTTCCCCTCGCTCAAGTCGCCTGATGGATCTAGCGATGAGCCTGGCTGGTTTGGTTTAACTATCGAATCTTTGTCCGCCTGATATCTGGTCGACATGGCCCATTCGACATCGTTCAAATCGTATATGTTTATGTCCTCGTCTACTACAACGCAGTGCTTCAGCGAGTGGTGGCCCTGAAAAGCCGCCTCGATAGCTTTCCGCCCGTCGTCTGGGTTCTCCTTCTTGATCTGGACGACAGCATGCAGCCATGAACAGCCTCCAGGAGTGATTAGGACATTTTTACATTTACAGACCTTGTTCACCTCATTATAGATGGTGGGCTCTTTCGGCATGCCCATCAATAGACGATGTTCCCATCTACCGGGCAAGAGCGTCTGAAATATAGGATTCTTTCTATGAGTTATGCACTTTATCTCTATAACTGGCTGCTCCCTGACCTTGTCCTGCGTGCCGGTTATGTCTAGGAACGGCCCCTCGGAATGTCTCTCTTTCGTTATATGGCCTTCCAGTACTATTTCGCAGTCGCGCGGCACTTCAACGTCTATCGTCTTGCACTTCACTAGTTCTGTCTTATCGAGAGCGTTTGCCATCCCGAACTCGTCCTGACCAGGCGCGAGAGAAGTGGAGGCAGCCAGTAGCACGGCGTTAGTATTGCCAATGCAGAACGCTATATCCAGCTCTCCTGATTTCTTGAGCGCTGTATCTGTACCTCTATTTTCGACTATCCTTGCAACGAAGTGGTTCTTGTCCAATAACATCAGCCTGTGGAAGCAGACGTTCCTGCCTAAATCCGGGTCCTTTATGACGGCGATGGCTGACGGGATATATTTCCCTCCGTCTCCCTGGACATAGGTGAACAAAGGCAGCCTGGTCAGGTCGACATTGGTCTCTATTACCTGCTGGCACTCTCCCTCAATTATCGTCTCTGGCTCTACTCTATTTTCGATGGCTCTGGCGAGACTAAAAAGCAGCTCTTCTTTCTTTACGCCAAGAGAGTCGGCAATAACCTCTCTGGACGAGCAGAACCCGCCAGCAGCCGGCATATTACTGTCTTTAATCCTATCGAAATAGACGACCTGACCATCGAGTTCGTTCAGTATCGCCGGCGCATCATAGTCCGGCGAGACCTCTTTCTTGATATGGACCACTTTCCCTTCTCTCTCCAGCTTCTCAAGGAAACTTCTGAAACTCATCCTCTCCATCTCCCGTATAGTTTATG
>Ga0315289_10015618_pt1 | contig 10533 bp, 8 predicted proteins | sample YL17G11_40_MG_FD_203452 | JGI IMG/M metagenome (GOLD analysis project Ga0315289, IMG submission 203452) | Sediment microbial communities from Yellowstone Lake, YNP, Wyoming, USA - YL17G11_40 | ecosystem: Environmental > Aquatic > Freshwater > Lake > Sediment | place: USA: Wyoming | collected...
GTAAAAGACGTTGTAAAGGCCAACATCCTTGCCATGGAGAGCGATGCACAGGGGACCTTCAATATAGCCTGCGGGCAAAGAACCAGCCTGAACGAGCTGGCCGCTCGCATAACGGCAATTCTCGGGATGAGTATTCGTCCCATTTACGAGGCTCCCAGGCCAGGAGATATAAGAGACTCACTAGCGGATATATCGGCGGCCAGGGAGAGGCTCGGTTACGAGCCGGAGTTCGATCTGCAGACTGGCCTACAGGAGACGGTGAGATGGTTTCAGAGAGGCTGACTATCATTGGAGCTGGACCACCATCTCTATTCCATGGAGATTTCTGTCGTTAGTCTGCTCAAATATCCCATCCATCAATTGTTTGTCAAGCATTGGATGCTTCTTCTCACTCTTCGATGCTCTATGTGCCATCTTCCCCCTATTAGTAGCTGAAAAATCTGCATATTGTTAGCCCTGAAAAAACCTACTAAGAGGTCATCGACCGCCTCCCTAGGGACATTTCAGAGGAAGATGGCCTGATTTCACAAAGACAGTCTACCACGGGAGGAAATGGATTTTCTTTTAAGGAAAAATGGGCAAAATCAACTGGAAACGACCTGTGGGGGGAGTGCTCGATCCCTCTCCTCTGCTGATTGTCCGCTGCCGCCAGAGCCCCGGGCATATAAGGAGGGATAATAGAGCCGGAGCCCTTCATGAGGTATCTTTTCTATCAGCTCTCCGGCACCCACCGCTTGAGCGTCTTGTACAGCTGGCTCGCGCCCACCACGGGCTCCTCTGCCGCTTCTAGCTCTGCGGGATATACCAGAATTCCCCGGGACTGGTTGCCACCCAGTCCTCCGTGAGAGCCCACCAGCTCCTCAAAGGCGGCCACCTCTCCCGTCTTGGAATCATAAAAGCTGTTCACCAGAACATCAGGAGCGTTAGAGAAGCTGTCCTCCCTTCGCAGATGTGCCGCCGCCCCCGGCCCGAAGCTCTGCAGAGGGTTTTGTCCCTCAAATCTGTCCTCTTCCAGGTAGTAGATCCCCTTGGAGCCCAGGACCAGCGGTCCGTGCTTCAGAGAATGCACCATGACCATTCCAATGGCCGGATGCTTCAGCAGTCCGGGGATCAGATTTGGGAAGGCCTGGTTTATCTCCTCGAGGGGCATCCGCTCCTTCCAGGCCGCGAAGTAGATCAGGCCCAGGTTGCCTGAGGCCAGAACAACGGCCTTGCTTCTGTCCTCCGGCTTCAGCGTTTTTCCGCGGCGCAGCTGCTCCCCCTGCGGCCCCAGCGCCACTGTGCCTTCGTCCATCCTGCTTTTCACTGCCCTTTGCAGCAGCCTGCTGCTGGAAGTGTCCTGTCTGGCCACATCGGTCAGAAGGGCATTGATCCTCAGCCAGGTCTCGTCTTCTGCAGGAGGGCAGTAGATGGGGGCGTCCACCAGCTCCTCCACGGCCTGCTCTAAAGTCTTTCCCGTGCGCTGCAGAAAGGTCGCCCCGTTGCTCTGGCCGTGGTCTGAGAGCACCACCAATCTGTAGGGACGAGCAGCGTGCATAGAAATGCGCTCCAGCCAGCCGACCACCTTGTCGATTCCCTCGAGAACGCGCAGGGCATCTCTGCTTCTTACTCCTGAGTGGTGGGCTACCTCATCGTATCCCACAAAGGTCGAGTACATGGCCGGCAGACCGCGCAGCATATCTCCCACCAGGGCAAAGACGCTCAGCTCTCTGAGCACCCCAGTGGTGATGGCTCGAAGAAAGGGATAGCTTCCGGTGCGGTTGATCCTCGGCCTGCGGTCTAAGGCCAGCTGCCTCCAGCCCTCCCAGACCTCCACTACCAGGTGCGAGAGAAAGATGCTGAAAGTCCTGGCCGCCATATAGGGATTGGCGTAGAACAGGAAGTACTCCGTGGCGTTGTGCCTAGAAGATCCCAGGTTGCTGATGGTCAGCATATTCTCCCTCGCGTCCCCTGAGTACATATTTGCCCTGCTCGAGCCCCCCCTTGCCAGCAGGCCATCTCCATCAGAGATCCTCTTCTCCACCTCTGCCACATCCTTGGGAACCGACGAGTCCAACAGCCTGCCGCTATCTTTCTCGTACCAGCGGAAGGCCGGGATGTTGTGATTGTTGCCATGCAGAATTCCGGGCTGGCAGCCCCCGGTCTGGCAGGAGAGATCCGTCTCCCAGCCAGCGAGCTTGTGGTCTCCTTTGTCAAGCCACCTCTTCATGGTAGGCATATAGCCTTCCCGGAGGGCGCGGCGGAGAACATCTTCCGACAGGCCGTCAATCTCCAGAAACATCACCCCCGGCACATCCGTCTTCTTAGGGCCGTGGTAGCGCATCATGAGGGGCCTTATCACAAAGCGCTCATAGGCCTTGAAGTCGTCCACTGCAAAGAGCCCGCCCACCATCATGCCTGTGGTGGAGATGGCCAGAGAGACTCCTATGGCCGTCCAAATGGAGGAGATCCTCACCCCGGGAGCGAAGCTGCTGACCAGGAGGACCAGCATTCCATTGAGGAGAAATGCGAGCAAGGGAAAGAGCAGGGGATGGCGGCGGACGGAGAAGTACATCAGATATGGAAGCAGAAAGCTGCTGGCGATTCCCAGGAGGAGCACGAAGATCACTGCACCTTCTAAGGTCTCCACCGATAGGTCGGCCAGATAGATCTCCAGCAGCGCGAGAACGCTCACCTGGACGAAAACGGTGATGGCAGCTACCGTCAGATATGCAATCAGCGTTCTCTTGCCCTCAGGGCTTATCTCACTGTACATGGCTCTTCTACCGTGATTGGACTCTCCAGGATCTCTTGGCAAGCAACCTGCTGCGGCGCGGGCGAATCTCATCCAGACTCCGCCTATGCCCCGTGCAGGGCTGCTACATTGATTATCACTACTATTTAGAATGATTTTCCAGTCTGCAGAGGGGATTGGGCCTGAGAGCAAGGGCGACGGTGGGGTATCATCATCAGGCATTCCGGCAATCTTTTTTCCCGCTCGCTGCCGGCATGTTTGATGTGCTCAAGCCTGGTGTGGCATGCATTACGGAAGGGGACCATGCTGTTTTTTTTTCGCCTCTTTCCAGGTCTAGATATCCTCGGTGCATCCCGCCTAAAAATACTATTATTATGCTTTTTTGTGTGTCGCCCCGATGCCTTTAGCTCCCGCTCGAGGCCGCGGGCGGCCCCCCTAACCCCGCGGCCGCGGGGAACACCTCCCGTGGAAGCACGTCGAAAACGGTTGAGAGATTGATGGCTCTTCACTCTCGGCGGCGGGCCCCGGAGGAGAGGAGCGCCCCTACTGAAACCACTCCCGGTAGCGCCCGGGAATAGAGATGGGGATAGCGTGTTGTCTGGTTTATGGAGATATGTGTGCACGGGCGCGGAGAGGCCTTCTTTGAAGATCCCAGAAGGAGAAGTTGCCGACTGCGAGTTCGATCTAAAGGCCAATCTTTGCCTTTATCCGGTCTATGTCGGTTTCAATTCGCGCGAACCGGTCATCGAGGCTCGATTTCAGGTCGCTGCGCAGCGATCTAATCTCATTCACAATATCTTCCCTGGTCTCATCCTGCTTCTCAAGCATCTTATCCTGCTTCTCAAGCATCCTCTCTTGCTTTTGATCAATTCTCAACAGCGCTGGTATGCCCTTGCTGAGCTGCTCGACCTGGAGCAGATACATGTAAGCGTCTGTGCCAATGATGTGTCCGCCATATTCATGGAAAGATATCTCGGAAACCTCCGCTCCTACAGGCTTGTAGGATCTCGTAGCCTCAGAGAATTCTTCTATCGTATCCTCTGATCCCTCAATAAAGGCCGTGAGAACCTGCAAGCCGTCCTCTTCGGAGTTAAGAGCATTGAACCTCTCCGCACCAAGTTCCAGTGCTTTCCGCAGCAGGATTACTCTGTAGCCCACGTCATGAACCTTGCTGCCTCTGATCCTGGCCTTGAGCTTCATCCGGTCATAAGAATCCACTCAATTCTATTAATAACTTGCCGGAGACCTCAAACGACTGCATTATCTGAGAATGCTGGCCGGCCTGGCAGCGTATTGAGATAAAAATTCCCCTGCAAAGAGCCGCGGCATGGAAGAAATACTGGGTGGCTGGAGGATTTGATGCTCCGCCATGCAGTTTCTATCAGATTAATCCTTTCGCCCTCAGAGCGATTTTTGCCTCTGCCATGTCGGTCTTCAGCTCAAGGATATCATTTTCTAGCTTGTCAAACTTCCTATTGATATCAGCTGGCTCGTGCCTACCACGGGCTCAGGAGATCCTTCAAGCTCTGTGGGATATACCAGAACTCCGCGGGACTGGTGGCCTCCCAGTCCTCCGTGAGAGCCCACCAGCTCCTCAAAGGCGGCCCCTCTCCCTTCTTGGGATTCGTAAAAGCTGTTCACCAGGACATCCGGAGCGTTGGAGAAGCAGTCCTCCCTTCGCAGATGCCCTGCGGCCCCAGCACCACTGTGCCTTCGTCCATCCTGCTCTTCACTGCCCTCTGCAGCAGCCTACCGCTGGAAGTGTCCTGTCTGGCCACGTCCGTCAGAAGGGCATTGATCCTCAGCCATCATCGAAGACCGGTCAGACATGCCGCCCCATCGGGGAGGAAAAGAGCCAGGCAGCCCTGTAGCTTGCTGCGGGGTGCGCAACCGCAATTTAACTTAGAAGCCAACACAAGGCTGCTCCCTGCTCTTCACCTATTGTCTTCCCTCGTTGCCCTCCTGATTCGGCAGACCTCATCTGCGACCTCCAGCATGTTTAGTGATTGCATGCCATAGGCTCGCCGGAACCCATCGAACTCTTCAAGGATCTCTTCAAGTCCAGAGAGATTATCCCTTAAATTTGAACCGAAGTTGTGCGGATGCCACCAGAGGTGGAACACCTCCTTTCGCTCTGCTGCGTACCTTATGCCCTCTATCCCCCTCCTCCGCCTCAACCTGTCCAGAATGCGCAGTTTGGGGCTGCATGCCCGCAAGAAACGACTGGCTTTAACATTAACCGGATACGAATCAGCAAGCTCCGACCAGGTTACAGTATGGTGCCCAGTCAGATTGAAGTAAGCATCTGCCAACCTCAATAGCCGAATGGGGATACTGTCATACCACTTGTTGGCCTCAGGGTCGTATAGAAAGCATCTTGGATTCCCTCGATAGGCTTCGAACCCAAGGTCAGGTAGAATTTTGAGGTATGCTGGATTTACCTGATTCCGTGGAAACACTACTGAACGCAGCGTGACTCCGTAATTGAGCATTCTCCAATGACCAATCCCTCTTGAGAGGGGCCGTCTGCCTCATGGTGGACATCAATGAGGAGTGGATGAATTTGTAATAGGTTTTTATCCTTGGAGGAGTGAATCGAATTAGATACAGAGCAAGTGCAAATTACGGTCGTGGGTGAAGGTTACTGAAAATCATCACGAGAATCGAATGCATGGGATTCATTTTGGCAGTAAACATCCATTGCACCAGTTGTTAGCGCTTTTCAGTAGCTCACGTACGCGACCCAAATTACAGCAATTCTGGCACGCTACCCAAAATAGCATAGCAATGTTTACGCCGATATCCATAATAGATATCATAGAGGGTGAGATTTATATCTAGGAAGAGAGTTCTTCAAGGTCCCTGATTTACTGCGTCGAAAGGTCTTGATTGCCAGCCTGAATTGATGTTGTGATAAGAGGTCTGGCAATTTGATCAGACGAAACTGTCGATGCATAAATATATAATTATATTATTATCAGAAGTATTGTGATTAAATGAAAAAAGCATTAATTACCGGCATTACTGGTCAGGATGGCTCTTATTTAGCCGAGCTATTGCTCTCCAAAGGATATGAGGTGCACGGGCTAATTCGCAGATCTTCCACTTTCAACACCAGCCGAATAGAAGGCATCTACGTTGATCCCCATAGCTCAGATGCTAAGCTTTATCTCCACTATGGCGACCTTTCTGATTCTGGTCAGATATCAAACATTATATATAATATAGGGCCAGAGGAAATATATCATCTAGGGGCCCAGAGTCATGTCCGCGTAAGCTTCGACATGCCAGAGTACTCTGGCGATATAACTGCCCTGGGCACAACTAGAATACTGGAAGCTGTGAGACGGAGCGGAAACGGCATAAAGTTCTATCAGGCCTCCAGCAGCGAGATGTTTGGGGACGCCTCTCCTCCTCAGAATGAAGAGACTCCGCTGCGCCCAAGAAGCCCTTACGCCTGCGCTAAAGTCTATGCCTACTGGATCGCCAGAAACTACCGAGAAGGTTATCGGATATTTGCTTGCAACGGAATTCTCTTCAACCACGAGTCGCCTAGAAGAGGCGAGACTTTTGTGACCAGGAAAATAACCAGAGGGATAGCCAGAATTATTTCCAAGAAAGAGACTCTTATCTATCTAGGCAACTTGAATGCCAAAAGAGATTGGGGCTATTCTCCTGAATACGTAGAATGTATGTGGCGGATGCTTCAAAGCGCCCCTCCCGATGATTATGTGGTGGGCACTGGCGAGGCTCACTCAGTTGAGGAGTTTCTAAGTCTGGCCTTCTCTTATGCCGGGCTAAATGTGCAAAAGCATGTTAAGATCGATCCCAAATATTTCCGGCCCACTGAGGTCGAATCTCTGATCGCAGATGCTGCAAAAGCCAGAGAGGCATTGGGATGGGATCCCAAGATCAAATTCCATGATTTGGTAAAGATCATGGTAGATGCTGATATGCGAGCTATCGGCCTTGAGCCTATCGGCGAAGGCGATTCAATCTTGAAGAAGAAATTCCCCAATCGGTGGTGGAGAGCAGATTGAGGAAAATCTGCTTCTATACAAGCGATTATGGATACGGGCACGCAGCGAGGGACATCGCTATAATAATAGGCATCTGCAAGCAACTCGACATTCAGACCTTTGTGAAAACGAATGTGACATTCGAGTTCATGAAGCAATCCCTCCCTTTTGTGCGGTTTGTGCAAAGAAAAAATGACATAGGTGTATTCACAAGCGGGAATCCGCGGTGACCTATGCCGCAAAGACCGGCCAGATGCTGGACGCATGGGTCGAATCCTGGGACGATTTTCATCCAGATATCAGGTTTCAGGTCTTCCCCGCGTAGATCTTCTCCTCAGGAAGATGGCGCGGATACAGCGTGGCGAGAACGAAACTCAAAAACTACATCGCCTTGTGCGACCTGGTTGTATCCAAGGCCTGATACAGCACTGCCTCAGAGGCTATTGGAGCCAATGTGCCCATTCGTAGATTTGGCTATGAGGAGGACAAGCTAATCACCAGTGATGTAGAGGCCATGGGCATTGGCAAAGAGATCTCTGAGGAGCTTTTTTTGAACTTGGAATGGATTGACGAGATGGATAATTTGGAAAAGTACAGGTCAAAGTTCGACGAACTTGGAGCCAAGTTTCGAGATGACGGATTGATGGATGCTGTGGAGGCCATTGGGGAGGTCGCACTGTGACTTACTGGTCAGACAAGGACATTCTGGTAACAGGAGGAGCCGGGTTTTTAGGTTCTTCTCTGGTAAGAAAGATCTTGAATGAGGGTGCCGATGCCTCTAGGATCAGGCTACCGCGTTCCGGGGATTTGGACCTGCGCAGGTGGGAAAACTGTGTAAAAGCAACTAAGGATGTTGATTTGGTGATCCACCTTGCTGCCCGGGTGGGCGGCATAGGGTTCAACAGGAAATATCCAGCCAGTCTCTTCTATGACAATGCCGTCATGGGAATACAGCTCATGGAGGCTGCCAGACTGCATGGAGTGGACAAGTTCGTGACAGTTGGCACCGTGTGCGCCTACCCGAAGTTTACCCCGGTTCCTTTCAAAGAAGACGATCTGTGGAACGGTTATCCTGAAGAGACCAATGCGCCCTATGGCCTAGCCAAAAAAATGTTGCTTGTCCAGTCTCAAGCCTATAGGCAGGAGTATGGGTTTAACTCCATCTACCTGCTGCCCGTGAACCTTTACGGCCCAGGGGACAGCTTCGATCTGGAAAGTTCCCACGTTATCCCGGCCCTGATAAAGAAGTTTGTCGAGGCGGTTCAAACTGGCAGCAAGTCGGTAGAAGTCTGGGGGACGGGCAAGGCCTCCCGGGAGTTTCTGTATGTCGATGATGCTGCGAGGGGGATCAAGCTTGCTACAGAAAGATATAATAAACCCGATCCTGTGAACCTTGGTTCAGGCAAGGAAATAAGTATCACCGATCTGGCTAAAATCATCTCCAGGCTTACAAGTTTTGATGGAGAGATAAAGTGGGATGCCAGCAAGCCCGACGGCCAGCCAAGAAGGTGCCTGGATGTGAGCCGCGCTAAACAGGAGTTCGGGTTTGAGGCGAAAATGGATTTTGAGGATGGGTTGAGGCGAACGGTGGAGTGGTACATTAATAAAATAGAGGCGGACAGGACTTGAAGAATCGCATGAATCTTTCAACAAATAGAAGATCTGATATGGGAGAGGAAATCCCAATAATAGTAATAAAACCGATGAGCGGCTGGGCGCCCATAGACCTCAAAGAGCTATGGGCGTATAGGGAGCTACTTCAAACTTTTATCATGCGAGACATAAATGTTCGCTACAAGCAGACTGCTCTGGGCGCTGCATGGGCTGTCATCCAGCCGTTTTTCATGATGGTGGTCTTCACCCTCTTCTTTGGCAAACTTGCGAAAATTCCATCAGAGGGAATTCCATATCCGATATTCAGCTATGCAGCCTTGCTTCCTTGGACGCTATTTGCTGAGGGCTTATCCCGATCTACAAACAGCGTGGTAGGCAATGCCAATATCATGACCAAGGTGTACTTTCCTCGCCTGCTCCTTCCCATATCCGGTGTAGTCTCGCCGCTTGTTGACTTCGCTATAGCCTTCGTGATCCTTCTGGGAATGATGCTTTACTTCGGGTTCTACCCCACGGAGAATATCATCTGGCTTCCGGCATTCATTCTTCTGGCTTTGGCCTCGTCTCTAGGAGCCGGTCTTTGGCTCTCCGCTCTCAATGTGCAGTATCGTGACTTTCAATACACAGTGCCTTTTCTCATTCAGATCTGGCTATTTGCCTCTCCAGTGGTCTATCCAAGCTCCCTTTTGCCTGAGCCATACAGGATGATATACGGCCTTAATCCCATGGCAGGAGTGATTGAAGGCTTCCGCTGGACGCTTCTGGGAACGAGCCCACCAGGCTCTCTAATTGTTGTATCAGTAGTTGTGATCTTGGCAATTCTCGTCTCTGGGGCCTTTTACTTCAGGCGCATGGAGAAGACCTTTGCTGATGTGGTGTAGATGAAAACAGATATAGCAATACGTGTTGAGAATCTGGGCAAGCGCTACCGCATAGGTCAGTGCGAGCGGCACGACACACTGCGCGATGCCATAACAGATAAGATCAAGGCTCCCTTCTGTCGTATAAAGGACTGCTTAAGCTCCAATGAAGGAAACCACGACCAGAGCTATATCTGGGCCCTGAAGGATGTCTCGTTTGAAATTCAGCAGGGCGAAGTGGTGGGTGTTATAGGCCGGAACGGATCGGGAAAGAGCACTCTGCTCAAAATCCTCTCACGTATCACTATTCCAACTGAAGGGACGGCAGAGATCCATGGCCGCATTGGATCGCTGCTTGAAGTGGGCACGGGCTTTCACCCCGAGCTGACGGGGCGTGAAAATATCTTTCTCAGCGGTTCCATCCTAGGGATGAAAAAATATGAGATCGAAGACAAATTCGACGATATAGTCAAGTTTTCGGAGATTGAGACGTTTCTGGATACAGCAGTGAAACGTTATTCAAGCGGGATGTACGTGCGGCTGGCGTTTGCGGTGGCAGCTCATCTTGATCCAGAGATACTGCTGGTGGATGAAGTACTAGCTGTGGGAGATGCGGCATTCCAGAAAAAGTGTATGGGGAAGATTAGTGATATATCAGAGAAAGGACGGACAGTAATATTTGTTAGTCATAACATGAATGCCGTACACGAACTTTGCCAACGTGCGATCTTGCTTGATAAGGGAAGAAAACGTGTTGAGGGAAGCGCATTAGAGGTAATTAATGTCTACCTTTCGAAGGATAATTCTCGATCTTCAGTTGATTTAGACAAAATTCCGCATAAAGGTAAGCAAAAATATGCATTTCTTAGGAAACTTACTTTGTTGAATGGAGATCATCGTCCTACTACTGTGTTTGTTATGAAGAAAGCCTTTATTGCCCAGATTGAGCTTGAATGCATTCAACACATGAGGGATGCAGAAATTGGCCTTACAATCTCCAGTCGTTATGGTACAGCCATTCACTATCTTACTTCGACCTGGGAAGGTTTACGAGGCGATTTAGAACCAGGTAGGTACAATTTTGAGGTGCGAGTGCCTGAGATTCTCTTATTTCCGGGAAAGTATCAGGTGGATCTTTGGGCGCTGCGTGAAGGAGAAGACTCTGATGATATTATCTATGAGGTGACCTACTTCGATGTCGTAAAAGGCGATGTAACTGGCTTTCCCACGACAATAGATAAATATGCTTTAAGTGGTTGCGAGGTATATACATCTAGTTCTTGGAGAATAATAGAACAAAAAGCCC
>Ga0315289_10015619_pt1 | contig 10533 bp, 13 predicted proteins | sample YL17G11_40_MG_FD_203452 | JGI IMG/M metagenome (GOLD analysis project Ga0315289, IMG submission 203452) | Sediment microbial communities from Yellowstone Lake, YNP, Wyoming, USA - YL17G11_40 | ecosystem: Environmental > Aquatic > Freshwater > Lake > Sediment | place: USA: Wyoming | collected...
AGGGGGCCAGGTTTTCCGTGCGCTTAACCTGCAAAATCTCCAAATTTTGCCAGGTCATATCAATTGGGAAACCCATCGCTGAAATCCCCCCCAAACCCCCCTTTGCAAAGGGGGGCAGGGGGGATTTCCGGGAGATCCTTTCAGGAGGCAAATAGCTGCCCTTTTTCAAAGAGCTAAAGTGTTACCTCCTTTCTTTGTCCACGGGATATGGCTCCGATCTCTCCCTATCCTTTGCCCGCGCGGATTGCTTTCCGGATTGGCTCGATCTGCCCGATGTCCAGGATGAGAAAACGGGCGGGGTCGAGGTTTCTTTCCCTTATGGTTCTCTTCAAGTCCAGGGCCGGGTAACCGGGGGGCTCATCCCCCAGGGCGAAGGTGCCCCACTGGGTGGGGATGAAATGTTTGGCTCCCAGGTCGTGGAACGCATCGAGGGCTTCCGGGATGCTCTTGTGGGCGTAATGCATGAACCATCGGGGATGGTAGGCGGTGGTGGACAGGAGGGCATAATCGATATGGGGGAATTTTCTTCCGAATTCCTTGTAACCGATAAAGTACCCGCTGTCCCCTCCATAGAAGATCGACGTCTCGGGGGTGACCAACAGAAAGCTCGCCCAAAGTGTTTCGTTGTAACCCTGGCCGATGCGCCTCGACCAATGCTGAGCCGGCAGGCAGATAAGCTTTTTCCCTTCCCCCAAATCGATTTCTTGCCACCAGTCGAGCTCCTGAACCGAACCTTTATGGAAAGACTCCACATATTTCTTGAGACCGAGAGGAACATAAATTCGAGAATCCTGGGGCAGGGAACGAATGCTCTCCACGTCAAGATGGTCGTAATGGTTATGAGAGATCAGCACGTTGACCCTTGGCGTAAGATCTTTCAATTCCTTTCCTGTCATGGCCGGCGGAGTCACTCTCTTGGGAAGCAGCGCCCTTTCCGAGAAGATCGGGTCAATGAGCCAGTACTCTCCCTGAAGGCGCAGGAGAAAAGTGCTGTGACCGATCCAGGTAATGAAATCGCCAACCGGCATCGACTGGATCCGCTTTGTCAAATCGCGGATGAACTTCGGTTTATATTCTTTCTCCTCATTCGTGTATTCCGCCTTTTTGGAAAACCTCCATTTTACAAAGCGCCAGAACCCTCCATGCTCCATGGGCATCCAGGAGTTGAAATACTGCCCGTCGTGGAAATGGGCCGCGTAGAGCCTTTCAACGCTCTGGCCCTCCACCCGCTTCCGCCATTTCGCCTCATCAAAGGACCCTGGGTTATGCATACAGGATGAGAAAAGCATGATGAGAACCAGACTCCAGAACACCGTCAGCCGCTTCATTCCCCTCCATCCGATCCTTCCACGTTTTACTTGCCTTCTTGAAGACAATCAACCTGGAAATTCCCCTCCCGCTCGGCCGACTGCGAGGGCCAGCCCGGTTGGAATGTATGGTTAGACGTGTTTTTGATACTGCGAGGTGTAGAAATCTATCACTCGACGGATCATTTTCTGGTACGAAGTGTGATGTTTCTCCGCTTCTTTTTTAAAAAATTCAATACTTGCTTTGCTCAGAGAAATCGTAACCTTAATCTTGTCTTCTTTTAAAACCAACTGATCCGGCGGGGGGAGAAAATCCTTTACCATTCTCAGTTCGCCCATTGGTTCGTCGGTATATTTTATTTTCCTCTTCATAAATCTTCCTCCCTTTCCTCCATTATCCAGCTCCGAAAATAGGAATTACATTCTCCCGAAACGTGAATCGAACCGTCATTATGCCGTCATGGACGCGGCCGATACAATAATATCTCTCCTCCTCATTACTATGGGTTATATCTTCTGCAATGATACGGCAAGGGTCTTGAAAAGCGCGCTGGGCTAGGGAAAAAGACACCTTATGTTTGACTTGATTCTCTCGGTCCTTATCCTCATCCCATTCAAAGCGGGTTTTCTTTATAAAGATAATATACTCGATAAAGGTTATTTTTGCAATATTATTGTATGGCCTTTTATATGCCTTCCTGTCTAAATCCATTAGACAACTCTTCCAACTTCGCATAGCATGACTTTTTTGAAGTATCGAGAATATCCCCGACGGGGTTTATCCGCAGAGAAAACCCATGGGACAAACGATTGCCGAGAAAATCATCAGTTCTCATCTTCATAAACGAGTTATGGCGGGGGATATTGGTTTTTCCCCCGTTGACCTTATGATGACCAACGACCAATACAAGAATTCAAAAGACTTGACTTGTATATGGTTATCGTATACAGTTTAATCTTATGAAGGACGAATTCGAGGATATTGCTGGCTTCCAATGGGATGAAGGGAACGCCGATAAGAACCGGATCACACACAACGTTGAGAACTGGCAGTGTGAGCAGGTTTTTTTCAATTCGCCCTTGCTTATTCTTGGTGATCTGAAGCATTCCGCCACAGAAAAAAGATGGGCTGCCTTCGGCCACCCTGATGATGGACGTCTACTTGCCGTGGTTTTCAGAAAAAGAAGAAACCTGATTCGGATTATTTCCGCAAGGGATATGAACCGAAAGGAGCGAAAGTTCTATGAAGAGAATGGATAATCGTATACCGGAATTCAAAAGCGAGGATGAGGAACGTGCGTTTTGGGTAACTCATTCCCCCCTCGATTATTTTGATCCTCGCAGCATCCAGAGGGCGTCGTTTCCCAATCTGAAGCCGTCTCTGAAATCAATTTCTATCCGGGTTCCTTCGGACATGCTTGCGGAACTCAAGAATTTAGCCAATAAGAAGGATGTTCCCTATCAGAGTCTTGCCAAGGTATATTTAGCCAGGCAGATTGCTCTTGAACGCGGATCATTGAGGCGCACTCCAGGGAAAAGAGGAGAGCGCAAAGCACGTACCCGGCAGGACGTTCCAGCGGTCTCCTCGCAAGATCCCCATTGCTGAGCTTGCAGAACTATAGCGGTTCCAATAAATTAACTCTTTGTGAATTTTCTAAGAAGGAAAAAATTCGATATCCATTTCAGTTCTGCTAAAATCGGCTTGAGTTCCGGGGTGTCATTAATGGCACGATAGCTTGAATGGATTACTTCCTGAAGTCCTGCTTTTAGAGTTTTACCCAAGAATGCCACATTTCCAATCCAAATCTTCAATTTGAGGTAGAAAACCGATACACTGGCGTACCCTATTACGCTGACGCCCTATTCATTAGAAAATAAAAAGGAGGTCAAAATGAAGCGGATAGCAATGGGCATAGTCATTTTGGTTTTTGTTGGCGGTTTTATTTTCGGCCAAAACTCCTGGGCCGGGACGATTAAGGTTAGCAAGTTGGCGGTAGAGTCAGCGAAAGCTGGGTGGACGGCTAAGGATAACAAGGTTTCTAAGCTGAGTGATGAGAAGAAAAAAAAGAGGCTGGGGTTGAAGGGGCGTAGTAAAAGTATGCCAAAAACCAAGATGGCCCCGTTTCGTTCTCTTGGGGCCGTCCCGTCCTCTATTGATTACCGTTCTTTGGGGTATGTTTCATCTGTCAAGGATCAGGGTGATTGTGGAAGCTGTTGGGCCTTCTCCGCTACGGGAGCATTGGAATCAGCAACAATGTTTAAGGCTGGTACTCCTAATGCCAACCTCGATCTTGCCGAACAGGTGGTAGTCAGTTGTGATTCGGCCAATTCAGGATGTGATGGCGGGTACATGGATGCGGTGAGCGATTTTGTTAGGGACAAGGGAATTCCTTTGGAATCCTGTTATCCATATACGGCCACGGATGGAAACTGTTCTAAGGCGTGCTCTGGCTGGCAGTCCTCTTCTTATAAGGCGACATCATGGGGATATGCGGCAACCGTTTCTCCAACGGCGGATGCGATCAAGGCCGCCCTCATCAACTACGGTCCACTCGTCAGCACCATGATGGTTTATGAAGATTTCTATTACTACTCCAGCGGAGTTTATAAATATACGAGCGGAAGTTATTTGGGAGGCCATGCGATTCTTATTGTTGGCTATGACGATGCCGGGAAATATTTCATCGTCAAAAACTCCTGGGGAACCGAGTGGGGTGAATCGGGATTCTTTAAAATCGCCTACTCTGAGTTGACCTCCAAGGTATTGTTCGGGGAAGAAACGATATACTACGAGGTCTCAGCTACTCCTCCCCCTGGTGACTGCACCTTTTCAACCACCCCAACAAGCGCTTCCTTTACGGCTTCTGGCGGAACCGGGACAATTACCATTACCGCATCCATCTCCTCTTGTGCCTGGACTGCTGTTTCCGGCGATTCTTGGATAACGGTTGGATCGGGCGCGGGGATAGGATCTGCCACGCTTTCGTATTCTGTGTCCAGCAACACATCAACGAATACGAGAAATGGAAGCATTACGGTTGCGGGGAATACATTCTCCGTCAGCCAAGCAAGCTCAGGCGGAGGATGCGATACGGCAAAAACTAAGAAATCAGGGGAAAACGCAATTCGCCCCTGGTGGAAATTTTGGTAAAAAATGATAATGGAGCTAGGGAAAAACATACATGAAAAGATATGGGACAAAATTCGGGGCATTCTTAAAGTGTCATTGGACGAAGTTTCCTTGACACAGTGTGTAAAAACGAGCAGAAAAACATTACTTCCTGAAGTCCACACTTTCAAAAATTTTTAAAAGGGTGTATATTACAAACCGTAAGTGATGATTGGTAACTTCCAATCCCCGAAATCGTCTGTAATGAAGCTCTAGTCTATAGAGAATAAATGTGCAGACTAAATACCTAAGAATGATCCAAGGGATGAAGAGAAGGGGGCGAAAGGATTGGACAGTCTATATCCTTCGCTGCGGGGATGGATCGCTCTACACGGGGATAGCAAAAGATGTGCGGGCTCGGGTCAAGCAACATAATGAGGGTCGGGGGGCAACCTACACCCGAACTCGCCTGCCCGTCAAGCTGTTATATCAACAAGAAGGCTTCACGCGTTCCAAAGCTCTTATTCGAGAAGCACAGATAAAAGCGATGCCTCGGTCCAAGAAAGAGGAAATCATCTTTAGTGAACATTGTGCCTAACCATTCGTTCCAGCCGTCGCAGGCTTTCGGGCCGCGTGGCTGAATTCTCTCGTCGGCCTAACAGAAATGTTCATGAAAGTATGCAAAGACAGAACTGACGACGCAGCGGCACCCTCGCGGCGAGAAGACGAGGGACAACGGAAAAAGGAGGTACGCAATGGGAGACAAGGGCGGCAAAAAAGACAAGGAAAAGGGTCAGAAACAGAATGCCGCAAAACAGAAACAAAAATCAAAAAACAACCTTGATAAGCAGCCAAAAAGAAAGCCTTGATAGAAATCACGGTGTGAATCTTACCGCCGAGTGCCTTCTCGGGCATTCGATATGCGTGCCTCAACATAGGCTGGGACGCGAGTGGTGGCTAGGACGGGCCTAACCGCTGCATGCACAGGAACGCGAGCGAGCTCGCGCCGGTGATGCGGGTCATTCACCCGACCGCGGGAGGACGAATGCGCGGCCCTCAGACGCGAGGCCCGTTATGCTCACTTTCAACCGGCAATCCTTTATCATCAAAGCTATCTTAGACTGTACCTTTGTAGGTGAAGCTGGTAACCAAGGATTGGCCCTAGTCGCCCACAATCTTGTTTATGGCTGGCATTGATCGGTAATAAACTCAGTCAGACTAACGTTCTGTTTTCAAAAGGATTCTTCCTCAATTCCCTATGTTCCTGCAGACGACAACGGTGAGAATGACCTTGCTCCTTATAGCGTCATTTCCTTCATGATTTTGCCTTGTTAAAAGATGGATTTTTCCGCTGAATACTGGGAGAAAGGGGTACTCTGATTTCAAGGCAAGTAAACCAATGAGCTCATGGATCGGAGGAGAAAACTCAAGGATTCTTGGTTGAAATCTTCAGCCTGTCGCGCTGCAAGCTTGGGATTGAAATCGGATGGGTCCTTGAAGAAGGGAGGATATTTCAAGACTTTCATCCCGAAATAGGCAGGTTGGCAATCTTGGCACAATGATGAAGATTTCTCTTGAAAATCGTCATCAATATGGCTAGATAATCTATGTTACTCTGACAAAATCCCTAGCCGATGGTGGAGGACCATAGGAGGTTAAAATGCCTAGAAAAGAATCCAAGCCCCCCTACAAACCAAAAAGAGAATATCGGTATACAATAAAGGAAATTGCAGAACTTGCAGGGATGACGAGAAAGGCTTTGAGTGTAGAAAAGTTCCGGGGGAAGGTGGACCCTGGAGATTTTAAGAGCGTCGTAAGCTTCCTGATCAGGAGGATTATCGACAAACGTCTAAAGGGAGACCTCTTTGCCCCTGCAGCGCGGGGCGCAAAAAGAGACGAAAGGACTGGGAGTCAAGTTTCTCGGAAGAGGCCTAAAAAGGCTATTGGTCGCAGATAGAAACTACTTCCTGAAAGTGAGATTTGACAGGTTTCTCCAAAAGGTAATTCTCTGGCTCTGACTCCATTCCCAACCCCTTGCATTCCCTTCCTTGATTTTGTAGAATTTTTTAGAGGATGCTATGAAAAAGAAAGGCAAAACAAAAAAGCAAATTCTCCTTGAGGAGAAAACTAAACCATTCTTGAATGATTATTCAGTTCAGGTTCAAGATAAAATCGATCGCAAGAAGATGAAAGAAGCAATACGAAAAATTGCCGACGCGACGGAACAGCGAATAAAGAAGCTTAATGCGGAACTCAACTTCGTGAAGGAGCAACTAAAGCAAGAAATAGAAAAGCGGAAGCATGCGGTGGAAATTCTGCGACAACAAGAACCCCTTCTTAGTGAGCGGGTTAAAGAAATAAGCTGTCTCTATTCTGTTATTAGTCTCCTGGGTAATAAAAAATATGCTTCAGGTGAGGAAAAAATCCATGATATTGTGAAACTCATGCCGACTGGGTGGCAGTATCCGGAGGATGCCTGTGTGCAAATTATTCTTGAAGGGAAGGAATACAAAACGGATAATTTCAAAGAGACGCCATGGAGGCAGACCGCCGAAATCCTGGTTAACGGCGAGCCCAAAGGTATTTTGACAGTAAGTTACCTCCAGGAAAAACCAGCAAAAGATGAAGGGCCTTTCTACCTGGAAGAAAGGACGCTTATTGATGTCATTGCGAAATTTCTTGGCGAAATGATTGAGCTTAAGCTTGCGAAGAAAATCGAATAACAGATTAGCGCCTTCTCCAGCCACTCCAAACGGGGAAACCATTTTCAACCCGCAGCTTCAATATTTCATCTCCTTTCTTTACTTCAGCGGCAATTATTCATATATATAGTTTGAACTGTCCAAAAGAAGGGCGAAACTCTTTAAGCGGTTGGATCAAAAAGAAAAGCCCTATGCCTGGAGGGCTTTTCTTTTGGCCCTTAGGCCACCACCTCTATTCACCAACTTCCCGTATCTGACTGACTTCCTCCGACTTTCGTTTTTAGGGGGACGGAGAAACAGGTGAAGAAACAAGCTCGGCTCGACGTGGAGATCCTAAATCTTCACCTCGGTCTTGAGTTGTGAAAAGCAGGATTTAACCTTACGAACAGGATCAAATTAGCGAAAGGCTTTCTTTGAGAAATTTGAAAAAGCAGGCGCCCACGCCGAAAAGTGCCCCTCCGTGGTGGGAAACGCCGCAAAATGGGTTGCGGAAATATTAGTGGAAGAAGGCAATCAGCCGAAGAGGGCGGATAAAAGAGCGGCTCGGGGGAAAGAAAAGAAAGTCCAAGCAGGAAATCGTTCGGCGAAAAAATGAAGACGCCGCTGAAAATCAGTGGACGCCGAAGGTGACATGAATCCCGGAAAAGATGATCGTGGAAACGATCAGGGCAATGAGAAGGATTTTCGAATAGATCTTTTTCATGTCTGGGGTCCTCCGGTTCGAGATTGATAACCGGCTTTTATGATATCTATTCGCAACCTCTGTGCCTTGTTGTAAAAAACCGATAACCATTTATAAATTAAAAGAAAATTGCGTTTTTGCCTCCTAATTCCTCCGGTAAAAAGTGGAAAAGAATTCCCTTTTTTCTTCTTCTAATTCCCCTGCTGGGAAAAACCCCTTGCCCTCGTCCCCCAAAAAAGAGGGGGCCTAAGCCCCCTCAAATTGGAAAGGGTCTTGATTCGAAAAATTCTATTTCCCTTCTTTGGCTTTCAGTTGTTTGAAGCTCTCCTGAACTGTTTTGACTTTTTCGGGATGGGTCAGCAGGTCGTAGGCCGTGAGGGCGACGGCTTTACCGGCGGTTATGGTTGCCTTCCATCCTTCTTCAGACGCGGCCGCTTCCCGCATGGCGTCGGAGTGGAGGGAAGTCCCTTCGGGAGCGATTTTGAAGAACAGATTTACGGTGGGATAAGCATGCCCCACTCGCCCAAGGTCCGAAGAACCAAAGGAATCGAAATCCTTTATCTCAGACTCCGGAACTCCAAGTGTTGTGATTTGGTTTCGCATCATCGCAGTTAAAGGAGGAACGTCGATCGGGGCGGTTAAAAAGACCCTCGGTTCTTTGAATTCGAGCTTGGCGCCCGAGACCAGCTCAGCGGCTTTGGCGCAATTGACCACCTTTTTGAAGGCATCCTCCATGGTGGCGGTATCGAGGGCGCGGACCGAGAATTCGGCTTCCGCATAATCCGGAACTACGTTCACCACCGCTCCTCCCTTGGTAATGATGCCGTGGATTCGCACATCCTGGCGCAGGTGTTCTCTCAAAGAATCAATGTTATTCATCATCGTAATGACGGCTCGAAGAGCGTTAATCCCCATATGGGGAGCCGCCGCCGCATGCGCCGATTTTCCGCGAAAACCGAAAAAAGTTCTTTTGTTGGCCAGAAACCGCTGGTCAAGACTCCACCGGTCTCCCCCATGGGTAATAAGGGCAACGTCGGTCCCGTCAAAATGCCCTCCTTCGAGAATCGCGACTTTACCCATGCCGCGTGAGCCCCGCTCTTCATCGGGTGTTCCTATCACCATCACCCGCCCCGGGGTATCGGCCATGACCTTGGCCAAACCGGCCGCGGCCAGAAGGCCCGAGGTGGCGATCAAATTATGACCGCAGGAGTGGCCGTTGGCCAGGGCGTCGTATTCCAGCATGATCGTGATCGTCGGACCGGGGCCTTTGCCCTGTAATTCGGCTTTAAACGCGGTTTTTAGAATTCCGCCCTTCACCAAGTCCTCGGGAGCCTTGAGATCGCCGGTCACTTTATAGCCGAGTTTCCGCAGTTCTTCCATCAAGAGGGCTGAGCTCTTGAATTCCTGCTGCCCCAATTCTTTCCATTCATGGATCTTCTGTGAAACGACTTTGCAGGAGGCACTGGCCGCATCGATCGCGGATGTGATCCTGGCCGAATCTCCCCAAGCCGAGGTGGCCAGCAAAATCCCGATAAAGGACAACACCAAAAAGATTCTCAGGGCACGAAAACTTTGAGCGAAACGCATCTTTCTTTTTCCTCCTCTTTTAAAAAATTCCGGCATCCGCTTGCGAGGCAAGTGACTGACCGGTGAAACCCTTGAATGGGGGGAACAATGGGGAGTTATTTCCCAAAAACTTCCTTCAGGAGATTCGTGACCCGGGCCGCGGGGTTGGTACGGACCTTTTTTCCTCCTGCCCCAGGACATAAAATAGCCCGGCGAGAGATTTGTCGGTGACGTAGTGGTCCAAATCGAAAGACTCGGTCTTGGCAAAAGGGATGGCCTGAAAACGGCCCACCAGGTCTTTGTTCGCGGGACGTAGTTGCATTCGTTGCATAACTCTTGCCCGTTTTCTTTTTTTTAAACGATCAAAATTCTGCGCCGAGTTGGATTCGTAACTTCCGGTTGTATCTTTCGATTCCTTCAATGGCTTCCAGCATATCCAATAAGCGGTCTCGTTTTTCTTTCAGAAGGTTTTTCAGAGAAATGATTTCCCCCTTCTGATTTGTCCAAAGAATGCCTCGCCAGTTCCCATTTGGTAAAGAAGGAATCTCCTGCTCTCTCGGTCTCAGTCTTTCCAGGGGTTGAATACTTTGGCCTGGCACCGTTCCATATCCCGGGCATTCCGGGTGACCACGGTGAGATTATGGGTGATGGCCGTCGCCGCAATCAGGCTGTCCATCACCGGGAGCTTTTTGCCCTGTCTCTCGGCAGCCCCCAGGAGCCTTCCCCAGGCTGCGGCCACTTCCACATCGATGGAAAGAAGGCGGCCTTCAAACCTCGCCACGAGATTATTGCTGACCCAGCCTTGCAGCTCCAATTTCTTTGGGCTGTCCGGGAGTCTACTGATCCCTTTCTGCAGTTCTCCAATCGTCAGGACGCTCAAGAAAAGAACTGTTTCATCCTGGTTTTCCAGCCAAAGGAGAACATGGGGGTTGGGTTCTTTTTTAATCAATTCCGATATCAAACAGGTATCCAGGAGAAATTTCACAGGTCCACCTTCCGGGCGAGATCTTTGCTCCTTTTCAGGCCCAGTTCAACCCCCTGGAGGGGAGAGCGCCTAAAAAATTCGGATAGAGATTGAGAAGGCCGGGTGAGCTTTTCAAAATCTTTCACCGACAGGACTACCGCGGCGGGTTTGCCCCGAAGGGTAATGGTCTGCGGCCCCTCCTC
>Ga0315289_10015620_pt1 | contig 10533 bp, 11 predicted proteins | sample YL17G11_40_MG_FD_203452 | JGI IMG/M metagenome (GOLD analysis project Ga0315289, IMG submission 203452) | Sediment microbial communities from Yellowstone Lake, YNP, Wyoming, USA - YL17G11_40 | ecosystem: Environmental > Aquatic > Freshwater > Lake > Sediment | place: USA: Wyoming | collected...
TTTTAAGATTCTTAAACTTCCATATAAGAGCTTTGCGCAGATTAATGCTTTTCGTTCCCTGCTCGGCCTCTTTCGGGAATTGCGTTGCCCACTCATCAAAAATATCGCGGGCGCGCTTGCTCGCATTACTGCCATTGAAAACAACTAAATCATAACCTATACCGTTAAGTAATTTTTCAAGGTGATCTTGCGTGCGGCGGGATTCAGTGAAAATAACCGCCTTCTGCGGCCACTGTTTCTTCTCTGCATATTTGAAAACCTTATCAAGAACCCGAACCAACGCTTGACTCTTTTGGTTTTTATCAATCGTTGTTGCCAAATAATAATAACCAAGAACATCTCGGAATTCCTGCAATACCTCATCTCTGGTAAATTTGTGATCAATCTCTCTTTCTATAAACTTTTTATTTTCATCTTTGAGCAATTCATCCTCGCCAAGATCATCGGCATCCTGTGTTTCTTCTTCGAGTTTCTCTAAGCTCGCTTCCACATCATCTAGTCCCGGTAGGACTTCTTGCTCTGATTCAGATACAGTCTTTTCGTATTTGGGAAATACTATTTTCTGAAGTTCTTTTCCCCACTTCACCGAAAGATCGCCTCGCACATTATCGACGATTTGATTTGTTTCTTCGGGCAAAATATTAAATTCGATTTGGAGTCGCTTCGCTAAAAAGTGAGTGACCTTATAAAGAGTCCCCGCGATAGCAAAACTAGAACTTGCCAGAATTTTCCGATATACGAGCTCCATCATATTTCGTTGTGTTGCTCTTGTAGAAGCAAGGAATGGCCGGTGCAGGTAGCCACTCACTGAATCATATAATTCTATCTCGTTCTCATTCGGAGCGAAGTCCTCTGTTATGCTATATCTATTAGTAAATGAAATGAGTCCCACAACTTGTTTGCGTAATGTGCGAGTTAAAATGCCGCCGTTTATTGAGCCGGTCTCTCGATCAATGCTTCCCATTAACCGCTCCCTTAGTTGCTTGAGGCGTTCGGTTCCGGCTTTCTTTTTTACGGGATTAGCGAAAAGTGTCTTGAATGAAAACTCGGTGCCAAGATAGTTTTCATCAAGAAAACTTGTCAGTCCGTATAGCTCCATAAGATTATTTTGAAGTGGGGTCGCAGTTAGTAATACCTTCGGCCTACCCTTGATTACATCTCTTATCTTCTTTGCTGTTTTATTGCCTTTTTTCCAAACATTTCTCATTCGGTGCGCTTCGTCAATAACCACAAGATTCCACATAACATTCGCACAGATAAAATCGTAGCGATACGCAAAGTTGTGGGAAGCGATAAAAATTCCGCCGTCTTTCAACGGATTTTCCGTCATTCGCTCTTTCTGTTTACGCTTCAATATAGAGCCGTCTATTATCTCACTCGGCAAGCTGAACCTGTTAATCAATTCATCTTGCCATTGGGTACGGAGCGATGCGGGAACTAATACCAAAATTTTTTGGCGACCCTCCGTATAAAGCTGGTCAATAATCAACCCTGCTTCAATCGTTTTTCCCAAACCAACTTCGTCAGCGAGAATCGCGCCTCTTGAAAGAGGGCTCTTGAACGCAAAAATTGCCGCATCAACTTGGTGTGGGTTCAAATCAATGTTTGCCGAACGAATGGAATTATTCAGTTTCTCTGGATCGGAAACCGGCCTCTTTTCCGTCAGCTTATGCGCAAGATATGTTTTCAAAAAATCGGACATAGCTTTTATTTCATCCTTAACATATTTAAAATATCTTCTTTTTTATATCGCCTATCCCTACGACTACCAAAACGAATGGCCTTTAATATACCTTTGTTGTCCCAATTTCTAAGCGTGTTAGGGTGGACGTTTAAAAGTTCAGAAGTTTGCTTCATAGTCAGAATTTCCGGTAATTTGTCTTTATCCATAAATCAGAATATAATTTAAATATAACTTACCATTAGTTTACAATGATAAAAAACAAAAGTAAAGCAGGCAAAACTACAAATAACAATTGGTATTTAAAAATCCTGAATCAATATCATAAAGATCGGGGTACTGCTACGTTCTATAAAACGCAGGCATTCCATAAATTATGGAATGCTGTCCAAGGACTTATTGTGAAAGAAACATTTCAGGAAAAAATTAAAGGTTTGCGCGCTAAACATAGAATTCCGGAAAATGGATTCCTTATTTCCAACAAAGTGCGTACTCATCCCCCGAAAGAATGGGTTCTATACGAAAGCGACTTTTCTAAACGACTCTATTCTATGATGACGGTACAGAAAGATCTAGAGAAAATATGTCCCGATGGATTTCCAAAAAAAGATTTCGTGCCTATCTTCGAAGATTATTTATTTTATAATCATTTATTTCTGTCGCAAGAACCAAATTCTCATAATCTGATTTATGTAACGGATTTAAAAACGAGATCTGATTCACTCGGCCATCGACTTACTAATAATGACATAATTACTTATCCTGTGGCTATTTTGATAAGCCCATACGCTGGAGAGCGAGATATTTTAGATTTTGTTAAAAAACTTTACAAAATTGAAATTGAACCAATTCAAAAAAAATACAAAAAACCAGATAGTTTAATCGGTAAACTAAGAAAACGCAATAAAACTAAAAGGGTGAGAAACCAATTTATTTATGAAAATAGACACAATCCCTATAAAGCAATATCTGAATTGGTGGGTAAAAATTTTCCCGAACATGATGTAGATGAAGGATCGGTTGGTAAAATTATTTCGCTAGAAACAAAAAGGCGAAAATAAATGTAGTACAGAAAATTCTTATACAAATCATCATCGATTTTTTAAACTGACATAATAAGCCAGTTTTTTATTAATTAAAACATTTATAAAACCATGGAAAAACTTCAATGGCATACGGAAAAGAGGAAAGTCGATAGCCTTAAATATTATGATAAAAATCCGCGCATCATGTCAGGCAAAAGCATGAAAGATTTAACGCATAGCTTGCAGAAAGTAGGATTGGCGGAAATACCAGCAGTTGATGCCGACGGAACCATAGTGGCTGGCAATCAGCGAGTCCGAGCCCTTCAGGCTCTTGGTCGCGGCCAAGAAGAAATCGATGTACGGTTTCCCAATAGAAAACTTACAAAAGCAGAATTTAAGTTTTACCTACTCGCCAGCAACCGCATAAGCGGCCTCTGGGATTTTGATGTCTTAAAAACTGACTTTAGCATCGAAACTCTTCTGGCAACCGGTTTTGACACAGACGACCTGAGCAGGATATTTGATAACAATCTTGAAATAGAAGACGACCATTTTGATGAAAATGCCGAGTTAAAAAAGATTAAGAAAACAGATATTAAGCCTGGGGATTATTTTGCTCTCGGTCGTCATCGTCTCTTCTGCGCCAATGCCCTTGAACCAGCAACTGCTAAAAAACTCATGGCTGGAGTCCAGGCAGATATGGTTAATGATGATTTACCTTACAATATCGGGCTTTCATACGACAAGGGTGTTGGAAATAAAGGTCGCTACGGAGGGACAACGGACGACAATAAAACCGATGAAGAATACCGAATCTTTGTAAAAACAATTATACAAAACACGCTTTCAGTGGCAAAGCCGGATGCGCATATATTTTTTTGGTGCGACGAAAGGTATGTCTGGCTATTCCAAGAGTTATATAAGGAACTCGGACTTGATTCAAAGCGTCTTTGCATCTGGATTAAAGATAACGCTTCCCCTACGCCGCAGATTGCCTTTAATAAAGTAACTGAGTTTTGTGTTTACGGAACTATAGGCAGGCCATTTTTATCAGACAAAGTAAAAAATCTGAATGAACTGTTAAACAAAGAAATAACCAGCGGCAACAGATTGTCGGACGACATTTTGGATTTATTGAATATATGGCTGGTAAAAAGGCTGCCTAGTAATGAGTATCAACACCCAACCCAAAAAAATCCCCAGGTTTACGAAAAGGTTTTGCGGCGCTGCACCCGTCCAGGCGATGCAGTACTCGACTTGACCTGCGGGTCTGGCAGTATTTTATCGGCCTGCCATCAGCTCAAACGTACAGCTTATGTTTGCGACTGCGAACCGATCTTCTGCCAGCTTGTTATTAATCGCTTCAAGCAAATCTCACATGACAAAATCAAAAAACTTAATTAAATATGGGACAATCTTCAAGCTAGATAATCATTACTTAGCATATGGCGATAGCCGTGATAAAGAATTGGTAGCGCGTCTTGTTGGTCAATTTAAAGTCAAGGCTGTCATTTGTGATGTTCCATTCGGCATCGCCGCGGTCGAATCAAAACAAAAGCTTCAGCCACTTTCTAAAAACAAACCTATCATTAATGACCATCTCCAGAGCGATGCAGAGTATCAGAAATTTACTCAGGATTGGATCGAAGGGATCAAGCCCCACCTTGCCAGAAAAAATGTTTTTTACATCTTCAATTGCGATAAAATGATTTTTGCTCTGCGCCAAGGAATGATTCAGGCAGGATTAAAATTTGGACAACTTTTGATATGGGTTAAAACGCATGCTGTTTTAGCTCGCATGGACTATGCCCCGCAGCATGAGCTTATCGCTTATGGTTGGTATGGTACCCACGAATTTCTCAAATCAAAAGACAAAAGTATTATTGTTTACCCAAAGCCCAATAAAAGCCCGGATCACCCTACCACAAAACCTATTGGTCTTATTCGCAGACTCATATTAAACAGTACTCGGGTCGGAGACGTAGTATTTGACGGATTTCTTGGATCAGGTACTTGTCTATTAGCTTGCGAGCAAACCAAGCGTATCTGCCTTGGAGTAGAAATTGATTTAGAATATGTCAAAACGTCGATTCGACAGTTCGAGAAATTAACGAATATCAAAGCGAAAAAAATAAATGAAGAAAGATAAAACCAAAAACTTGCTAATTGAACAGCTAAAGAAAACTCCCATCATACAAATTGCCTGTGAAAAAGTTCAGGTTGCGAGAGCATCATTCTATCGCTGGAAAATTGAAGATAAAGAATTCGCGAAAGCAACTGAAGAAGCATTACTTGAGGGTGAAGTCTTTATTACAGAAATGAGCGAATCACAGTTAATTTCTATGATTCGAAATGGTAATTTCCAGGCAGTTCAACTGTGGTTGCGTCATCATAATCCTAAGTATGGTCAAAGAATAGAAATTTCGGGAAATATAAATCAACCTCAAGAAGAATTAAATCCCGAACAAGAGGCAGTGGTCCGGGAAGCCCTGCGTCTTGCATCATTACTCCCCGAGCAAAAATCAGAAGAAAATAATTAATTAAATTTAAATAATAATATGACAGAAATAGATTACCAAGAACTCCTCAAAAAGTACAATTGTAACCACCTATCTTTAGATTTGGTGGAGCGAATGATTAAAGATCGCAAGGTCCGTGCTGCAATCTGTAAGCAAAGTTTCTTTATATTTTTTCATTTTTACTTTGCCCATTACGTGAAATATATGACAGCCTCATTCCAGCGCGAAATCTTTCATCTCGTAGAACAGGAAAAAGATAAAAATCTTTTTGTGATCGCATTCAGAAATTCGGGAAAGTCAACGATTCTTACAACCGCCTATCCTATCTGGGCAATTATTGGTAACCAACAGAAAAAATTCGTGTTAATACTTTGTCAGACAAGAAGTCAGGCAAAACAACATATGATGAATTTAAAACGAGAACTCGAAGGAAATCAGCTCCTCAAAGACGACCTTGGACCATTCAAAGAAGAAAGTGACGAATGGGGCTCAACTTCTCTCGTTTTTGCTAAATTAAATGTGCGTATTACCGCAGCTTCAACCGAACAGAGTATCAGAGGATTACGACATGACCAGTATCGTCCAGACCTTATTATCGGAGATGATGTTGAAGATCTTAATTCAACCAGAACAATAGAAAATAGACAGAAAACCTATCAATGGCTCACCGGCGAAGTAATTCCAGCCGGAGACAAAAATACTAGACTTATTATCGTCGGTAATCTTCTACACAAAGACTCGCTTCTTATGCATTTAAAACATGATTTGGAAGAGAGACGGATTAATGGTTTATTTAAGCAATATCCTTTATTAGACGAACAAGGGGTAATCGCGTGGCCAGGGAAATATGCTACCGAAAAAGATATTGAAGATGAAAAGAAAAAATCTGGAGACGAGATTGCGTGGCAAAGAGAATACCTTCTTCGTATAATTTCCGATACCGGAAGAGTCGTTCATCCCGAATGGATCCACTATTATGATCCCGATAATGGATATCCCCATGATGATCAATTTGTCGAAACTTATATTGGTGTTGATTTAGCGATATCCGAAGAAGATAACGCACATCGCACGGCTATTGTTGCGATGAAAATATACAGAATGGATGATAAAAGCTACGCTTACATCATGCCTTTTCCATTCAATGATACCGTGGCATTTCCTGACCAAGTAACGCAAATAAAGCTTCTTGCATCAAATACGGCAGTATATCGATATCCAAGAATTTTCATTGAAAAAGCATTTTACCAGGCATCAATTATTCAGCAATGCCAAAGCTTAGGAATACAAACAGAGGGAATTCCGCCTCACGGAAAAAAACGTGAAAGAATCGTGCTTACTACCGCAGCAATCAAGGAAGGACTCATTCTATTTCCACAAAAGGGCGCCGAAGAACTTATCACTCAACTTACTGGATTTGGCACAGAGAAATATAATGATTTAGCAGATGCATTCTCATTGGTTGCAAATCAATTTATTGCCTACTCCAATCAACATGGACCCCTTCTTACAATTTTTTGAAATTAGGCCGAAGAAACTTATTAGACAATCGGTAAAAATGATCAATAACTTACCAACTGTTATGGTCTGGACTTGCTAATGGTTTTGCGTCATCAATGTTCCATAGAAAGGTCGAAAAACCTAAAACAAAACCTATGGAACAATCAACAATAATGGCACCGTTAGACATGAATAATAAGGTTCCTTTGACCCAAATTCCAGTAAAATATTGCCTTTACGCCCGTAAATCGACCGAATCTGATGAAAAACAAGCCCTTTCTATAGATTCTCAAATAAAAGAGATGCTTCAGATAGCAGAAAGAGAGGGTTTAGAGATCGTTGATATCCGCCGAGAGTCCCATTCGGCGAAAGACTCTGGTCAGCGACCTGTATTCAACGAGATGATAAAAGATATCCGAAGTGGTAGATATACCGGGATTTTGACTTGGGCGCCGGATCGATTAAGCAGGAACGCCGGTGATTTAGGATCATTGGTTGATTTTATGGATCAAAAATTATTGGTAGAAGTAAGGACATTCGGCCAGAGATTTACAAATTCGCCGAGCGAAAAATTCTTGCTTATGATTCTCGGAGCCCAAGGCAAACTGGAAAACGACCAAAAAAGCGTGAATGTAAAACGAGGATTAAGAATGAGAGTAGAAATGGGTCTTTGGCCTAGCACTGCTCCAACAGGCTACCTTAATGAGAAACGTATAGATAGAAAAGGCTATGTGATAACTGATCCAGAAAGATCTTCTGTTATCAAGCAAATGTTTGAAAAAGTGGCGTACGAAAAATGGAGCGGTAGGAAAATCTATCATTGGTTAAAATTTGACCTAAATTTCAGGACCAAAAGTAATCATCACCTATCGTTGAGTAATGTATATATTATTCTTCAAAATCACTTCTATTATGGCGTATTTGAATATCCCAGGGAAAGCGGCAATTGGTATACTGGAAAACATCAACCGATAATTGATCGGACTCTGTTCAACGGAGTCCAAGAACAATTAAAAAGAGATACTCTCAAACACGAAAGCAAAGAATTTGCTTTTACTAAGTTAATGAAATGCGGGTTGTGCGGTTCCGGAATCACTGCTGATGAAAAATTCAAGAATCTAATCGATGGATCGACAAGACGGCATGTTTATTATGGGTGTACCAAAAGCAGAGATAAAAATTGTAAATGTGGTTATATCAGCGAGGAAAATTTAATTGAACAACTTGTTAAGATTATAGATGATATCAGCTTAGATGAACTGGGCATAAAAAAGACCCTGGAAGAAGATATCAAAAAGTATTATAAATTCAAACAAATTGTATTGGGATTAACTGACAAAGATGACACGGCAGTTAAAGAAATAGATATTAAGAATTACGTAAAATATATCCTAAAAGAAGGTAAAATCTTTGAAAAGCGAGATATTCTTGATAATCTTAAAAGCCGGCTGGTATTGAAAGAAAAACAGATTTATCTGGAAAAATAGGTAGAAATTCGATATAATAGCAGTATTAACAATTTATGTTGCCTAAACCTCGCAAGAGGCATGGCATAAAAACCTTCACAGATATCAAGCTCGTCGTCAGAGCATCTGTGAAGGTCATAACTCGAAAGGGTTATGGGTGGTCGCAAGACCATCGCTGGCGGCGAGCTTTATGTTTATAGCTGCCAGAATATAAAACTGTATTACTCAATAAAGGTCGCTATAAAAAATTACAAATCTTATTGCGAAAATATGAAAAAATTTGAATACCGAGTTGAGAATATATCTGCAAAGGATTTTAGTAATCAAGAAACAGTAAAAGAAGTAAAGGATTTTTTATCAGAAATGGGCACAAATGGATGGGAAATGATAACAATCATACCCACTTCTCAATTTGAGGAATCTGGATTAACGGGCAAAAGATTAATAATGAAAAATTCTCTTCTAATTTTTAAAAGAGAGGTTACTTAAAATATATGATAAAAATAACTTCTTCGGAACAAATTAATAATGTAGACAACGGTGGATTGAAAGGAAAACCTGATCGAAAAAAAGCGATTATAGGATCTACTGCCATCATTATCGTGGTTATAATCATCATTATGATTTTAAGCGGAGGAGGTCATAAATCAAGTCCGGCTCCATCGGTTCCAACAACTCCAACAAAAGAAACTTTGAGTTTTGGAGAAGAAGGGATAATCAATTTTAACGACAGCAGAGAAGATTGTACCGGTTCGGCAATACTTGGTATTGATAAAAATGCATATAAAGAAATCGGGACTGCTTTGTTGGCAAAAGACGATATAGGTATGTTAGAGTTAGTTACCTCCGGTAAGGCGCTATTGGTAGAAAACTGTACCAAGATTAAAGTGATTGATAGCGCAGTCGGAATTCGACGTGTCCGCATATTAGAAGGTAAATTATTTGGCGAATCAGGATGGTTAGATTACGAATGGGCTATAAAATAGGTTTAATAATTAAACCTCTGTATTAAAATTCGAATCCTATAGAGAATAAATTTAGGATTATAGATTGATAAAATCTACCTTAAAAATAAAATGGCTATAATTATCTCAAAAAACGGTAAGAATGCGAAGAAAATCGACAAATCAGCTTTCGAAAAAGAAGACTATTTGCAGAAATATATTCACGATAACCCTGATAGCATACCTCTTTACGATATTAAAGAGGATATTCATCTTTTGATTCTAGCGAGAGAATTCTCTACAGATAGCGGTTCAATTGACGCGTTGGGAGTGGACAAGGATGGTGAAATTTATCTTGTAGAAACCAAACTTTATAAGAATCCTGATAAAAGACTAGTAGTTGCCCAAGTTTTGGACTATGGTGCTTTTCTCTGGCACTCTTATAGTAATTTTGACGAATTAGCCAGAATTATAGATGAAAAAGTACATGAAAAATTTGGCATAAGTCTTAACCAAAAACTCATAGATTTTTTTAAAATTGACGATGAAGGAGTTTCGATTTTAACCGAAAATTTTAAAAAGAATCTCAATGAAGGAAATTTTAAATTTGTCGTGCTGATGGATAAATTACATAATCAGCTAAAAGACCTGATTATTTTTATCAATGAAAACAGCCGATTCGATATTTTCGCGGTAGAGATGGAATACTATAAATACGATGACTACGAAATAATGATTCCTAAATTGTTCGGAGCAGAAGTCAAAAAAGACATCGATGTTTCGTCAACGAGATCTGGCCGTCAATGGAACGAGGAAGGTTTTTTTGGCGATGCAGAAAAGATTCTTGATAAAAAAGGCTTGGAGATCTTAAGGGATTTATATGGTTTTGCGAAAACAAAGGGTATGGTGACTTGGGGAAAAGGAACTAGTGCTACTTTTAGCATGAGATTAAAAACCTCCGATTTTCAAAGAAATATATTCACCATTTTTTCTAAAGGGAGAACCTGGATAGGGATTGGGAGCATTAGTCAATTTTTCGGCATAGAGATAGGCAAATGGTTGGCTAATGAAATAAGGAAGATTGGCATAGAGATTCCTCAGAACAAAAATTTAGAACATGCTTATCCTGAGTTCAATGTAGTAAAATTAAACTATGGACAAATCGTAATTTTTAAGAAGATTATTGATATCCTTTGCCGGAAACTAGAAAAATGACCAAAATATGATCAAAAAAACACGGAGTTCTACAATTCCGTGTTTTTTTGATGTATCTCGGTCTCTAGAAACCGCGCTCAACGATGCTGCGAGGCTAGGAATCGAACCTAGATATCGGCGTCCAGAGCGCCGAGTCCTACCTGGTTAGACGACCTCGCAAAATCTATACCTGCAAATGCTTTC
>Ga0315289_10015622_pt1 | contig 10531 bp, 12 predicted proteins | sample YL17G11_40_MG_FD_203452 | JGI IMG/M metagenome (GOLD analysis project Ga0315289, IMG submission 203452) | Sediment microbial communities from Yellowstone Lake, YNP, Wyoming, USA - YL17G11_40 | ecosystem: Environmental > Aquatic > Freshwater > Lake > Sediment | place: USA: Wyoming | collected...
TCCACTCTCCTGAGACGAGGTCTTTCATCTCCTCCCACCTGACTTCGACGTTGTACTCTTCTGCAATGTGGTGTCCGGTGGTCACCTTTCCGTACTTCTGAGCCTCTTCCGAATCCCAGGTAATCTTTTTGACCGTGGTATCTTTCCCTTCCTTGCTTAATTCCTTTGCCATCTCATAGACTTTCGCACACCTCGGACAGGCTGGTTCTACTCCAATGATAATGATTTCCATTTTTCCCCTCCATGTTCTGGGCAAACACAGAGGTTCGCCCCTACACAATGGGCAACCACAGGGGGATTGCCCTTACCCCGGGCGTATGGCAATACGCCCCTACATAAGACCGAAGGCCGCGCTTCGCGCGGTAGATTTTTAATCCCTACCTCCATGCTCCGTGCTCTTTACCCGCACTGCAAAATTCCCCGGCTCCAGAGGCAATCCCCGCAGGGCTCTTCATTTAAGAAACAGTCCGTGCGGAATTCCTCCTCAGTAATCATGGCGCAGCCGTCAGCAAATACGCAGTCCCCACAATGGGGAAAATCAAATGTTTCAACCCTTGATCGGAAAGCCCTGTAATCCGGCGAATTCCAGATGGTTAAGAGATCCTTTTCTGCAACATTCCCGAAGCTCTTCCGCCTGACAACCTTTCTCCTCCCGTAGTGATAGCAAATATATGAATGCGATAACTGCTGGCAGGGGCTCACTGTCCCATCCCAGGCCACAAAACAGGTTTCATCCGATACAAAACCGCACCTCCTGTTATTTTCCGGTATGGTCCTGGGAAGGAGAAGGGTGATACCTTTTTCTTTTGCACTCTGTTTCACCTTCTCAAGGATCTCTCCCATCCTTTCAAATTCCTCGCCTCTCCGTTTGATTAATGCAGGAATATTTATAAAACCCTTTGCTTTTGAAACCTCATTTGCCAGGTGGTCGATGAGCTCCTTTATCAGCCTCTCTTTTTCCTCGAGCAGTGCTTCTGCCTGAATATCACAGCAGACAGCGGCGCTGTAAACAGAAGAAAGCTTGAAGTACGAATTAAGATCAAGCCCTGATTGGTCTGCCCTCGACTTAGTCTCTTTAAACAGGGACACGTTCCTTTCCGAATGGAAATCGTAAACGATCTCATCTTTCAGCGCCTCTGAGGGAGGGAGAAGGTTATTCACAATAACCGTACTGACCCCATATCGTTCAGCCATCTCAAGGAGAGAGAGCATCTCTTTCACATTATCCTTCATCATCACCCACTCAAGGCCTATCTCGGGCTTCTCTGCCCGCCTGTCTTTCTTTATTTTCTGAAGGCGGGAAAGAGTTCTGGTTAAATCTCCAAACCTTGCTCCTATGCGGATCTCCTCGTAAGCCCTGCTCGAAACGCTATCGAGAGAAACAACCAATGAATCAAGTCCGCTTTCAATGAACTCCTCGATCAATCCATCATGAATGAGAGTACCGTTGGTGATGAAATTCATCCTGCCTTCAACGGGAAGGTGCTTTTTGGCAATCTTTACCATGTCAACGATATGAGGATGGAGGAGAGGTTCACCGAGACCGATGATCGTAAGCTTCTGGAGTCCGGTAAAGACCGGCTCTAATCCCTTATAGAGAGAAAGAGCCATATCTCCGGTGTCTTCCTGTAAAGACCTGCGAAGACACATCTCACAATCGAGATTACACCTGCTCGTCACCTCCACCAGCAAGTTCCTGGGATGGGGAATCATCGTCTCTTCTCCTGAATTACCTATACCAAATCTATGTGAAATATGTGAGTGAAAATATAGTATATCCCCACCACAATAAAAATTACGCCCGTCAATTTTCTTAACCAGTATTCGATGAGAGCAACCTTTTTAAAGAGAGCACCCAACTGCTGAACACCGACCGTAATGAGAATGGCAAACACTAAAACAGGAAGACCTGTCCCGATGCCGTAAAGAGAAGGGAGTATGACCGGTGAACTGTTTTTCAGGGATAGAGGAATCAAACTCCCGAAAAACAGCGCTGCTGAAACCGGACAGAATGAAAGGGAGAAGAGTATCCCCAGAGGCAAAGCCCCTGCAGCCCCAAGTTTTTTGAATTTCCCTGTCATCTTCTCAGAAATGGATAACCCAGGTACTGTAAACTGAAATACTTCCAAGAGAAAAAAACCCGTAACAACGAGGATCGGACCGAGGAGCTTATTCATATTGTTCTGGAGGAAAAAAGAGGTCTGGGGAATCTTCAGGAGAGAAGATGTGATAAACACACCCAGTGCTGAATAGCCAATTACCCGACCGAGGGTATACAGTATCCCGGATATAATGACAGAGGGGGTATGGTGCATTCTTTTTACCACAAAAGAGATTGCAGCAATATTAGAAGCTAAAGGGCATGGACTGACCGAGGTCAGGATACCGAGCCACAGAGCAGAAAGAACAGGAACGGCAGTAGTCTCCACTACATCTTCTCCAACGATTTTTGGATTTCCGATCGAACATACTCATGGAATTTATCCCTGTCACCCAGGTATTCCCATACCTTCGGGAGGTTCTTCCAGGCGATCTGTTTCCCATCCTTAAACTCTGCTACGATGAGAGACCGGGTATATAATTGATAGTCTTGAATAAAATGTTGATTCTCAGGGAGGTCGATATTCATTACTTTCAAAATTAACTTTTTCTTCTCAAGCTGATATAAAAAATTCTGCTCGATAGCCTCGCGGGAATACTGCTCTATTGTTCTGCAGGAAGAACAGCGATAGTTGCCATGAAAATAGTAGGCAACAACATACCCGGAATCTTTTTCTTTTTTGGTGGTAACTGCCCCCGCCTCGCCCGCTTGTGCCTTTGAAACCGCAAAAGAACTTTTTTTAGACAAAGATTGCTCCCCCACACTTACAAAATATAAGCACCATAAGCCTAAGGCGAGCAAAAACAGAACTAAGCTTTTTATTTTACCCATCATCCTAACCCCTTTCTCCTTTACTTAAAGATCTTCTTTATCTCATCCACGCTGAGTATCTTCCCGGTGGATATTATCTTTCCATCCACGACTAAAGCAGGGGTCATCATTACTCCTGCTTCTACGATTTTTTCAATGTCTTCTACTTTAGACAGCTCTGCTTGAAGATTCAAATCTTTCATAGCCTTTTCAGTATTCTGGAATAGTGCCTTGCACTTGGGGCAACCGGGACCTAAAATTTCAATTTTCATCGTTCACCCCTTCTGCTTAGAAAACGTTGTAACAGGGTCACTGTGACCATTCAAATGCGACTTTAAACGGGTCTCCTGAGACAAGAGAAGTTTCTTATAGATATTCTTCTTCAAGAAGGTGTATGCACCCTCATGATCTTCATCTGTTATGATCCGTTCGAGTTCCATAACTTCCTCTGGTTCAAGAATCAGACTCTGCTTTTTTATTTCCAACATTGGCACCTCTAACCATTCTCCATCGTATCCCTAATATACTTCTTAATTTCTTCAGCTAATGGAACCCTGCCAGAGATCCTGACCCCATCGTTTAAAATAAGACCTCTCTCACGGGGCATCGCTATGGTGTTTAGGTTTTGCCCACAACAACAACGTGGAACTGAAGACCACGGTAATACATCCAGCCTCCTGGAAGATCACAGCCGCGACTGGACTCAGCATCCCCAGGCTGCCCAAAATAAGCCCCACCGCGTTGTAGATGATGGAAAAGAAGATGTTGAGCTTAATACGGCGAAGTACTTTCCGTGACATCCACATAAAATCCACTACTCCAGAAAGGTCATCGTTCATTAAGGTAACATCTGCGGTCTCGATAGCCACATCCGTACCTGCCAGTCCCATGGCAATCCCCACATCCGCCAGGGCTAAGGCTGGGGCATCATTAATGCCGTCACCAATCATCCCGACCGTGTGTCCCTCAATCTGCAATTTTCTGACAATCTCTTGCTTCTGTTCCGGGAGAAGACCGGCCTGAAAATTGTCCACACCAATTTGCTCCGCAACCGATCTCGCCACCTTGTGGTTGTCCCCGGTGAGCATGATAATATTCTTATTGCCCATGACATTGTGCAACGACTTAATGGCCTGGGACGTCTCCAGCCGAATCTCATCGGCAATCGCAATCAATCCGACTGGCCTCATGTCATTCGCCACCAGGATAGCAGTTCTTCCCTGTTCCGCTTGAGCCAAAACTGCGTCCTCCATATTTTTATTAATGGAAACGCCTTTGTCGCGCAGAAATTCTTCTTTGCCGACTAGAATTTCCTTCTCAGCCCACCGGGCAGTCACACCCAATCCAATCTCAACCCTGAATTCGTCCGGGTCAGGCACCTCGATGCCGCGCTCTCTTGAGAGGGATAATACTGATCTGGCCAAGGGATGCTCGGAGTATTTCTCTGCTATTGCAGCCAGACGTAAGACTTCATCTTCCGGCAGACTGTCAAAGGCGATGACATCAAGCACCTTCGGCCTTCCCAGGGTGAAGGTTCCTGTCTTATCTACCAGAAGAGCACTGATCTTCCCGGCCAGCTCGAAGAATATCCCTCCTTTGACGAGTACCGCCCGCCGGGCCATATTGGAGATACCTGCAGTCACTGCCGTCGGGGTGGCAATAGCAAAGGCACAGGGACAGGCCACCAGAAGAATTGACACCGCTACCTTGATACTGTCTGATGTTAAATAACCTATAACCGCTAAGACCAGCACTGTAGGCAGAAACCACACGGTAAAACGGTCGGCAATGTTCTGGATAGGCGCCCTTGTCTCCTGCGCTTGTTCCACGAGATGAACAATTCTGGCTATCGTGGTGTCCGCACCGGTCTTGGTGGTCCGAACTTCCAGGCGTCCCGTCTCATTGAAAGTCCCGCTGAACACCTCACTCCCCCTGAACTTCTCAACTGGCATTGACTCTCCAGTTATGGGAGCCTGATCCACGCTGCTTGCTCCGGCTACCACAACCCCATCCACGGGAATACGCTCCCCTGGCCTCACGATCACCACATCCCCAACCTGAACCTCGTTGACGGGAACAACAACCTCTCCTTCTCCTCGCCGAACCGTCGCCATCCTGGGAGTTAGATCCAGCAGATTCCTGATGTTCTTACGACTCTTGTCCAGGGTATAAGATTCAAAGGCACCGGCTACGGCCATAATAAACACAATGATCGCTGCCGGTCGAAATTCACCAACGGCGACCGTGGCAACGAGAGCAACGGCGACAAATACATTGACCGTTATTCTGCGGTGATAGATGTCTTTGAAGCCCGCGATGAAACGCTGGAAGCCTCCAAAAAGCGTGGCAATAAGCGCCAATCCCGCATTCAAGAAATATGGACCAATTGCCCAATGTGCCAAAGCCCAGCTTGTCAGGATAAGAATACCGACAATACAGGGAACAATAGTCAGCACAGCTATCTCCCGGTATTGGACAAACTCTTCCTTCTGGTTTTCTCGCATACGTTAAATTCTCTCTGAGAGTGGAAGGGGACATTCACGGATGCTAACAGTGAATACCCCTTAACCTCTATTTCTTGCCGGTTTTATCAGACCCTTTAGCGTTTTCAGTGGCTGTCTTGTCGTTTTCCGTTACAGGACCGCCACAGGTTTCTCCCGGACCGCAACAACCGCCAGTTTTGGTCATGGATTCCCGGATCACAGAAAAAAGTCCTTTTTTCTTTTTCTTCTCGTTATCCATCCTAATCACCTCCTCTTCTTTTGCTAAAGAAACAAGTTCAATGAAAACTTTAATATTCCGCATTGTAAGATCATCGGCTTGCTCTAAAGATCTATCCATAGCCTTTTTTCTTTCAATGATTCAGTTGAATACCAGTCTTCACGTGTTAAAGGCTGCAAACTGTGCCCTTTTGTATCCTGACGAACGAGTAAGGATTGATAGATGTTCACCCGTCCAACCTTGAAACGGTAAGCGGCGCCCGACATATACAGCCGCCACACACGGTACGTCGGCTCATCGACGTACTGCAGTGCCTGGGCATGGTGTTCTTCCAAACGCCGCACCCAATGTCGCAATGTCAGGACATAGTGCTCGCGCAGGTTCTCCACATCGTAAACTTCAAATCCGGCCGCTTCCGCTACGGCCAGAGTCGTAGAGATGGGCACCAGTTCGCTGTCGGGGAAAACATAAGTGCCCGTGAAGGAAGTCTGAGCGTCATTCTTTGCGCCGAGCCGATCTGAAATCCCGTGGTTCAAAAAGACTCCGCCCGGTTTGAGCAACTCCCAGGCTTTCGCAAAATAACTCGCCAGCAATTGTTCGCCCACATGTTCAAACATCCCAACGCTGACCAGGGCGTCATAGGCGCCCGGCTCACCCAATTCGCGGTAGTCACGCAAGAGCACTCGACATCGGTCTGCCACCCCGGCGCTCTCGATGCGTTGGTTGGCGAGTTCGACCTGGGGCTGGCTGAGGGTGATTCCGGTGACATCGACGCCATAATGCCGAGCGGCATGCAGAGCCAGCCCGCCCCAACCACAGCCGATATCCAGCAAGCGTTGCCCTGGTTTTAAGCGGAGTTTCCGGCAAATGTAATTCAACTTGTCTTCCTGGGCGTGATCCAACGAGACTTCCGGCGTTTGGAAATAGGCGCAAGAATACACCATGTTCCGGTCCAGCCACAAGGCATAGAAATCATTGGAAACATCATAATGGTAAGTCACCGCCTCCCTGTCCCGCTTGATGGAATGGAGTTTTCCTTTCAAGTTGGCCGGCCCTCGCCGAGCATTCTGATGCTTTGGACCGGCGGGGAGTTTCAGCAGTTTTCCTGCGGCGCGCAACTTCTTCAGAACGCTGCTCGACCTGTTCGTCAGCACGTCTTCCAGCCTGAAAACGTCTTCCACGGTTCCTTCAATGTCAAAATCATCAAACAAATAGGCTTCGGCCAATCTAACTTCCGTGCCGGGAAGCAACATGCTCCGTAGCGCACCAGGGTGATTAAGGACTATCGTCACTTTACGCGGTGCATCGTCAGGAAAGCTCGTTCCGTCCCACAAGCGAACTCCGATGTCAGGCGCCGCACCATTATCAAGAATCTCGCGAAGCAGAGACAGAGTTAGTTCCGTATCCTTGGCACTACTGTTTGTTTTCATGATTCATATCCTCCTGATGGTCACTTGAACGTTACCAAAAGATAGAACCCTGCGCAGACGAGCAGAACGCCGGCAACGACTCGGATGGCCGCATCCGCCTTCTGCGCTTTGAAGGACGCCTTCCCGAACGACACGCCGAACAGGATCGCGCCGAGCGATCACCACATCCCCAACCTGAACCTCGTTGACGGGAACAACAACCTCTCCTTCTCCTCGCCGAACCGTCGCCATCCTGGGAGTTAGATCCAGCAGATTCCTGATGTTCTTACGACTCTTGTCCAGGGTATAAGATTCAAAGGCACCGGCTACGGCCATAATAAACACAATGATCGCTGCCGGTCGAAATTCACCAACGGCGACCGTGGCAACGAGAGCAACGGCGACAAATACATTGACCGTTATTCTGCGGTGATAGATGTCTTTGAAGCCCGCGATGAAACGCTGGAAGCCTCCAAAAAGCGTGGCAATAAGCGCCAATCCCGCATTCAAGAAATATGGACCAATTGCCCAATGTGCCAAAGCCCAGCTTGTCAGGATAAGAATACCGACAATACAGGGAACAATAGTCAGCACAGCTATCTCCCGGTATTGGACAAACTCTTCCTTCTGGTTTTCTCGCATACGTTAAATTCTCTCTGAGAGTGGAAGGGGACATTCACGGATGCTAACAGTGAATACCCCTTAACCTCTATTTCTTGCCGGTTTTATCAGACCCTTTAGCGTTTTCAGTGGCTGTCTTGTCGTTTTCCGTTACAGGACCGCCACAGGTTTCTCCCGGACCGCAACAACCGCCAGTTTTGGTCATGGATTCCTTGATTATTGAAAAGAATCTCTTTTTCTTTTTTCCTTGTTCCATCTTTACTTTCTCCTTTCTAAAACCCTTATTTACACCTCTACACTATTTAAGAAATTGCACCCTTAATCCACTGTCTGATTTCTTCCTTTGAGGGAACTCGTCCCACTACCTTAACTTTATGATTGACAATGAGAGCGGGTGTAGCGGTGATGCCAAACTTTGCTTTGGCTGCAGGGTCAGTAAGTTTCCCTAAATCTGCAGAAATGCCCATTTCAGAAATGACCTGCAGGGTCAGTTCAAATAACCGTTCACAGTTATAGCATCCCGGCCCGATTACCCGGATTGTGAGCGGTCCACTTTCCCTTCTCTCCTTTATCTCGCCAATGAAAAGTTGATACTCCTCATAAAGGGCAGCGGCATACTTTTCCTTGAATGAAGGAGCAAGGTAGTTCTGCTTTTCTATCTCTCTGACGATTTGTTCTTTTAACTGTGCCCTATCCTTTATTCCCATTTCCTTAATCCGGATGAAACTCTCCTGCAGACCGACAAGACTAATCCTGTGACCATTAATCACAATCTGTTTAATGTCATTTTCAAGCATTTCTAAACCACCTTCCTCGCCATAACAATTCAACTCTTGTGCTGAACAGATGTAGGGATATGGATAGCTCGGTCATGAATTGCCTGGGCTGTCTCCAGCAATGCCTCTGGCATGGTGGGATGGGCATGGATGGTTTCCTCAATGTCCTTTACCTTTAATCCAGCCTGAATTGCCAAAGCAGCTTCTGCAATGAGTGAACTGGCGTGGTGTCCCATGATGTGGACCCCCAATATTTCATCTGTCTCGGCATGGGCAATCATCTTCACCAATCCTTCCCATTCACCGAGGGCCTGTGCCATCCCCAAGCTCTTCAGAGGAAATGTGCTCACCTTTACCGGATATTTTTCTCTGGCTTCATCCTCAGTTAATCCTGCACCTGCCAGCTCAGGGTTAGCAAAGATACAACGAGGGATGGCTCGATAGTCCATGCTCTTTTTCGCTCCCAGGGCATTTTCTGCAGCTACAATGCCCTCAGCGAAGGCCACGTGGGCAAGAAGCGGAGGCCCGATGAGATCGCCCGCGGCATACACTCCAGGGATATTAGTCTCCATCTTCTCATTCACTGATACCCAGCCTGTTGAAGTAGATACTCCGATTCCCTCTAATCCAATCCCTTCAATATTGGGAATCCGCCCGGTGCAAACGAGAATCTTTGACACCTCAACCTCCTCCCCCTGAGAGAGTATTACCCTCACTTTATCACCTTCATCCATTACCTCCTCAACCTTATGAGAGGTAATCACCCTGCTCTTTCTCCGCTTGAAGGACCTCTCCAGCTGGAGAGATAAATCCCTATCTTCTCCAGGAAGTAATCTATCCATCATTTCAACAATGGTTACTTTGCTCCCGAGCTCAGTAAAGATAGAGGCAAACTCAACCCCGATTGCCCCGCCGCCTACGATCAAAATACTCTCAGGGATTCCACTGAGACTGAGACATTCATCTGTAGTCATAATGAGAGGAGAATCAGAGGGAAAAGGAGAAGGTACAGCTGGCCTGGAACCGGTGGCGATGATGAAAGACTCTCCCCGGACTTCTTTTCTCCTTCCCTCTAATTCTACCTGAATTAAATTTTTGCTTATGAGTCTCCCTTTACCCCTGAATAAATGGACTCCCCTCTCCCGGAAAAGGTATTCTATGCCTCCCCGGAGCAGACCCACCACTTTGTCCTTTCTTGCCATAACCTGGGTGAAATCTATACCTACGGAGTCAGACTGCATGCCAAACTTTTTTGCATTCTTCAAAAGGCGAAAAACTTCAATCGAGGCATTCAAGGCCTTGGTGGGGATACAGCCCCGGTTAAGACACACTCCTCCTACCTCTCTCTCCTCAACCACAGCCACCCTTGCCCCCAACTGGGCTGCCCGGATAGCACCCTGGTAACCCGCAGGCCCTGCACCCAGGAAAATTATGTCGTATTCTTTCTCTGACATCTATCACTCATTAATATTCATCAGGATTCAATTCTGATTTCCGGTTGAATGATCACATCACCTTTGATGGATTCTGCTACCAAACTGTACTTTCTAGCCAATGTTAATGCCTTATTTATTTGTTCCATCTTCGCTCCCTTCACCACAATCCTGGGACGGAGGATGACCTTTTTGAAGATTGAAGTCTTATCCAGCCGGTCTTCTACAAACCCCTCCGCCTCACACGAATAGGAGATAAGGTTTAAACGGAGCTTTTCCGCAGCCCAGATGAACATCATGTGGAAACAGGTATTCACCGCAGATACAAAGGCATCTTCCGGAGTCATCACCCCCGGATGTCCGTGGAGCGCAGGCGGAGCAGAGAAATCCATCTCCGTTCCATTACTGCAGGTAAGGTATCCCCAATGTTCACCCTTCCAGACAACCTGAGTCTTGTAACTTAGCATAATCTTCTCCTTAACCACGTTTCAAGATTTCATCCACCCTTTTCGCGATCTCCTCTGCTACCTTCTCAGCAATTTTCATCTCTTCCTCGGTAAAGTTTCTCCGTTTGTCCGGTGCTTTAATACCCTGACTCTTCAAAAAATCACTCACCACAATTACTCCATCAGTCTTTCCACTTAATTTATCAGTAGCCAG
>Ga0315289_10015623_pt1 | contig 10531 bp, 12 predicted proteins | sample YL17G11_40_MG_FD_203452 | JGI IMG/M metagenome (GOLD analysis project Ga0315289, IMG submission 203452) | Sediment microbial communities from Yellowstone Lake, YNP, Wyoming, USA - YL17G11_40 | ecosystem: Environmental > Aquatic > Freshwater > Lake > Sediment | place: USA: Wyoming | collected...
GCCTTGACAATTTCTGGCGGCGGATGCTAGAAAGGTTAAAAGAGCCCGAGGGCGCTATCGTCTAGGGGTTAGGACGTGAGATTCTCAATCTCAAAACCCGGGTTCGATTCCCGGTAGCGCTACCAACCCTCATTAAATCAGGTGCTTACGCAGGCACGCCCGGGCGAAGAAAAGGCGAATCACACGCACCCTTGGAGGCAAAAATCGCCAAAAAGCGCCAAGGCTTTGTACATCTGGCGTACAGGGGGCCATTAAGTCCATTCGGAAGGTTGGGTCCGGGCCTTCCGTATCAGGTTTGTGACGGTTTCCAACACCAAAAGGAGGCAATATGAAACGCGATTGGAACGAAATCGTACCGTGGGTCGCTGCGCGAACGTTGCTAGAAAGCCCCGGCGTCATCTACCAAGGCGAGTTGGAGCTTTTCGATGAGCTCCGGGATACGGCGGAGGAGAACTTTAGGGGCGGCCACACTGACACGTCATTGTCAGCGATCCTGGAGAGCGTGGAGGCATCGCTCCTTGCGCGGTTCGAAGATGGCTTCCTGGTCGAGATGGGTCAACTTGACTTCTCGCGGGACCGCAACGGCAACCCGCAGGTCTGGCGGGGATCTTGGGCGGTTGGATTGAACTGAGCATTTGAATGTAGAATGGCAATATGAACAGGCGAAAAAAACCAGCGGCCGGAAGGCAAAAGCCTGAAGTGGGCGAGCAGACCAGGATCCCCGTGGCTGGCCCTCTGTGGCTGAGGCAGATGGGCGCGGCGGCCTATCTGGCGGTTCTCGCCTATCCGGCGCCGAAAGAATGGGCGAACCGGAATGCGTTCATGGAGGCGGTGAAGGGATGGATGCTGAAGGCTCAACCGAAAGGATGGGTGAAGGACGTCTATTGGAAGATGAGGCCCAGGGGCATCAGGATGGCTATGGATAAGGGCTTCTGGCGCATCGAATCCCGCCGACTGCCAGCCGCAGAGATGCTTCGCGTCATCCTCGTGTGCACCCTGCCTTTCCCCGGTTTCAAAATCCCCGGTCCTCGCACGGTAAATCAAGCGGCCGAATGGATAGCCGGACCCAGGCGCAAAACCAGGAAGATCCATGATGAAGGCGCAGTGACACCATGGGAAAACGAAACGCGATGCCAACCATGTAAAGACCGGGGGAAAAATAGTTTGGCGATGCGCATGGTGGACGGAACGCCGATGTGTGTGTCGTGTTTTCGCGGAAAAGACCCTCGAGTATTAAAGACGAATCGGAATCGGCTTGGCAACATCAAGCATCGAGTCTGGGCGGAAACGTTGTCGGTGATTCATTTGGCAATGGCAATTCCGGGTGGTCCGACATGGCGCAATCTCATCGTGGATCCGTCTTGGGTTGCCAAATCTCTTCACAACGCCGAAATCTACCGACGGATCTCTGCCCCGTTCCTGGGTCCCCGCAAGCCAATCGAACTTCGGCCCTCATAGTGATAACTGCCTAATAAATAAATACGTCCATTTTTTGAAACCGGGAAAATTTGCGCACATCAATCGTTAGAGATTACCGTAGAGCATGAAAGAGGAGGCGAAGGGATGCGCCAGCTAGTTTCGCTCAGAATGGCCGCTGAGGCTTGGGGCGTATCGGAGCAGCTCGTACGCAAGCTGATTCGCCGATACAACCTCCAGGTCATTCGGTTAGGTTCCCGCGTCCTTCTTGATTCCGAGTTGGTTTCGGACATCGCGCGCCGGGGACTTTCGGGAACATCGACGGTGAACGAGACCGCTCCAGAGCGGTAGGTTTTTGACGGGCGTGGGGACATTTGGAAAAGGAGAACGAACATGCGAAAAGTTGAAATTCTGGAAGCAGAAATAGCGGCGAATCTCAGAACGTTCGTGGAGGATTTGAATCGGGAGCGCCACGCTTACAGCGTCCGGCGTGCCATTCTAAGTCTTGCCGATAGCAACTTTGGCAATTGTCTCGAAAGGGAGGTGAGCGCAGAAATTGGAAAGCGATTGGGGGGCCAAACTGCGCAGGGGCTTTTTCTGCCTCTTGGATTGCGTTTGCCCGAAACGCGCACACTCAGCACTACGGCGGGCGCGGGCGGCCAATTCATTTTCACGCAGGCTGGTTCATTAATAGAAATGCTACGTGCCGCCCTAGTAACGGGGCGTCTCGGCGCAACCGTTTTGGATCAGCTCCAAGGCCCGATACTCTTTCCCAAGCAATTGACTGCGGGGACGCTTACTTGGACGGCGGAAATTCCGGGCTCGGATGTGCCGGACTTAGATTTGACCACGGGGTCTGTGTCCATGACTCCGAAGTCAGCGATCTCTACCACCGCTTTCAGCAGGCAATTATTGATGCAATCAAGCCTCGACGTGGAGGCTCTGGTGCGAGCCGACCTGGTGGCGGTCAATGCTCAAGGCATCGATAAGGCGGCCATTTGCGGCACCGGGACCCTGCAACCGCTGGGCGTCACCAAGCAGACCGGAATTGGCGACGTAGCCATCGGGACCAACGGTGGATACCCAAATTATGGCTTGCTGATCGATCTCGAAACCAAACTGTTTAACGCGAACATCCGCCTAACCAGGCCGGGGTTCCTCACCACTCCGGGCGTGCGTGGCTACTTGAAGCAGACGCCGAAAATTACCGGCTTTCCAGAATATATCTGGCGGCCCCAGGATTTGGAAATCCTGGACTCTCTGCCGGCGCTCGTGAGCTCGAACGTTCCCAGCACGCTGACTAAGGGCAGCTCAACGGATTGCCATGCCATCATCCTCGGCAACTGGCCCGATCTTTTCATCGGCTTATGGGGAGTCATCGAGATCATCGTTGATCCTTACCGGCTGAAGAAGCAGGCGGTGATCGAAGTGACCAGCTTTTGCATGGTCGATGTGGCATTGCGGTATCCGGAGAGCTTCGCAGCCATTTTGGATGCGCGGATCGTGGCGTAGCTTTCCCCGCCTGACGGGGGCGACCGTGGCGGCTCAGGCGTTCTCCCGCTCGTGCCGCTCGCTGGGGGATTCGGGCCTTTTGAGTTCGCCCGGATCTGTCGCCTGGGTGGGGAATTGGCGGCTCGGCGGCTTCGGCTCCGCCGTGCCGCTCGAAAGGGCGGGTCGGTCCTTACCTCCCGGCCCGCCCTTCATAGTCGGAAGGCATCTTGAACGGCGGGAAATATGAGGGGTCCGACCTAACGATGGAAGGAAGCCACAATGGCCATAACCCCTAAAGTTCGCGTCGAAATCACGGCCATCGATCGCGCCACGGCCACGATCAAAGGCGTCTCCAACCAAATCAGCGGCATTTCCTCGGGTCTGATGAAGTTGGGCGCGGCTTATGCCACGGTGCGCATGGGGTTCGCCATCTTCGAGCAGTTCACCACGAAGGTGGCCGACTACGGAGAGAGCATCCTGATTGCTTCCCAGAAAACCGGGATGACGACGGAACAGATCTCTGCTCTGCGCTTTGCCGCAGGCCAAGACAGAATCGAGTTCGATGCCCTGACGAAAAGCCTGGGGATTTTCTCGCGCAACCTGGTCGGCTTGGGCGGCAAAGGCAAAGACACGGAACAGATCCTCCAGGCGATGGGTGTTGCCAGCCGAAATGCCGGCCATGAGATTCTCCCCATGCACGATCTTTTGCTTTCGGTCGCGGAGCGGTTCAGCAAGATGGCGGACGGGGCGAAAAAAAACGCGATCGCTACAGCGCTTTTTGGCAAGAGCGGCGCGGACCTGATTCCGTTTCTGAATCAAGGGGCTTCGGCAATCGGCGACTTGGAAAAGCAGGCGAAGAAATTAGGGATCACTCTGGACGAAAAATCCGCGAAGGCGGCAGATGCTTTTGGCGATCAGATGGGGGTCCTGAAGGAGATGATTCACGGGGTGGCGTTGAAGATCGGCACCACTATGATGCCGAAACTTCTGGAGTGGACCATAGCCATGGAAAACGCCTATCCCCTGGTCAAGCGGCTGGGCTACGGCCTGGAATTCCTGGCATTTGCCTTCATCACAGTCGCCAAGGGCACAACCTTTCAATTTGCCGCGATGGAGGATTTCTGGACACTCGCACAAGAGGCCCTAGACAACGCGGCGGCGGCAGAAGCGGAGTATAACGCTGGTGTTTCCGCCAGCACCGCGAGTTTACAGGCGCGACTGACAGCTCTTAAGGCCCTGGGCGACGTGGACGAATTCGGCGGGCCGGAAAAAGAGAAAAAGGCCAAGAGCCGGAAGTCGGACCTGGGGGAGTACATTACACTCCTGCGCGAGCTCCGGCCGGAACTTGAGGGGATCGATGCGGTCGAACGCCACTACAGTGAGGTTCTACAACGCATCGCGCAGTTGACCGGGCAGTATGATGATGCCCTGTTGCTTCGCCTGGCGCGGGAGGAAAAGGCCAAAGGCGTGACGGCGGCGATGCTCGAGGAACAAAGGAAGCTCCAGGAAAGCCTCAAGGCGCCGCTCACCCTTCCGGCTGACTTGCTCACATCCGCCCAAACCATGCAGGGGCAGGTCATTCCGGCATTCCATGAGGCAGGTTTCGCGGCGCATAAGTTCGGCGAGGAGATGTCCCACGCCTTCACTCAGATGATCGTCTTCGGGCGCGGCGGGATCGATATGCTCAAGAGCATGGTCGCCATGCTGGTCGAAGCTATCTTGAAAGCCTTCGCGTTCAAACAGATTTATCTATCTCTGGGCGGGGCGCGCGGCGTGGCTGGTGGTGGAGTTGGGGGCTTCTTCGCTGGCTTCTTTGGCGGCTTGGCGGGGCTCCAGGGCGGGGGCACGGTTTCGGCGGGCACGCCTTACCTGGTCGGTGAGGCGGGTCCGGAAATGTTTGTCCCCGAAACCGCCGGGGCGATCGTTTCGAACAGCGAGATTGGCGGCAATAGTATTGTCTACAATATTGACGCACGCGGGGCGGACCCTTCGGTTGAGCTGCGCATTCGCCGAGCCCTGCGGGAAGTGCATCGGGATGCTGTGGAGACGGCGGAGCGAAACATACACGAACGCAGTTGGCGGGCGGGAGCATGAAAAGATCACGCCAGCGGACGCCCTACTCGATCGGAACGAACCGGGAAGCATGTTGGCACTGCGGGGGCAGCGGCTGGTGCCGCTGCGTTTCGTGTGGGACCTACGGGGCAGGTCTGATCTTGAGCGCGGGCCGCTGCGCCGTCGATCTGGCCAGGGCAAGCCGAGAGTCAGCGACGCCGGCGGGAGGGGTGAGCCAGCGCGGAGCCAGACAGGAAGCGGCGAACTGCGGGATCAGGTCCGAAGGTAGTTTGAGGCAATGAAGACGCAGGCGCGTTACACGACTTCTCTGTCGCCTCGCCACGCGATAGTTGGTGCCACGGCATAGGTAGGGGGCAGGAAAATCGAAATTAGGCCCTGTACGACGCTCGCACGGGGTATCTCACGGCGGGCAGGGATCGGAAATCGAACATGAACACGGAAATTCTGAAAAGTCTGTTGTCCCGGCCGATAGCCTTCCATGCCTCTCTCGCACGTCTGACTGGCGGGGTCAATTCGGGATTGTTGCTCTCGCAGGGCATCTACTGGGCCACTAGAACGAAAGATTCATCCGGCTGGTTTTGGAAAACCGCACAGGAATGGTCTGATGAAACAGCTCTGACTCGCTCGGAAATAGAAGGAGCCAGAAAGCGACTCCGGACAATGCCCTTCTGGCGGGAAAGGGAAGACAGATACGCGCACAAACTCTTTTTCCGAGTAGACATGGATGCTTTGATAACCGCTCTCTCAGAATTATCTCTGGGCCGGCCAGCCGATGCGATCGGCGGTTCTGAGGGACAATTTGACGGATGCGGAAAACCTGCATTCGCGGATGCGGAAAACCTGCACCCGGCGGATGCGCAAAACCTGCATTCGCGGATGCGGAAAACCTGCACCCGTAGTACTTCAGAGATTACTTCCCATAGATTACCAGAGACTACGGCGACCGACACTTCACCGGAAGAGGGCAAGGCCCTCACCATTCCCCCGGGGGCGATCCTGCCGGCGAACGGCAACGATCCCTGGAAGGCGGTCAAGGCGGAACTGCGAAAATCAGTGAACGCTCGAAGTTGGGAATCTTGGATCGCGCCGACCCGCCTGGCCTACACGCTGCGCGGCAGGCTTTTCGTGACAGTCCCAAGTGGGGAATTCGGAGACTGGATTGGGGAGAACTTCGGTCCGGCAATCGAGACAGCCCGGGAAGCGCTGAAACTCGAATTTACCGGCGTTGAATTCGTGGAGGGCGGAAGCGGGACTTGAAGTGTGCGCCAGGAGGACAGTTTTCGACAAGTGGGTAAAAAATACACGGGCTAGATTGGCTCAGGTTGCGTCGGTGAGGGGTAGTGCATAGGAAGGCATGTGCTATTTTGGGGGTTGGCGCGGGAGATAGCGTGAAGCGAGCAATAATATGGAGCCGATGACCCGCGAAGAAATGCAGGAAGCCCAAAGGCTCTGGTCGGCCTACATAGAAGCAAAAGAGACATTCGTGGGCTACGTCATAAAACTCAAAGACAAATTCCTGGCGACCGGCGTTGGTCCGGATCTCTTACCGGACTGGATCCGCTTCGCCAAGGTTGCGGCCTTCCTGCTGCAGAAAGACGCGGCTCTGGAAAAGCAGCTTAAGGAAGCCGGGGAAGCGATGCAGACCAAGAGGGAATCCGGTTGGAACCCGTTGGTCCGCCTGGATTGATTTGGGTTTGGGCGAGAGTGCGGCAGAGGGTCTTCTCGGCCGCGTTTGCTGCGGCTTGGGAAGAGGTAAGGGCGCGAGGATAAATCGCTTCTCAGATACAGTATCACCCGGACCTGCCCATGCAAAAAGGATCGAAACCGCGTGCTCTCTCAAGCCAGGAATGCCAGAGGTTACTGGTTTGCGCGGAAAAGAACCCGCGCTGGCGAAGAGAACTTCTGGCTGCGGTTACGGTGGCACTTCGTGTGGGCCTTACGAGCCACGAACTTCGGGATCTCCGCTTAGGCGACATCTTTCTGGGGGCTGGCCGGCGGCCGCATCTTGCCATTCGACGGGGCAGCACAAGAAACGCTGGCGGGGAACGTGTCGTGATCTTGAGCGATGAATCGGCTGTAGCGGCGGTTCGAACCCTTGTGATATTTGCTCGTGCCCGGGGGGCCAAGCACCGGGGCCATTTCGTTTTTCCATGTACGGTCGCCCACGGGGCTAGTCTGTTTGGCAAGGGTTGGGATCTGCGCCGAGGCCGACCCAGTTGGGGCAGCGCCTGGCCATCGCTGTGCCGCGCGGCGGGATTGCCTGGCCTACGGTTTGACGACTTGGCCCATACCTACCTTGCGGCTGCGATAGACGGAGCGGTGGACGCAATCGAGATGCGCTTCGCCCGCGGCTGAGGAATACCGCCGATCCCATCGGTTTACACCACACACGGCCATTTTTCGCTGCTCAGAAGAGCCTCCAGGTAATGAGCGACCGGGCCATCACCGTAACCCATTGATTGTCAAGACGTTTGCACGCGAGGCTTTTGAAAGGATTCTGACATGAGGACTTATCACAAAGCCTTGGAGCCGGACCTAATAGAATCGGGCCAAGACAGGATGTCAGGCGAACCCCTTCCGCGCGTTTTTCCACTGGTTTACGCGAATGGTAGAATATGACACCTAAGTCGTTGATTCGATTGAGAAAAGGTGGTTGACACGGCATCTGCCTTCAGCCGCCAATCGAATCAACGACTTAGCGACCATGATGAGCGGCGGGTCCTCCGCAGGCCCCCCCCGCCGCAGGTAACGCGCAGCTTCGGTTTGCCTGCGAACATGAGGGGAAAAACGGGGTTGACACGGGGAAGGGGTAGATCGAGGGGCAAAGTCAGACCCTTCCCCGATACCGTGCGAGAGACTTCCAGCGCGTCTCCGGGCATCCTGGCGCGCTTGGCGACTCCTTCTCAGGCCGATGTGATGCGCGGGGATAGTTAGCAAAAAAAAGCTTGCATTCGCCAAAGGATCATGCTATAACCCACTAGCATGAAGCAGAAAGCGTCTCAGCCTTTCGGCCCTGATATTTGGTTGAGCGGTGGCCGGCATGGAGATAAGTCGTCTCCCGATCTTCCCGGTTGGAGCTTGTCAACTAAGCAAGCCGCGCGGGTGATCGGCATCCATTGGGTTACTCTCCTCCGGTGGATCGAAAGTGGGGCGATCGAGAAGCCGCACTCCATAACGATCCGTGATGTAAGGCATTGGCGGTGGACCCCAGGGCAAATTAGCCGGGCACGCGCATATAAAGCCGCACACGGCCGATGGCCCGATAAGAAGCGGCAGGAAAATTGGAAGCGACAGAAGGAAGTTGAACCCAGGAAGAGCGAAGCGAAGAGGCAAAAGGCCAAGGTGGCGAGAGATAAACGCAGAGTCTTGAGTGATGCGGAAGGCAGTCGGGCTTTGCGGGAATTGGCGGCGGGATCCGCTGCCGTCCATGACTCTTTGACGATTCTCGGCTTGGAGGATGCAGCAACGCTGGAGCAGGTCAAGGCTCAATATCGGGAGGTGGCTAAACTCTACCACCCGGACAAGGCGGGCAATGCCGAAATGATGGTCAAAATCAATCAGGCATATGAGTTGTTGTGCAAGGAACTGAAACCGCAGTCGGAGTGAAAGACCTCCTTGCTCGAACCTGGGCGCGGGAAATGCTTACCACCTACAAGCGCGGGCGGGTCTGGTGGATCCGGGGCTCGATTGCCGGCCGCCCCTTCCGACCGCGGTCGCTCGATACCCAATTCCGCGACGTGGCCGCCAAACGCGCCGCGCGGTTCGAGCTCGAAACTGACACTGGTCTGCGGTCGGTTTCCTGGCAGGATTTCCAAGCCGAATTTTTCGCCAGCCAGGCGGTCCGCCTGAAACCTTCCTCACTCAAGCGCTATGCTTTCGTCCTCCGTCGTTTCGGTCGGTTCCTGGCCGAGTGCGGCATCGAATCTGTTCACCTTATCAAGGCGGAAATCATCAATCGCTTTTTGCTCGCCCGCCAGTCCGATCTCCATCCCACGCGCGGTCGGGCGATTACTCCCGAAGGCCTTAAAGCCGATCTTCGCATCCTGAAGCGGGCTTTTTCCGTTGGGCGCGCCGCAGGCTGCATCCGCGAAAATCCCGTCCAGCAAGGCAATCTCTTGAGCCGATCTGGGGAAACCCGCCCCTTCGATGCCGAGGAAATTCGCCGAATGCTCGCCGATTCGCGCTTGCAAGGCGATCCGCGCCTGCACGCTCAGCTTTTGACTTTCCTTTATACGGGACTCAGAATTTCCGATGTCATCGGGCTCGAATTTGCCAGCCTCAAGTCAGCGGAGGGCATCCTGATCTTACGCACGCGCAAGCGCGAGAAATCCGTGGCCCTACCTATCCATCCGGAGCTAAGAGACGCGCTGCAAGGCTACCAGGCCCGCCGGAACCCCGCCCAGGGGGCTAGCCCTTGGGTCTTTTCGACGCGCAGCGGAAAGCCCGTCAAAAACCTTGCCGCCTATCTTCATCGCCTCTTCGTGCGTTGCGGAATCGCCGGCGCCCATCCCCATCGCTTCCGCGATACCTTCGCGGTTCGGCTTTTGGCGGGAGGCGCATCGCTTTATGACGTGGCAAAGCTTCTGGGGACCAGCGTGGGCGTCGCTGAACGGCATTACGCGCCCTATGTCGAGGAATTGAGAGAACGCGGTCGTCGGCTCATTCTTGGAATGGAATATCGGGGTAGACCTTGTACAACTGGCGTACAATCTCGCACGGAGAAACCTTAACCCTTTGGCCCTCAATAACTTGGCGGCGGCTAATGGGACGTGAGATTCCCACTGTACTTTCGCAGCTCAGCGGCGAGGGCGGAAGGCTCGCTGCCGCCCCGAAGCCGGCCGCAGAAGCTCCGGGGGTGACCAAGGCTCCAGCCAAAGAGAAGTAGACGGACGACAGAAAGCAGAAGGCAGAAGGCAGAAAGCAGAGGGCTTGCCGGGCTAAACGGTGAAGCAGGAAGGATGAAAGCTGAAGTCTGAGCGCTGCCGGCTGGGGACCGATGTCTTCATATCAGATCTCATCGAAAGTCAACCGGGCTGAGACCGACGTTCTCGTTGTGTATTGTAGCGACCATCGCTTTCAGGCCGGACTGTACGAGTTCCTTAACTTGGCCTTGAACCTCAATGAGAACTATGACCTCCTGGTGCTGCCCGGCGGACCGCAGTGTCTGACGCTGGTGGAATACCTGCCCAAGTTTTCCTGGGCAGGTTGGAAGTGGTTTCGGTTCTTGGTGGAGAAGCACGAACTCAAGCGCCTGATTCTCATCGCCCACCAGGACTGTGGCTGGTACAAGGAATTGCCTTTCCACTTGCATGCCTCTTCGGAGCCGCGCCATCGTCAGGAAGAGGACTTGCACCGGGTGAAGCAGGCGCTCGCGAAGGATTTCCCCGAACTGCACGTCGAGCTCTATTACGCCGGTTGGGATGGCAACGACCGGGTCACCGTCGAGGCCATTTCAGCCTGATGCCCACCAATCTCCAGATCGCTTACAACGGCGCCATGGTCCTGCTGATGGGGCTGCTCATCGGGCTCGAACGGGAGCACTCCCAGGCTG
>Ga0315289_10015625_pt1 | contig 10531 bp, 13 predicted proteins | sample YL17G11_40_MG_FD_203452 | JGI IMG/M metagenome (GOLD analysis project Ga0315289, IMG submission 203452) | Sediment microbial communities from Yellowstone Lake, YNP, Wyoming, USA - YL17G11_40 | ecosystem: Environmental > Aquatic > Freshwater > Lake > Sediment | place: USA: Wyoming | collected...
CGGTGTTGCGCCCAGGCTGAGAGATTGCGAGGGTGACTTTTGGGGAGGAAGCGTGACACTACGCCGATTTCAAAAACGTAATTCATTGAGAATGGGCGAGTTAGAGCTTTGGGGTGTCGAAGATGAGTTTGACATACCCAATTGAGATTTCGCTCCGGTCGGCCAGCTTCAGGGTGTCCACCACCTCGCGCTTGGCCTTCAGCCGGATGTGGCTGCACCGCTCCAGCATGGCCCGGCTCATGTGCCCGGCCAGGCCCAGCATGGTGCTCTCGGCGACGCCGGCTTGAGAACGGGAAGACGTGCCACTCGGGGCGGATCTGGCCCAGCGCCCCGGCGTACCAGCAAGCGTACACGGACACCGTGCCGTGCAGGTCCGCGTTCATCGGGATCACCCGCCCGGCGCCCTGTCGCTGACCAACGCGGAAATCGATGAGACCCTTGGTGGTTGACGTCAACGTCTGGCTGGCCCTGTGCGCGGACCGGCACGTTCACTTGGCGGCCACCAGGGGCGGCTGGATCCTCGGGGATCAGCGCGCAGGGAAGGCTGACCTTCCCACCTTCCTCACGGCCTTCCCACGGTCACGATGTAGAGAGCGGCTTCTTCCTCCGGCATCCCCAGGACGCTCTTCACCCGGGCGTCCTCGAACGCTCCCATGACCACCGAGCCCAGACCCAGCGCCACCGCCTGGAGGCAGATGTTCTGCGCCGCGTGGCCCGCCTCCATGTGGACGTAGCGCGCCGCGCGCTCCTTGTACCGCCGCGCCGTGCGCTCGTAGACGCCCGAGAAGATGAACGTCACCGGCCCCTCGGCGATCTGTTTCTGCCCCAGCGCCACCGCGGCCAGCTCAGCACGCTTATCGCCGGCGGCCAGCTTGCTGAGCTTGTGCTCGCGCGTCAGGTACTTGTAGATGCCGGGCTCGAGATCCTTGGCTCGACCCACCACCACGTAGAGCTCGAGCGGATAGAGCGCCCCGGCCGAGGGCGCCGTCCGCCGGCCCGCCTCGTTGGTGGCGCCCTGCGCGGCCCACACGAGCTGCGACACCTCGGCCAGCGTCACCGGCTCGTTCTTGTACTGCCGGATGGAGCGGCGCTTGGCGAGCGCCTCCTCGACCGAGACTGCGCCCGTCTGCTGCGGGGCCGGCAACTGGACGGTCCCGAGCGGCTCCGCTTTCTGGGCGGAGCGGCAACTGACGCCCAGCGGCGCCACGCACAGCGCCGCCACGATCCACCTTCTCCTCATGCTTCCCCCTTCAGTCAGCGCGCGACTGCCGGATGGCCTCCCGCACCAGCCGGCAGTTCTCCCGCACCTGCTCCTGGCGCTTCGGGAACATGCCCACCACCACGGCGTCGCCCGGCTTGGCGTAGCGGAACGCCAGGCCCAGCGCCGCCAGCATTTCCTCAGCCGCAGCGCACTTGCGGCTCGCCCCGTACACCTTGAAGATCAGGCAAGGCTTGGAAGCCCGCCGCACCCGCTCGAGCATCTTCTCGCGGTCCGGGTCCCAGAACAGCCTCTCGGCGACCTTACTCCCCGCCAGCCGCTCGGCCTCCTCCCGGCTGCGGCTGATGTTGTAGACGCAGGTCATGTAGAAGTCTACGTCCCAGGCCTTCGACTCGGCGTGGTCGATGACCTCCGGGATGTGCGTGCCGAGGCCCACCTCGACGCCGGTGTCGCGCATCACCTTCAGCAGCTCGCGCACCTGCTCGATCTGGCCCGCCGCCCACAGCCGGTCGGTGCGCGTGCCGTGATGGTAGATGCCCACCGGCTTCATGGCCGCGATCTCCCGTACGTTGCGGGGCTGGTCCGCGAACTCGGAAGCCGTCTGCGCGATCCACTGGATGCGCCCGCCCTCCAGCCGGTACTCGTGCAGCAGCCGCATGACGTGCCTGTCGCCGCGCGACTGCCAGGTGTTGATGCCGGCCTGCTCGCACTCGCGGAGCAGCTTCTTGACGTTGGCCGCGCTGAAGTAGTCCACCATCTCGCGGTCCAGTTGGCCCGAGAAGTGCGAGTTGCCGCTGATGGGGTTGCCTCCCACGATCAGCCGCGAGACGCTGTGCGCCCCCAGCTTCACCTGCGGCAGCCCCCCACCCTGCGCCGCCAGCGCCGCCGGCGTCAGCAGGACTTCGCGCCGCTGCGGATGCATCTTCGCCACCTCCTCACGACGGGTCGGGTTTGGGCGTGGCCTCCGTGCTGGCAGGCAGCGCCGGCGGCTTGATGTAGTCCTGCGGGATCGGCCCGGTGAGCGTCTTCAGCCAGGCGACGATGGATTCAACTTCCGCCTGGACCAGCAGGCGCCCGTTCTGGTGTTCCGCCATCAGCCGCACCGCCTCCTCCAGGGTCTTCACCGAGCCGTCGTGGTAATAGGGAGCGGTCTTCTCGATGTTGCGCAAGGAGGGCACTTTGAAGACCATCTTGTCGGCGTCCTGCCTGGTGACCGCGTAGCGGCCCAGATCCGCGGTGTGGCTCCACGGCTTCACCTGCCCCAGCTTCTGGAAGGAATTGGCGCCCAGGTGAGTGCCCGCGTGGCAGGTGGCGCAGCCCACTTCGAGGAACTTGTTGAAGCCCGCTTTCTCGGCGTCCGTCAACGCCGCCCGGTCGCCCTGGAGGAACTTGTCCCAGCGCGACGGCGTCACCAGCTTCCGCTCGAAGGCCCCGATGGCCCGGGCCATCTGGTCGTAACCGACCGGGTCCTTCGCGCCCGGGAACGCCTTGCGGAACGCGGCCACGTACTCGGGCATGGACCGGAGCACCGCCACCACGGCTTTCTCCGAAGGCATGGCCATCTCGACCGGGTTCAGCACCGGCCCCTTGGCCTGTTCCTCGACATCCGGCGCCCGCCCGTCCCAGAACTGCACGAAGTGCCCGGCCGCGTTATACACGGTGGGGGCGTTGCGCGTGCCCGTCTGCTTGCGGTGCCCGTCGGAGACCGGCTGGCGATCCGCCCCGTAGTCGTCCAGCGGGTGGCAGGTGTTGCAGGAGACATCGTGGTTCTTCGACAGCCGCGTCTCGTAGTACAGCATCCGTCCCAGGGCCACCGTGGCCTCGGTGATGGGGTTCTTGGCGTCCGGCATCACCTCGGGCAGCGGCTGAAACATTCTCAGCTTGACCGGATCGATCTCCACTCCTGCCGCCAGCAACAGCATGGGAACGACCAGCAGCATCCGCTTCGACATCGTCCACAACCTCTAAACTGCAAAGTTGGTGCTAGCATATCACTTTGAGGAGGCTCCCGTGAAACACTGGGGATTCGTCGTCGCGCTGCTGGTTCTGCCCTGTGGCCTGTGGGCGCAGAAGGCCCGGGCCGAGCTCAAGAACGCCAAGGGCGAAGTGGTCGGCGCCGCCATCTTCACGCCGGCCGACCACGGCGTCCGCATGTCGCTCAACGTCCGCAACCTGCCCCCCGGCGAGCACGGCATCCACATCCATGAAGCCGGCAAATGCGAGGCGCCCGACTTCAAGACCGCCGGCGGCCACTTCAACCCCGCCGGCAAGAAGCACGGCCAGCTCAACCCCGAGGGCCAGCACGCCGGCGACCTGGACAACCTCCTGGTGCGCCCCGATGGGACCGCCCGGGTGCGCATCCTCCTGCACGCCGTCACCCTGGGCCAGGAGGACAACTCGCTGCTGCGTCCCCGCGGCGCCGCGCTTGTTATCCACGCCGACAAGGACGACCTCAAGAGCGACCCGACCGGCAACTCCGGCGCCCGCATCGTCTGCGGCGTCATCGTGGGGCCATAAATGGCGCGCGTTAATCTGACCATCGGAGACACCGTCGTCGCGGCCGAGTTCAACACTTCGCAGACGGCGCGCCGCATTCTGGAGGCCCTGCCCCTCGAGTCCTCGGGGAGCTACTGGGGCGGCGAGTTCTACTTCTCGATTCCGGTGAAGACCCCCGCGGAGCCGGACGCCCGCGAGGTGGTGGACCCCGGCACGGTGGCCTACTGGCCCGCCGGCGCCTGCCTGTGCATCTTCTGGGGAGCGACCCCGGCCAGCCAGTCCAGCGAGTGCCGCGCCGCCAGCGAAGTCAACCTGGTGGGCCGCGTGCTCAACCCCGAAGTGCTGCCCAAGCTCAAGGGCCGCAAGGTGCGCGTGGAAGCGGCGGGCTGATCACAGTCCGACGTTCTTCCGGAGCCGGTCGAGGGCCTCGCGGCACTCCGGGCTGATCAGCCCGCGGCGATCCGGGCCCACGTCCAAGAGCAGGTTCACGCCCCGGCGCCGGCACTCGCGGTAAATCGTCGCCAGTTCCTCGTCCGGGCGCGGCTGGTCCGTTTCGGTCCAGAACCACTCCTTGCCGAGCGTGTCGCACACCTCCCCCGGCAGGTAGCAGCGCTTGCCCTCGATCTCCCGCCACCTCGCGTGCCCGGCGGGCGGCGGCAGGCGTCGCTCGATGGCGATCAGATCCGACGGCCAGTTCCGCTCGACGTTGTACTGCGCCTGGTCGGAGATGCCGCTGTTCATCATGATCAGGCAGTCCGGCTGGAGCTGCGCCATGCGCCCGTACAGGTGGGTTCGATAGCCAACGCCCAGCACCTCCGGGATGTCGATCCACATCTCGGCGATGGGGCCGTACTCGGTGAGCAGCTCGGTGAGCTGGGCGGTCTGGAACGTCTGGTAGAGCGACGTGGTATAGGCGCGCTCGCCCTTCTGGCGGAAGCTCGGCGTGAGGCTGCCGAACAGGTGGTGGTTGTCCCACGAGCAGTAGTAGAGGCCCGGCCGCAGGCCTCTCCCCCGGCACGCCTTGACGAACGCCCCGACCACGTCGGTGGTGTTGCCGCTCTTGGCCACCGTGTAGTCGGTGTGGCGGCTGGGCCACAGGCAGTGCCCGGCCACGTGCTTGGCCGTCAGCACGGCGTACTTCATGCCCGCGTCGCGGGCCATCTGGATCCACTGGTCCACGTCCAGCCGGTCGGGGTTGTAGAGCGAGGCGGGCGACCGCCCGTCCGGCAGCTCCCGGCCCACGAACGTGCTCATGCCGAAGTGGATGAACATGCCGTAGCCCAGGGCCTCCCAGGCTTCGAGCCTGGCCAGGCTCAGCCGCTGGGCGCCGGCCTCCGGCGCGCGTTCCTGGGCCAGCGCCGCCAGGGGGACGGCGCCGCCCGTAAGCAGACTGCGTCTTGATACTCTCATGGCTCCGGAAGCTATGATAGCGCAGGGAACCGCGACCCCGCTTCTTGCGGACCTCCCCACTGGGTCACAGCCACGAAGACGGTATGGGCCGCCAGCACGAGCACAGAGAGGGATTGCACATACAGGGCCGCGGCCACGGTGACGGCGTACACCAGCCAGCACCGGCCCGAGCCAGCCGGCAGATGGTAGTAGCCGGCGCTTCATCGCACCATGCGCCACAGAAAGCGCGTCCCGGCCACAGGGCCCTCCAGCCGCCACCCGCGCGCGCGGAGCGCCGCCTCGAGCCGCCGCGATGGGTTGTAAGCGAATAAGTCGCTCGCACCGGACCGGATCTCCGGCGCGCTCCCTTCCCGCACAAACCGGATGCGCACCGGGGCGCCCAGGAGGTGGCTGAGAGTGAACATCTCGCCGGCGTTCCACCCCGCGGTGCTGGCAACCACCAGCGGCCGCTCACACTCGTTCAGCGCTCGCGCAATGGCGGGAGGGTTCTCGCCCTCCTCCTTCTCCCAGGTGCGGAAGACGCGTGAGTTCAGAGCGATCGAAACCGCGCCCGCCGCCAGCAGCAACGCGGCCGCAGCGCGCCACACCCGCCGGACCGCAGGCTTTCCGGATCCGCTTCCCGCCGCCACAACGTGCGCCACCGCCAACTGCGCCCCCAGGTAGCAGGGGATCAGAAACCGCGCGGCTGCCGACCGTTTCCCTCCCAGCACCAGGTCCGGAACCACCGCCGGCAGGGCCGGCGCCACCGCCAGGCACAGCACCAGCCAGCGGCTCGGCCCGGCCCCTCGGCGGGCCACCACCCACAAGGCATAGAGCACGAGAATGCAGATCGCCACATAGGGCGCCCATCTCAGAATTCGAATCGCGCCGCCGGCCAAAGGCGGGCTCCGGAGCTGGACGGCATCCAGAAAAACACTCCCTAAATCCAGCGCCCAGGCCTTGACTTGCGCTACCAGCCCGAGATCCTGCTTCATCCAGGCCAGCTTCCGGCGAATCACGCGCTGGTGAGAAACCATCACCACCATCCACGGCACTAAGGCCATGCCTGCCGCCAGCGTGGCCGCCAGATACCGCGCCAGGGGCGCCGGCAGCCGCAACGGTCTCAACGTCCAGCCGGGCGTGCTCGCAGCCACGGCCAGACCGTGCGCCACCGCCACGAACAAGGACAACAGATGCGTGTAAAAGGCAGCCGCCAGCAGCACCCCGTAGAGGAGCCAGTCCCGGCGCCTTCCCAGCCGCAGCGCCCGCGCCAGCGCCAGGCTGGAGGCCAGGATCAGCGCCGTCCAAAAAGCATAGGGGCGCGCCTGCTGCGCGTACAGTACGTGGAGCGGCGACACGGCCATCAGCAGGGCCGCCAGCACGCCCGCGCGCCACGTGCCGAACAGCTCCAGGCTCAGCCCGTAGGCTAGGGGGATCGCCAGCAGGCCGGCCAGCACGGAGAAGGTCCGGAACATCGCCACCGAGTCGCCCAGCCAGCCCGCCCACAGCCGCAACAGAAAGTAGTAGAGAGGCGGGTGCTGCGAGTCGTCGATGGCCACGGCGCGCACTGTTTCTAGCGGCCCCCGGGCGGGGTCCAGACGCTGGCACGCGAGCAGCTCCTCCCGGCCGATCTCACGGTCGTTGAACAGCGTGGCCTCGAGCTCCTCGTACGAACGCCCGGAAACCAGCATCGAGTTCCAGGTCTCGTCAAACCAAAAGAACTTCCAGCCCAGATTGGCGAAACGGAAGTAGACCCCGGAGGCGAGGAACACCAGCGCAGCGCCCAGCAGCGCCACACGAGACAGACGGGCAATCCTCCGGCTCTCCATGCTAATCGCCCATGTTATCCGATCCGCGGCGCTGGCCGCCGGGCGGCGCTACTTCGGCACGGTGCCTTTGACCAGCGGAGCTCCGGGCACGCGGGTCCACTCGCTGAGCGAGCCGTCGTAGAGGGCCACGCGATAGCCCAGGTACTTGAGCGTGAAGTACGCCTGGGCCGCCTGCACCCCCGCCCCGCAGTAGGTGATCACCTTGCTGGCGGTTTTGAGTCCCGCCGCTTCGTACAGGCGCCGCAGTTCTTCCGGCTGCCGGAGCACGGGATTGGCCTTGCTCTCGAGACCATCCACCCAGAAGACCTGCACTGCGCCGGGAATGTGCCCCGCGGCGTACTCCGCCGGGTCACGAACGTCCAGCAGGACCACGCCCGCCGCCGGCCGCATCACCGCCTCCCGCGACGCCACCACTTCCGGGCGCACCCCCACCTTCAGCCGGCCTGGCTGCCACTGCGGGGTCTGGGTCGAGACGGGCCGTCCCTCGGCCCGCCACTTCTCCAGGCCGCCGTCGAGCAGCGCCGCGCGGCCCGCGCAGCCCAGGTAGTCCAAGCTGAAATAGGCCCGCGCCGCCGACAGGCCGAAGTAGTCGCCGTACAACACCATGCGCGTCTGATCGCTCACCCCCAGGCCCTCAAAGAGGCGTTGAAGATCCGCCGTCGGCGGCAACTCGCTCGGAATGCCGTCGCGCGTGATGGCCAACTCCCGGTAGGAAAGAAAGCGGGCCCCCGGGATGTGGCCGGCGTCGTAAGAAGTCTTCTCGCGCGCCACGTGCAGCACCACCACCTTGGGCTCCCTCAGGTGGCCCGCCAGCCAGCCGGTCGAGACCAGCATCTGCGGGCGCAGCCCGCCCGCCGCCAGGACTGCTACCCATCCCGCTATGGAAAGTGCGCTGCCCGGCATAGTGCTCCTACGGTGCGTCGGCGTGACGCTTGAGAATCTGGGGGAGGGTTTGCGACAGCCCGGCGCGGGTCAGCACCATGTCGCAACCGGCTTGGTGAGCCTTCTGCTTCAGCTCGCCCTGCGCCGGCGGCAGGTACCCGATCAGGCTGATCGGCTTCAGCTCTGCGCTGCCCTTCAGCCGGGTCACCGCCTTCAGCGGCTGGATGGCGTTGAAGTTCAGATCCAGGATGATGAGCGCCGGCCGGTGCTTGGCTTTCTCCAGCAGGTCCTTGTCGCTCTTGACGAAGTCCACTTCCATCCCTGCCCGTTTGGCGGCGTCCGCGATCTTAACGGTGAAAAACAGGTCCTCGACCGCCGCCAGGATCCGCTTTGGTGGTCTGCTCATAGAAACTCACTACGTTGTTTGCCAACTGCGAATGCTCGATTCAGTTCCAGTCTTGTAGAGTATTGCGCTGGAGGGGAATTCCCATGGTAGCGCGCTCCGGGCGGCGCCTGCAACCCGGCCTTACGGGGCGGGCGGCGGCACGTAATCGGGCGGAAGGGCGGCGCCCTCGCCGAAGAAATACTCTTCCATCAGTTGCAGCAGGAACTGCTGCGCCTGCGGATTGCCCAGATTCAGCCGGTACTCGTTCATGACGATTCGCATGTGGTCCAGCCACATGTTCCAGGCCTGCTGCGAGACCTTCTCGTAGATGCGCGGCCCCAGCGGATGTCCCTCCAAAGGCGCTTGCTCCAGACCCGGCAGCTCCCGCTGGAGCTTCACGCAGAACACCATCCGCGGGCCCGGTTTGCTTTCCGTCGCCATGTCCCCAGCATATCGCAGCCCCTGCGCCGCGTGTTGTACAATTCGGAGTCGGCCCCCCACCATGACGCGACGCGAACTGGCAGCCGGCCTCGTGGCGCAGGCGGTTTCCCCTGCCGCCCGTCGCGCCCTCGCCGGCGCCATCCTGGTCCACGAGCACGTGCTGGTGGACTTCGGCGGCGCGGAAACGCCCGGTCAGTACGACCCCGAGGAGGTGTTTCGCATCGCGCGGCCCAAGCTCGAAGAGATCTACCGGCTGGGCTGCCGCCGCCTGCTCGAATGCACCCCCCATTACCTGGGCCGCAACGCCCGCCTGCTGGCCCGCCTGTCCGACGCCGTGGGCCTCGAACTCTGGACCAACACCGGAATCTACGGCGCCGCCGATCGCAAGGGCGTGCCGGCCTTCGCCTGGCAGGAAACCGCCGGGCAACTGGCCGGCCGCTTCATGGAGGAAGCGCGCCGCGGCCTCGACGGTCTCAAGCCCCGCTTCATCAAGACCGGCGTCAAAGGCGCGCCCCTCGAGGAGCTCGACCGCAAGCTGGTGCGCGCCGCCGCCATCGCCGCGCGCGAGACGGGCCTGACTATCGCCTCGCACACCGGGCCGGGCGCGGCCGCCCTCGAGCAACTCGAGATCCTCGCAGCCGAGAGAGTCCGCCCGGCGAAGTTCGTCTGGGTTCACGCCCAGAACGAGAAGGACCACGCCCTGCATGAAAAGGTGGCCCGCGCGGGCGCCTGGGTCGAGTTCGACGGCATCGGCCCGCGCTCGCTCGACTGGCACCTCGAGTGCGTCCGCTGGATGGCTGCCCGGGGCCTGCTGGGGCAGACCCTGGTGTCGCAGGACGCCGGCTGGTACCACGTGGGCGAGCCCGGCGGCGGCCACTACCGGGGTTACGCCTACCTCTACACCGATTTCCTGCCGCGCCTGACGCCCGCCTGGACGCGCCAGTTGCTAGTGGTCAACCCGGTGCGGGCCTTCGGAGAGTAAGCCAGCACCGCGCAGAACCGTCTTGACGGAGGCTGCGCGGAGGCCCCGGCACGACCTCGCCGCTCAGCTCGGAGTGTTCCGCCGGCGTCTGCGCCGCAGGTACGGCACTCTCTCCGACAGTACGGCCGGAATCCGCCAGGACCGTGAGGCGCGGGGATGACGGTCATCGACGCCAGCGTGGCCGTCAAGTGGTTTCTGCCCGAGGCCGGCGACGAGGCGGCCCAGCAACTGCTGGCCGATGGAGACGAGCTGCTCGCGCCCGCCCTCATCCAGGTCGAAGTGGCCGCGGCCATCGCGCGCAAGGCCCGCCTGAAAGAGATCGGGAAACGCGACGCGCAAGCCGCCGCCGAACTCTGGTTCCGCTCGCTGGCCAACGCCGTGGTGAACCTGGTCCCCGATGAAACCGACCTGCCCGCCGCGGTGAAGCTCTCGCTCGCTCTCGAGCATCCGGTCCAGGACTGCCTTTACCTGGCTCTCGCCGCGCGTCTCCGGGCGCCCATCATCACGGCCGACCACCAGTTCGTCGCCCAGGCCGGTGGCTCTCATCCGCAGGTCCGCCGGCTGGGCAAGCGCTGAAAGCTCGAGCCGCGCCCTACCCCTTCAGCTCCCGGAAGGCCTCTTCGATTTCGCGGCGGGCCTCGGGGCCGGGCGGCGCCAGCGGCAGGCGGGGCGGCCCGCCGTAGTAGCCGTTCAGGTCCATGGCGTACTTGAGGCCCGGGATGCCGTAGCGCGTGGTCACCAGCACAGCGGCGTGCGCGATGCGGCTCTGCCAGTCCCGCGCAGCGTCGTAGTCGCGGGCCCGGCAGGCCTCCCAGATGGCCAGGGTCGAGAACGGCGCGGCGTTCGAGTAAGCCAGGATCGCGCCCACCGCCCCCATCATCAGCGACGGCGCCAGCGTGGGCGCGGAG
>Ga0315289_10015627_pt1 | contig 10530 bp, 9 predicted proteins | sample YL17G11_40_MG_FD_203452 | JGI IMG/M metagenome (GOLD analysis project Ga0315289, IMG submission 203452) | Sediment microbial communities from Yellowstone Lake, YNP, Wyoming, USA - YL17G11_40 | ecosystem: Environmental > Aquatic > Freshwater > Lake > Sediment | place: USA: Wyoming | collected...
CAAAGGACACAACGTACACAAAGGTTTGAAGATGAAGGCTTTCCCTTCGTGTCCCTTCGTGGCCTTTGTGTTTAGGTGGTTTTTGCAGTGCAGTCATATTGGTAATAAATTGCGAACCGCGTTGAGCGTCATCCGCTTAATCTGCTTTATAAGTGAATGACGAAGCCGAGTATCCCAATCGCTATCCCGAAATTGGTCGTGCAGCCGCAGGGAACTTCTTGGGGACCAACCAAGTCCTTTTATCAAAAGACTGGAGGAGACCATGAAAAAACTAAATTTCCTGCTCGTTTTGACCATCCTGCTGGCTACCTGCCGTCAGGTCCACGAAGGGGGCGGGCCAGCTTCAGGCGGAGAAGCGATCACCGGTTGCCGCGCGCTGATGGACAGCATGGCCACGTTGCGGGGTGGGTTGAAAATTCCTCAATATTTCCTGGCGGATAACCCCGCCAAACAGGGCGGTGAGTTCGAGGTGATGCAATACTTTGGCGTGCTCGACCATCTCTCGATGAAGCCGGGGTACGCGCTGGACTACGTCTATCACTACGATGGGATGGGCGGCTACCCGCTCCTGTACGCTTACCCGGCCAGCCAGCCACCTTACGCCACCGAAGCGGACCTGGAAGCGGCCGGCGAAAAAACAAACTACCAGGACTACATCCAGACGGATGACACTCCCGAAAGCTATTTCCAGTTCGTCTTGCTGGCGTTGAAGGGCAACCAGTTCTACTTGGATTGGCATGCCAACTATAACGATACGCAGGTGGTCTGCGATAAAACCGATGTGAATGATATCATCGCCAGTCTGGACGGGAGCTTCGGCTATCGGATATCGCTTGGCGCGCGGGTGCGGGCGACCCTGCTGCGGGGAGTGGGACCGTCCGTCGTCGTCGGCGAGCAGACCATCGAGGTGCGGCTGGTGACGTTCACCAAATGGGGCGGTTTCTATCTGACAACCTACTCTATCAGCCGGTCGTCTCCACACACCATCCAAGATGTCCAGGAGAAGAATCTCATTCCCTACGAATGCGGCATCATGTTCTAGCAGCAGAATCCACGGTCGGTGCGTCTATTTGACAGAACCCAGCCTCTCAGCTACACTTACCCGGATTTTTACGGAAGAGGAGTAGTCATGGACATCCACACCACCGGTGACGCCGTCACCCGCCGCATCCAATATTTCACTGACCGCGAGAGAAAACTGCGCGAGAACGATTTGTATTTCTACAACCAGCCGGTGGAGGAGATCAAGGGTGGGGCGCGCGTCGTCGTCAAGGGGCGGGAGATGGGGATGTACGCCTCGTATAGTTACCTGGGCCTGATCGGCCACCCGCGCATCAACGCGGCCGCCAAGGCCGCCGTGGATAAATTTGGCACCGGCACGAACGGGGTGCGGACGCTGGCCGGTTCGCTGACCATCCATACCGAACTCGAAGAAACCATCGCGGCCTTCAAACACACCGAGGCGGCTGTTACCTATACCTCCGGCTACGTTACCAACCTGACCGTCATCTCGACCCTGATGGGCCGCGGCGACTACGTCATCTCCGACAAGCTTAACCATGCCTCCATCGTGGACGGCTGCATCATGTCCGGGGCGGAGTTCCGCCGCTTCAAACATAACGACATGGATGAACTGGAACGGCGTCTCCAGCAGGTGCCGGGCGATGCGGCGAAGCTGGTGGTGGCCGATGCCGTCTTCAGCATGGACGGCGACGTGCTCGATCTGCCAAAGATGGTCAAGTTCTGTCAGAAGTACAACGCCTGGCTGATGATTGACGAGGCCCACTCGGTGGGTGTGCTCGGCAAGACCGGGCGCGGCATCGAGGAGCACTTCGGACTAGGCGACGTGGTGGATATCAAGATGGGCACGCTCAGCAAGACCATCCCGTCGGTGGGCGGCTACGTGGCCGGGAAAAAGGAACTCATCCAGTACCTGCGTCACGCCAGCCGGGCTTACATCTTCTCGGCTGCCCTCCCCCCGGCGCAGGCTGCGGCTGCCAACGAGGCTTTCAAAGTCATCCTGGATGAACCCTGGCGGATCGAAAAGGTCAATGCCAATGGCCAGCAGTTTATCAACGGCCTGAAGAGCGCCGGTTTCGACACCATGCTGACCACCACTGCCATCGTCCCGGTGCTGTGCGGGGCGGATGAGCGTGCCTTCGCCCTGACCCAGGCCTGCCAGCACAAGGACCTGTTCGTCCTGCCGGTGGTCTCTCCGGCGGTGCCGGAGGGACAGTCCCGCCTGCGCGCCACTGTCACGGCGGCGCATGAACCGCAGGAGATCGAGTATGCCCTCGGCGTCATCGAGAAGGCCGGGCGTGAAATCGGGATTATCCAATAACCCGTAGGGGCGCAATACATCGTACCCGAAGGGTATATTGCGCCCCTACAATTATCTATGCCTACCCTCACCCTCAAACCCGGACGCGAGAAATCGCTCCTGCGCCGCCACCCGTGGATCTTCTCCGGCGCGGTACAGCGCGTGGATGGCGACCCCGAAGCGGGCGCGACTGTGGACCTGCTCTCCTCGAAAGGCGATTTCCTCGCCCGCGGCGACTACTCGCCCCACTCCCAGATCCGGGCGCGTGTCTGGACCTTCGACCCGTCGGAGGCGGTGGAGGCTGATTTCTTTCGCCGACGAATTAAAAATGCAATATTGGTACGGGCAGGTCTTAGACCCGCCCCTGCCGATGCCTTGCGCTTAATTTATGCCGAATCTGACGGCCTCCCCGGCCTGATCGTGGACCGCTACGCCGATACCCTGGTGGCCCAATTCCTGACCGCCGGGACCGAATTCTGGCGCGAGACCATTGCCGACGTTCTCCTTGAGGCGACTGGCCTGCAATCCATCTACGAGCGTTCCGACGCGGATGTGCGCGAACTGGAAGGCCTGCCGCTGCGCATGGGCCCCCTGCGCGGCCCTATTCCCCATTCACTATTCACCCTCCGCGAACACAACCTGCTTTTCAAAGTCAATATTGCCACCGGCCACAAGACCGGTTTCTACCTCGACCAGCGCGAGAACCACCTGCGCGTGCGCCAGTTAGCCGAAGGCCGTGAAGTGCTGGATTGCTTCTGCTACACCGGCGGGTTCACCGTCAACGCGCTGGCAGGAGGGGCAAAGTCTACCCTTTCGGTGGATTCCTCCGCCGAGGCGCTTGCTCTCTGCCGGGAAAATGTCGCCCTCAACTCGTTACTCGTTTCTCGTCACTCTGTTTTGGAAGGCGACGTCTTTCAGCTTCTGCGTAAATTTCGTGACGAAGCCCGTTCCTTCGACCTAATCGTGCTCGACCCGCCCAAGTTTGCCCCCACGGCTGCCCAGGCCGAAAAGGCGGCGCGCGGCTACAAGGATATCAACCTGCTGGGCTTCAAGCTACTGCGCCCGGGCGGGATCCTGGTCACCTTCTCCTGCTCCGGCGGCGTGGACGCAGCGTTGTTCCAGAAAATCGTCGCCTCCGCCGCCCTGGACGCGGGAGTGGAGGCGCAAATTATGGAGCATTTGTCGCAGGCACCCGACCACCCCGTCAGCCTGCACTTCCCCGAGGGAGCCTACCTCAAGGGCCTGGTGTGCCGCAAGGCTGAGTAAATATAGGTATTCACTTGGAGGAGTAAAATGTCGATACAAGCCAAAGTCAGAAAAGTCGGGAAGGTTATCCTTGCCGTTTTCGCCTGTGTCATCCTCGCGGTTCTGCTTTTCTTTGGAATTTCCTACCGGGTGTACTACTCCACCCAGGCCGCGGACTTGCCCTGCCGCAACTGCACTGCCGATGCGCAGGCTGTGAACGTGAATGGGTTCGACCTGTACTACCGCGTGGTGGGGACGAATACAACCAATCCCCCGATTGTGGTCGTCCATGGTGGCCCGGGCATGTCCAGCCAGACCTTCAAGAAGAGTTTCGATTTCCTGGCAGACGAGTACCGCGTGATCTACTATGACCAGCGCGACTCGGGGAATTCGCAGATCAAACCAGACACCAGTTATTACACGATTGACCTGTTGGTCGAAGAGTTGGAAACGTTCCGCAGCCAGGTGATCGGCGCAGATAAGATCATCTTGGTCGGCCATTCGGCCGGGGGCGCGTTGTTCCAGCGCTATGCCATCCAATACAACCAGCACGGGAACAAAACGATCCTGGTCGGTTCCAGGTCGTTCAGCCGGCGCCAGATTTCAGCGCGCTCTTTTTGGACCGGCAGGGCGGCGATTTCGGCCTGCTCTTCTACCAACCCGCGCAGGATTTCCTGGTCTTTCTGACGGATCCCTGTCATCGTTTTTCCTTTTGACCTCACCACCGGTAGCTCAGTCGAAATCCACCCGGTAACACTGGGCGAACTCGCACGGTTTCAACTCCGGTAAATCCAGCGCCAATCCCCGACTGGTCTGTTCAAATTTAACAGGACCATCGTAACCTAAGACTTTGACCGCACCGACATTGGGGACCTTCCCCTTCGCCAGGCTGCGGATCACCGTCTTACCGCCCTCTGGCCACTTCATTTGGAAGGCATAAACCTGCTTCCCTTTCGCTGTGAAACGATAATCTTCTATAGTCCACGGTACGGCATCTTCTTTGAAGCCTTCAATCACCACCTGTGAAGGTCCTTCGCTAGCAGCTGTCCATGGCCGCGTCCCATAGATCCCTTCTCCATTTACTTTCATCCAGCTTGCCATAGATTCCAAAATATAGACACACTCCTCATCCAGAGTCCCATCTGGACGCTGAGGGACGTTCAGCAGCAGGTTTCCGTTTTTACTGACAATATCCACCAGCGTTTCGGTCACCTGAGCGGGTGTTTTGTATACATCCCTGACATTGTAGAACCAGTCCCCCACGCTGGTATCCGTTTGCCAGACGTAGGGGAATATCCCCGGCAGTTGGCTGCGCTCGATATCTAACACGCCCACCGTGAACACTTCTGAACTGCGGTCTTTTTGGTTATAGACGGCCTGATTCGTTCCCCCATGCAGCCGGGCGCTGGTGTTATACAGGTGCGCAATCGCATTCAAGCCATAAGAGCCAAACGGAACGCCGCCGTCCGAATAAAGCAGGTCTGGCTGGTACAGATCGATCAGCTCTTTGATATACGCGTACCACTTCTCATGCCACCATGGATTGCGAGTGTACCATTCAACGTTCCACTCAGGTGCATCCCGATTGGGCAGGTAAAAGTCTTCATATGCCGGATCATTTCCATCGTAGGGAACCCCGGCATAAGGCCCCGCTTTATCCGAGCCCTTGGTAGGTCTATACCAGGTGAAGGTAGCGCCGATATGCTCAGAAAATCCAAACGGCAGCCCGCGTTTCCTGGCAGCTTCGGCCCATGAAGCGACAATATCCCGGCCAGGACCCATGTTGACCGAATTCCATGGATGGTGACTGGATTTCCAGTTATGAAAATTATCGTGGTGAGCAGCCTGGGCGACAAAATACTTTGCCCCGGCCTGGATAAATAGATCCATCAAACCGTCCGGGTCAAACTTTTCAGCTTTCCATAACTTCACCACATCTTTCCATCCAAACTTGGACGGGTGCCCATATTTTCGGAGATGATAGCGGTACTGGTCTGAACCTTCTACATATATTTGCCGGGCATACCAATCGCCATACATCGGCACCGACTGCGGGCCCCAATGTGACCAAATACCAAACTTTGCATCTCGAAACCAATCCGGGCATTGGTACTGGCGTAACGATTCCCAGGTTGGCTCAAAAGGTCCGGTTTCAATTTTTAACTCGGTCATTTATTAATTCTCCTTGATGCAGGCTAAGTAATTGGTGGGGAGGCTTTTAACATTCCTTACCAGCAGGTCGGAATGTTATTCCCGATCGTAACTCCGCACCAACATCTGGTAAATTTCGTCACGGTCTGCAATACGTGGGTTGTTCTTGTAGTCGGGCAGTACTCTACTGTTATCAGCAATTTCCGAAACATCTTCCATGGTCGCTCCCAGGCCTTTCAGGCTGAGCCACATACCGATCTTTTTCAGAAATGCATCCAGCGCTTCGCAAGAACGAGCCGCCGCTTCTTCATCAGGAACATTTTGAAGGTCCGGTTCAAAAATGCGGCCCATGGCGGCAAACTGAGGGATGGCATAAGGGTAAGTAAAGCGGGTGAACTCGGGGTAGGTGACCGCCAGCGCTTCGCCATGCATAATTTGGGGGCAGTGACCGCTGATGGTCATCCCAATGCCGTGCGGCAAGGTGACTCCAGCGTTGGCAATGCACAGCCCAGCGAGCGTATCAGCCCAGGCCATTACCTCGCGACCCTCCATCCGGGAACCGTCCTCGACGACCCCAGGCAAGTATTTGGCAATGGTGCGAATGGCCTCCAATGCTATCATATCCGTGTACGGCGAAGCTGCCGGATGCAGGTAGCTTTCAAAAGCATGGCAGAAGGCATCAAAGCCGGTTGAGGCGGTGATGTGCTTGGGGAGGGACCGCATCAAATTGGGGTCGACGATAGCCACGCGCGGATACACAATCGAATTGTAGATAGCAGACTTGGTCTTCGTCTTCGTCTCAGTCATCACCGCCACCTGGGTCACCTGCGAGCCGGTCCCCGAAGTGGTTGAAACAGCGATGATCGGAAGCGTTTTTGCCGTTGGGGGGGTTTTGAAGAATAGGTAGTCCCAGGCGGTGCCGGGATGAGTGGCTTCGACGGCAATCGCCTTGGCTGTGTCCATACTTGACCCGCCCCCCACCCCTAATACTACCTCTGCATGGAATTCTTTAGCGATGTTCGCACCTGCAGTGACACAATCGGTAGTGGGGTTAGGAATGACTCCGTCAAAGTGGGCATACTCAACGCCCGCTTCTTTAAGGCAGGTTTTGATCCGATTATAGAGCGGGCCGAATATATTTTCGGCTGGGACAGTAACCAGGAGGCAGCGTTTGCCATAGCTGGAAACGATTTTGCCGACTTCGTTAATCATTCCACGGCCGAAGCGGATATCAGTGGGTTGAAAATATGTAAATGACTTCATAGTATCCCTTTCTACAGGTCTATCATTACTTTCATATAATTTCCACCCGAAGCTTCAATTGCCTTGTATGCTTTCAGGTAGTCTTTGAAGGCGAACCGGTGGGTCACCATCTGGTCCAGGCATAACTTGCCGGCTGAAACCAGTTCGATCGCCCGGATAAAATCCTTCTTCTGGTACATTAAAGTGCCGATCAGGCTGAGCTCGCGGTCCTGCACCAGGCCGAGGTCGACCAGCGGTTTTTTGCCGAAGACGCCGACCACAATGATGGTGCTGCCTTTGCGTGCATTAGAGACCGCCTGGGTAATCGTATCCTGCACTCCAACGCATTCCAGGATCAGGTCGGCCTTATCCGGTCCGAATGCGTTGAGAATGGCCTGGCCCAGATCTTCTTTTTGTGGGTTAACCACATGCTCGAAGCTGCAGGCGCGCGCCTTCTCAAGCTTGTATTCACTGACATCGGTGATCATGACGCCTTTTGCCCCGGAAGCCCGCGCTACCTGAGCCACCAGGCTGCCGATGGTGCCAACGCCCAACACGACAACATTCAGACCTTCCACACTGCCCGCACGTGATAGAGCATGCACCGCTACAGAAACAGGTTCGATCAGAGCAGCTTCATCAAGGGACATGGTTTCAGGTAGTTTGAGAACCATCTCCGCTTTGATCGCGAAATATTCTTGCGCCGCCCCGCTGGTCTGGAAGCCCATTACCTTGAGGCTGTCGCAGATGTGGTACATCCCGTGCCGGCAGGGATAGCACACCCCGCAGGTCACCTGGGGCATGAAGACCACTTTGTCGCCGGGTGCAAAGCTGCTTCCATGAGCACCGGTTTCGGCGATCACGGCTCCAATTTCGTGACCCTGAACGACCGGGTAACTGGTGTAAGGGTGCAGGCCGTGAAACACGTGAATATCCGATCCGCACACGCCGATGCGCTTCACCTGCAGGATCACTTCGTCGGCAGCCGGGTGCGGGCGTTCGACATCCGCGAATTCAATCTTGCCTGGACTGGTCATAATAGCCTGTAGCATATACTCTCCTTGATAACAGTTGTCAGCGGGGTCGGGGAACCATCCCCGGCCCCTGTTTGATGTCACAGATACGGCTGCCCGCGCACGATTTTAAACACGTAGGCATGTTCGCAAGGTTTTTGATCAGGGGTCTTTATAACCAGCGCGTTAGAAGTCAGCTTCCATTCCAGCTCCTGGTCCACGCCGAGCATCTTGATCGATTGGATCTCATCCGGGTACAGGCACTTGAGGGTTTCGATTACAGCATATTCGCCCGGCCAACCCAGCACAGTGGCGTATAAGGCATCGCCCTTTAAAGTGAAACGCACATCCTTGCGTCCGTATCCTGGCTTTTCATCTTCGTTAAAAGCCCCAGCCTTTTTAATTTGCGCCGGGCCTTCCCCATGGGTGATCCAGTTGGTGGTGCCGTAAATGGCTTCGCCGTTGACCGCCAGCCACTTGCCCATGCCCCGCAGCAGTTCTTTGGCCTCATCGGGCAGCGTGCCGTCTGGCTTGGGGCCCACGTTGAGCAGCAGGTAGCCGTTCTTGCTGACATTGTCGATCAGGTAGTGCACCAGCTCAGTGGTGGTCTTGTAGGGGGTGTCCTTGAGGTAGCCCCAACCCGCCCCGTCATCCACGGTCGTATCGGTGATCCATTCATAGTAGGTCAACCTGTCCATGCGGCCCAATTCCAGGTCGACCACGCCACTGCCGGGGGCAAGATCGTAGTCTTTATAAGTGACCGCTACTTCCTTGCCATGCTCGATGGCCTTGTTGTAATAATAGGCCAGGAATTCCTCTTTGGGTTTATCCGGTAAGCCGCGCAGGCCGAAATCGAACCAGAGTACATCCGGGTCGTATTTATCGATCACTTCCAGGATCTTGGCCTTCCAGGTGTCGAGAAACTTCTTGCTGGGGCGGCTCTGATCGAAGAACCCCCTACCGACTTTACCATCCAGGTCGTGAGCCTCGCCGTACAACCCGGCGTAACGCGGATCAGAGGTGTCGAACTCCTTGCGCCAGTGCGGGTAGAACCACCAGTTCTCAGCGTGGTGCAGAGCCACCAGGAAGCGCATGCCCTGTTTGCGGATGGCCTTTTCCAGGCGGCCTACGACGTCGGTCTTGGGCCCCATCCTGGCCGCGTTCCAATCATTGTACTGGGTGTCCCACATGGTAAAGCCGTCGTGGTGTTCACCAACCGGACCGGCATACCGCGCGCCCGATTCCTTGAACAGTTCGGCCCATTCGTCTGGATCGAACTTTTCGGCCGTGAACATCGGGATGAAATCTTTCCAGCCGAACTTCTCCGGTCCGCCATAGGTTTGGACGTGGTATTCCCATTGCGGTGTGCCCTCCTGATACATATGGTGGGGGTACCAGGTTGCATTCGGTCCCTTGGCCGGCACACAGTAAATACCCCAATGGGTATAGATGCCAAACTTGGCATCTTTGAACCACTGCGGGGTGGGATGCTTGACGAGCGAATCCCAGGTAGGTTCATATAGTTTGCGGGTATTCATTGCGTTATCTCCTTTTCTATAATTTGCCATTCTATATTAACTTCCACGATTATGCTGAAAAGAAAAAACCGTACTAAATAAAGTAACCTATCGCCAGGATAATAGCTTGAACGACGAAGGTTTTTACGAACAATGCCCATGAGGCTGGTTTCCCCAAACGTTCAAAGTGATACTCACCGGTCAATACGAGAAATACCGGGTATCCAATACCCAGGAGAAACCATGAAGCCATATAAACAGGACGAGATATCTTGTTTGTTCCCTTTAGAAGAGAGAAAAGAAACATCAGAATGCGATCACAGATAATCAGCTCAAAAAAACCTGTTACCAGGCTTATGACAAGCAGGATCAAATCTAAAAAGCGTGAAATAATAGATTTAAGATAAGATCGTGACGGTATCATACGGGTTTATCTTCAACTGTAGAATAAGCTCCACTTCTGTATTCTTTTCCTATTTCTTCCCAGGTCATTTGTACCCAACGCTAGCGCGTTTCATTCAATGGGGTAATTAGCAGCTCGCGAGCTTCTACATTTTCAAAAGTGGTAATTCAATCGTACCGGGGTTTTGGTCATTTCCATCCGGCGATACATAAAAAGTGGCTTTGGGTGCCGAGTAGTTTGAATTTACTTGCTTTTTCATTTTTTTAGATCCAATTATCGTCCCGTTTCCAAATGAGGCGCAAAATATTCTCCACTGGTATTTTCTACATCAACCAATTCTTCCCTATGATCGGAGCCTTCAAATGTTATTCCGGCTTCTTCGGCTTTCTTGAAAATAAACCTCAAACCTTTAATTAATTGGCTTTCATTCAAGTGCTCGATCATCAGGGTTGGAGGCGGAGTCAATTTATTGATTTCTTGGAGATAAGTAGCGTAATCCAGGAATCCATCACCAATATACGTTTCATCAATCCGTACGGTGGGATACTTGGGCGGCATATTCAGGTCTTTGGCATGGCAGCTCACAATCCAGGGCGCCAATGTGGATGGCTTTGAAAGCACCAGAGGAGGCACCGAAGT
>Ga0315289_10015628_pt1 | contig 10529 bp, 3 predicted proteins | sample YL17G11_40_MG_FD_203452 | JGI IMG/M metagenome (GOLD analysis project Ga0315289, IMG submission 203452) | Sediment microbial communities from Yellowstone Lake, YNP, Wyoming, USA - YL17G11_40 | ecosystem: Environmental > Aquatic > Freshwater > Lake > Sediment | place: USA: Wyoming | collected...
GTCCCCCCACCCAAAAAAAAAACGCCGCAGCGAACACACCCGCCGCCCCCCAAAGAAGCAGACCCACCCGCCGCCAAGACGTCTTGAGACTTTGCTTGTTCTACGAAAACAAAGATTTGTAACACTGAATTTCCATTTTGTTGCGTTTTTTTTTCTATTGAGTTTTCTCTTTCTCTTTTCTCTCCCTTGTCTCTCTCTTCTCTTCTCTCAACTTAAAGAAACTAAAAAAACAATTCGTATCATCACGCCATCACCCCGGCAAGAGCTGCGGCGGCGGCGCAGACGAACCCTGCCCTCTCGTCGGCCTGCAGCGCCGGCAACGACGCGGCCGCCACCGCGCACTCCGCGAGGCGCGCCAGGCTGCCCATTTGCTCCTCGACGTTTTGGATCCCGCTGCCGCCGCCGCCGCCGCAGCGGAGCAGCCACCTCGCGAGCTGCGCCGCGATGGCGCCGCGCGCTCCCCTGCGGAGCATCGCGAGCCTCGTGGCGTCGCGGGGGCAGGTTGCGGGGAGGATTTCGAACGGAGAAGAAGAAGAGGAGCGGAGAGCGTCCGCGAGATCGGCGAGGGCGGCGACGCTGCCGCGGAGGTCGCCGTCTTTTCCTTCGTCATCGCTAAGGGCGAAGAACGAGGCAAACACGCCCGCGCCTCGCCTCCAGCTCCCGCTCCCCAGGGCCGCGTCGACCTCGGCCGCGTGCGGCGCGATCACCGCGAGCGCTTCGCGCAGGCGCGCCATCTCCCCTTCTCCCTCGGCGAAGAGCCTCGGCGCCAGCGAGCGGCAAAAGACAGAGTGCGCGGAGCCCCAGGCGCCTGCGGCCGCCCACGCGCCAAACTCGCTGCCGTCGTCGAGGGCGCCGCGGGCCGCGAGAGCGCGCGCCGCGGCAAGCGCCGCCCGCGGGACGCCCAGCGCCCCGACGAGCACCGAAGCAGCGGCTGAATCAGAGGAGGCGCCCCAACGGGGCGCGTGCCTCTCGAGCAGCGGAACGATGAGCTCCCTGTCCCGCGCGGCGAGGTCGAATTCGACCTCCCCGCCGCCGCCGCCGTCGCCCAAAACGACGCCGGCCGAGCGCGGGAGCATCAGCAGCGGGAGCATCCCCCACTCCGGCAGGCCGGCGGCCTCCATCGCCGCCGCGGCGCTCGTCGCCAGCGCCACGTCGGCAGCGGAGCAGCTTCCGTCCGACAGCGGCGGCAGGGCCCCGACGGCGCGCGCGACGGCGACGAGCGCCCAGCCGGGCAGCGCGTCGAGCGGGTCGGGCGTGATGCCCGCGGGCGCCCCCAGGGCGACGACGGCGCCGGCGGCGGCGGCGGACGACGAGGCTCCGCCGCCGTCGCTGGCTCCGCGGGAGGCCAGCTGGATGAGGCGGAGACACGCGTCGGGCGCCGGCGACGGCCTCCTCGCGCCAGCAGAGTCTGCGAGGAGGGCGGAGGAGGAGGAGGAGGCGGAGGAGGAGGCGAAGGAGGAGAGCGACGGCGGCGCCGAGGGGGCGGCCATCGCGCCGCTCGCGTACGGCGGCACGGGCTGCGGCGCCGCGCCGCGCCCGGCCGCGGCCTCGTAGGCGGCCAGGGCCTCCGCCGGGCTGGCCGAGGGGCCCGCCGCCGCGCCGTGCCAGAGCTGCATTCCCAGCGCCCCGCGCCAGCTCTGTGCGAGATCGGGGGCGACGGCGTCGACGTCTCCGGCGAGCAGGCGGTAGGAAAGAGCCCGCGCGGCAGAGATGCGGTTTTGGTGGGCTCGGTGGTGGAGCTGCAGCTGCTGCTGCTGCTTCGCAGGGCTGCTGCCGCGGCTGCTTCCTCCCAGCACGTCCTCGCCTCCCTCCTCCTCCCCGCCCAGGATCCCGGCGTTGGCCCACTCGGCCAGGCAGGCCGCCAGCGACGCCCGCGCCGAGGCCGAGGACGCGGCTCGGGGGATCAGCGCCGCGAGCCTGACGTCCCCGCGGCCCGCGGCGTCGGCGGCGGCGTCGAGCGGCCGGCCCCCCGCCAGAAGCACCGCCGTCCTCCCCGCGGAGGAGGGCGGCGCGCGCTCCAGGGCCGAGGAGACCTCCGGGGCGACGCGGTCGCGGAGCCAGGCGGAGAGGCGGGCGCGCCTCGCGGCGCCGCCCGGGGTGTCGGCGGGCGCGGCGAGAGGCGGCGGGAGGGGGGAAGAGCGGGTCGACGGCCCCGTCTCTTCTCCTCCGCCTCCTCCCTCTTCCTCTTCCTCTGCCTCTCCATCCTCGACCGCCGTGTAGAGGGCGTCGAGGAGCTCCCAGGCCCAGGCCTCGTGCTTGAGGACGACGGCCTCCGGGGAAGGCAGGGCGGCAGCCGAAAAGGAGGAGGAGGAAGAGGAAGGAGGAGGAGGAGGATGGCGTTGCTCGATGGAAGGAGCGGGGGGGAGGTCCGGAGAGAGCCCGTGCGAGCGAGCGTGCTCGGCCCCCGAGGCGAGCAGGGCGCAGACGAGGCCGCGCAGCGTCGGCAGCGGTGACGAAGAGGCGGGGGAAGGGGCGGCAGAGTCTCCGGCAGCAACGGCGCCCTTCGCGCCCGTCCTCCGCGACAGCCGCAGCGACAGCACCGGCAAGTCCCCAGCAGCAGCTCCGCCCTCTCCGCCGCCGCCGCCGAAGCGGCAGCGGGCGGCGAGCAGCCCGAGGGCGGAGCGCCAGCGCGAGGCGTACCTCGCCACCGCGGCGGAGAGCTCGGCGCGGGAGACGGGGAGCGCCTCGGGCTCGCCGCGGCCCCGAGGCGAAGGCGGGGCGGCAGCGGCGGCGGCGCCCTGCCTCCGCAGCGGCAACAGCGGCGCCGCGAGCGGGAGCCGGTGCAGGGTGATGACGCTCCCCCCCGCTCCCGACGGCACGGCGAGCAGCCCGCCAGGGCCCCAGCCGGCCCCGAAGGAGCGCCCGAGCACGGCCCCGGCGTCGACGACGACGGCGGACTCGGACGAGGAGGAGGAGAGGGACCAGGGGGCGGGGGCCGGGGAGCCGCCGCCCCCCGCGGCGGCGCCGCCCGCCGCCGCCGCCCCGGGAGCGGCGTCGCTGCCGTCGCGGCGGCCCCTTCCGGAGGCGCCGTGGAGGGGCGAGGGCGGGGCCGCCGCGGCGAACCTGCGGGCAGCGATCGCGGGAGAGCGGGCCGCCAAAGAAGGGGGAGAGGCCGCCTCGAGGAGCGGCAGCGGAGGCGGCGGCAGCGGGGGCAGGGGGCCCCCGGCGCCGCCGAGCGGCGTCGGCGGGAGAAGAGCTGATGCCGAGTCGGAATCTTCTCCGTCGCCGTTGTCCCAGAAGTTGGCGCTCGGCTCCTCTCCTTCGTAGAGCAGCTTATTCCGAGGAGGAGGGCGGGCAGGAGAAAGAGGCGGCGGAGGCCGAGCAGAAAGGGCACCTCCGGTCTCGATCGAGCGCGCTCCGGCTCCGTCGGCGAGGCTCAGCGCGCCGATGCCGACACCGCCACCCCGCCCCGCCGCGGAGGCCCTTGCCGCTCCGCCGCCGCGGAAGTCCATCGCGACCTCCAGAGGATCCACGCCCCCCCCGTCGGGGGAGGGGCGCTTCTTCCTGTGGCGGCTGAGCGAGATCTCTCCTGCGGCAGCAGAAGCGGTAGCGGAGGCGGCGACGGCGACACGGGGGAAGAGCGCCGCGCGGGCCGCCGCGAGCGCCGCGGCGTCGAGCCCCGTCCTCGCGGGCAGCGCCGCGACCAGCTCCGGGGAGAGCGCTCCCGGGGGAAGGGGAGCCGGCTCGAACAGGGGGCGAGAAGGGGGAGGGGGGGGGGCAGGAGGGGGAGCGGCGTGAGAGAAAGCTCGGCTCCGGCGGCCACTGCCCCCGCCGGCGCCGCGCTCAAAATCCGAGACCTCGTCCCCGTCGCCGTCGCCCCCGTCCTCGACGACGACGTCGGCGCTCGCGTCGTCCGACTCGTGCATCTGGTCGTCTCCGTCGTCTTCGCTTCCGCCGAGAGCGACGGAGAAGGGTCCGCCGGCGCGGGAAGAGGGCTTCGCCTGCGGCGGCACTTTCTTCTTCTTTGCCGCCGCCGCGGGATCTCCTCCCTCTTCCTCGTCGTCGTCGTCGTCGTCGGAGCCGACGAGCCCGTACCGGCTAAAGTGCTCCACCTCGAACCTCCAGACGCCGCCGTCCGGGTCGTACCCGACGAAATGCGCCCCCTGGTCCGCGACCAGCCTGCGAAGCCTCTTGGAGAACTTTTCGATCGCCGCGGGGTCGGCGGTGGGGAGGCCGCTGGCGCGGTCGCGCTTGAAGACGCCCTCGAGCGTGACCTGCGCGCGGCCGTTGAGGCCGTCGCCGACCTGGGGCTTCTTCCCCCGCTTCTCGGGCTTGGGTTTCCTCTCCTTCTCCTTCCCTCCGGCGCCTGCATCGCCGTCGCTCGCTTCGCCGTCGTCGCCGTCGTCATCGATCTCGTACTCCTCCTCGGGGTAGACGTCCACGGCCCCGGGGGAGAGCCTAACGACCGAGGGGAGGTGCGCGCCGCGCATGTCGACGGCGTCGAGCCACCGGACAGAGCCGACGCCCTCGACGCCGACGACGAGGCCGCGCACCGCCGCCAGCGAGGAGGGGTCCCTGCGGGCCGCGGAGACGAGATCCTCGAGCGAGGGCTCCATAAAGGTCCCCACTCCCGAGGGGGGGGTCGGCAGGAGGGCGCGGACGGCCTCGGGGAGGGTGGAGGCGTCGCCGTCGCCGTCGGCGGCGCCGTGGCCGTCGGCGGCCGTGGCCGAGGGAGGCGAGGCGCCGGCGGCGGCGGCAGCAGCATTGCCGTTGGGTGCCCCCGGGGAAGCGGCAGCCGCTCCTCCTCCTCCTCCTCCGTTGGCAGCGACCGGGGCTCGCCCGTTGGGCGTCGTCGCCATCGTTGTCGTCGTCGCAGCGACGGAGGGGAGCGGCGTCCTGACGAAGAACGCCCTCGGGTCGTCCCTGGCCGCCAGAGACGGAGAGGAAGAGGCGGGCGTCGTCGCCGCCGCGCCCGCCGCGACCCCCGGCGACGGCGAGAGCCTCAGCCCGCCGCCGACGCCGCCGCCGACGCCGCCCGCCCCGAAGGCCAGGGACGCGACGTCGGCGGGCCTCAGCCTCAGGCCGCCGCCGCGGGCGAACGCGCTCGAGGCCGAGGCGGCGGCCGCGGCGCCGCCCAGCCTGGGCGCGAGCAGCGCCGAGGGCCTCCCGAGCCCGCCCGGGCCCGCCGGCGAGGCGCCGCCGCCGGGGCGCGAGGAGAGGCCCGAGCGCGCGCCCAGGGTCTCCCCGGCGCCCGCGGCGGCGAGGGCCGCGCCGACGCCAAAAGAGGCCATCGGAGGGGGGGGCAGGGCGCCGTAGGGGCCCATCGCCCCCGCGCCGGAGGCTCCGAGGCCCTGGTAGAGAGCCGGAGAGACGGGCACGAGGGAGCCGGGGGCACCGGCCGCGGCGGGCTGCTGCTGCTGCTGAGGCTGCTGCTGCTGCTGCCCAAAGTTCCCGAAGAGTGACGGCTGCTGATGCTGCTGCTGAGGCTGCGGCTGCTGTTGAGGCTGCAGCGTCGTCGCCGGTCCCCCGAAGGAGAACAGGGACGGCGCGGCGGAGGTCGCGGGCGCAGGGGCTCCGAAAAGCCCTCCAGCGGCCAGAGGCGCCGACGACGCGGGAGTGCCAAAGAGGCCGCCGCCGCCGGTCGCAGCCCCGCCGAGGTTGCCGAAGAGCCCTCCCCCCGCCGCGGCCGGAGGCGCGGACGAGGCGGGCGTCCCGAACAGCCCCCCCGCGCCGAACGCGGGGGCCGGCTGCGAGGCCTGCCCGAGGTTCCCGAAGAGGCCGCCGCCGGCGGGGGGCGCCGCCGGCGCCGCGGGGGGCGCCGCGGAAAAGGTCTGCCCGAACCCTCCGAAGAGCGAGGGCGTCGCGGCGGCGGGGGCCGCTGCGGACGCCGCCGGGGTCTGTCCAAACCCGCCAAAGAGCGAAGGGGGCTGCGAGGCCGGGACCGGGGTCGAGACGGCGGGGGGGGCGCCGAACAATCCCCCTCCGGCTGCCGGCTGCGCGGCACCAAAAAGTGACGGCGGCTGCGACGTCGCCGGCGTGCCGAAGAGCGACGGCGTCGCCGCAGGGGCAGCAGCGCCGAACAAGCCTCCGGAGGCCGAAGGAGCGGCGGAAGCAGCGGGTGCTCCCCCGAAGGAGAAGGCCCCGCCGGGCTGGGAAGCGGGAGGCTGCTGCTGCCCAAAGCCGCCGAACGAAAACCCCGCGGACGCCGGAGGAGCGGCGCTGGTCCCTCCGAAAAGCGAGCCTTGCTGCTGCTGGGGCTGTCCGAACAGGGACGGCGCCGTCGCGGCCGCGGGGGCGGCGCCAAAGAGCGATGATTGCTGCTGCTGCTGCTGCTGGGGCTGCCCGAACAGCGAGGGCGCGGCCCCGGGCGTCGCCGCCCCAAACGCGCCTCCCGCCGCCGTCGTCGAGCCGAACGCTCCGAACGGCTGCGACGCCGCCGGGGTCGAGCCGAACGCGCCAAAGGGCTGCGACGCCGCGGGGGCCGCGGCCCCAAAGGGGGAGGACGCCGGCTGCTGCTGCCCGAAGAGGCCGCCGCCGCCGGCCGTGCTCCCAAACGCGCCACCGCCGGCGCCGCCAAAGAGCGAGGGCGTCGTCGCGCCCGTCGCGCCGAAGGCAGAGGCCCCGGGCTGCTGCGCAGCGGAGCCGAAGAGCCCACCGCCCGCGGAGGTCCCCGACGCGGAGCCGAAGAGGCCGCCGCCGCCGGCGGGGGCGGCGCCGAACGCGGAGGAGGCCGGGGCGGCGGCGGGCACCGCGCCCGGGCCGCCGGTGCCGCCCCTCGCGCCCGCCTGGTAGTCCTCCCAGCGCAGCTCCTCGGGACAGCGGTTGGCGTAGGCCGGCATCGCCACGATGACGTCGAAGTAGACCACGGCCTTGGCCCCCCCGACCGCGGCGCTGCTGCTCGCGTCGGTGTCCTGCGTCTTGGCGTAGGGCACGGCGCGCGAGCCCGAGCCTGGAGGGGCCGGCTGCTGCTGCTGCTGCTGCTGCTGAAATTGTTGCTGCTGCTGCTGCTGCTGCCCGAACCCGCCGGCTCCAAAGGCAGAGGGAGCGGCGCCAAAGGGCGAGGAGGCGGCGGCAGGCGCGGCCCCAAATGGGGAGGATGCGGCGCCCGGCGCGGCCCCGAACGCCGAAGAGGCGGGGGCGCCAAAGGCACCTCCACCCGCTCCCCCGACTCCCCCGAACGCGCTCGCGGTCGTCGGCGCGGGGGCCCCGAAGAGAGAGGAGGCCGGGGCAGCCGCCGGGGCGCCAAAGGCACTTCCGCCACCGCCGAAGGCAGACGTCGTCGTCGCCGAGCCGAACGCGCCGCCGGGGGCCGCCCCGAATGCCGAGGGAGCGGAGGAGGCCGGGGCAGGGGCGCCAAAGGGCGACGCGGCGGGGTTGGAGCCGAAGGCGCCTCCTCCTCCGCCGAACGCAGAGGTCGCGGGCTGGTGGATGGGAGAGAGAGAGAGAGAGAGAGAGAGAGAGGGAGCGGGAAGGGGCCGAGGTGAGCGGGGCAGGAGAGGAAGCCGGCGGGCGAGAGAGGAGAGGAAGGCGGCGCAAGGGAGGAGGGAAAAGAACGACGGCGACGTCAAACGAGAGCGATTGCAATCCTCGACCAAAAAACAAAAAAAAACGCCAAAGTCCTCACCTGCTGCCCGAAAAGCGAGGGCGTCTGAGGCTGCTGCTGCCCCGCGGGCGCGCCGAAGCCTCCAAAGGCCGAGGGCTGGCCAGTGGTCGAGCCAAAGCCGCCGCCGAACATTTCAAAGGGTTTTCAGTCGGCTGCAAATCGATGTTTTTTTCTGACGATGGACGGAAGAGAGAAAAAAGACTCGTCGAGCCTCACGCCCTTTCTCTCTGTGTTCTCAGATCCTTCCCCTCTGCTGCACGCGCGAGAGATCAAACCTGATGTGAATATGGAGTGTGAGAAACGTGGATGGAGTTGATGCGTGTGAGTGTTGAAAGAAAGAGAGAAGAGAGAGAGTCGGCATCGAAACACCATCGAGATTGTCGGCAAAGAGCGAGAGAGGCGCTCTCCCTCGCTCTCTCGCAGCATCAGCATCGCTGCTGCTTGAAACAGAGAGAGCGGGAGAGAGAGTAGCAGCAGCAGCACATCGGAGCACAGAGAAAGTGAGACGTACCTCGTCCGCGATGGAATAGGGGGGAGAGGCGAGCAAGAAAACCGAGTGTGAAGCAGGACTTGAGAGGGACGACGAAGGGGGGAAAAAAAAGCGACCGAAGATGGAAAAAAATCGTTTGTTTTTACTCTTTCTCGCTCTCCCCCTCCTCTTCTCTTTCCGTTTCCTCCTTCCTCTTCTACCCCCTCGCCGCAGCAGCGGCAACCTCGTTCGCCCGCTTCACCTTGTCCAGCGCCTCCTGCGCCTCGACCAGCCTGTCGCTCCTCCCCTCGGGCTCGTACAATTTGATCGCCCTCTTCTTCTTCGCCGCGGGAGTCCGCACCTCGATGCGGCCGCGCTTCTGCAGCGACGCGAAGCGGTCGCGGCTGACCGCGGTGTAGGGGCGCAGCCTGAGCAGCGACCCCGTGATCTCGTCGGTGGGGAGCACCTGCACGTCTGCGGGCGCCCACCGCTTCCTCCCCAGGTGCGGGGGCCGCTCGCGCTCCCTCTCGGCGCGGTCCGCGGCGCGGCGCGCGAGCGAAAGGGCCTTGGCCTCCTCGGCCGCCGCGAGCCTCTTTTTCAGGACGGGGAGCGACGCGAGGTCGGCCCGCTGGAGCTTCGCGGCTTTGCGCGCGGCGAGCTCGAGGCGGAGGGCCTTGGCGCGGGCGGCGCGGTTGCGCTCTGCGGTGGTCTTGCGGCGCGGGTCCTTGGACCTCTTGGCCTTGAAGGATTTCTCGTCCTCACCGCCGTCGTCGTCGTCGCCGTCGCCGTCGCCGTCGCCGTCGCCGTCGCCGTCGCCGCCGTCGTCGTCGTCGCTCGAAGAAGAAGCTGCGCCTTCGCCTTTCCCTTTCTCCTTCTCCTCTTCCCCCTCGTCGTCGCTCGACGAGACCGCCTCCGCCGTGTCGGCCAGCAGCCTGCTCAGCTCATCTCGCCCCCCACCGCCCTCCACCATGTCCACGAGCCTCGGCGGCGCGGCCTTCGAAATCGCCAGTCTCCTCGCGTCCTTGGCCAGCTCGGCCGCGACGGCGACGCCGACGGCATCCTGGTGCTGCTCGGCGTCGGGGTTGTACGAGCAGCCCGCGGCGTCGACCTCGACGGCCGGGATGGGCGCGATTCTGGAGGGCCTGCGCCTGCGCGGGGCGACGAGCTGCTGCACGACGACCTCGGCCGCGGACGAGGCGACGAACGAGGCGGCCGAGGCACCAAGCGAAGAGACGGCGCGGCGCGCGGCGGCGGTGGCCGTCGCCGCGGAGAGCTCGGCGGCCGCGACGAGGTTGCCGTTGGGCTTCGAAGCCCCGGCCGCGTACCTCGAGGGCTTCCAGATGTCCTCGGGGGCGGCCAGAGGCAAGCCGGTGTCTTCGTCGACGACGACGCGTTTGGATGACGCCAGGGCAACAGAGGAAGCAGAGGCGCGCCGCGGGGGCGTCGAGGGGACGAGCAGTGCGGCGGCACCAGCACCGGCAGCAGCAGCAACAGAGGGAGAAAGCTTCTTCCTCGCAGAGACCTTTGTGTTTTTCTTCGGGGGTTTCTCCAGCGACGCAGGCACTCTCCTCGCGATAGGCGGCCTCGCGGTGACGAGCTGGCAGCGCAGGGGGCGCTTCAGAGCCGCGGCGCCCTTGAGCCGGCGGGACGAGGTCTTTGCAGCAGTGGCAGCGGCCGCCGCCGCCGACGCCGAAGCAGCGTCTTTGTCGACGAAGAACAATTCGGCGTCGGCCGCGGCCTGCTCCGCCGCGGCCGTCGCCGCGGCGATGCGGGCCGCAGCTTTTCTCTCTAGGCCCGATTCCAGGTCGGAGGCATCGACGTTGCGGCGCCACGCCTTCTTGTTTTTGCGCGAGGAGCGCGAGGGCTTGGCCATTTGAAAATCAATGTTTCTAGCCGCCGTCGGGTTTTTTTGTTTTTCAAATGTGTACGAGTTGGGCGCCTTTGGTCTCGTTTTCGGGCGCTTGTCTGCAGGGCAGCTCTCTCTGAGCCTCGGGTGATCTGACACGATGTGACAGGAGATACTCTGCGAGGCGAGGGCAGATCGTAATGAGCTTTCCCTCTCTCTCACGCGCGACGACGACCGGAAAGAGAGTCGAAAAAGACGAGGAGAAAAAAGTGAGGCGAAATAATCTTGCTGCACAACTCTCGTCGTCCGACACCTTTTGAAAAAAGAAAAAAAAGGTTCGAAAAGAAAAGAAAAAGGTCGGGCCATTCGCATCGTCTTTCCCCACCCGAGGCCTTCATATTTTTGCTCCGCCATTCGCGATGCTGGATGGGAACGCGCTGTTGCACCCGGCTCAGCGATTTAATAAACCAAAAATGCGACGCGAGAGGGCTCTGCACGCATTTGAAGCGTCCCAGTCGTCGGGCGTCCGTCGGGGGATGGGAGGAAAAACCGGTTGCGACCTGGACCGGACACCTTCTGACCCCGCGCCCCTCCTCTCTCTCTCTCTCTCTCTCTCTCTCTCTCTCTCTCTCTCTGTCTCTCTCGCTCTGTCTCGGGCGGTGTGGGGGGGT
>Ga0315289_10015629_pt1 | contig 10529 bp, 5 predicted proteins | sample YL17G11_40_MG_FD_203452 | JGI IMG/M metagenome (GOLD analysis project Ga0315289, IMG submission 203452) | Sediment microbial communities from Yellowstone Lake, YNP, Wyoming, USA - YL17G11_40 | ecosystem: Environmental > Aquatic > Freshwater > Lake > Sediment | place: USA: Wyoming | collected...
GGTCTTCCCGTTGTACGGCTCGCCCAGGTCGTGCTTGTAGGTCAAGCGGATCAGACAGGATTTTTTGAAGGTGATCTTGTCCGTATCGCGGGCCCGGACCATGGCGACCAGAGTGCCGCCCTGGCCGGTGCGCTCGTTGCGGACGATCGCGCAAAAGGAATCCGACTCGAGTCCTGGAAATCCCCAGGAGTGACCGTAGAAATCCTCGGCCCCGAGGCACTCGCACGTAGGCTCTTTGTCGCCGTCGAGGTAGATCTCATGGTTTCCCTCGCAGGTGCCCTGGCCGCCGGCACACGCCGGATGGTCCCCTTCGAGTTGCAGCCAGTGGGCGACGATCGTGCCCGGCGATCGGATGTCGCACAGAACGAGTTCCTCATGGGGGAACTGGAAGTCCCCCGCCTGATAGGCGACCCGCAGGTAGCCGCAGTCCTTGGGGATCGAGGGCACCTCGTCCCATTGAACGTCCATGTAACCCAACAGGTCGGCGTCGGTCGGATTCTCGACCTCGATCCGAATGTGTTCGCGGAAGGGCATGGGCAGGCGGAAGTTGTGGGAAGCCCGGGCCCGCGAGAAGTAGATCGTGTGATAGGGCTTCGTCGCCGCCTGGATGTCGCCCAGGAAATCCATGAGCGGCATGTCGATGGCGGGTTTTTCTTGACCGTCATACCACACGCGAAGCACCAGTTTGCTTGCATCGCCGCGAGCATAATCCGACACGTGAAACAGGGTCACCACCCCCGGGCCCTTCTGGTCCAACACGGTTACCTTGGCGTGCGGTTTCAAGGTCGGCGCGTCGGGATACTTGTCCAACGTCCAGGTCCGGGGAACCAGGTGCGTCTTGGCGTCCGGGACGGCGCTGATCTGCCGCCAGTCCTTCGAAACGGACTGGGCGTAAGAAACGTTGCCGAACACGGAAACGGTTGCCGCGGCAAGGAGGATGGCGATCGTCGGCGCTTGTACGGTCATCAGGATTTCTCCTTCAACAGTTGTCCGGGCGTCGGTCTTTCGGCTGCGCAGAGTCCGGGGCGGAAGTCCGGCTCTGCTTCAGGGATTTCGCCGATCACCAGGATAGACCCCTTTCCAGCAACTTGTTTCTCATCCGACCACCTTGACTATACCAGAACTTGTTTCGGAAACAAACTAAGCGGGGTTACATAAGTTCTGCGCGGTGGGTTCGCCGCGGGGCTTGCCCCGCGCTGCAAACGGCCAGCGCCCCGCAAGCGGGGCGGCGAACCCACCGTGCGGCAAGTTGACAGGATTTACCTCAAACCGCGTAGGCAAGGGAGTTGCCGTGGACGAATCTGCACCGGGTTGGCTTCCTGCGGGCCACACGCCGCCTGACAGGGAGATGCGCTCCTTTAAAACTTGACTCCGGCGCGTGCCGGCGCAACAATTGCGGCAGAACACGGAGCGAGTGCCCGGGAGAGGAGACAATGATGAGGGTTGAAAAGAAGTGGAACCGGAATCTGGCGGTTCTGGCAGTATTCGCGGCAATCGTTTGTGTGCAGGCGGTAACCGCATGCCAGCCGACCAAGGGCCCGGTCAAGGTCTTCATCCCCGCCCCGACCAAGGGCCCGGTCAAGGTCTTCATCCTCGCCGGCCAGTCGAACATGGAAGGGCATGGGGTCATCAACGGGCCGCAAAAAGGGACGCTGGAGACTTTGCTCAAGGACCCGGCGTCTGCGAATCGCTACAAACACCTGGCCGACAAGGATGGAAACTGGATCGTGCGCGATGACGTTTGGCTGTCGTACTACGACACGAAGTGCCCGTTGACCATCGGTAAGAGTGCTGCAAAAAATGCAATCGGACCTGAACTCGGCTTCGGCTGGGCGGTCGGCGACTATCTTGACGACCCGGTGCTGCTGATCAAGTTTGGGCCGGGCGGTACAAGTCTCGCGGGTCCCTGGCGTCCGCCGAGTTCCGGCAAAGCGGGTGACAAAGAGCGCGGCCCCGGCATCGGCGATCAGTACGACGGGATGATTGCGGGCGTGAAGAAACAACTCGCGAATCTTAAGGCCGACTTCCCCGAGTTGGCCGACAAGGGGTACGAGATCGTCGGCTTCGGGTGGCACCAGGGGTGGCAGGACGGGTTAAGCGACTCCACGGCCAACGAGTACGAGAAGAACATGGCCAACTTCATCCGCGACGTCCGCAAGGACCTCGGGGTGCCGAAGATGCCGTTTGTGATCGGCGGCAGCGGATTTGGGGGATGGGAGCAGAGCATTCCCCGCCGGCTGAAGATCATGGAAGCCCAGGAGGCGGTGACCAAGTACGACGAGTTCAAGGACAATGTCCGCTATGTGGAGACCCGTAGTTTCTTCCGGGATGGCGATGTCTCGCCGCGCCCGATCCGCTATCATTGGTGCTGCAACGCCGAGAGCTACTACCTGATCGGCGACGGCATGGGCAAGGCAATGGTGGAATTGCTGGGCGGCCCGAAAGCGCCAGCCAATCCGACGGGGCCTTCAACGAAGAATTAAGAGCGCCTAACAGAACGATCGTGGCCGGGTGGCACTGGCGGCTCGCCCGCCAGTGCATTACCCCAAACGAGGCGCACTGGTGGACAAGCCACCAGTGCCACCCATTTTGTTAGAGGCTCTAAGGAGTCTTGATCTTGCCGCCAAAGAGTCCGAACGAGTGAAAGAACGGCAAGCAATCTTGACCGGGTCGCGCCGCGATGACGTGACCGAAGATCCCGGCGGCCTCGTCGCAAAGAACCAATGAACCTTTTGCCTATGTAACCCAAACGAGCCACCATGAAACCCGCCAAAAACATTCTCCTCGCTCTTGCCGTGCTGCTGCTGACTCCCGTGGCAGCGCTTAACGCCGCGGAGGGGACAAAGCCGCTCAAAGTCTTCATCCTTGCCGGGCAGTCGAACATGGACGGCCAGGCTAATATCTCAACGATCGACTTCCTCGGAGAGGACAAAGAGCACGGCGCCTTGTTGAAAAAGTTCAAACCTGACGGCAAGACGCTGGTGACCCGTGAGGATGTCTGGGTCGCGCACCGCGGCGTCTACGGCAATCTCGCCCCGGGCTACGGCGGCCGGAAAAGCGACGACACGCTCGGGAGCAATATCGGCCCGGAATACGCCTTCGGCTACTTTCTCGGCGAGGCGCTGGACGAGCAGGTCTTGCTCATCAAGTACGCCACCGGGGGGCAGAGCCTCTACCAGAACTTCCGACCGCCCAGTGCCGGCCTGCCCGCGGGCGCCAAACCGGAGGATTTCGGCAACCAGTATCGGGGCCTGATCGGCTATGTCCACGACACCCTGAATGACCTGAAAAAGCACTTCCCCGGCTATGACGAAAAAGCCGGTTACGAAATTGCCGGTTTCGTCTGGTTTCAGGGTTACAACGACATGTTTGACGAAAACGCCCGCAAAGATTACGGCAAGAACCTCGTCTGTCTGATCAAGGACCTGCGGAAGGAATTCAAGGCCCCGGAGATGAAAGTGGTCGTCGGCGTCATGGGCGTCAACGGCGTGCGCAACGAAGTGGGCAAGCAAAAGGAAGTGCGCGACGGTCAGCGTTTCGTCAACACCGTGCCGGAATTCAAAGGCAACGTCAAGGCGATCGAGAGCGCCCCGCTCCTGCACCCGGAGATCGTTGCCATCCAAACAGCCGGCTGGCTTAACCCGGAGCGCGATCTCAAGAAGACGCCGGTTACAGCGGAAGAGCAGGCGATGCTCAAGCGCGCGACCTCCAACCTGGGCTATCACTATTACGGCGAGGGCCGTTTCTTCATCCTGCTCGGCAAGGCTTTCGCCGAAACGATGCTTGAACTCCAGGGAAAATGAGGAGAGGAAAAATGAAAACAGCAAGAGGCACAGGGAAGTTCGTCATCGCATTGTGGGTGGCCGCGGCCGGCCTGATGCTCGGCGCGATGTCCGCGCAGGCAAAGACCTATTACGTGAGTCAATCTTCAGGGAACGACAGTGGGACCGGACAGGCCGCGAGTCCGGAGGGCGCCAACGGTCCGTGGAAGACGCTGGCGAAGGCTTCGACGATAGACTATGTCGCCGGCGACCAGATCCTGCTGAAATGCGGGGATACCTGGAACGAGGAGTTGCACCCGAAGGGCAACGGAACGCCCGACAAGCCCATTGTCATCGGCTCGTATGGCGAGGGCAAGAAGCCCGTGATTGACAGGGAAGATTACAACAAGGACCTTTGCGGCATTCGTCTGGCCGATCAGGGAGGTTTCAAAATAGTCGGGATCGAATTCAATCGATGCATGACCGGCATCTACGGGGAATACTCCGACGGTTGCCCGACCAAGAAATTCATCTGGATCGAGGACTGCTATTTTCATGATTCTCTGAAGTATGACCATTACGAGACCTATCCCAATCCTCGGAATATCGGCCTTGGCATCTGCTTCTTCTCGTATGAGCGCGACAACAAGATCGTGCTGACCGATATCACGATCAAGAATTGCGTGTTCCGAAGACTGGCCTCCGGCGTTTGGACCAACAGTCCGGACAACTTCAACAAGAATGCGTCCTTTGTCTATAACTTCGGAAACATGACCTTCGAAGACTGCCTGTTCGAAGAAGGCTATCAGTGGCAAATGGGGATACGCGGGGTGGACAAAGGGGCCGTCCGGAACTGCGTCACGCACGATATCGGCCGGGGGTTCCGGGCCTGGAACGGCGTGGCCGGGGCGATGTTCTTCCGCTGCAAGGATTGGGTCTTCGAAGACAGCGAATGGGGTTTTATTGACATAGGACTGGGCAGTGGGGATGGCGAGGCGTTCGACTTTGAGGGCAACTGCGACAACAATACCATGCGGAACTGCCTTTTCCACGACACCGACGGCCCCGGTTTTCTGCTTTGCGTTTATGCCTCCGACGGGAACCCCAACAGGGGTATTCGCATGGAGAATTGCGTCCTGAACGGGAAGGCCAAGCGTCCTATCGGGTTGCCAAGATGTGAAATCGTCAACACGACGGATTGGAATGAAGTGGCCTGGAAAAATTGCCGTTTTTATCTTTCTCCGGGAGAAGTCCTCATGAGGACGATGGACCCCGAGAAGGATAAGAGATCATCCTTCGTCAATTGCCTGCTCAAAGACCTCAGCGCGGCTTGCAGCACCCCGAATCTGGCCGCGAAGGCAACCGTCTCGGCCTCATCGCAGGAGCCCGGAAATGAGGCGGCCAAGGCCATCGACGGGAATGCGGCCACCGCTTGGAAGGCCACGTCGGCCAATGACCAGTGGCTCCAACTCGATTTCACCCGGCCCACAGCCATTAGTGAATTCAGGATCAAAGAGGATGCATCCTCTTCGGTCGTCCGCTATGTCATCGAGTGCTGGGACGCCAAGGACTCCCGATGGGTGGGTTGCTTCAACGGCAGGACCATCGGCGCCGACTTCATCGCGCCGATCGTCAGCCGGACCACGCAGAAGGTTCGGCTATTGGTCGTGAAGACAAACAGCGGCAATCCCTGCATAGGTGAATTTGCGGTATACAACGACACCACCGGCGAGGTCTTCAACGTCCCGGTTGGCGGTGTGCCACCAGGGCAGGCCGGCAAGTGATAGCCGCGCCTTGAGGGACTTCGGCCACAGCACGGCAAAGAAGAGGGGGCTGGCCCGGCGGTTGCGCACCAGCCCTTTCTTGTTTTCAAATAGAAACGCCATGACGACCGACCGCTCATTTTTCCAGGCGATCCTCGCCATCGCGCTGGCGGCGTCCGTGCTGTTTCTCCCAGCCACGGAAAGTTCGGCGGCGGAGGGCGAGGTCCGCGTCCCCGTGACGGCCGACAATTCCATCGTCCTGGTGGACGGGGAGTATCACCTCAACGCGGGCGCCGAACCGCGCATCCGCATCAAAGGCAACCAGCACCTCGTGGCCCTCGCGTTCGACACCGCGCCGCTGCGCGGTCGGCTCGTCCGGTCGGCGACGCTCGTCTGCCGGCGCGTGGACCACGAGATAAGCGGCGTGACGCTTTCGACGATCTCGGCCGACTGGGACGAGATGAAGTCCAACGCCCTCACCTCCGGCGTCCGGCGCGAGGAAGGCTGGGCGTGGCCCGGCGCGCGCTTTCCGGCCGTGACGGGGGGCAACGGTTTCTCGCTCGTCTCGCAGGCGCGGAGCACGATCAAGGAAGACGCTTACTATTGGCCGGTGGACCCGGACCTTATTCACGCGAGCGCGATCGGGGCCGCGCACGGCCTGACGATCCACGAATGGGTCGTGGACTATTCGCGCAATCCGCGGATCTATTCGCGCGAGGAGCGCGGCAAGGAACCGTACCTGGTGGTCGAGTTCGGCGGGACGGAGCCGAAGCCCGACCCGCCGACGGACCTGAAGGTGACCGACAACGGTGACGCCGACGGAATTCGGCTGCATCTGCGCGGACCGAGGAACGGCTTTGCGTACGAGGTGACGGTCGGCGGGAAGGCGCTGCCGCGGTGGAACATTCCGTTCGTCGCGCCGGGCCGGGAGCAGGTGATTTTGGTCCGCGACCTGGGGCTTGCGCCCGGCGCGCGGGTGGCGATTTCGGTCGCGACGCTCAGCCGCGTGGGCGAAAAGAGCCGGCCGGCGACGGTGACAGCCACGGTGCCCAATCCGAAGCCGCCGCCGATGCCGAACGTGCCGGGCGTTTCCGCGGCGAAGCCGGCGCTCGAGGACCTCTGCGTCATCCCCGTGCTCGACAAGTATGACGCGGCCGGCAAACCGGTGGGGGATTTGCCGGCGGATTACCGGACGCGGAACGGCGTGTTCGACGGTGCGACGATTCACCTCGCGGCAGCGCGGGGCGAGGTCGTGGGGTTCCAGGTGCTCCTCAAGGGCGGCGGCCAGGTGAAGTTGGCCTGCGAGTTGCCGGGGATTCGGACGGAGATGCGGCGGGCGCTGTACGTCGCGTCGGAGGGAGGCCGGCGGATTCCGGACCCGCTTGTGCCTTTCGAGACGCTCGCTTTGTCGGAGACGGAGGCGACGCCGGTCGTCGTGGACGTCTTCGTGCCGTTCGACTTCGCGCGGGACCGCGTGGCCGGGTCGCTCAAGGTGTCGGACGGGCGGACGGTGCCAATAGCGCTTACGGTCCGGCGGTTTGCGATTCCGCGCGAGGCAAGTTTCCTCTGCGAGATGAACTCGTACGGATTGCCGGACAAGGTGAGCGAGTTCTATCGGCTCCAGGAGATCGCCTACGACCATCGGGTGCACGCGAACATCCTGTACTATTCGCACCGGACCGCCGCGCCGGGCGCCCGCAAGTGCAACCTGGACATGGTGATGCCGAACGGGCGGCGGATGGACGAGAAGCGCTACAACGCGATCGAGCCGGGCGCGACGCGCGGATATTGGGACGACTTTGTGGCCGTCTTCGGCCCGTACCTTTCGGGGAGTTGTTTCAAGAACGGCCACCGGGGCCCGGTCCCGGCGCCGGGGTTTTATCTCGCGTTCCACGAGAGTTGGCCGCTGAACGTGCGGGCGTTCTTTAGCGGCAACCCGGACGCATACGACGCGTTCAACGCGCGGCCGGAGTATGCCGAGACGTTCGTCAACATTCTCAAGGATTTCCTGGGCGTGGCGGAGCGCGAAGGCTGGACGCGGACGGGGTTCCAGATCTACCTCAATAATAAAGGAAGCCTGAACGAGCGCGAGAAGAATCCGTGGATTCTGGACGAGCCGACGGCGTACTGGGATTACCGGGCCCTCGCGTATTACGCGGACCTCGTGAAGCGCGCCAAGGGGCCGGAGCCGCACGCGACCGTGCGGTACCGCATCGACATCTCGCGCCCCGAGTTCGACCGCGGCCAACTCGAGGGCAAGGCGGACCTTTGGGTCGTCAGCACGGACGCCCTGCGGCGATACGGTCGGCTTGTGGCGGACCGGGCCGAGTGGACGGGCGAAAGGATATGGATGTACGGCTCGACGAGCCGCGTGGAGGAACCGAATCGCGAGACGGCCCGGTGGGTGCTCGAGGCGTACCGCGCGGGCGCGTCGGGCGTCGTGCCGTGGCAGACGATCAACAAGGACGGCTCGGCGCTCCAGCGAGCCGACACGCTGGGCCTCTTTATTTTCGAGAACCGGGGCGACGGGCCGGCTACGATCCATCCCTCGATGCGCCTGAAAGCCTACCGCGAGGCGGAGCAGACGATCGAGTATCTGGAACTTGTGGGACTCACGCCGGGGCAGATGCGCGCCTTCGTGGACCATTACGTCGGCGGCGACCAAGGGACGTCGCCGGAGGGATGGCGGGCGCTGCGGGAAGCCGCGGCCGGACTGATCGAGTCCCGCCCCCCGCCGGGGCCGTAGCGGCCGGCGGGCGATTTTGCTTTTGACAAGGGCGCGGTGCTGAATCTATATTCTTCTCGATGCGGCGCTTCGGCCGCGGAACCTCTGGTCAGGAGCGGATCATGGCGAGGAAACGTTTCGTCGCGCTTGCGGTCCTGGGACTAGCGTTTCTGTCGGCCTCGTTGGCGGGATGTTCGAGCGGGTCGCCGGAGTCGGGGCGGTACTACAAGAAAGCGGAAGGGTTCTCCATCCGGTTCCCGGCGGAGTGGGAACAGAAAGAGAACGTGATGGGGACGGTGGTCATCGCGGTGAGCCCGGCGGAAGGGGCGGACGACCCGTTCCGTGAGAACGTGAACGTGGTGGTGGAGACGCTGCCGGCAACGATGGACCTGGAGGAGTACTTCAAACTGAACATGGCGAACATGGAAAAGATGTTCACGACGGGCCAACAGCCTGAGGTGAGCGACACCACGTTCGGCGGCGAGAAGGCCAAACGCGTCGTCTATCAGACGACGATGGGACAGATTGGCGTCAAGGGCACGCTCTATGTCGCCGTGAAGGGCAATCGCGGCTACGCGCTGACGTGCTCGGCCACGCCGGACTCGTTCGACGCCTACAAGGCCCGCTTCGAGGAGATTGCCGGCACGTTCCGGTTCGAGTAGAGCCCGCGACGCCACGACGATCACACCAGAAGCCCGGGGATTCCAATCCCCGGGCTTCGCGTTTGCGTGGCACGGGCGGTGAACGCCACGCCGGCGCGGAATGTGTGGAACCAAGCGGCCCCGGCGTGCGTATAAAGGATGGGCGAAATGAGAGCGGGGAACCCCGTTCCCGAGGGATAGCGGACCCAAGGAGACGAGCCATGGCGACGCGCGCGAGCCGGTGGACGGCGATTCGCTGGGCCGGGTCGGTTCTCTTGCTGGTCCCGGCGGCCGTTTGGGCGGCCGAGACCCAGCCGGTCGACCCGCTCCAGAGCGAGAACATCGCCAAAGACGTCACGCAGGGGGCCCTCAGGATCGTCAAGAAGGACGGCGAAATCGTCGAGTGTCCCCTGAAGCACACGGACGTCGAGGCGGAAGTGGCGGGCTTCATCGCCCGCGTCCGCGTGACGCAAACCTTCTATAACCCGCTGGATGAAAAGATCGAGGCCGTCTACGTCTTTCCTCTGCCGCACAAGGCGGCCGTGGACGACATGACGATGGTCGTCGGCCAGCGGCGGATCGTCGGCGTCATCAAGCGGCGGGCCGAGGCGAGGCAAATCTACGAAGAGGCGCTCGCGCGCGGGGCGACGGCGGCGCTCCTGGAACAGGAACGCCCGAACATCTTCACCCAGTCGGTCGGCAACATCAAGCCCCACGAGGAAGTCCGCATCGAAATCTCCTACGTGGACGTCCTCGAGTACGACATGGGCGTCTACGAGTTTCATTTCCCGATGGTCGTCGGCCCGCGGTATATCCCGGGCTCGCCCGCGTCGAAGATCCCGCCGGTGCCGGAGGAACTCAAGGGCAAGGTCGGGACGGTGGACCAGCCCGGCGGCGCGGGCGAAGGCGGCTCAGCCGATCCGTCAATCCGAAATCCGCCCTTCGACCATGCTCAGGGCCCCGAGGCTCTCGAAGGGCAATCCGAAATCCGCAATCCGTCTGGCACGGGCTGGGCGCCCGACACGGACCGCGTGCCGGACGCCTCGCGCATTACGCCGCCCGTCCTCAAGCCGGGCTTCCGCACCGGCCACGACATCAGCCTGTCGGTCTGGGTGGACGCGGGCGTCCCGATCCGCGATATCCAGATACCGAACCACAAGGCGAAATTGGATCGCGAGGGCGACAGCGAACTCTCGGCCGAACTCGAGCCCGCCGACGCCATCCCCAACAAGGACTTCGTCCTCAAGTACGCGGTGGTCGGCGAGAAACCGGCCATGGCCGTCCTCGCCCACACGGACGCGGCCGGCCAGGGATACTTCATGCTCATGGTCCAGCCGAAGGAGGACGAACGCCTCAAACAATCCCCGCCGCGCGAGATCTCGTTCCTCATCGACGTCTCCGGCTCCATGTCGGGCGAGCCCACGGCCAAGGTCATCCAGACGATGCGCGAGATGCTGAAGCACACCAAGCCCGCGGACACCGTCCAGGTCGTCACGTTCGCGAACGAGTCGCAGAAACTCTTTCCGCAGGCCGTCCCCTGCACGCCGGAGAACATCGCCAAGGCCCTGGGCTTCACCGAGGGCCTCCAGGGCGGCGGCGGGACCGAAATGCTCAAGGGCATCAAGATGGTCCTCGAAGA
>Ga0315289_10015630_pt1 | contig 10528 bp, 6 predicted proteins | sample YL17G11_40_MG_FD_203452 | JGI IMG/M metagenome (GOLD analysis project Ga0315289, IMG submission 203452) | Sediment microbial communities from Yellowstone Lake, YNP, Wyoming, USA - YL17G11_40 | ecosystem: Environmental > Aquatic > Freshwater > Lake > Sediment | place: USA: Wyoming | collected...
TGGAGCGGAAAGCGTTCCTGCTCGACCTCAACGCCTGTCTGCCGGCCTTTACCGCCGCGCGCCGGGCTGAACAGGAGCCGTTCCCGCCCTTCACCGTGGACGACCTGACCAAGCTGGCCTATTGGATGGCCACCGGCAGCGGCAAGACGCTGCTGCTGCACGTCAACTACTACCAGTTCCTCCACTACCACGCGCAGGCACACGCCAGGCCGTTGGACAACATCCTGCTCATCACCCCCAACGCCGGCTTGAGCGCCCAGCACCTGGACGAGTTCGCCAGGAGCGGCATCCCCGCGCAGCGCTTTCGGGGCAGCGGCGGCGGCGGCCTGAACCCGCACACCGTGCAGGTGTTAGAGATCACTAAGCTGAGCGAGAAGGGCAGCGGGCCGCTCACCGTCCACGTGGACAGTTTCGAGGGCAACAACCTGGTCTTCGTGGACGAGGGCCACCGCGGCGCCTCCGGCGACGTCTGGCTGGGGCTGCGCGACAAATTGGCCGCCGAGGGCTTTACCTTCGAGTACAGCGCCACCTTTGGCGAGGCGTTGAACAAGGGCAACAAAGCGGAGGACGTGGCCCAGCGCCAGAGTTACGGCAAGGCCATCGTGTTTGACTATTCGTACCGCTACTTTTACGGCGACGGCTACGGCAAAGAGTACAACATCCTCAACCTGCCCCAGGGCTACGACGTGGCCTATGGCGACGTGCTGCTGATGGGCAACCTGCTGGCGTTCTACGAACAGGCGTGGCTGTACGCCGAGAGCGGGGAGGCCGTCCGCCCGTACCAGATCGAGCCGCCGCTGTTGGTGTTCGTGGGCCACACCGTGCAGACCGGCAAGCGCGAGAGCCAGCTCAACGCCGAAGACAAGGCCAGCCTGAGCGACGTGCTGGACATGGTGCGCTTCCTGGGGCGCGTGGTCACGAACACCGGCGGCTGGGCCGTGGAGACCATCGCGCGCATCCTGGAGCGCCGCTCGGACCTGAAGGACGAGCAGGGCCGCGACATCTTTGCCGACAAACTGACGAGCCTGCGGCTGGGCGGCCTGTCGCCCCGGGCCATCTACGATGACATGCTGCGCCGCATCTTTCACGCGCCGGCCCCGGCCACGCTGCACCTGGCCAACCTGCAGGACGCGCCGGGCGAGCTGGGGCTGCGCGTCGGCAGCGGCGAGACCTACTTTGCCGTCATCAACATCGGCGACGACGCCAACTTTGTCAAGCTGGCGCGACAGGGACTGCCTGAGCTGGCCGTGGAGAGCGAAGCCCTGCGAGGGTCGCTGTTCAGCACCATCAACGCCCCCGCTTCGCAGGTCAACCTGCTGATCGGCGCCAAAAAGTTCACCGAGGGGTGGAACAGTTGGCGCGTGAGCGGCATGGGCCTGCTGAACGTGGGCCGCAGCGAAGGCTCGGAGATCGTGCAGATGTTTGGGCGCGGGGTGCGGCTGAAGGGGCTGGACCGCAGCCTCAAGCGTTCCACCGCCCTGCCGGGCAGCCACCCGCCGCACATCGGCGCGTTGGAGACGCTCAACATCTTTTCCATCAACGGCGACTACCTGCGCGACTTTAAGCGGGCGTTGGAGCGCGAGGGCATCGCCGACTATGAAGAGCTGGAGCTGCCGCTGCAGTACAGCCTGTTCGACGACGAACAGCCGAAACTGTACACCATGCGCGTCAAGCCGGGCTTTCAGTTTGCTTCTGCGCCGGGCTTTCCACTGGAGCCGGTGGAGGACAATGCCATCGTGCCCGTGATTGACCTGCGCCCGCACATCCAGGCCGTGAGCAGCCAGGCGGACGAGGTTGCCGTGCAGGCCGAGTCGCCGCCGGTCTATCTGGACGAGGTGGCCTTGCAACTGCTCGACTGGGAGGCCATCTACGCCGAGATGCTGGCCTGGAAGCGACAACGGGGCTTCCACAACCTGCTGTTCAGCCGGGACGCGCTGCGGGCGATCCTGGCCGAGGGGCGCTACGTGCTTTACGCGCCCGCAACGACCGTGCGCCCGGCCTTCTTCGGCGCTCTGCCCCGGCTAGAGGCGATTGCCCTGGCGATCCTGAAAAAGTATGCCGAGCGTTTCTACACGCAGGCGCGCAAGCGCGAGGAGGTCCGCCACCTGGAGTACTGGCCGTTGGACAAGTGGCACGAGAACATGCGGCCGGTAGTGCTGGCCGACGGCCGGCCGGGCTACATCGTCAAGGTCAACCGCCGCAAGCCGGACCTGGTGGAGGCGGTCGCGGAGTTGATCCGGGAAGGCGAGCGGCTGTACAGGGAGGACTTGGAGAAACTGCCGAACGTCTACTTTGACCGGCACCTCTATCAACCGCTGCTCAGCGCCGGGCTTTTCGACGGCGACACCTTCAAGTTGGTGCAAGACATCAAGACCGTGCCCACGGGGCTCAACCGCGGCGAGGTCCGTTTCCCATTCCGGCTCCGTGCGTTCCTGAAAGCGAGGCCTGCCCATCTGGGCGAGCGCCGCCTCTACCTGCTGCGCAACCAGAGCCGGGGCAAGGGGATTGGCTTCTTTGAGGCCGATAACTTCTACCCGGACTTTATCGTGTGGGTGGTGGACGAGGTCAGGCAGCGCATCGTGTTCGTGGACCCCAAGGGGCTGGCCATGCTCAAACCCAACGATTTTAGCCACCCCAAGATTCAGCTCTATCGCACGCTGCAAGACATCGCCGCGCAGCTCGGCAATCCTGACGTAAGCCTGGATTCTTACATCCTCAGCGATCAGGCGTTTGCCAGGACGCGGCTGCTGTTCGGCACAGGCCGACATACCCGCGATGAGTTCAACCAGCACCACATCCTCTTCCCCGAAGACGCGAACCTGGCTACCGCGATCATCGGATAACGCCAGACGGAACACAAACGACGCCGGAAACCTCATACGCTACCTGGTGCTCGGCGGCCCCGAATCCGCAGGGCACCTGACAGGAGAAGCGCTGAAGGCTCTGTTCCACAACGGCGTGGATGAAAGGAAGCGCATACAGCCGTGGGCCGAACCGGCGAACGAAAAGGAGCACGAAGCGCTGAAAAAAGCGAAGGAGTTGGTCGAGTAATCTTTATGAGGAAATTCTGAGAATCTCTTCATAAAGATTGAGCGTGCCAGGCAGAGGAGGAAACCATGCCACGATTTGTAGACCGCCAGCGGGAACTGCGCGAGTTAGACTCGTTGTTGGAAAGAGATGGCGCGCAGTTCGTGACCGTCTATGGGCGGCGGCGGGTGGGCAAAACCACCCTGCTCCTGCACTGGGTCCGGCAGGCCAACTGTCCCTACGTCTATTGGGTGGCGCGACGCGAGACCGCCGACGCCAGCCGCCAGGACCTGGCCCGAGCGCTGTGGGGCTGGGCCTACCCCGACGCACAGGCCCCCGAGCCGCCGCGCTTTGACTCCTGGCCGCTGCTGTTCGAACAGATGGCGCGCATGATACAACCGCGCATGCTCGGCGATCAACCCCTGATCCTGATCTGGGATGAATTCCCTTACGCCGTCGAATCGGACCCGTCCCTCCCCTCACACCTCCAGGCCGCCTGGGACCACCTTCTGAAAGACAAGCCGCTCATCCTGGTGCTGGCCGGCTCCCACATCGGGATGATGGTGGACCTGCTCAACTACCAGGCCCCCCTCTATGGCCGCACTACGGGCCAATTCCCGGTGGAACCGCTGCCCTACGCCGCTTTGGCCGATTTCTTTCCGGGCTACCCGGCCGCTGAACGAGTGGCCACCTACGCGACGCTAGGCGGCGTCCCGGCCTACCTGGAACGGTTCGACGCCCAGCAGAGCCTGAGCGCCAACATCCGCCAGCACCTTTTCCAACGCCTGGGGCTGTTTCGCAGTGAGCCCGCGGTACTGATCAGTGACCTGGTACGTGAGACGCGCAATTACGAGGCGACCCTGCGCGCCGTGGCGATGGGCTACCACACGCCGGCCGAGATGGCCCAGGCCATCGGGATGACCTCCTCCAACCTGGTCCCCTACCTCAGGCGGCTGCGCGACCTGGGACTGATCGAGCGCCGCATTCCGGCCACCATCCCACCCGCCCAGCGACGGGCGACCACCCGCAGCCGCTACTACCTGCGCGACCCCTTCCTGCGCTTCTATTTCCGCTTCATCGAGCCCAACCTGGAGATGGTTGAGCAAGAACTGACCGACCTGCTGTGGGAGCGCATCGCCGGGCAGTTCCGTGCCTTCGTCGGTGCGACGGCGTTCGAGGACCTGTGCCGTGAGTGGACGCTCACCCAGGCTCGCGCAGGAACGTTGCCCTTTGCACCGGAACTGGTGGGCAGCCACTGGGCGACCGACGCGCAGGTGGACGTGGTGGCCATCAACTGGCGAGAACAGGCGATCCTGCTGGGGGAATGTAAGTGGGGAGTGGAAGCAGTGGGGCGCTCCGTGATCCGGGAGTTGGTGGAGAAGACGCCGCTCGTCGTCCCGGGTGACGGATGGCGGGTTCATTACGCCTTCTTTGCCCGCGCCGGGTTCACCGATGCAGCCCGCACGGAAGCCGATCCGCTAGGGGCGCTGTTGGTGGACCTGGAGACGCTGGATGCCGACCTGAGACAGGCATTGGAGAAGGCGTAAAGCACGTGTGCTGAGAGGTGACCGCTCGCGCCAGCCACTTATGGCTTCTTTCGCCTCACCAGGCGCCAGATGCCCCACAAGATCAGGGCCGGTATTCCGACCAGCGGTACGATTACAACGCCGACCCAGATCGCGACCGTTACCAGCGCACGTAGGATGGTCCCCATCGTGTCAGTGGCCTCCCCGAATGTCTGTACGGGATTCCACGGCGTTGGTGTAGGTGTGGGTGTAGGGGTCGGTGTGGGCGTAGGTGTCGGGGTCGGGGTCGGCGTGATCGCTGGCAGCTCAGGCTCTATCTGAACCGTAATGGTCGAGAACGCCGCGCGGTCGAAAAGGTAGTTCATGCGCCCCTGCACCTGTTCGATTTGCTCCTCAACCGCAGCCAACTCCTCGTTCACTTTCAGGGCCTCTTCGACCGTCTGCGCCCGTTCCATAAACTGGCGTATGCGGTCCCGCGTCGCCTGCAGGTTTTCTAACCGTGACTGCAAATCCACGTACTCGTCAGTGACGTCCTGACCCGAGGCATTCTCATCCAGCACCCGCACCGCTACCCCGCGCAGCCGGCGCAGCGCCCATTCGAACTGCTCTACAGGGACGCCGATGGTGATCGTGGCATACTTGTAGTTCTCTTCATACCATTCCTGATACCAGACCCGGGAGCTGATGATGTAACCCCCAGCGTCGGCAACAACCTGAGTGATACGGTCAATCGCCACCTCGGTGTCCGCCACCAGCAATTTGACTTCGGCGTTCTTGACGATGAGGCGATTGGGCCGCCCGGCGGTCAAAGGTGCAACACCTGCGATATCCTGGGGCGCTGCAACTGTGGGAGCCGGTGTAGCCGGCGCTTCTTGCGGTGCTGCCGCCGTCGATGCCACCTCGACTGCTGGCGCTTCAGCCGCTGCCTGCGTCGGATAAATAGTCGGCCTTGCCGCAGGTGCGCAGTTGGTAAGCAGAGCGGCAACAGTGAGCACCACGGTCAAGGTAATCCACGTACGTGTGTTCATTTCTCCTCCCTTCCTCATCAATAGATCGTGCTAAATCGAGCAACCTCGTCGAGCACAGTGAATATGCTGACCGGTTGTCCGGGGCTGACCGTGCCAGTGCGCCCATCGTGAATATGGTGCGGAAAACCTGGCAGGTCAGGAAAGTGTGGCGTGTTGTCCCAACGCCGGATCAGATCGCCGTGGGCGTCGGTCCAGTGGTAGCTGTAGGTGATGACGTCGATCTGGCCTTCGGTCGAGCGCTGCACGTACTCGGAGAACTCCAGTTGGCTGCCATCGGTCAGGGTCAGCCGGGCGCGCACATGCCCATCGGTCAGTGTGTCTCGCTCCCGGATCACGTGGAAACGCGACACGACAGGGCTGGTTAGCAGGCACTCTTTGACGGCACTGAAATACTCGACGATAGTCACGAATGGACCTCGCCGGTCAGCAAGCGCAACCGTTCCTGGAGATTGCGGGTCATCTGCACCAACGAAGCCCACTCGACATAGTCCATCCGGTCATCGGTCTGTCCGGCCTGGAAACGGCGGTAGAAATCGGCAGATGAGAGGCCATACCGTTCCTCAAACTCAGCCAGGTCAGCCTGCAACTGGCTCAATTGCGCACGGCATACGTCCGCTTCGTGAGCCAACAGCTTGCTCAACGTGCGGTCCATCAAAGCACTGGCCTGGCCCTGTTGGTAAAGCCTGGCCAGTACCTGCAGGCGTTGTGCCACTGTGCCAATTGGAATCTGGTGAACGTCACCCATCGTATCCACTCCCGGCTCAAAGGTCTGCCGGTAGATTATACCACATCCACAAGGAGCACACCAAACGGAGTCCCCAACTTGTTGGGGCCTTTTGCCAGCAACCCAAACAAGTTTGGGACTCCGATACCACCCTCCAATATACTCCCCAAACTCTCGACTTATACCCAATGACGATACTCTACCCCAGGCACGTCACCGCGCCCTGCCCGCAGTTGGCACATTCAAACTGGATGGTCGTGTGCTCAATGCCAAACTTGTCGGCCAGACCCTGCTTCAGCCCGTCCATCACCTGCTGCGACTGGCTCAGCGCCTGGTCGGCCAGCACGACGTGCGCGGAGAGCGCCACGTAGCCGGGGCTGACTGTCCACACGTGCAGGTCGTGCACTTCCGACACGCCCGGCACCTGCCGCATCACCTCCGCCACACTCGTCGCCGCCAGCCCCTCGGGCGACCCCTCGACCAGGATGTGCACTGACTCGCGCAGCACGCGCCCCGATCCCACCAGGATGACCAGCCCGATGAGCACGCTGACGAGCGGGTCCACCAGCGTCCAGCCGGTGACGAGGATGATCGCGCCCGCGACGATGACGCCTACCGACGACAGCGCATCCCCCAGCACGTGCAGGAAGGCGGAACGCACGTTCAAATCGTGGTGGTCGTGCTCGCGCAGGACGAAGGCGACGACCAGGTTGACCACCAGCCCGACGACGGCCACGACCAGCATCGGCCCGGCCAGGACGGGCGCGGGGTGGTGAAGGCGTGCCCACGCCTCGCGAAAGATGCCGAACGCCACCAGCAATAGCGTCGCGCCGTTGGCCAGCGCCGCCAGCACCTGCAGGCGGTGAAAGCCGTAGGTGTGGCGGTCGTCGGGCGGCAGCGCGGCCAGCCGCAGCGCGACGTAACTCATCCCCAGCGCCAACACGTCGAGAAAGACGTGCGCCGCGTCGGACAAGAGCGCCAGGCTGCCGGTCCACAGCCCGCCGATGATTTCGGCCGCCAGGATCAGCCCGGTCAGCCCCAACGACAGGACGAAGCGTTGTTCGATGCGCTGCTCATTGTGACCCATAAGTGCGGTCCCCTGCCGCAATCAAATTCTTTGTACACGGATGAACACGGATTGAACGGATTTTCACGGATTTCTTTCTGGCACAGATTTTTTCTGATCTGTGTTAATCCGTAGAATCCGTGTTTATCCGCGTCCCATTGATCAAATCTATTGGACACGGACAAACGCGGATCGGACGGATTTTCACGGATTTCTTTCTGACACAAGTTCTTTCTGATCCGTGTTAATCCGTAGAATCCGCGTTCATCCGCGTCCCATTAAACCGCGCCGGCGGGTTCCAGGTAGATGGCGGCACTGTCGTCGTCGTAGGCCAGCAGTTCGGCGTAGCGGCCCCAGTTGATGGCAGTCTCCAACTGGCGCTCGGCCTCTTCGGGCAGGAACTCGAGTTCGAGTGCGGTCTGGACGACGTCCCACTCCAACTGATGGTTGTTGGCTGCACCCAGCAGCCCCAGCAGCCAGCGGAAGAGCGGCAAGCGCCGCACGCGCGTGGCATAGATCTCCTTGCGCGCCAGGATGCTGGCTTCGGAGAAGGTCTCACCCAACGGCGTCAACGTGATATCGCCCTGCGCGACGGTGGCAAAGCCCAACAACTCCGCCGTCTCGACCAGCTCCAGCAGGTGGTCGGAGTCTATGGTGAGGTCGTCGGCCAGCCGGTACAGGTCGTGCCGCTCCTCGGCCGCCGCGTCCAAGTGCTCCAGCATGCCGGTCAGTTCGTTCACCGGGATGGGGGGCAGCGCGCGTGTGTGCCCTGGTTCGCCGGGGGCCGCGCCCAATTCCTCCGGCTCGGGCCCGGTCTGCCCGGCCAGCGTGGCGTACACGTGGTCCACGATGGCCAGGAACTCGGAGGATTTGTGATCGCGCGGGTGCGCTAGCGACACCGCGTGGTCGGCCACCACCCGTCCCGGCTCCTTGTCCATCATCACGATGCGGTCGGCCAGCAAGACGGCCTCTTCGATGTTGTGCGTAACCATCAAAATGGCGCGCGTGGGGATGCTGCCGCTGGTCCACAGCTCCAGCAATTCGCCGCGCAACGCCTCGGCGCTGAGCACATCCAGCGCAGAAAACGGCTCGTCCAGGCACAAGAGCTCAGGCTCGACGGCCATGGCGCGGGCAAAGCCGACCTTCTGGCGCATCCCGCCGGAGAGCTCGCGCGGATAGGCCGTCTCGAAGCCGTCCAGGCCGACGCGGTCCAGCAAGTCGAGTGCCCGGGCCTGGCGCAACCTGGCCGGAACGCCGCGCGCCTTGAGCGCAACCTCCACGTTTTCCTGGACCGTGAGCCAGGGGAACAGCGCAAACGTCTGGAAGACGATGGCAGCGTAGGGGTTCACGCCTTTCAGAACCTGGCCCTGGTACAGGATGTGGCCCTCCGTCGGGCGCTGCAGGCCGGTGATGATGCGCAATAGCGTAGACTTGCCGCAGCCCGAGGGCCCCACCAGCGCGATGAACTGGCCCTCCTCGAAGGTCAGCGAGACGTCCTGGACCGCGGTGAAGCGCCGCTGGCCGCTGGTGTACATCTGGTTGACGTGGCGTAGTTCCAACAATGGGGACTTGACCATAGCATTCACTCCAGGCGATAGCGTTCTTCGGCCAGGCGGTACAGCCGCCGCCAGACGAGGCGGCTGATCGTCACGACGGTGACGATCATGCTGAGCGTGGACGCCAGCAGCAGCGGGTAGTCGCCCGCCGCCGTGGACTGTGCGATGAGCGCGCCGATGCCGGTGGTGTAGAGCATCTGTCCGCCGAACTCTAAATGCTCGGCGACGATACTGGCGTTCCAGGCCCCGCCGCTGGCCGTGATCAGGCCGGTGATGATGTAGGGGAACAGCGCCGGCAGGACCAGCGTGCGCCAGCGCTGCCAGCCTTTCAGTTGCATCAGTGCACTGGTGTACTTGAGGTCCTGCGGGATGGCGCTGGCGCCGGCGATGACGTTAAAGAGCAGATACCACTGCGTGCCCATCAGCATCAAGAGGACCGCCGCGATGTTCAAGCCGCCCGGCAAGCCCACCAGCGCCATCAGAAAGACCGGGAAGAGCGCGGTGGCGGGCACCGACGCGGCAATCTGTGCGACGGGTTGGAGCAGCGTCGCCAGCCGGGGATTCGTCCCGATGGCGACGCCCACCGGGACGGTCCACAGGAGCGCGATGGCCAACGCGACGGCCACACGCAGGAAGGTCGCCAGCACGCCCAGCGCGATCGTCCGCCACTCGTCCACCGGGACGGTGATGAGCATCTGCCCGGCCCGCAGTGCGCCGTAGACGAGCAGGAGTCCGAGCACAATCTGGAACAGCGTGCCGAGGCGGCGGCGCCAGGGAGCAGGCTCGGCGGGCGCCTCGGCCATCGGGAAGTGGCGCAGGAGCCAGCTGTCCAGCCGGTCGGCGAGCGGACGCACCACAGTGCGCCCGCACCAGTCCAGGAGCGCGGAGCCACGCAGCAGGTCGTAAAACCACGAGGTGGGCGGGGTGTCGCTCTCGACCATCTCCAACTTGAAGCGGTCGGCCCAGGTCAGCAAGGGCCGCCACACCAGTTGGTCGAGCGCGATGATGGCCAGGACCAGCGTGCCCAACCCCCAGCCGATGGCGCTGAGATTGCCCTGGTGCGCCGCCTCGCGCAGATACGCGCCCAGCCCCGGCAGGCGAAAGTCCCGCTCGCCCACGGTAAAGATCTCCGCCGCCATCAGGAAGAACCAGCCGCCGGCCCAACTCATGATGCTGTTCCAGATCAACCCGAGCGCGGCAAAGGGCAGGTGGAAGGTCTTGAGGCGCAGCCAGCCGTTGAAGCGGAAGATGGTGCTGGCCTCGCCCAGTTCTTTCGGTTCGGTCGTGAGCGACTGGTACCAGGCGAAGGTGATGTTCCACACCTGGCTGGTAAAGATCAGGACGATGGCCGCCAGTTCGGTCGCCAGGCCCTGGGGCAGGAAGGCACTCAGGCTCAGCAGGACGACGGGCAGGAAGGAGAGGATGGGCACAGATTGCAGCACGTCCAGCAGCGGGAGGAGGAACGCGCCAACACGGGGGTGCGTCGCGGCATAGTAGCCGTAGGCGAGCGAAAAGAGCATGGACAGCGCGTAGGCCGCCGCCATGCGCCCGAGCGAGAGCAGCGCGTAGCCCGGCAGCGCGCGCGGCGCGAGCGAGATGGT